>Ga0265301_10003498_pt1 | contig 16510 bp, 23 predicted proteins | sample AusTroGonzalo_MG_2_FD_193488 | JGI IMG/M metagenome (GOLD analysis project Ga0265301, IMG submission 193488) | Bovine rumen microbial communities from tropical cattle in Woodstock, Queensland, Australia - Gonzalo_04 | ecosystem: Host-associated > Mammals > Digestive system > Stomach > Rumen ...
CATCATCGACTTCGTCCGCAACCGCGACGAATTCAAGGCCACCGTGCTCACCATCGAGTACGATCCGAACCGCTCCGCCCGCATCGCCCTCATCCAGTACGAGGACGGTCTGAAGAGCTACATCCTCGCCCCGAACGGCCTGAAGGTCGGCCAGGTGGTCGAGTCCGGCGAGAAAGCCGCCCCTGAACTCGGCAACTGCCTCCCTCTCTCCGTCATTCCCGTGGGTACCCTCGTGCACGCCATCGAGCTCCGTCCCGGACAGGGCGCCGCGATGGCCCGCTCCGCCGGCACCTTCGCCCAGCTCGCCGCCCGTGAAGGAGCTTATGCGATCCTCCGCCTCCCTTCGGGCGAAACCCGCATGGTTCCCGCGACCTGCCGCGCGACCGTCGGTACCGTCTCCAACCCCGACCATAATCTGGAATCCTTCGGCAAGGCCGGCCGCAACCGCTGGCTCGGTCGCCGGCCGCACAACCGCGGTGTCGTGATGAACCCGCACGACCACCCGATGGGTGGTGGTGAAGGCCGTGCCTCCGGTGGTCACCCGCGTTCCCGCAAGGGTCTGCCCGCCAAGGGCTACAAGACCCGGAACCCGAAGGCCACTTCCAACAAGTTCATCATCGAAAGACGTAAGAAATAACGGAATAAACTAACAGATTATGAGTCGTTCACTTAAAAAAGGACCGTACATCCAGGAAGCCCTGGAGAACAGAATTCTTGCTATGAACGAAGGTAGCAAGAAGAAAGAGGTTGTCAAGACTTGGTCCCGTGCCAGCATGATTTCCCCTGACTTTGTCGGCCACACCATCGCAGTCCACAACGGCAATAAGTTTATTCCGGTGTACGTTACTGAGAACATGGTCGGTCACAAGCTTGGTGAATTTGCTCCCACCCGCACTTTCCGCGGCCACGCAGGCAACAATAAGAAATAATGTTTAAAGGAGATTGACATTATGGGTAAGAGAAAAAGACTGATGGCCGAGCGCCTGAAAGAGACCAAGAAGCAGACCGCTATCGCCGTATTGAAAGACGCCCCCACTTCCCCGCGGAAGATGCGCCTTGTCGCTGACACCGTCCGTGGTGTGGAGGTGAACCGTGCCCTGGACCTCCTGCACTTCTCCAAGAAGGAGGCCTCCATCCGCCTGGAAACGCTGCTCCGCAGCGCCATCGCGAACTGGGAAGCCAAGAATCCCGAGCAGGCCAAGGAGCTTGAGGAAGGGAACGTCATCGTCAAGACCATCATGGTCGACGAAGGCCGCACGCTGAAGCGCATCCGTCCCTGCCCGCAGGGCCGCGCCGGACGCATCCGCAAGCGTTCCAACCACGTTACCGTCATCCTGGACGTCAAAAAAGCAGAGGAGGAATAAACCATGGGACAGAAAACCAATCCTATCAGCAACCGTATCGGTATCACCCGTGGTTGGGACTCCAACTGGGTCGGCGGCAACTACGCCGAGAAGATCGCCGAGGATTATAAGATCCGCAAATATCTGGGCAGCCGCCTCGCGAAGGCCAGCCTTTCCCGGATCATCATTGAGCGCACCCTGAAGCTCATCACCGTCACCATTCACGCTGCCCGTCCGGGTGTCATCATCGGCAAGGGCGGCCAGGAGGTCGACAAGCTCAAGGAAGAACTCAAGAAGGTCACCAGCAAGGACGTCCAGATCAACATCTTCGAGGTCAAGCGCCCGGAGGTTGACGCCACCATCGTCGCGGACAGCATCGCCCGCCAGATCGAGGGCCGCGTGAGCTACCGCCGCGCCATCAAGATGGCCATCGCCACCGCCATGCGCGTGGGCGCCGAGGGTATCAAGGTGCAGATCAGCGGCCGCGTCGGCGGCGCTGAAATCGCCCGCTCCGAGATGTTCAAGGAAGGCCGCACCCCGCTGCACACCTTCCGTGCCGACATCGACTACGCGCTGGCCGTCGCCCGCACGCAGATGGGTGCCATGGGTATCAAGGTGTGGATCTGCAACGGTGAGAAGTACGGCAAGCAGGACCTCTCCCCGAACGCCGGTTTTGCCGCGGGCGCACAGGCCCCGGCCGGCGGACGCCGTGAGGGTGGCCGTGGCGACCGTGGCGGTCGCCGTGGAGGCCGTGACCGTCGTGACCGCGGCGAGCGCCGCGATGACCGCGACCGTCGCTAATCCTTGCAAACGCTTATGAAAGGCACTCCTCCTTGCGGGGGAGTGTTTTTTTGCGTATTTTTGCGGGGATTTATTCGTATGAGCATGAAACGGATGATATTGAGCCTCATAGCGCTGCTTTCCGTAGCGCTCGCCGGCGCCCAGGTCCGGCCGCAGACGAACCACACGGTTTCCACCACCCTGGGGGCCAACCTAGAATACGGTTTCGAATGGGCCTTCGCCGGGCAGGCGACCGTCGTCGCCCGCGTGGGCCTGGTCTCCAAGGACTGGCTGCTGCGCAGTTCTTTTTCCGATTTCCAGTGGGCAAGCACCCTGCTGCCGGGCGTCACCGTGGAACCGCGTTACTATTTCCTCCTGAACTGGCGCGACCGCAACGGCAAATATACCCGGGGCAATTCCGGCGAGTTTATCGGCATCCCCGCCACCGCGACCCTCCGCAAGGACGGGAAGGGACTGGGCGAGGTGGTCGTCACCCCGCAGGCGGGCGTCCGGCGGGCCTTTGCCCGGCACTGGTTCCATGAATTCACCGCCGGGGCGGACCTCCTGTGCTACCCCAGCTTCAAGGTGAGCCCGCACGTGGGCTACCGGATCGGATTTTTATTCTAGATAACGATATGAACAACAAGTACCTGATGTCCCTGGCCGCCGTGGCGATGCTCCTTGCGGCCTGCACCCCGAAACCCGGCCAGGCCACCCGCGTCGTCGGCCAGTTCGGCGCGGATGCTCCCGAGAACGTGCGGATCGTGATGGGCGATGCCCTCGATACCACGGTGGCGGTCACCAACGGCCGTTTCGAGGCCGAGATTCCGACCAACCTGATCACCATGGCCTATGTCCAGACCGACTTTGAGCCGGTTTCCTTCATCGCGGACGGCACCACCATCACCGTGGATCCGATGGAGGGGACGGCCGTTTCGTCCAGCAAGAAGGGCCCCCAGGCCCGCTATGTGGCCTATACCGAGTGGATGAACAATTTCATGACCGAGTATCGCGCCAAGATGGCGGAGTTCGGCGAGGACGAAGACGCCGCCGAGGCCTATTATGAGAGCATCGTCGGTGAGTTCAACGATTACCAGAAGGGCATCATCCAGTCCAACGGTGACAACATCCTGGGCCTGATGGCGCTTTCCCAGATCATGCTGGACGACGACAAGGAGATGGTCGAACTTCTGGCCGGCCTGTCCGACGAAATGAAGCAGATTCCCGAAATCGCCCGGATGATCGCCTCCTACGATGTGAAATCCCGCACGGCCGAGGGAACCCGGTTCATCGATTTCGCCGTGGTCCAGGATCCGGAGAACCCGGAGACCTCCACGGTCCGCTTCTCCGACTACATCGGCCAGGGCAAGTACGTGCTGGTCGATTTCTGGGCGTCCTGGTGCGGCCCCTGCAAGGCCGAGATGCCCAATCTCGTGAACGTGTACAACACCTACCACGGCGACCGCTTCGACATGCTCAGCGTGGCCGTCTGGGACAAGGTGGAAGACACGGTGGCCGCGGCGCCCGAACTGGGCATCGTCTGGAACCAGATCATCAACGCCCAGCGGATCCCGACCGAACTGTACGGCATCGAGGGCATTCCGCACATCATCCTCTTCGGCCCGGATGGTACCATCCTCAAGCGCGGCATCCGCGGTGCGGCTATCGGTGAGGCCGTGAAGGAGGCGCTCGGACTGTAATTCCTCCGCCCTGCGGGCCCGGAATGACCGTCAAGGAGAAAATAGCCCTGTTTCCGCATTCCCCCGGTGTCTATCGGTATTATGACGCCGAGGGGAATGTGATTTATGTGGGGAAGGCGAAGGACCTGCACAAGCGGGTCGCGCAGTACTTCGTGCCGCCGGAGCGGCTCACCACGAAGACGCGCATCCTCGTGTCCAAGATTGCCGATGCGCAGTACTCGGTGGTGGACACGGAGGCCGATGCCCTCCTGCTGGAGAACAACCTCATCAAGCAGTACAAGCCCCGCTACAACATCCTCCTGAAGGATTCCAAGACCTATCCCTGGATCTGCGTGACGGGGGACGAGTTCCCGCGGGTGTTCATCACCCGACGGATCGACAAGTCCCGGGGGAACCGGTATTTCGGCCCGTACAGCAGCGTACTGCACGCCCGGAACCTGGTGGAGTTCTTCCGGGAGACCTACCCGCTCCGGACCTGCAACCTCAGCATCACCTCCGAGGCCATCCTGAAGGGGAAATTCCGGCCCTGCCTGGACTTCCACATCGGCCGCTGCAAGGCGCCCTGCGTGGGCAAGATTTCCCGGAAGGAATATGGCGACAACATCGAGGAGATCGTCCGGATCCTGACGGGCCGGGGGAACGAGGTTATCCGCCACTACAAGACCCTGATGACCGAGGCGGCGGAACGGCTGGACTTCGAGGAGGCGCAGACCTTCAAGGAGAAGGCCCAGTCGCTGGAAAAGCACTACGCCAAGTCCGTCATCACCTCCGCGGCCGACACCTCGGCTGACGTCTTCTCGCTGGTGTTGGATGCCAATGAGGCCTTCGGCAACTTCCTCCGCATCCGCGGCGGGGCCATCATCCAGTCCCTGAACCTGGGCTTCCGCTGCGCCATCGAGGAGGAACCGGCGTCCATCCTCTCCGCCTTCATCGCCGAGATCGAATCCAAGTTCGGCGAACTGTCCCGGGAGGTCATCGTGCCCTTCCTGCCGGATGTGGAGATGGAAGGGGTCACGTTCCGGATTCCCGTGCGGGGAGACAAGCTGGCCCTGCTGGAACTGAGTGCCAAGAATGCGAAGGAATTCCATTTCCACAGCCTCAAGCAGCGGGAGCACACCGACCCGGACCAGTTCCGCCTGAGCGTGATGGAAGACCTCCGGAAGGCTTTGGAAATGAAGGAACTGCCCCACCATATGGAGTGCTTCGACAACTCCAACATCCAGGGCACGAACCCCGTGGCGTCCTGCGTCGTGTTCCGCGATGCGGAACCGTCCAAGAAGGACTACCGCCGCTTCAAGATCAAGACGGTTATCGGGGCCAATGACTTCGCGTCCATGAAGGAAGTGGTGAACCGCCGCTATGCCCGGATGCTGGAAGAGGCGCCGGACGACTTGCCGCAACTGGTGGTGATCGACGGCGGCAAGGGACAGTTGGATGCGGCCTACCAGGCCCTGGCGGAGCTGGGATTAACCGAAAAACTGACGGTCGTCGGCCTCGCGAAGCGGTTGGAGGAAGTCATCCGCGTGGGCGACCCGTATCCCCTGTTCATCGACCGGAATTCCCAGGCACTGAAGGTGCTGCAGCGCATCCGCGACGAAGCGCACCGCTTCGGCATCACCTTCCACCGCAACCTCCGCTCCAAGGCCGCCATCCAGAGCGCCCTACGGGAGATCAAGGGCGTCGGTGAAAAGACGGAGCAGCGGCTCCTGCTCCATTACGGTTCCGTGGCGAAGATCGCCCAGGCGCCGCTGGAGGACCTATCGGCCCTCGTCGGCGCGGAACTTGCTATGCGCATCCACGATTATTTGAATGAATGAGATTTCTCGACAAGCTCGAAATGACAAAAGGGAAGTCGAAATGACAAAGGGGAAAACGAAATGACAAAGGTTGACGACAAGACTTTTAACAAGTGGTTCAATGCCTTCATCCTCGTGGGGATGGCGGTGGTGACGGTTCTGGTGACGGCCATCAAGTTCCGCGATGCGGAGGATGGGCAGGCGTTGCTGGTCCTTTCTGCTTTCGGGTCCCTGATGGGGGTCCTGTGCACGGTGCTCGCGGCCAACGGCCGCATCCTGACCTTCCTGTTCGGGATCATCGACGTATCCATCTACGGGGTGATGTGCCTGATCGGCACCCGCTACGGCAATGCGGCCCTGCATCTGCTCTATTTCCTGCCGATGCAGTTCATCGGATATTTCCAGTGGCGCAAGCGGGGGACCGAGGAGGAGAAGAAGGTGAAGGCCCGCCGGCTGGACCGGAAGCAGTGGCTCCTGTACGGCTCGATCTTCCTGGTGGGCCTGGTCGTGGCCTATTTCATCCTGGCCGCCCTGGACAAGACGGAGGCGGCGGGGATCGTGAAGTGGCTGGTGGTGATGGACGCCTTCTCCATGATGTGCAACATCATCGGCCAGCTGCTGCTGTCCACGGCCTACATGGAGCAGTGGTTCTTCTGGATCGGGGTCAATGTCTCGACGATCGTGATGTGGATCCTTACCCTCCGGCAGGATCCGGGTTCCTCCTTCGCACTCATCTATGTCGTGAAGTACAGCTTCTACCTGCTGAATTCCCTGAACGGTTTGCGTATCTGGCTCAATCTGAGCCGCCCCGAGGCGGCGTGATGTCGGATTTCCGGGGGATTCCTTTCAATTTTGGAAAATTTTTGCTTACTTTGCACACCTTTTGCGATTACGGTAATAAAACATAAACTAAAATCTGACTGTTATGACAAACGAAGAAATCGTAAAGCAGGTCAAGGATATCATCGTCGACAAGCTCGGCGTTGAGGAGTCCGAGGTCACTGAGACCGCCAGCTTCACCAATGATCTGGGTGCCGACTCCTTGGACACCGTGGAACTCCTGATGGAATTCGAGCGTGTCTTCGGTATCAAGATTCCCGATGAGGAAACCAGTGGTATCGCCACCGTCGGTGACGCCATTGCCAAAGTCGCTGAGAAGCTTGCCTAAAAGACAGCAGCAGTGAAACTAAAAATCCGACTCGAAAGAGCCGGATTTTTTAGTGTCTATCCCTTCGGAATCGAGAAGGTCACCCGGAAGGTCGGGACGCGGAGCTTGCCCGTGTTGGGGTCCTTCTCCGTGGCGTCGGGGCCGTTGAGGATGGCGCGATAGAAGCGGTCCTTGTCCAGTTCCTGCGTGGTGCTGTAGGTGGTCTGGTTCATGGAGGCGTACATCTGGGCCATCAGGTAATAGTTGTAATAGTTGGAGTAGCCGCCATAGCCGCCGTATCCGCCGTAACCGTAACTGCTGTATCCGTATCCGCCATAGCCGCCGTAACCGCCGTACAGGTTGTTGTAGTACATCGCGTACATCATCTGCTGGTAATAGGCCTCCTGCTCGGCGTTGCCGGTGGCGTTGGCCGTGGTCTCGCTGTGGACGGTGAGGAGCCAGACATCGGCATTGTCCTTGGTGTCCAGGTCGGTGCGCTGGAGGATTTCCTGCAGGTGGTAAGTGATGTCCGGGGCGTACCAGAGGTTGGCGCGGTCCAGGGTCCCCTGGTTCTCGGAAGAGGCGCTGGCGTCAGTCAAGCCGCCGTAGGAGACGGTGCCGTCGCTGTCGGTATTCCGGATGGTGGGACTGAGCATGGACGGGAACAGGTCCACTTCGGACACATCCTCCGGCAACTGATACGGGAGAATGAGGCTCGCCTTGTTGATGACGGTCTTGGAAGGGCTGCCGCCGCGCTCCGTGATCGCCTGGATCACCTTGTCGCGGATCGGGGCCGCCGGGAAGACGGGTTTCAGGCCGCCGCCGCCCTCGATGTAGATATGGTCCGCCGCCCATCCTTCCGGAGTCTCGTGGGAGGTTCGGTTGAAGGCGTACTGATAGAACTTCTGGTTGTTCTCCAGGTATTCGGCCTCGTTGTACAGGGTGGGCTCGCCGGGGATGAACAGGAAGGAGGTATCCTTCCGGACGCCGTTGTAGGTCGAACGGACCGTCAGGGTCGCGACGTTGTCGTTCCGGTAGTAGTAGTTGTTGCTCACCGAGAGGACGGACAGTTCGAACAGGTTGATGCGGCCGCCGTAGCCCTTCGGGGCGTCGGTCTCGATGTAAATGCCCGGAACCGCGAGGATGTAGTCCTTGTAACGGCTGACGGCATTGTCCTCGTCACGGGTGGCCAGGACGGGACCGATCTTCTTGAGGATGTCGATGTATTTCTGCCCGTATTCGCGGGTGAATTCGAAGCTGAGGGAGTCCTTGCCGTTGTACACCGGGATGCCGCGGGTGACGATTTCGTCGCCGTGGGGGATGTCCCGGTTGGTGCCGCTGTTCTTGGAGTCCAGGGTATCGGTGAGGGCGTACACGTACAGGTTCTGGAAGATGTGCTCCTGTCCGGGATGGGCGGTGGAAACGGTATCGGCCCCCATGTGGAGTTTGAACTTGACGAACTCGGGATCCGTGCCGAGGTCCAGGGTGTCCACGGCGGGCACCAGGGAGAAAGCGCTCGAACGGGTGGTCAGGCCGAAGGTCTCGTCGCGGATGGCGCCGATGGTGATCCGGGTGTCCGAGAAGCCGGACAGGTCATTGGCCCGGCGGAGCTGGATTTCCTCGATCGGGAATTCGACGGTGTAGGTATCGTACAGGAGGGAGAGGTCGACGAGGTCCTTGCCGATTTCCGAACTCGTCTTCACGCAGGCGGGCAGGACGAAGGGCAGGGCGGCGAGGAGAAGTGCTTTCCTGAAAGCGGATTTCATTTCAATAAACTGTCGTAAAAGGCGTTGTACTGGTCCATGTAGGTTCCGTCGGCCAGGGCCTGCGCATCGAAGGGGAGGAAGGGCTTGCCCATCTCCCGGCAGGCGTCCATCAGGGCCTGGTCCACGTCTGCGGAACCCTGGATGATGCCGTCGGAATACTGCGCGGCAAGTTTTGCAAGTTCCATGCCACCGGACTGCTGCGGCAGGGAGACGTCGCGGGCCTTGATGCCGCCGAAGAGGATGGTCTCGGCGAAGCCGTCGGCGAAGGTCTCCTTGGGCGTGTCGTCGTACAGGGACAGGACCACGCGGGCGCCGGAGAAGACGGGATCGTCCTTGTAGGCCTTCTTCAGGTACAGGGGAAGGACGTGGGTGATCCATCCGTGGCAGTGGATGATGTCCGGGGCCCAGCGGAGCTTCTTCACCGTCTCCAGGACGCCGCGGGCATAGAAGATGGCGCGCTCGCCGTTGTCGGCGAAGAACTGGCCCTGCTCGTCGCGGTAGATCTGCTTGCGGCGGAAGTAGTCTTCATTGTCGATGAAATAGACCTGTATGCGGGCGGACGAAATGGACGCGACCTTGATGACGAGGGGACGGTCCACGTCACTGATGATGATGTTCATTCCGGAGAGGCGGATGACCTCATGGAGCTGGTTCTTGCGTTCGTTGATGCAGCCGTACTTGGGCATGAAGGCGCGGATCTCCTTCCTGCGCTCCTGGATGCCTTGGGGCAGCTGTCGGCACAGGGTGCCGATGGGGCTGTCCGGGAGGTACGGACACATCTCGGAGTTGACGAAAAGGACTTTCTTGACGGAATCAGCCATAACATTATATTTTAACATTCAAAGTTAAGAATTTTTTTTGAGATTCGGCGCGAATCACTAACTTTGGGGCGAAATGAGGGGTTCCATGCAGTATCCGGAAAACAGAATCATCCGCCGCCGGCTGGCGGGGGCCTGGGTTTCCACGGTCATCAGCATCAGCCTTGTGCTGCTGCTGGTGGGGGTTGCATCCCTGCTGCTGCTGAATGCGCGGAACGTCTCGGATTACTTCAAGGAGAACATGCAGGTCTCCGTCCTCCTCAAGCAGGATGTGACGGAGGAGCAGGCCCTGGCCTACGAGACGGAAATCGCCCGGATCCCGGGCGTCCGTGCGACGACGTACATCTCCCGGGAACAGGGGGTCGAGGAAATGGCCCGGATGCTGGGCCGCGACTTCCTGGACGTGTTCGCGACCGCCCCCGTCCCCGTTTCCATTGACGTAAACCTCGAAGCGGCCTATGTGTCCGCGGACAGCCTGGAGGTGGTGAAGGAAGCCCTCGCGGCCTCGCCCTTGGTGGACGAGGTTGCTTACCAGACCTCGCTCGTGGAGGCCCTGAACGCGAACCTCGAAAAGATCGGCCTGGTGCTGGGCGTACTGATCGCCCTGCTCCTGTTCATCTCCTTCGTCCTGATTGCCAATATGGTGCGGCTGAACGTGTTCTCGCGGCGCTTCACCATCCACACCATGCAGCTGGTGGGTGCGACGCGCGGGTTCATCCGGGCGCCATTCCTGGGGCAGTCGGCCCTGCAGGGGCTCTTCGCGGCCCTGGTCGCCATCCTCATGCTGGTGGGCGGCCTGTTCGTCCTCCGGCGGGAATTCGTGCAGCTGTTCGAGATCATCGGGCTGGACACCCTCCTGGTGACGATGGGCGTGGTCGTGGTCTCCGGCGTGGTGATCTGCGTCGTGAGCACCTGGATCGTGGTCGGGCGCCTGGTCCGCTACGACCGGAACCAGCTTTATGCATACTGAGACTATGGGAAAAAACGATAAGAAAATGGCCGTCACGGCCGGCGGGCTCAAACTGATGATCGCCGGTCTCCTGGTGATGGCGGCGGGGTTCATCCTCCTCGCCGGTGGCGGGTCCGACGACCCGCAGGTGTTCAATTATGCGATGTTCGACTTCCGGCGGCTGGTGGCCGCCCCGATCGTGATCGTCGCCGGCGTCGTCGTGGAGGTCGTGGCCATCATGCGCCGCCCGAAAAAGGAGGAATAGGCGATGGACTGGTGGCAGGCTGTGCTCCTGGGCATCGTCCAGGGCTTGACGGAGTTTCTCCCGGTGTCCAGTTCGGGGCACCTGATGATTTTCAAGGAACTGCTCGGCGCGGATGCCGAGGGTTTCCTGGACTTTACGGTGACGGTCCATTTCGCGACGGTCCTATCGACACTCGTGGTGTTCTGGGGTGCCATCTGGCAGCTCCTGAAGGGCTTTTTCCAGTTTAAGTACAACGACGAGACGGACTACATCTGCAAGATCCTCGTCTCGCTCATCCCGGTGATGATCGTGGGCTTCTTCTTCAAGGACCAGGTCGATGCCCTGTTCAGCGGATCGCTGAAGCAGGTGGCCGTGGGCCTCTGCATCACCGCGGCACTCCTCTGGGTGTCCGACCAGGTGGGCAAGCGCATCCGGGCGCCGAAGGCGAAGGATACCCGCAACGGCATCTCCTACGGCCAGGCCGCCATCGTGGGCGTCGCGCAGGCGTTCGCCGTGGTACCGGGCATTTCCCGCAGCGGCAGCACCATCGCGACCGGCCTGCTGAGCGGTGTCAAGCGTGAGGTCATGGCCCAGTTCTCCTTCCTGATGGTCCTGATCCCCATCATCGGCGAGCAGTCCCTGGACCTGCTGAAAGTGGCTACGGGCAGTGAAAGCTTCGGTGGTACGGTCGGAGCGCTCCCGCTCCTGCTGGGCTTCGTCGCCGCCTTCCTTTCCGGCCTCTTCGCCTGCAAGGTGATGATCGCCATCGTCAAGAAGGCGAAACTGATGTGGTTCGCCCTCTACTGCCTCCTCGTCGCGGCCCTCATCTTCATCCTGGCGTAGCCGGTTGTCATAACGACTTCCCGTTTGTCATAACGACTTACCGGTTGTTATAACGACTTACCGGTTGTCATTTCGAGCTGCCCCTCTGTCATTTCGAGCTTGTCGAGAAATCTCTCATACTTCGTCTCCGACGTCCACCTCGGACTCCAGGTCGCCGACCCTGCCGGCCGGGAGGCCCGTTTCGTGGCCTTCCTGAAAGGGATCCCCGCCGCGGAAACGGAGGCGCTCTACCTGCTGGGCGACATCTGGGACTTCTGGTATGAGTACCGCGACGTGGTCCCGAAGGGATACATCCGCGTTTTCGCCGCCTTGCAGGACCTGATGGACGCGGGCGTGCAGGTGTATTTCTTCCCGGGGAACCACGACATCTGGACCTACAGCTATTTCGAGGAGCTGGGCATGCACCGGCTGGAGCAGCCGTATGTGACCTCCATCGGCAGCAAGACCTTCTGTCTGGGGCACGGGGACGGACTCGGACCCGGAGACCGGAGCTACAAGATCCTCCGCGGCATCTTCCACAACCGCTTCCTCCAGGTGTGCTTCAGCGCCCTCCATCCCTGGTTCGCCTTCCGGCTGGGCAACGGCTGGTCCCGCAAGTCCCGCCTCGGGAAAAGCATCGGCTATGACTTCAAGGGGGAGGAGGAACCGCTCTACCGGTTCTGTGCCGGTTTTAATGACCGCAGGACGGCCGCCGGCGAGCCTCCCGTGGACATTTTCCTGTTCGGCCACTATCACTGTGCCGTGGACCTTCCCGTCGGGGAGGCCCGCCTGCTCCTGCTGCGGGATTGGATTTCGGAATCCAACTGGATTGTCTTCGACGCCGGTGCGGGGACGCTGGAACGGTGCTGTTGATCAGCGCTTGGCCTGTTCCTCCGGAATCTTGTAAGCGTCGGGAATCTTTATCTCCGGCGGATCTTCCCAGAAAATGGACCGGTAGAGGGCCGGGAAAGTGCCGTTCTGCCAGGCGACGACCAGACCCTCCAGTTCCCGGTCGGCCCCTTCGGGGTCGTATTTGGACTTGAGGTCGTTGTCGAAGAACTTCGCGACCCCCTGCCAGAAACCGGCGGCGATGCCGTTCTTGTAGTCGTGGATGATGGTATAGGAGGACTGGCCGGTTTCCCGGTCGATGAGCTTGAGGAGCACCGCCCCCTGGGAAATCGTCATCTTGCGGAACGAGCCCTCGAAATCCTTGAACAGCTGGCCCTGGACCTCGCTCACGTAGCGGTCCTTCTTGAGGCGGCCGTAGTTGTTCGCGGCGATGGTGCTGTCCACCATCTGCTGGACCCGGCCGGAAGCCAGCGCGTACGGGTACACCCGCGCGAAATTATAGACGAGTTTGTAGTATTTCTTCCAGTCCTTCTGTTGTTTGCGGGAGAAAATCCAGACCGGGTCGATGGTGTCGAAATAGACGGTGTCCCCGTCCATCACACGGTAGGAGAGGTAGCCGCTGTTCCCTTTCCCGTCTTCGCCCATGATGATGCGGCGGGCCATCGCCTCCTCGCGCTCCTTCGCCTTACGCATCGCCTTCTCCACGTGCTGCCCGGCGGCGGGAATAACCGCAGCCAGCAGGAACGATATGATGAGCAGGCGTTTCATCTGTTTCAGGTGCAAAGATATGACTTTGCAAAAATTTCGCCAAATGTAGGGACCGGCTTGTTTTCATCAATGGGCGTACGGGTTTCCGACAGGTCCGGTCGAAAATGCAGGCAAAATTTTTTCAACAAAATAAGTAACTGCCGATAAAATCGTGTAGTTAGGTTTCAAAACCCGCGGTAGAAAAGTTTGAAAAATATTCTAAAAATCCTTGCAGATTCAAAACTTTTTCGTAACTTTGCAATCCTAATTTCGGGGCGAATTGCACCCAACCAGCTGAGCCTCAATGAGTTAGGGACGATAAAGGAAATATTTAAAACATTACAGCAATGTTACAGCCTAAAAGAACAAAATTCAGAAGGGAACAGAAAAACCGCATGAAGGGCAATTCCGGTCGCGGAAACCAGCTTGCGTTCGGTTCCTTCGGACTCAAGAACCTGGAGAACTGCTGGCTGACCGCCCATCAGATCGAGGCTGCCCGTCAGGCGATTTCCCGCCGCATGAACCGTGAGGGTCAGATCTGGATCCGGGTTTTCCCTGTCAAGCCGTTCACCGCGAAGCCGCTCGATACCCGTATGGGTAAGGGTAAGGGTGACCCGCAGGGCTTTGTCGCCCCGATCACGCCGGGCCGTATCCTCTTCGAGGCCGAGGGTGTTTCCCTCGAGACTGCCCGCGAGGCCATGCGTCTGGCCGCCAACAAGCTCCCGGTCGCCACGAAGTTCGTCGTGCGCAGAGACTATGTCGAAGAATAATTTAACGAGCAGAAGACCATGAAAGTTACTGAAGTGCGCGAAATGTCCATCGCCGACCTCCGCGACCGCATCGAGATCGAGAAGAACAATCTCGATACCATGAAGCTCAATCACGCCATCTCTCCCCTGGAGGATACGTCCAAGATCAGAAAAACCCGTCAGGATATTGCCCGCATGATCACTATCCTTGCCGAGAAAGAAAAACAGCAGAACTAAACAACAGCAAGTCCTATGGAAAGAAACCTTCGTAAGGAACGCGTCGGAATCGTCGTGTCGAACAAGATGGACAAGACCATCGTCGTCGCCGTCGAGACCCATGAGAAGCATCCTATTTACGGCAAGTTCGTGAAGAAGACCACCAAGTTCGTTGCTCAGGATGAAAACAACGAGTGCTCCGAGGGCGATACCGTCCGCATCATGGAGACCCGTCCCCTCAGCAAGACCAAGAAATGGAGATTAGTTGAAATCGTAGAAAAAGTCAAGTAATTATGATACAGCAGGAAACACGTTTACAGGTGGCCGACAACAGCGGTGCTAAGGAAGTCCTCTGCATCCGCGTCCTCGGTGGTACCCGCCACCGTTACGCCACGGTCGGCGAGACGATCGTCGTCACGGTCAAGAGCGCTATTCCCGGCGGTGAGATCAAGAAAGGCACGGTCACCAAGGCCGTCGTCGTCCGCACCAAGAAGGAAATCCGTCGCGCCGACGGTTCCTATATCCGTTTCGATGACAACGCCTGCGTCCTTCTGAACGGCGCCGGCGAACTCCGCGGAACCCGTATCTTCGGCCCTGTCGCCCGCGAGCTCCGTGAGAACTACATGAAGATTGTTTCACTGGCACCGGAGGTCCTTTAATCATCGTAAGCAACATGAAAAAGTTCAATGTCAAGAAAGGCGACACCGTGTATGTGAATGCCGGTAACGACAAGGGCAAGACCGGTAAGGTCCTGGAAGTCCTCCGTGAGAAGGACCGCGTCGTGGTCGAAGGTGTCAATATGGTTTCCAAGCACACCCGTCCGAACCCCCAGCAGCCGCAGGGTGGTATCGTCAAGAAGGAAGCCCCCATCCATATTTCCAATGTCAACCTGATGGACGCCGCCGGCAAGCCGACCAAGGTCGCGCACAAGGTGGTGGACGGCAAGAAGGTCCGCATTGCTAAAACAACCGGAGAGGAGATCAAGTAATTATGGCAAAGAAAACTAACAAGCCCGCAGAAGCCCAGGCGCTTCCCAAGGGATATGTCCCGGACCTCAAGAAGGTCTACAAGGAGGAGATCGTTCCCGCTCTGATGAAGCAGTTCTCCTACACCACCGTGATGCAGGTTCCCAAGCTCGTCAAGATCACCCTCAACGAAGGTGTCGGCGACGCTACCCAGGACAAGAAGCTGGTCGAAGAGGCCGCTGAGGAGCTTTCCATCATCGCCGGCCAGAAGGCCGTCATCACCTCCTCCCGGAAGGATATCTCCAACTTCAAGCTCCGTAAGGGCATGCCCATCGGTGCGAAGGTCACCCTCCGCGACGTTCGGATGTACGAGTTCCTCGAGCGTCTGATGCGTGTCGCCCTCCCGCGTATCCGCGACTTCAACGGTATCGCCGAGAAGATGGACGGCCAGGGTAACTACACCCTCGGTATCAAGGAGCAGATCATCTTCCCCGAGATCGAGATCGACAAGAACCCGCGTATCCACGGTGTCGAGATCACGTTCGTGACCACCGCCCGCACTGACGAAGAGGCCCACGCCCTTCTGAAGGCCTTCGGTCTCCCGTTCAAGAAACATAATAACTAAGATAGAAGCATGGCAAAGGAATCAATGAAAGCACGCGAGGTCAAGCGCGCGAAACTCGTGGCCAAGTATGCCGCCAAGCGGGCTGCCCTCAAGGAAGCCGGTGACTACGCCGCCCTCGACAAACTCCCCAAGAATGCGAGCCCGGTCCGTCTCCACAACCGTTGCTCCCTCACCGGTCGTCCGAAGGGATACATGCGGGCCTTCGGCCTCAGCCGTATCCAGTTCCGTGAGATGGCTTCCGCCGGTCTCATCCCGGGCGTCAAGAAGGCCAGCTGGTGATAACCTTAAATGACAAGAAACAATTATGACTGATCCTATTGCAGATTATCTGACCAGAATCCGTAACGCTTACCTCGCCGGTAAGAAGGTCGTCGAGATCCCGTCCTCCAACATGAAGGTGGCGATCACCAAGATTCTGTGCGAAAAGGGCTACATCCTCACCTACAAAGTGGTCGAGGGCACCCCTGCCGATACCATCAAGATTGCGCTCAAGTACCACCCCGAGACCAAGGCCCCTGCCGTGAAGAGCATCGTCCGCGTGTCCACTCCGGGTCTGCGCAAATACGCCGACGTGAAGAACATGCCCCGCGTCCTGAACGGCCTGGGCATCGCCGTCCTTTCCACGTCCAAGGGCGTCATCACCGATAAGGAAGCCAAGGACCTGAACGTCGGCGGCGAGGTGATTTGCTATGTTTATTAATCTTTAAGAGAAATCCAAAGATATGTCAAGAATTGGAAAACTGCCTGTAGTCCTTCCGGCCGGCACGAAAGCTGAGCTTCTCGACGGCAATGTTGTGAAGGTGAAAGGCCCTCTGGGTGAGATGAGCCAGAAAGTCGATCCGGACATCAAGGTCACCATTGAGGGAAATGAAATCAAGTTCGAGCGCCCGAGCGACCTTCCCCGCTTCCGTTCGATGCACGGCCTGTACCGCGCCCTCGTCCACAACATGGTGGTCGGCGTGAGCGAAGGCTTCACCATCAAGCAGGAGTTCGT
>Ga0265301_10003501_pt1 | contig 16507 bp, 9 predicted proteins | sample AusTroGonzalo_MG_2_FD_193488 | JGI IMG/M metagenome (GOLD analysis project Ga0265301, IMG submission 193488) | Bovine rumen microbial communities from tropical cattle in Woodstock, Queensland, Australia - Gonzalo_04 | ecosystem: Host-associated > Mammals > Digestive system > Stomach > Rumen ...
CGCGTTTTGCCGGTCTGTTCTGCCAGATCTCCGATCCGGTCGATCTGCTCTGCCGCTGCGTGTATTTGCAGTCGAATCTCGACGAAAGCGGCGCCTTCGACGGACGCGGTCTGAAGGAAACGCAGATCGTCGGCTTCGGGCTCGGCGTGATGGCGGCGCGGGCGCAGTACTACGCGCGGCAGCGGGGGTTGGACCCGACGAAGATCACCGCCTTCGGACCGCACGGGAAGGGGCTTGTGATCGCGAACGACCTTGTAAACTACAACGACGCGCTGTCGGTCGAGCTCACGGAGCAGACGGTGAACGCCAATCACGCGGTGCGCGCGCTGGGCTTCAAGCCATATATCGCGCCCGCTCTGTCCTCCGCTTGCATCAGTCTTCTGCACCTGCTGCGCGGGCAGCCCTTCTACGGCGCGCTCCCGACGGACGGCGTGTTTTTCGGCTGTCCGGCACGCCGGACGGCGGAGGAAATCGTGCCGCTGCACGACGTTCGGACGCTGCCTTCGCAGCTTCAAAGCAGAATCGAGCGCGCGATCCTCGAACTGAAGGAGATGGAAGCGGAATGCAGAAAATAACGATCCTCTCCTGCGGCACAAATGAGCGGCTGAAGCGGCTTTTGGACGCGCTTCCCGCTCTGACCGGCGCGGAGCGCATCGACGCGGCGGAGCTGGAACGGCACGATCTGCGCGGCAGGCGGCTGCTGCTTGCCGTCGCGGTCGACGCGTTCGGCGAGGACGCCGCGCTGTGTGAGCTGCTCCGCTATATCCGCTCGCATCCCGACTGCCTGCGCGGCGCGACCGCCGCCGTGATCGTGGACGGCGCGACGGAGCTGGACACAAAGGATATTGCGCGACGGCTGATCTTCGCGGCGAATGCTGCGGGCTGCGCTTTTCCCGGAAAGCCTCTGGTGGAGGCGACGGGCTCTTTGCAGAACCTTTCGGTGCTGCAAAAGAAAGCCGGTCTTTCCGCCTTGGACGAAACCTATCGCTTTGCCGCGTCCGCGCTGTTGGAGCGGCTGTGCGGGGAAACGCCGATCAAAAAAGAACGCCCGAAGCTGCTGGTGCTCCACGCCTCGGACCGCGAAACGTCCAACACGCTCGCGCTGGGCGAGCTCGTCACGCGGCAGCTGCCGGACTTTGCAATCGAAACGCTTTCCCTGCGCAACGGCACGATTCACGACTGCCGCGGTTGCTCGTACAAGGTCTGCTCGCACTTTGCGGCGCAGAGCAGCTGCTTCTACGGCGGGGCAATGGTGGACGAGGTCCTTCCCGCGGTGCTGAACGCCGACGCGCTGCTGCTCCTGTGCCCGAACTATAACGACGCGGTCGGCGCGAACATCACGGCGTTCATCAACCGTCTGACGGGGCTGACCGTCAGCAACGCCCTCTACGGGCGCAGCCTGTACGCGATCGTCGTCTCCGGCTATTCCGGCGGCGATCTGGTGGCGCAGCAGCTTCTCGGCGCGCTCTGCCTCAATAAGGCGCTCTCCCTGCCGCCGCGCTTCTGCCTGATCAAGACCGCGAACGACCCCGGCGCCGCGCTGCGGCTGCCGGATATTGAACAAGAAACGCAAGCCTTCGCCGCCGCCATGCGCGACAGGCTGCGCAAATAAGAAAACCGCCGCACCTCAGACGGGTGCGGCGGTTCAGCGTGTCGAAAACCTTTTTTTGACACGCTGAACAGGCTGTCAAAAAGTTCGGAAGACAAGCAACGCACGACCGTCGGCGTATATGAATACGTTAGGTCGTGCGTTGCGCAGTAAGTCAAAATCCTTGCGCAGCAAGCTTTCTTCAGTCTAAAAAGATAGGAGATAATCTCTTGCTCATAAACACCATAATCAGTGCATCACGGCAAAAATGCTTGACTGATTTTGACGGTTACGGACTTTTTGACAGTCTGAACCGCCGCACCTCAGACGGGTGCGGCGGTTCTGGCATAAAGCTACAGCAGCAACAGCTGCAGCAGCACGACGACGGCGAAGAAGCACAGGGAAATCTTCTCGAAAACGAGCAGGAAACGCTTGCCCTGTCCGGGGCATTCGCGGGTGTAGAGACGCAGGTTGATGACGGAGGCGAGCGAGCCGATGATTGAAACCAGACCGGCGGTGTCCAGACCGTAGATCAGCGATTTCAGGCTCGTTGTGAACGGCCACAGGACGATGGCTGCGGGCACGTTGGAAATGATTTGGCTGACGCCGATGCTCCACCAGTACTCGTTGCCGCCGACGGCGGATTTCAGGAAGCCCGCGACGGTTTCGTTCGCGGCGATGGACGACGAGAAGATGAAGAAGCACAGGAAGGTCAGCAGCAGGACGTAATCGACGCGCAGGAAGACCTTGCGGTCGAAGATCAGCAGGACGACGGTGACAAAGGCGGTCACGATATACCAGTACTGCGTCCGCGTGACGATGCAGGCGATGATGACGGCAAAGAGGACAAGATAGACGATGCGGCGCACCCGCCCCTCCGGCTTCCACGGCTCCGGCGCAAAGCCGGTGTCCGCGGCGGGCTGCCGGAGGTCCTTTCGGTAGAGGAAGAGCAGGAACAGGGAAATCAGCGCGGCGCTGCCGAGCCAGAGCGGCAGCATCATCCACAGGAACGAGCCGGCGTCCGTGCCGCTGTTGGAGAAGAGGAAGAGATTCTGCGGACTGCCGAAGGGCGTCAGCAGGCTGCCGCGAATCGCCGCGATGTTCTCCATCGTCAGAATGGGGAGAATATAGCGCTCCTTGCCGTATTCGCGGAACAGGAGTATAGTCAGCGGCACAAAGATGATCAGGGATACGTCGTTTGTGACGAACATCGACGAAAAGAACACGCCGAATACGAGGAAGAAGCTCACGCCGAGCAGGGAACGGATCGAGCCGACGGCGCGGATGACCGGACGGAACAGGTTTTCGTGCTTGAAGCCGTCCAGCACGCTCAAAAGCATGAAGAGCGTCGCCAGCGTTTTCCAGTCGATGCTTGTCAAAAGCTCCCTGCGCGGCGGCGTGATAAAGAGCGCCGCGCCTGCCGCGACGACGGCGGCGACGAGCATTGGTTCCTTTTTTAAGAATCTAAAAAACGTTTTCATAGTAATCTCCCAACCCCTTGCTGCCATTATACAATAAATCTTTCTGTTTTGTAACTGCTGTTTGCTGAGATTTTCTCTTTTCTTTCTTCCGAAAATGAGGTATAATATTTCTAATCTGGTATTTGAGGAAAAAATATGAAACGAATTGTCAGTATTCAGGATTTTTCCTGCGTCGGGAAATGCTCGCAGAGCATCGCGCTGCCGGTGCTGTCGGCGATGGGCTTGGAGTGCGCCGCTCTGCCGACGGTCCTGCTGAGCGCGCATACGGCGTTCGACGGCTTCGTCAGCCGCGAGCTGACGGACAGCATCGCGCCGATCGCCGCGCACTGGAAACAATTGGGCGTTTGCTTTGATACGATTTACACGGGTTATCTCGGCGCGGAGGAGCAGATCGCGCAGGTGGAGCGGGTGATTGCGGCGTTTGACAGCGAGCTCGTCTTCGTCGATCCTGTCATGGCGGATCACGGCAAGCTCTATCCGGGCTTTGCGCCGGACTTTCCGGAACGGATGAAGTCGCTCTGCCGCCGCGCGGACGTAATTACGCCGAACGTGACGGAGGCGTGCCTGCTGACAGGGGAGCGCTACCGCGAGCGGCATGAGGAACGTTTCGTGCGCACCTTGCTGGAACAGCTGCTTTCCCTCGGTGTGAAGACCGCCATCGTGACGGGGCTTCGCCCGGACGATACGCACATGGGCGTCGCGGCGATGGACGGAGCGGGGAAGCTCTCCCTGCACAGCACGGCGTATATCCCGTCCGTATTCTACGGCACGGGCGACCTCTTCGCCGCGACCTGCGCCGGCGCGCTGACGCTCGGCATGCCCGCGGACGGGGCGATCGCGCTGGCGGCGGACTACGTCGTAAAGACCATCCGCGTGACCGCGCAGGACCCTGACGCACGCTGGTACGGCGTGAATTTTGAGCAGACTCTGCCGTATCTGATGCAGCGCCTCGGAAAGCGCGCAAGCCTCCCGCTTTGAGGGAACAAAGCGGCGGAGGGAGTTCCTGCCTCAGTCAGCTTCGCTGACAGCAGAGCCATAAGATGCATGCTTTGGAGAAACCGGAATGAAAAAAACACCGAAAAAAACGAAAAAGAGCGCTCCACCGAAGAAGACGAGCCTTTCACCGCTGAAGCGGAGCAAACGGGCGGAGCGGCTGCCGCTGCTGCTGGCGTTTTTGCTGCCGTTTTCGGCTGCGTTCGTCATTCTTGCCATCGTGGGGGTCTCTCCCTTCGGCGATAAGACGCTGCTGGCGTGGGACGGCTGGAAGCAGTATTACCCCTTCTTCCAAGCGTTCCGCGAGAAGCTCCTGTCTGGCGGCTCCTTGCAGTACACGTGGGACGTCGGCATGGGCACGGGCTACGTATCGCTGTTTGCCTACTATCTTGCAAGCCCGCTGAACTGGCTGTGCGTGCTGGTGCCGTCCTCCGTCCTTGTAGAGTTTTTTGCCCTGCTGACTGTGATCAAGATCGCCTGTGCCGGCGGCTTTTTTGCCCTCTTTCTGCGGATTGCCTATCGAAGAAACGACCTGCCCATCGCGTTCTTCGGTCTGGCGTATGCGTTTTGCGCGTGGGTCTGCGGCTACTACTGGAACAATATCTGGCTGGATACCTTCGCCCTCCTGCCGCTGCTGGTCGCGGGAACGGTCAGTCTCCTGCGGGACGGCAAATTCCGCCTGTACGTGATCGCGCTGGCGCTCTCCCTCTGGTGCAACTACTACCTTTCCTATTTCAGCTGTATTTTCGTGCTGTTTACCTTTGTTATTTACTGCATCGTCTTCTGGCAGGGCTTCCGAAACCTCCTGCGCCGCTTCCTGCGCATCGGGGTCTGTACCCTGCTCGGCTTCGGACTCGCCGCCGGGCTGCTGCTTCCGACGCTCAAGGCGATGGGGAACACCTATTCCGCCGTTCCTGCCTCGTTCGGCGCGTGGGAGATGAACTTTGTTTCTGTCGGCGACGCTTCCCTCGGAGGCGTCCTGTCCGGACTGTGGAGCGCATCAAAGCAGATTCTGACCAACGTGATGCCCGCGCCCTCCGTGACCGACATTCTGCCGGCGGGACTGCCGAATATCTACTGCGGCTTTTCCACTGTCATTTTGGCAGTTTACTTCTGCTGCTGCGGAAAGATCAGCCTGCGCGAGAAGATTTGCAGTCTTTTCCTGCTTCTTTTCCTGCTTTTGAGCTTTATTTTCCGGAAACTGGACTACGTTTGGCACGGCTTCCACTTCCCGAACGGACTGCCGTACCGCTTCAGCCACCTGTTCAGCTTCGTCACGATCTGCATGGCGTTCCGCGCCTTTACGCTGCTGGACAGCTTCAAAAAACGGTATTTGCTCATCATCGTACCGATCGCGGGCGCGTTGATCTGGAACGCGTGGGGCGCCGAGCACCTCACGACGACCTCTGCGATTGCGGCGATCGCAGTGCTTGCCGCCATGGTTGGCGTCTTCCTGCTCTACGGCAAGGGAAAGGCGCGCCGCGTCGCCTCGACGGCGATCCTTTTTGCGGTGATTGCCGCCGAGATGATCTCCTGCTTCTATATCAGCATGGAGCAGGCGCCGCTCGAAACGCTTTCGGAATACCCGCAGGACGCCGAGGCGATCCAAAGCCTGCTGGCGCAGACGGGCGACGGCTTTTACCGCACGGAGACGACGGTCACGCCGTCGTACGACGCGCGCAACAACGGCGCGATCTACGGTTACCGCGGCGTTTCGATCTTTACCTCGTCCGCTAACGTCAATTTCTGCCGGTTTTCTCCTGCGCTCGGTCTTTCGTCCCTGCCGGTCTGCAACTGGTACGTTTTCAATGAGTCTTCTCCGGCTTCCGATGTGTTCTGCGGCGTGAAGTACCTGCTCGACCGCGAGGGACAATTGCGCGACTGGAAGGATAATACCCTGATCGCCTCGGAGGGCAATACCAACCTCCTGCGCAGTAACTGGTATATTTCCGCGGGCTTCATGACGGACGGCGATCTGGCGGCGTTTTCTGAATTCGCGGATACGGACGATCCGATCCGCGATCAGAACGACCTGTTCCGGCTCGCGACCGGCGTACACGAGGACTTGTACGTTCCCATTCCCTACGAACAGCTGATTTCGTGGAACGAGAGCAGCGCGGTCGAGCCGTACGACGCTTCGGGGCGGTATTTTGCTTACAGCTGCGCGGGCGCGGCAGAGCGCACCTGCTTCAGCGTGATCTACCGCGTGCCGTCCGCCGGACTCTACTGCGCGTCGACGCGCTTTCCCAACCTCAGCAGCGTCTATGTCTATCGCAACGGACAGTTCCTGTTTGATCGCTATATCACGTCGCACGGCATGTTCAGCCTCGGCAGACTGAACGCGGGAGATGAGCTCCAGCTTGCATATTTTGTCGATCCCGGCTGGCAGGGCTATTTCTCGGCGGATGTGGCGCGCATGGACGACGCCGTCTTCCAGCGCGGCTACGCGGAGCTCGCCGACGAGCCGTGGCTTTTGACCGAGGTATCGGACACGGAGCTTTCCGGCGTCGTGACCGCGAAGCGCGACGGGCTTTTCTACGCCGCGATCCCGTATGAGCCGGGCTGGACGGCGACGGTGGACGGCGAGGAGGTCGCCCTTGCGGAAACCTTTGATCCCGCCGCAACGACGGTCAGCCTGACGGACGCTGTGATCGCCTTCCCGCTGGAAGCGGGAACGCACACAGTTACCCTGCGCTACCAAACGCCGGGTCTGGCGCTCGGCGCGCTGATCTCGGCGCTCTCGCTGCTCGCATTTGTTGTGCTGCTGCGCCATCGCCGCAAGGAGCGTACGCTCTTTCCGGATCCGCCCGCAGCCGACGCCCTCCGTCAGCCTGACGGCTGACCGCTCCCGCGGAGAGGGAGCGAATCACACAATGAAAAACTCCGTAGAGCACAGGAGGTAGAAATATGAGTTCTTCCCCGCTGAAAAAGAAGAAGGTCGCGGAACGCCTGCCGCTGCTGCTGGCGTTTCTGATGCCCTTTGCGATCGCGAGCGTTATTTTCGCCATCGACGGCGTCTATCCGTTCGGCGACAATATGATCTTGGCGCATGACGAATGGCACCAGTATTATCCGTTTTTCTCCGCGTTTCGCGAGAAGCTCCTGTCGGGCGGTTCCTTGCAGTACACGTGGAACGTCGGCATGGGCACGGGCTATGCCTCGCTCTTTGCCTACTACCTCGCAAGCCCGCTGAACTGGCTTTGCGTGCTGGTGCCCGCCTCCGTTCTGACAGAGTTCTTCGCCCTGCTGACTGTGATCAAGATCGCCTGCGCGGGCTTGTTCATGGCGATTTTCCTGCGGATCGTCTACCGCAGAAACGACCTTTCCATCGCCTTCTTCGGGCTGATGTACGCCTTCTGCTCGTGGGTCTGCGGCTACTACTGGAACAATATCTGGCTGGATACCTTCGCGCTCCTGCCGCTGCTGATTGCCGGTACGGTCTGCCTCCTGCGGGACGGTAGATTCCGCCTGTATGTGATTGCGCTGGCGCTGTCGCTCTGGTGCAATTACTATATTGCGTATTTCTGCTGCATTTTCGTTCTGCTGACCTTCATCATCTACTGCATCGTCTTCTGGGAGGGCTTCCGGGGTTTCCTGCGGCGCTTCCTGCGCATCGGCGTCTGCACACTTCTCGGCGTCGGGCTTGCCGCCGCCCTGCTGCTTCCGACGCTCAAGGCAATGACGATCACCAATTCCGCCAAGAGCAAGGACGTCGCCATCTTCGGCTTGAACATCGCCAAGGGCGTCAGCGGCACCGTGCCGGAAGGGGAGAGCCTGCTGAAATTTCTGTGGACGCAGACGCTGCCCGGCGTATGGAGCGCGGCAAGGCAGATTTTTACCAATCTGATGCCCGTTCCCAACGTCACCAAGATGGAGGGACTGCCGAACGTCTACTGCGGTTTCTCCGCGCTCATTCTTGCGGTCTGTTTCTGCTGCTGCGGCAAGATTCGCCTGCGCGAAAAGCTTTGCAGCGTATTCCTGCTCGTCTTCCTGCTGCTCAGCTGTATCTTCCGCTATCTGGACTACGTCTGGCACGGCTTCCACTTCCCGAATATGCTGCCGTACCGTTTCAGCTTCCTGTTCAGCTTCGTCACGATCTGTATGGCATATCGCGCCTTTACGCTGATGGACAGCTTTAAAAAATGGTATTTATTTATCATTGTTCCGATCGCCGGTCTTCTGATCTGGAATGCGTGGGGCGCGGAGGGCATGGCAAAGAAATCCCTGTTTGGAGCCATCGTCGTTCTTGCCGGCATGATCGCCTTCTTCCTGCTCTACGGCAAGCGCAAATGGCGCCGCGCCGTGGCGTCTGCGCTTCTTGCGCTGATTGTCGCCTGCGAAACGATCTCCTGCTTCGCGTTCGGCGCGAACAAGGTTGCCTTTACCTCGCGCACCGGCTATCCGAAAGACGGCGAGGCGGTGCAGACGCTGCTGAAAAAGGCGGAAAAGCTGGAGGACGGTCAGACCCTTTTCTGGCGCACGGAGGCGACCAATACCAATACGCTCAACGACGGCGCGCTCAACAATTATAACGGTGTGACGATCTTTACCTCGTCCGCCAACGTCAATTTCAACCGCTTCTCGCGCTCCCTCGGCACCTCGTCGTGGCCGGGGAGCAACCGCTTCCTCTATTACGAGTCCTCGCCGTTTGTCAACACGATGTGCGCGATCAAGTATCTGCTCGACCGCGACGGTCAGTACCGCGACACGCAGTACAATACGCTGATTGCGACGGAGGGCGGCACGAATCTCCTGCGCAACGACTATTTTATCTCCCTCGGCTTCATGACGGACGGAGAACTGGCGGATTTTGTCGCGGAGGAGGAGCGGTACAACCCGATTTGGGAGCAGAATGAAATGTTCGCCTTGGCGACCGGCGTGCACGAACCGCTGTACGTTCCCGTGCAGCATTCGGAGCTGCGTCACTCGGACGAAAACGTCACGCTGGAGGCGGGCGGTACGTCCGGCACGCAGTATTCCTTCAATTGTACGCAGGCTGCGGGACGTTCCAGCCTCAGCGTGGTTTACCGCGCGGAAACCGACGGACTGTACTGCGCGACGACGAATTTCAACAACGTCAAGTCGGTGTCCGTCTACCACAACGGCGAATACCTCTTTGACCGCAATATTAAGGCGCGCAGCATGTTCAGCCTCGGCTGGGCGGCTGCCGGCGACGAGCTGACGCTGGTATATTTCGTTGATCAAGGCGAATCCGGCGTGTTCTCGGCGGACGTCGAGCTGATGGACGACTACGCCTTCCGCCGCGGCTATGCGGAGCTTGCCGACGAGGCTTGGAAGCTGACCGAGGCGACGGATACCAAGCTGTCGGGCGTGATCTCGGTGCGGCGCGACGGTCTGTTCTACACCTCCGTGCCCTATGAGCCGGGCTGGACGGCGACGGTAGACGGCGAAGCGGTAGAGCTTGCGGCAACCTTTGACCCGTCGAATAAATCTGTCAGGCTGACGGATGCGGTGATCGCTTTCCCGCTCACCGAGGGCGTGCATACGATCACGCTGCGCTACACCGCGCCGGGACTGACGCTCGGCTGCGTGATCTCCGCGGCGTCGCTGATCGCCTTCTGCGCGCTGATCTGCCTGCGCCGGAAGGAATACGTTCTCTTTCCCGATCCTCCGAAGCCGGAACCGGCGGAGGAAACGGAAACCGCTCCTGCGGAAGAATAGTATAAAAAGAGCAACGGGGAAACCCGTTGCTCTTTTCAAACACTACGTTTTGCCTCCCTCAAGAGGGAGGCAATTCTTATACGTGAACCGGCGCCTTGCTGGTAACGGAATACTCCGTCACGTTCCGAACCGTTTCGCCGTCGATTTGCAGGGCGGTCGGACGGTCAAACCGGACCGTGACCTCGTGACCGGTGATCGTTTGGGTCATCTCGGTGTGCTTGACGTGCTCGCCCTTGAAGATGGAAGGGAAGACCATCAGCGTCTTGAGCTTGCCTGCGCCGTACATGACGGAGACCGTGACCGTGCGCTCGGCGTTCAGTCGGTCCTGCTGCGGGGCAACCATCATGCCGCCGCCGTAGAAGCGGCCGTTCATCGTCGGCGCGAGCCAGACCTTCTTGAACTTGTATTCTTTGCCGTCCACGGTGATGACTGCGTTCGGGCGCTTGAAATGGAAGAGCAGCCCCTTGATTGCGATCGAGGCGTAGTTTACCGGCTTGTCCGACTTCTCGCGCAGCTCGTCGCCGACCTCGCAGCAGTAGCCGTCGATGCCGAAGCCGATGCCGTTGAGGAAACGGCAGGTTTTGCCGTTGACCGTGACAGTCGGCAGATCGCGGAGGTATTTCTTGATGGAGAAGGGCGGCTCGCCGACCTTCTTGCCCAGATCGTTCAGAAAATCGTTGCCCGTGCCGACCGCGTAGTAGAGGATGTCGTTCGTAACGTCAAGACCGTCGATCTCGTTGACGAAGCGGTTGAGCGTGCCGTCGCCGCCGGTCAGAATCACGCCGTCCTCCGGCGCGATCGAACGCAGGAACGCGGCGTAACCGCCGTCCAGCTTCGTCACGTCGTGGAACTTGAGCGCGGCGTTGTCCATTTTCAACTTCTTTGCTTCTTCCGCGCCGATACCGTTGCCGGCAATGGGATTGTAAAGAACGTGATAGGTCATTTCCATACCTTCCTTGTTGGTTTTTCTCCATTATACACCCTGTCGAAGAAAGTCGCAAGCGGTATTTTTCGTTGACAGAGACTGCCCGAGCCGCTATACTGTCGTTGTTAGACGCCTCCCTCTTGAGGGAGCTAAGAATCATATCCCCCTCTGGGAGGGGGAACGGCACGGAGTGCCAAGGGGGAGAGAATAAGCCGACTCCCTCAGTCAGCTTCGCTGACAGCTCCCTCGGTGCTGCGGAACAAGTACAGAACAGAAGAGGAATGAACATGAACAAGGAGACCCTGCGGCGGGAAATGAGAAGCAAACGGCAGGCGATGCGCGAGGAGGAGATTGCCGCGGCGTCGATTGATCTGGCAGCGCGGCTCTTTGCCCATCCGCTCTACCGCGCGGCGAAAACAATCTACGTCTACCTGAGCGCGAAGCAGGAGGTGCGGACGGACGGCATCATCGCGCGGGCGCGGCTGGACGGCAAGCGCGTGTGCGCGCCGAAGGTCGTCAGCGGGGAACTGCATTTCTACTGTTTCAAAGAAGATACGAAGCTGCAGGCGGGTGCGTTCGGCATTTCGGAGCCGGAAGACGGAGAAGAAGCGGACGACCCGACCGCGCTGGTGCTGCTGCCCGGCTTGGCGTTTGACCGCTTGGGACACCGCCTCGGATACGGCGGCGGCTATTACGACCGTTTCCTCGCGCGGGAAAACGCGCATCCGACCGTCGCGCTCTGCTACGCCTTCCAGCTGCTTGACCGCCTCCCGCACGAGCCGCACGATATTACCGCCGATGCGGTACTGGCTGCGGAATAACGCTTTGCAGTCGTTTCGCGTCATTGCGAGGTCGCGCCAGCGACCGTGGCAATCTGTGCGTATCTTTATGGGACACTTTCCCGTGATACGAGTTGCGTGCCATCCCTGCAAGGCACGGATTGCAACGACTTGCTCCGCAAGTCTCGCAAGAACGCGGTCGGGGAATCTGCGTAATATGGGAACGGCAGGCGGCGCTTCATACCGAAGCGCCGCCTCCCATTTACGGAATCGTATTTGCAGGTATTAGAACCGCTTGCCTGCGAGGTAGACCGCCTTGCGGTTCAGCTCCGCGTCGCAGACGACGAAGTCCGCGATTTTGCCGTCGGCGATCGAGCCGACTTCGTTCAGGCAGCCGAGCTGCCGCGCTGGGTTGTAGGTCGCGGCGCGGATCGCGTCTTCTCTCGGAATGCCGAAGGAGACTGCCCGCTGCATGCACTCGAACAGGTTGGTGGCGGAGCCGGCGATCGTGCCGTCTTCCAGACGGGCGATCCCATCCTTCAAAAAGACCTGCTGCCCGCCGAGCTCATACTCGCCGTCGGGCATGCCGCAGCAGCGCAGTGCGTCGGAGATCAGCACCATGCGCGCCGCGCCGAACATGCGGAACGCCAGCCGCACGGACGCCGGATGCACGTGCTGTCCGTCGGAAATCAGCTCCGCGCTGACCGTTTCCGCCTCCGCGGCGGCGGCGATCACGCCGGGCTTGCGGTGGTGGATCGAGGGCATGGCGTTATAAAGGTGCGTCAGGTGCGTCACGCCGGCGGCGACGCCCCTGCGGGCGGCGTCGTAGTCCGCGTCGGTGTGGGCGATGGAAACGGTGCAGAGCTGCTTCGCCCTGCGGATAAAGTCCTCCGCGCCCTCCAGCTCCGGCGCGACGTCGACGATGCGCACCAGTCCGCCGCAGCCGTCATAGAGCGCCTTGAACGCTTCAAAATCGGGCTTGCGGAGGTACGCGCCGTTCTGCGCGCCCTTTTTCTTTTCGGAGAAGAAGGGTCCCTCCATCTGAATGCCGCGCAGGGCGGCGCCGTCTTCGGGACGGTTATCCGCGTAGGCGCGCGCCGCAGCGAACGCGGCGGCGAGCGTTTCGTACGGTAGCGTCATCGAGGCGGGCGCGAACGAGGTCACGCCATTCTTCGCGAGGTACCGCCCCATGGCGACGACGCCCTCTAACTTGCCGTCAGAGAAGTCCGCGCCGGAATTGCCGTGGGTGTGCACGTCGATCAGTCCGGGGATGACGCAGGCGCCGCCGAGGTCGATTGCGTCCGTCGCTTCGTTGGCGAGCACGCTGCAAAACCGTCCGTTCTCCACGGAAAAGCCGCCGCGCTCAAAGCGAAACTGTTCGGTATAAATCCATGCGTTTTTGTAATTCATATAGCTTCCTCTTTTCCGAAAAATGGCATTTCGAGAAATCGAAATGCCATTTTGCTGTTTATTTCTTCGCTTCCGGCAGGCTTGCAGCGGCGACGGACTGACCGACGCGGCGGGTCTTCTCGTCCGGCAGCATGACGCGGACCTTCGCGGCAAGCTCCGGATACTCGTCCCGCAGGATTGCAAGGCAGGTGTCGAGCACGATGCTGCCGCCGACGCCGGACATGACGCGTCCGAGGACGATCATGTGATGCACGTCGTAGAAGCGGCAGTAGAGCTTCAGCGTGTGGGCAAGATACGCGCCGATCGAGGCGAAAATCCTCCGCGCGCGCTCGTCGCCCTTTTCCACGAGTGACTGCACCGCCTTGAGCTTTTCCGCGGGCGTCAGGCTGTCGTCGAGCGCGATGTCCGCCTTCCGCGCGAGCTTGATGACCGCGTCCTGCGAGAAGTACTTGCAGCCGACGCCGATATCGGTGGACCATTCGTCCGCCATCGCGCCCTCATATAGATCGACGGGCGCAAAGGCGAGCTCGTTGAGCCAGCCGAGAACGTTGCCGTCCGCGTCGACGTAGCCGACCGCCTCGCTCGTGCCCATCGCCATGCCCATCACGGAGCCGACTTCCATGCCCATCGCGCCGGCGAGGGCGGTCACGTCGCCGTCGTTTGCGACGACGATGGGAACGTCGCCCAGCTCCTTCGCGGCGCGGTCATAAATCGTCTTGACCAGCTCGCGCTTTTCTCTGGGAACGCTGATGAACAGGGAGGACACCATCGGGCTGTTGCCGATGAACACGCCGGCGGAGGAAACGCCGATGCCGTCCACGCGCGGCATTTTGGACGCCGCGGTCTTGAACGCGGCGACGATACCGTCGAAGTGGTACTGCGGGTCGGCTTCTATCTTCGGATGCCAGACGACCTCCTCGGAGTAAACGGTCCTGCCGTCGATGACGGCGGAAACCTTGCGGTCGGAGCCGCCCGCGTCGAAGCCGATGCGGCAGCCGTCCATGTGACCGCCGATGGAGACTGCGGCTTCATTCGCCGCAGGGCAATCTTCCAATTTGCAGTCGACGACTTCAAACGGAACCTCGTAAACGTCCTGCATGAACTGCACGTCGAATTTACGTTCGCCGTCGAGGGTGTACGCCTTCTTCAGCCGCTGTGCCAGCGCGCTGTTGCCGCAGATATAGATGCGGAAGCCGCCGATCGACCACAGCAGGAACTTCACGTAGCGCTCGACGAAGCGGTAATCCGCCTCGGCAAGCTCCGGCGTGCCGTGAATCTTGGTATGGTGCACGGAAATCTTCCCCTTGTCGCGCTCGATGGCGATTGCCAGCGGCTGTGTCGCGCCCTTTTCATAGGCGTCGATCCAAACGCCGAAGGGGATGAAATCCTCGTCCAGCGCCGGCAGGTTCTTGATCTGATAGTCGACGCCCAGATACGTTCTGGTCGGCTTTTTCGCGTTCGCCGCTTCCTCCGCGACGATCTTCTTCATTTCATCCCATTTTTTCTCCATGTCGGCGACCAGCTTGAGCTGGGTGCGGGCACGGACGAGATTGTGGTCGGGATAGGCGATCTTGAAATAGCGGTCGCCGTCGAGATAGTCCGTCAGGAAACGGACGGCAAGCTCCAGCGTGATGATCTTCGCGCCGAGCGGCAGAAGCTCCGTCTCCTTCTCGGTCAGGCTGCGGCAGGCGGTCAGGTAGCCGCGCGTATAGACGCGGAACAGCTCCAAGTTGAGCTCCATCTTGTCCGTATCCGGCTCGTCCTCGGCGGCGGTCGCCGCGCCGAAGCGGATGGAGTCGCCGAAATCGTACAGGGAGGAGCCGGGCATGACCGTATCCAGATCGAGGACGCACATCGCCTTGCGGGTCTTCGCGTCCAAAAGAACGTTGTTGAGCTTCGTATCGTTGTGCGTGACGCGAAGGGGCAGCTCGCCGGTTTCCAAAAGACGGACGAGCGTGCCCGCCTCCTGCTCGCGCGCCTCGATGAAGGCGATCTCGTCGCGAACGGTAATGGCTCTGTGGACACGGTCGGCGTTCAGCGCCTCGCGGAACAGGCGGTAGCGGTTGACGGTGTTGTGAAACATGGGAATCGTTTCATGCAGGGTCTGCGCGGGGAAGTCGCCCAGCAGCTCCTGAAAACGACCGAAGGCAATCGCGCTCTCGTAGAAATCCTTGTCGGATTCCGGCGCTTCGAGGCAGATGCCGTCCGCAAATTCATAGCAGCGCCAGTATTCGCCGGCTTCGTCCACGTAGTAGTATGTATCCTCGTCGGAAAGCATGAAGTTCAGCGTTTCGCTCGGATCGCTGACGCGACCGCGCAGGTATTCCGTAACGGCGCCGACGTTCTCCATGACCGCCTTCGGATCGGTAAAGACGTACTTGTTGATGCGCTGCAGGATATACACGTGCTGATCGTCTGTCTGCACGCGGTAGGTGCTGTTGATGTGCCCGGAGCCGAATTCGCTGATGATTACAGGCGTTCCGCTGATATTGAAATGGGTTATCGCGGTCTCCGGCATCAATTTATTCTTCAACGAGATCATCCTCTCAAAGGTTTATTCATTCTATGAACACGGTACAAAACTGTTCCACAAGTCAATCTATACTACTACAGATTTATCAAAAAAGCAAGTAAATTTTCCATTTTTTGCGACATCGCGCAATAGCAGTATTTCCCAAGAAAAAAACTCCGGCGCGCAAGAGCCGGAGAGAGGTCGCTTATATGCCGATGATACCGAAACGCAGCAGGAGCATCAGAATCGTGCCCATGACGGCAAAGTAGAGGATGGTCGAGGGAATGAGGCAGTCCACCGCGAGCTTTACGTCCTTGCCGTACTGCTTCGCCCACAGGACGGCGGTGACCGGCGCGGGCGATCCGAGCAGGATGGCGAGGAGGCAGGCGGTTTTGAACGGCAGGAGGAAGTAGAGAACGCCGAAAACGATACACGGCAGGACGAGCACCTTCCACAGGGAGTACAGGATCGCCGTTTTGCTGCGGACCCAGCCGAACAGCCCGTAGCGGCAGATCAGCATACCGATGAACAGCAGCGCGATCGGGGAAACGGAAGCGGCGACGCCGTCGAGCGTGTAGGTCAGAAATTCCGGCAGCTGCACGGCGAAAACCGAGCAGAGCACACCAGCGACCACGGCGATCAGATTGGGCGTAAGCAGCACCTTCCTGACGATCTGGCTGCGGGTGCCGCCGGTCGAGCCGAGGAAGACCTGATGATGCACGCCCCAGATCAGAAAGTCCATGACAGCGCCGTGGATGAAGACGACGGACATCTCGCTTTTCGTCAGAAACAGGCTCATCAGGGGAATGCAGACGAAGGAGGTGTTGCCGATGCCGCTGAGATAGCGCAGGATGGGACGCCTGCTTGCGTCGACCCTGCGAAACAGCGGAAGGGTGATGAAAAACGGCAGCAGGGTGAAGACCAGCGTCGCGATCACCGTCGGAACGCCGACGCCGATCAACTCGTGAACGTCCGTCGCCGCAAAATTGGTGAACAGCATCGCGGGGAAGCAGACGTTCAGGAGCAGCGGGGGCAGCACGTCGGTCGCGCTCTCCGGAACGAGCCGGCTCTTCACGGAAAGGTAGCCGACACAGATGACGATCACAAAAAACAGAAAACCGTTGAATTGCATAGTAG
>Ga0265301_10003506_pt1 | contig 16488 bp, 9 predicted proteins | sample AusTroGonzalo_MG_2_FD_193488 | JGI IMG/M metagenome (GOLD analysis project Ga0265301, IMG submission 193488) | Bovine rumen microbial communities from tropical cattle in Woodstock, Queensland, Australia - Gonzalo_04 | ecosystem: Host-associated > Mammals > Digestive system > Stomach > Rumen ...
GACGTGGGTACCTACGTTCCTTCAGGAGAACTTTGGACAGAGCGGGGCACAGGCCGGACTCAATTCCATGCTATGGACATATGTAGCCGCGTTTGTGGGTGTACTGCTTGCCGGAACGCTCAGTGACAAGTGGGCGGCAAAGGATCCCAAGAAACGCATGATCATACAGGGCGCAGGACTTATCCTTGGAGCCGCGTTCCTCCCCTTCATGGGCACGGCAAAAAGCATCTGGCTGCTGTACCTCTGCTTTGCAGGCTGGGGCTTCTTCAGGGCCTTCTTCGACGCCAATATCTATGCAGCCCTCTATGACGTAACTCCTGAGCACCTGCACGCCAGCTGCTCCAGCGCAATGATAATGACCGGTTTTGCAGTGGGAGCAACCGCCCCCTATGTGCTTGCCATAATCAAGGAAGCAACCGGAAGCCTCAACGCCACATTCCCCATCCTGGGTGTAATCTGGCTCGTCTGCGGCCTCGCTTGCCTTTGGGTGAGTTACAGGCACTACAACAAAGACAATACAAAAATCAAAAACCATGAATAAAGCACTCAAGGCGAGAAAAGCCAAAGCAGGCCTGCTTCTTATAGCATCGCCCCGATTCAAAAACCTCTCCGGTCCCAAGCGCGGCACCTACGGCGAGCGCAAGGAAAAGGTTGTGAAGGAGATCAAGGCCACAATGAACTTCCTGGACCTGGTGGACCCCGGTATCGTCTATGAAAGGGAGGACGCCCAGAAGGCGATGGACATGTTCTACAACGAGAAGGTGGACTTCATCTATGCCGAGTTCCTCTCCTGGAGCGAGGACTTTGCCTGGATCCGTTTCCTCCGCGACTGCCCGGAAATCCCCATCATCTTCTGCAACGTAGCAAAGCCCAGGATGACCTTCGAGACCACCCTTGACGAGGACGACTTCGTGGATTACCTCTGCGCCGGCACCCTGGTGGGCTCGCTGGAAGGCAGCGGAAGCGTTGCCCGCGTCCCCCGGGACAACGTAAAAACCGTCCTTGGCACCCGTGAGGAAATCACCGAAAAGGTCCGCATCTTTGCCGATGCCGCAAAAGCCCGCACCATCCTCCGTCACTCAAACCTTGGCCTAATGGCCAACATGAACGAGGCCATGTGGAGCACCTACATCGACAACTACGACCTGTTCACAAAGATAGGCCCGGAGATTCACTATCTCCCCTACAGTGACTACGGAACGGAGATCGACAATCTGGACGAGCGCGAAGTCCAGGAGTACGCCCTTGAGCTCACCTCCAAATACAAGGTCATGCCCGATGTGGAGGACGACAAACTCATCGGCTGCGTGAAGGCCACCCTTGCCATAAAGAAGATGGCCCAGAAGAACGACATCGACTGCTTCGTGTACAACGACATCGACCAGGCCACCTTCCGCACCGCCGGATGCCGTGCAGGCTTCTACCCCAACTGGTTCAACGAGAACGTGAGCGTCCTTGTCCCGGAGGCCGATATCGGCGCAGGTCTTATCACCTATATCCTCAAGCTCATCACCGGCAAGAACGTCAACTTCATCGAGCCCTTCCACATTGAGGACGATTTTGGCACCTTCGCAGGAGGCCACGCCGGCCCCAACGACCACAACGACCCCGCTTGGCAGGACAACGTAATCATCTCCCGCGACGTCCGCTTTGCAAAGACCTCCTGGAAGTACGCCGGAGCGCCCTTCGCATGGTACCGCATAAGCCCCGGCATGAAGACCGTGGCCGGCCTGTACGAGGAAGGCGGCGTCTACAAGCTTGTCACCTTCATGGCGGAAAGCCTCTCGGAGAAAGACACTCCCCAGAGCAACAAAAAGCACCTCCTTGCCACCTACAGCCACACCATCTTCAAACCCGTGGTCCCCGTTAAGGAACTCTTTGAGAATCTCCTCAACATTGGCGTCACCCAGCATTACGCCATTGTGGACGGAGACTGGAGGCCCCAGTTGGAGGCCCTGGCAGAAATAATGGGATTTGAATATTACGGTATCTGCTAGATTTACAGTCCTGCAATAATACGGTCAAAGGAGTCGTCCGGATGCAACGAATGCTTTTGCAGGTTGCAGTGGTAGGAATAGACGGTTGTGACCGACATGTTGAGGATCTTTGCAATTTTCTGGCGCTTTGAAATACCAATCTTGATAAGAGCCAGTATCCTTAGTTCGGTTGACAGTGTTCCCTTTGCGGGCATTGTCAACCGATACTGTTCCTGCATGTGTGCATTCACCTTGTCCACGAAGTCAGGGAATATTCCAAGGAAAGTTGAATCCAATGAGGCAAGAAGGCCGTCAAACTCCCCGGCAGCAAAGGAAGGCTTGCGAAGCATGGCCATAATGGCATCCGGGCCTTCAAGCTTTGCCGTATGGCGCAGGGACGATCGGTATTCGTCCACCTTGTTAAGGTAGTCCACACACTTCTCCATATACATGGCAAGGAAGTTATCCTTGATCTTTGAAGCCTCGCTGAGCTGCTTTCTGGATATGGCTAGCCTGCTTGAGTAGGCGTTGAGAAGGAACAGTGACAAAACCGCTATTGCAAGTAGCAGCGCAATGGCAACTGCCGTGATAAGGACGGCTCTCCTCTTCTGTTTCTGCTGCTCCAGAAGTACGTTCATGATTTCCAGTTCCGACAGGATGACATCATCGTACCTGGACTCGTAATGGGAGGAATAGGCATCCTTGAGGGTGATACGCATATAGCGGTCCGCACGCTCAATGTCTCCCGTCCTGAACAGCGTCAGGGCCAGTTCATAAAGCGCATTGTACGCTTTCACTGCAAGACGCATGTCGCATTCCACGGATTTTGCATAAAAGCGGATGGCGTTTTCGGTTTCCCCCAGGTGGAGATACTCTTTTGCAAGGTAGTAATTTGCTTTTGCGGTGTCGTTGGGGCTGGCAAGGACGCAGGCCCTGAGGCTTGCAAGGGCATCGTTTTCCTCTCCGTTCCTGCGAAGGAGCTGGTTATGGTAGTATGCGCACTCTATTCTGGTGCTGTCCCTTTTCCACCACTTCTCCACAATCTCCCTCTGGAGGGCTTCATTCTCCGGGCTACTACCGGATACCCTGCCGTAAATATGATAACCGGCAAAACAGTAAAGATATAGAGCCTCCCCGTCGATCCCTACCGTGTCTATCTGCCGGAAACTGGACAGCGCCGTCTGGATCGAGTCCATCTTATACAGAATGTTTGCATAGCAGCACTGACTGATGGTCTTTTGACGATAATCATCTCCGCAAAGGCGGAGCATCTCACGGACGCTGTGATAACAGGAATCAATGTCGCGGTAAAACAGGATTCTTTCCAACGCGTACAGCGCTTCCCATTTGGCAGAATCGGTGCTGGCCTTGTGGGCGCACAACCTCAGGGAATCCTGCAGGTGTGTCTGTCTCAGATCATATACATCCTGACTGTCCAGAGCCCGGTCCAGGGCAGAAAAGTACGCCTTGTTTGATTTGGCACAGGAAAAAGCCGCCAGGAGTGCGACCAGGACATACAATAAACTCTTTCTCATTATCGGATATTGTATTTACGGAGAATCTTAAGAATACTCTTTTCTATGGACCTTTCCCACAGAGTATAACCGTAATTGTCCGGATGCACTCCATCAACGGAAGCATCGTGACTGGGAGGACAGGCATCCGGCTCTATGAAATACACATCTTTATACTTTTTTCGCCCTTCCTTGGTGCTTTTCAGCTCCTTGAAGATGGAAGCGGCAACATCCATCTTGGCCTGCTCCTTTTTATCTTCCTCCTGGTCAAAGTTGCGCTTTTCACGGTAGATGGTCTGCTGGAAAATCATGGGCTTTCCCGGATGAGCCTCTATCATCCTGTCGATGAAAGGCACAAGCCTCTCCCTTATAGCATCTGCCCGGGGATTGGAGAAGGAGTCAAACACAAAAGCATCGGCCTCAACATCCACAAGGACATTGGCAAAAGAATCCTGAAGCATGCACCGTCCGCTGCAGCCAAGGGACAGCATCTGAAGGCCGGTGGAACGGGAGAACTGAGCCGGATACGCCATTCCGCCACGGGTGGTGCTGGAACCGTGCGTAAAACTGGACCCCCATATGGCGATGCGGTGCCTGAACGGGTTCTCACCAGGGACGAAAGTTGAGCCGCTTTCTACCCCTATCTTAATGGAACGCTCCTCACTGTAGGTGGGGAAATAAAGAAGGCAGTCATGCTCCTGCCCGTCCATATTCTGTATGAGGGTAAGCGGCTTGTCCAGTTTTGCGACAGGGTTCACCCCGGAGGCAGCCCAAAGCCATTTCCCCTCCTTCATAATATAAAGGTCATACCCCCTTGCCGATATGAGATTTGTATTGACAGGATTGTCCATTTCCCCATATTCCGTAATGATGCTCAGGCTTCTGGAATTGGTTCTGAATGCGCACGCCATGCCGGAAGACATCCTCACAAGCTGGTTTTCTCTTTTGGTAAAGCCTTTATAGTCCACTGTGTCAACACGGTGATAAGGATTCCGGGTTTTACCAGGCATGAGTTTACCCACGAGGGTCAGGTCCGAAGCTTCCTTGTAGATGTACTCTACACTCTGGGCCAGCGCTGTTACTCCAATGGAGAGAAGCAAATAGAAGAGAATGACTTTTTTCATAACACTTACAAAGTTACGAAAAAACAGCCAATTTTGATTCTTGTTTTTCACCGTCGTTACGATTATGATATCTAGTTGAAATACAGAGCGTTTATTGTAATTACAAGGCCGTAAAAACCTTGTTTTGAAAATCGCACCCTCAAAACGGGCGCTTTTTAGACTAATTTTGTAATCGGAAACACTAGAACTGATATGAATACTGCAATCAAAAGGGCCGCAGCATTTATGTCCCTTTTCCTGTTTATGGGGACAGCTGCTTTTGCCCAGAAAATTCAGGTAAGCGGAACGGTAAAAGACGCATCCACCGGAGAGCCGGTCCCTGGTGCGGCCATCATGGTCAAGGCTGGAAACGGCGGTGTAATCTCCGATACCGACGGGCGCTATTCAATCCAGGTGTCATCTGACGCTACGATTATCTGCACATGCATAGGCTTCTCTGACATAGAGCAGCCCGTAAACGGCAGGGCAATTATCAATTTCTCCCTTGAAATTGATGCCCAGATGCTGGAAGAGACCGTGGTAGTTGGATACGGCACGCTCAAGAAGTCCCAGCTGGTTGGCAGTGTGGAGCAGATTTCCGGCGAAGCCCTTGAAGACCGCGCCAACGCCAACGTTTCAAGGACCTTGCAGGGACAGGTTCCCGGCCTCAGCATCATTCAGTCCGACGGTAAACCCACGCACGGGGGTTCCATATATATAAGAGGCGGGGCCACCAGCTACGTGATGAAAAAGAACCTCAATTCCAAGGATCTGGCAGAGTATTCCATCGGCCAGGGCGGAAGCGCGCTGGTTCTTATCGACGGTGTGGAGGGAGATATCTCTTCCGTCAATCCGGACGATGTAGAATCGATTTCCGTTCTGAAGGACGCATCCTCGTCGGCCATCTACGGCTCCCGCGCGGCATACGGTGTAATTCTTGTCACCACCAAGAAAGCCAGCTCAGAAAAAGTCACCCTCACATACAACGGTTCATTCTCCATCAATCAGCGGACTGTAATGTGGGAGGACCACATCATTTCCGACGGCCTCGAGTTTACCAGGAATTTCTACGATTTCTATCTTGGCAAGACAGAGACTCCCACTGCTGCTGGCGCTCTCCCCGACAAGATGAACACCTACAAGATTCCTGACAACTATCTGGAACTGTTCGAAGCCAGAAGAGCCGCCGGCAATACGGATGTTTACGATATGAACGGAAATGACTATCTCTATTTCGGTTCCGTAAACTATTTTGAACTGTTCTACAAGAGGAGAAACACCACCCGTTCGCATTCCATGAGCGTTAACGGATCCTCGGGAAAAATGTCATACTCGCTGTCTGGCCGTTATTACACCCAGGACGGTATCTACAAAATAGGCAACGAAGACTACAATCAGTACAACCTGCGTTCCAAGGTAACACTCAAACTCAGGGACTGGATGTCCATAGACAACAACACTTACCTCTACCGGGTCAACTACATCCAGCCAATATTCTCTAAGAACAGCGACAAAGTTGGCAGCCAGGTACAGCAGATTGCCGTTATCGGCCTGCCGGTCCTCCCGGTTACAAACGAAGACGGCACCTACACTCTGGGCGGAGCCGCTTCAGGTTATGCTGCATTCAACGACGGCAATTCATCACAGGATTCTACAACATCCACGGTTATAACTACCACCGGAATCAATATCGAGCCCATTAAAGACGTGCTTAAATTCCGCGGAGACGTTTCTTACAAGTTTACCTCCAGGGTAGTGGAGCGATATGTGGCGCCGACACCCCAGAGCCTTTCTCCCGGAATCATCACCTACTACGTAAGTGAAGCCGATTCCTACAAGAAAGAATACCGTTACGACACCAACCACCTGTCTGCAAACCTGGTTGGCACATTCACCCCTAAACTGGGTCCGGACCACAAGCTCAACGTGGTTGCCGGCTGGAACCTGGAAGACCACAAGTACGACATCGAGACTATTCTCCGCCACGGAATGCTCTATCCCGGCCTTCCCAGTTTTGAGCTTTTCAACGGCTCCGAGATAGAAATCAAGCAGTACGACAGTGACTGGAGCACAATAGGCACCTTTGCCAGGGCAAACTACACGCTCCTTGGACGATACATCCTTGAAGGCTCCCTCCGCTATGACATGAACTCCCGCTTCCCCAGCAATCAGCGGGGTGGATGGTTCCCTTCCGCATCGGCAGGATGGAGAATCTCGGAAGAGCCATGGATGAAAGGCACCAGGGGCGTAATCGACAATTTGAAGCTCAGGGGCAACTGGGGCTCACTTGGAAACGGCGGAGTATCGCCTTATTCTTTCCTGGAGACCATGGGTCTGGCCCAGAGCAGTGTCATTTTTGACGGCGGATACGCCAGCGTGGCCGGGATGCCGTCCATCGTCCCCGACAGCCTCACCTGGGAAAAGATCAGGACCATGGATATCGGCCTGGATCTTGATATCCTGAAAAGCAGGCTGTCCTTCTCCGGAGACTATTATGTGAGGTTTACGGACGAGATGTATTCTACAGGGCCCGAGCTTCCGGCAATCCTCGGCGCGTCCACCCCTAAAGGCAATTACGGCCAGCTCACCACCAAAGGTTGGGAAGCCACACTTTCCTGGAGGGATTCTTTCAAAGTGGCCGGGAAAGACCTGACCTACTCCATCAAGGGCAGCCTCTGGGACAGCAGGACCTGGGTGACCGAGTTCTACAGCGAGACCAACAACATCTTTGACTACTATGAAGGCAAAGAGCTGGGCGAGCTCTGGGGCTTCCGTACGGACGGTCTGTTCACCTCCAACGAGGAGGCCGCCGCATGGTTCCCGGACAGGTATCACAACCTCCTTACCTCTACTGTTCCTTACGCCGGGGACATCAGGTTCCTGGACCTGGACGACAACAAGGAAATAACCGCCGGGGCCGGAACCCTGGAGGACCACGGAGACCTTGACATCATCGGTAATATAATGCCCCGCTACCAGTACGGAATCAACTTTGACATGAAGTGGAACGGGATAGGCCTGAGCGTATTCCTTCAAGGCATAGGCCACAGGGACTGGTATCCTTCCGAAGGTACTTCCCTGTTCTGGGGCGGCTATGAAAGGGCTTACAACTTTGCCCTCAAGTGCCAGCAGACAGACCGTGCCATCCTTGACAAGAGCACGGAAAACTGGGTGGTCACCAACGCTTCCGAGAATCCCTACTGGCCCCGCCGGCTTTATGGTCCAGCCATGGCCGGAAGCGGCGTGGGCACCATGAACACCTACAACGACTACTTCCTCCAGAACGCCGCATACCTGAGGCTCAAGAACCTGACCGTGGACTATACCCTCCCGTCAAATGTGAGCAAAAAGCTGGGCCTTGAAAAGATGCGTGTGTACCTCTCCGGAGAGAACCTCCTCACATTCTCTCCCATCTACGAGCACACGGACATGTTCGACCCCGAGGTTATAACCAAGGGCGACTCCGACTTTGGAAGCGGCACCTCCACCACAATGGGAGACGGTGCCAGCTACCCCATGCTCAAATCTTATACTATCGGCATTAATCTTACATTCTAGGGCGATGAAAAAGACTATCTACGTTATTGCAGCCATACTGGCATGCTCCTGCAGCGACTTCCTGGAAAAGACTCCGGCCAACAAGTTCTCTGCCGATACTTTCTTCGCCTCTGAGACCGACCTTCGCCTCTACGCGAACGGTCTCATAAACACCGCCCTTCCGGACGCCACGGACATGGCCCTGGGAGAGGACCGGTTTACGGACCTTTGCGGCACAAAGGCCTCCAAGGAATTTTATTGGGGGACCTATTCCGCAGCCAAGGCGTCCAACTGGACTACCAGCACCTGGAGTTTTCCCCGAAGAGTGGCATACATGATAGAAAATATGCCTCGCTGCAAGGAAACTGTCCCTGAAAAGACATACAACCATTATGAGGGCGTTGCACGCTTCTGGAGGGCATGGATCACCATGAAGAGGATGATGGTGTTCGGAGACTGCTATTTCATAGACAAGGTTATCCAGCCTTCGGACACACTGACACTCTACAGCAAGCGTCAGGACAGGGAGTACATTTTCCACAGAATCAGGGAAGACCTTGAATTTGCCTGTGAAAACTGCCTCGCCAGCGGGGACGGAATCTTCTCTGACGGACGCGTTTACGTAAATAAATATGTAGCTCAGGCCTATGCCTCCCGATTCTTCTTGTACGAAGGCACCTACCGCAAGTACCACAGCGTGAATCCTTCCACCGGAAAGACCTGGAACGGCGAATACGAAAGCGCCACGGAGCTGCTCACCCTGGCTGAGAAATACGCCAAGGACCTGGTGGATGCAGGCGTCTTCTCACTGAACAAAGACTACAGGTCCCTGTTTGTATCGGCAAACCTGCCTAAGGACGAGGTTATCTGGGGACGCACCTACTCTGAAGAGCTGGGCGAAAAGCACGGCGTAACCTTCAAATACTGCTCGGCTACGTCATCGCTTCTGTACTCTCCAACCAAGGAGTATGTGATGATGTTCCTCAAGACGGACGGCACCCCTGCCGACGGCGCCGTGAGCGTGACCACGGAATTCACCGGACGCGACAAGCGCCTCTCCGCCTCTATCCTGGCTCCGGGCCAGACTATGAAAAAGAGCGACGGCTCCACTCCGGAAATCAGCCTCAACTGGAACTGGACCACCAGTGGATACGAATGGATAAAATGGGTCCAGCTTGAGGACGTTCCCATGAGCGGGGACAGCAAATCCTACAATTCCGTACCCATAATGCGCTACGCCGAGGTCCTTCTCAACTATGCCGAGGCCGCCGCCGAACTTGGTCACATGGATACCTCCCTGTGGGAGACCACCGTGGGCGCGCTCCGCAAAAGGGCCGGCGTCACAAGCCGATATCCCGGCACCGCCGGTTATGTGGCCGACACATGGCTCAGGAACTACTATACCCAGGATGTCTTGCATACCTCTACCCTCAGTGATATCCAGCTGGAGATCAGGCGTGAAAGGGCTACCGAACTCATGCTTGAAGGCCAGAGCCGCTACGATGACCTCATGCGCTGGAACCTTGGAGACCTCATTGAAAGAAGGTACAACCATCAGGGATGGCGCGGAATCTATATTACCCCGGAGGAAGCCACCAACGGTTTCCTGTGGAACGGCAAGAAATACACCGTGTCCAAGACAAAAGGCACAAGCGAGACCAACTACAAGATTACCGGGACCTCCAACAATGCATGGAGCCTCTCTGAAGGCACTTACGGTTACCTCATCTACAACTATAAGCTTGTCTGGGACGACATGATGTACACCCATCCCATCCCCCAGGCGGCACTTAACGTCAACCCTAACCTTGGCCAGAATGAAGGCTGGCAGTGGCAATAATAATTACAAAACAATAATACTATGAAGACTAAGTATTTATCTTTATTCGCAGCTTTGGCAGCAGCGTTCACGTTTGCTTCATGCGAAGAGAATCTGGACCCTGTCAGCGAAGATGCCGTTATCTCCGTGAGTCCGGATAAGATCAACGCTTCCTGGGAAGGACAGATTGTGGAACTTGACGTAACCGCAAACTGTGCCTGGAAGGTCTCTAAGACCGATTCCGAAGGTTCCGCCGTGGACTGGGTCAAATGCGACCTCACAAGCGGAAACGGCAACTCCAAGCTTAACGTCAAGGTGGAAAAGAACCCCTCCGACAAAGAGCGCACGGCCACAGTCACCGTTTACAGCGGCGACGTCAAAGCATTCGTGGATGTAAAGCAGGCAGCCAACCCTGATCCGGAGGTAGGCCCTGTCACCCCTCCCGAGCCCACTTACACGGAACTCTCTTTCAACTTTGCGCAGGCCCTTGACGGCTGGCCCAACGTTGGAAAAGGCGCCGACTGGTCTGGCCTCAAGAACTGCGACTCCGGCTGCGCATCGGACAACGGCGGCACCGCCACGGATAACTCCCACCGCAGAGCCCAGGTCACCTATACGATAGACGGCACCGGCTATGACTTCACTCTTGCCGATCCTAACGCAGCAGAGAACCATAATATCTACCACGATTCTTCCAAGGGCCTTTACAGCGGCACCCTTCGTTACTTTGGACTTCCTGCCATCAGTGGCAAAAAGATTGTCAAGATTGAGATGGTTCAGGGAGCAAGCAACAAAGACCCGGAAAAGTTCACCAGAAACGTTGGCGTGGCCAAATGGGTTTACCATAAGGATGTTGCAATTGACCAGATCCAGTACGTGGAAGGCGGCGAACCTCAGAACCAGGCCGTCACTGACGGAACTGTCTATACATATGAGCTCAGCGGAACCGCAGGAAATACGGTTTACTGGCTCAATTCTCCCACCAACGCCAGCATAATCGTTTCCCTCAAGCTCTATTATGCCGATGTTGACGGTTCCGAGCCCGATCCCGGCCAGGAGCCTGCCGACCCTCAGCCCCAGGACCCCAATCCCGGAGATGATCCCGGAACAGACCCTGCCACTCCCGACGCCAATGCAATTACGCTTACATTTGACTTCACCGGCGAGCCGTTTGAAGGATGGCCCACTGCAGCCAAATATACCCACGTTGAAGGTGGTATCGAATGCAAATATCCTCTGAATGGCGTAGATTACATCTTTGTCCCCGCCGACTGCGGAACGGCTTCCGCCGGCCAGGCCTTCTGGCAGCCGCCCGTGGAAGACAAGCCCGGTTACTTCGCATTCAACGCCCAGTACCGCTATCTTGGCCTGCCGGCCATCGAGGGATATACCCTTATCACAGTTGTATGCCACAATGTCAAACTCACCACAACCACTCCGAAGATTGGCATTACCACGCTTATCAATCCCTCTGCCGCACATCCTTCAAATGACGCTTACGTCAGCGGCGGTGCCGTACAGGAGTGGAATGCTGAAGGTGGTGAAACATACACTTACAATCTTGGCGGAACCACAGCCAATACCCGTTACTACATCTACGCATACGCAAAGGGTGCAGTTGACACAATTACCTTGACATATAATCCCGTCAAATAGCAGTAATGCTCAAGAAAATACTATCGTTTTCCCTTGTGGCAGGGGTCCTTCTGGGCTCCTGCCAGGGAAACGACCCCGTGACAGAAGATATTCTAGTGAGTCCTGAGTATATTGACGCCCAGGCCCAGATGGGAAGTTACAAGATTCAGGTAACTTCCAACGCCAAATGGAGCGTTTCCGTAGAGAACGATCTTCCCTGGGTTACCCTGGACCGGTCTTCCGGGCATGACAACGCATCCATGACCGTTAGGGTAAACGACAACAAGTACAAGGACCCCCGCAGGGCCTCCATCGTCTTCAAGACGGCAGGAGGTCTTACGGCCAGCGTGAGCCTTGTCCAGGCAGGAGACGACTCCGGAGAAGAAACCCCTGATGCCAATACACTCAGACTAGGTTCATACAACCTGAGGATGAGCGGGCTGGATACTGATGGGAACAACGTGTGGGATCTCCGTAAGGAACGCCTGAAACAGTCCATCCTTGACTGTGATTTTGACGTATTCGGCATCCAGGAGGTAAGTTCTGTCACACAGGCATGGCTGGACAGCGAATTGGCATCCAAATATACATTCAAGTACTTCAGTCCCTATGCTCAGACCGGCAAGGGCGACAGGGCCCAGGGTATCGGCTACCGCAAGGATGCCTTCACCCTTTCCGACTGGCACTTCTTCTGGGCCTCCGACACGCCCGATACCATGACCTACAACGACACGGGAGACAACGGCAATTTCAAGCGCGGAGGCTGCTGCTGCATTCTTACGCACAAGGCCACCGGCATCAAACTGTTCTTCATGAACAACCACGGTTGCCTGAACGCGGAGAGCAACAAGGCAACGGCACATGTATATGCCCAGATGGAACAGAAATACAATGAAGCCGGCCTTCCGTCCTTCTTTGTGGGCGACATGAACGCACGCGAATCGGCGGAAGAAGGATCGGTTTACATGACTTTCACTTCCTGGTGGAAAGACTCTTTCAAGGAGCTCACACCTGCCAGTCGCCAGGGCCCGGCAAACACGTACAACGGCTATTCCAGCACAACAGGAAAATCCAGGATCGACTTCGTATTCTACCGCGGCGAAGGATTCCAGCCCATGATGTACTGCTGTAACAATTCGCTGTATGAAGGCCTGTACGCATCAGACCATTTCCCCGTGTGGGTTGAATTTGCATTCGAAAAATGAGATTCTACAGAATAATATTATTGCTGGCGACTTCTATCCTTGCCGCCTGCAGTTCAAAAGAGGACAACACCGTAGTTACGCTGCCTGACGATGTGCTGGCGCTGTCCAACGACAAAGTGGCGGTAGCCATTGGCCCGAACGGAGCCCTGGCATCGCTTCGCAATATGGTTACGGGTCAGGAATATGCTTCCGGCGGACTTCTGTGGAGACTGTATTATGACAGCCCCTCTGAAAAGGAAATCCAGATCCTGGGGTCTGAGCAGCATCCTCAGCTGTCGTTGGAAGACAATGCCATAACTCTCCGTTACGACAAACTTATCTCACGCGGAAGCGAGATTGACATGCAGGTCACTCTCACCGTAACTTTGGAAGACGACAAGGTCCGCTTTGGGTCAAGCATAGAGAACAATCAGCCCCACACGGTTGTCCGTGAGCTTCATTATCCACTTGTTCACGGAGCTAAGCTGCCAAAGGACCACAAACTGTTTACTTCAGAGGCCGGCGGTCAGCTGTTCAGCAGTCCGGTTGGAGTGATAAGCAAGATATCATCGTCTCCCTATAAAAAACCGGAACAGATTTTCCGGCAGAAAGATGTAAAATACGGCGCCAAAGTGTTCATGAACTGCTTTGGCCTGCTGGGACAAAACCAGGGCCTTTACTTTGGCTCTCATGACCAGACGTTCCAGGATACCTGGCACGGCCTGCGAGCCTACAGGAACAGTGCTGACGGCAAATATGATGTATTGGAATTCGGCTTTTTCAAGTATCCCCACTGTTTTGCAGGAGAAAAATGGGAATGCAACGCCAACGTCATCGCCCCTTATACGGGAACATGGCACGTGGCATCGCGCATTTACCGTCAGTGGGTGAATACCTGGTGGGACCATCGCAAGACTCCCGACTGGGTTTACGGCATGAAGAGCTGGCAGCGAGTGATTTTCAAGCATCAGTATGGAGAAACCCTTTTCCGGTACAGCGACCTCAACGGGAAAGTGGATCTGGCCGGTCAAAGTGTTAGTTGTAATGCGCTGTTCCTGTTTGGCTGGTGGGCAGAGGGAATGGATCACGGCAATCCTGACTATTCCCCGGATGAATCCCAGGGTGGAGACGCCGCCCTCAAGGAGGAAATCGCCAGGTACCAGGCTAACGGAAATCACCTGCTTCTGTATTACAACGGCAAGCTCATTGACCGGGAAAGCCGTTTCTATCGCAGCGGCGCCGGCCCTCGAGTATGCCGCCACGACAACACTGGCTCCGAGATTCTGGAACGATATAAATTTACCGGCCAGGGCACCTGGCTGGGCGAATACGACCAGCGCACCTTTGCCGTAGCCACAATGATGGATCCTGAGTGGAACCAGGTTCTGATGAAGCTTCAGGACCGGGCCCACGAACTGGGTGCACACAGTGTCTTCTATGACCAGCTTGGCTATATAGAGAAGGAAAGCACCAATTGGGACACATCCCGCGAATACCCCGTTCCTGACGTATTCGGCATCCAGAAGAGGGCCCAGTGCCTCAAACTTCTGCGTGACCGTTACGCCCACTCAGACCCGGACTTTGCCCTGGGGGCGGAAGGCACGGTTGACGCACTTGCCCAGTACTGTGACTACACCCATGGATACCCGGCAAACGACGGCCCTGAGCGTTGGCTCAATTTCTTCCGCTACACCTTCCCGGAACTGGTCTTCACGGACCGCGGCCTCAGGGACGATGTGGATGTCCCCCGTCACGTGAACAACACCGTCCTGGACGGACAGCGCAACGACATCGAGATATTCCGCTGCCGCGACATCATCTCCGCCGCACCGGTGTATCAGGCATATCTTGCAAAAGTGAATGAAATAAAGGAAAAATACGCCGATTGCCTGCTCTACGGGCGTTACGACGACTGCTTTGGCTTCACCTCATCCAACCCCGGCCTGGACGCCCGCGCCTTTGTGGGCAAAGAGCGCATGGCCATAGTTGTGGCAAACCAGACCGGAGACAAAGCACAGTCCACACGTATTTCCGTCCCCGGACACAAGTACATAGAGGCATCTGTCACAGGAAACGGCAAAGTCTCTTCCGACGGAACCAAGGTTACCCTGGGCCAGTACGACATGGCCGTACTTGTATTTGAGCGGACCGATGTAAGAATCGGCACTTATAATCTCAGGCGCGCAAAACTGGACCGCAACTCGGAGGACAACAACTGGGAAAAGCGCCTGCCGCGCCTGGTTGAATCCTTCCTTCTGGAGAACATGGACATCTGCGGCGTGCAGGAAGTGGACACCGAGCAGCAGGTAAGCCTCCCCGCCCTTCTTGCCCAGAGAGGACTGGAGTACGACAGTTATTTCTTCAGTCCCTATGCCGATGACGGCGTTGGCACAAAAGCCCACGGCATCCTCTGGAAAAAAGACCGTTTCCAGGCCGGTGAGCCGCATTTTTTCTGGACTTCAGACCCACCGGAGCTCCGTCAGGTAAACGACCACGGCAACGGCGCAATCAAGAGCAATTTCTACCGCGGCGGCTTCTGCATCACACTCACTGACCTCAAAAATAATGGGGCAAAGTACTTTGTGATGGTGACCCACGCCCCCCTGAGCAAAGAAGATCACGCCCAGAATGCGCATGTGTATGCGGACATCGAGAAGAAATATAATCCGGAGCATCTCCCGTCGTTTTTCATAGGGGACTTCAATGCGAAGGAAAGCGACGAATGCTCCGGTTATTACCGAACATACTGGACAGACTCATACTTGTTTTTTGACGATGAGCCTGCCATGCGTTTTGGCCCTCCCGGAACTTTCAACGCCTGGAAACCGGACAAGATTAAGGGGCCGGACAGGCGCATAGACTTTGTCTATTTCCGCGGAAACAAGGTAAAGCCGATGAGATACGTCTGCGACGACACCCTCTTTGGCGGACTTTGCGCATCGGACCATTATCCGGTTTATGTAGATTTTGATGTAAGTATCTAATTTCCAAATAATTACTATCATGAAAACAGTACTACCCGAATCCACGGGGAAGGGGGCATATTTACCCCCTCAATCAGAAGTCATCCAGACCATGTCCGTGATTGACCCTATCTGCACCAGCAACCTCAACAACTCCACCGAAGAGTGGGAAGAAGTAGATTTGTCAATGTTTTAAATCACGGAGAACATGAAACACTTTATTTACATATTCGCCGCGGCATTGGCCGTAGCAGCCTGCACCAGGGAGCCTGCTCCCTCGGCTCCGGCTTCTGAGCCAGTTGTATTTACCGCCCATGCCGAGTTGAATCCCGGCACCAAGGCCATCCTTGACCTTAACGGCAGCAGCAAACCCCAGAACTTTTGGGAGGACGGTGACGACATCAACGTATTCACTTCCGCTGACGCCGACGGTGACGGCAAAGTTACTGGATCCGGTTACCAGTTTTCAACCACACTGGGGGCAAATGCTACATCGGCAGAGTTCGCTTATGCCGGCGCATTTACTGTTGGTAAGACTTTTGCCATTTATCCTTATTTAAGCCATTCCAGAGGAGTGAATTACTCTGGCAGCGAAGGAACATACAGGATGGCCGGCGTCAAGATTCCTGAATCCCAGACGCTTGTGGCCGGCAGTTTCGACAGAAAGGCCGGTGTTATGATTGCTTATGCCGAGAGCGGCACAACCCTTGAATTCAAGAATGCCGTCGCCCTCCTCAAGTTCCAGGTGGCTGAATCT
>Ga0265301_10003507_pt1 | contig 16487 bp, 9 predicted proteins | sample AusTroGonzalo_MG_2_FD_193488 | JGI IMG/M metagenome (GOLD analysis project Ga0265301, IMG submission 193488) | Bovine rumen microbial communities from tropical cattle in Woodstock, Queensland, Australia - Gonzalo_04 | ecosystem: Host-associated > Mammals > Digestive system > Stomach > Rumen ...
TATCAAGGAGTATGTTTTTCTTCAGCAGAATCGCCGAGTCATCCCAGCTTGTGGTATCCATCGAATTTTTTTGATAGATCGCATATTCCGATTTTCTGAAGACCATCGCTGTCTGGCGGCGGATACCCATAAAAACCGTCATGCCTCCAGTGTTTCCTTCACCTTCACCGGCTTCGCTGTCACCTGTCCGAATATTGATTTGTCCCTCGTCAGAAGAGACCGCCACGGTATAACCGGCGACCGACTTTGCCTTGGAAAAATCGGAAATAAGTTCCATGACACTCTGCAATCCGCGGTTTCTGGCGTTCCAAACCTGGACTTTCGGAACAGCTACGGTTGCGATGATTGTCAGAATTCCCATCGCTATCATGAGTTCAATCAATGAAAAGCCTTTTGTCTTTCTCACTTCAGCCTCCGTCAAAAATCAACGTGTTTTTTTATTATAAATACAATTAAATTTCGTCCGCTCGTGTAGAAAAGAACATCAAAAAATGCCGCACAAAGTACGGCTGTGTAGATTCGTACCACGTTTTTAAAATAAAATCAAGATCTTATGTGGTTTTTTATTTTTTCTGAAAAGAGGCGTTTTTTTTGCGAATTTTTTTGTGTTTTTTTATTGATTTATCTTTTTTCCTGGATTTCCTTCCGGAATTCGCTCGGAGTTTTTCCGGTCCATTTCTTGAAAATCGGATTGAAAGTGCTCTTCGATTTGAAACCAGCTTCGTAAAGAAGTTCAAGCACGCTTTTGCTGTCGAATTTCGGGTCACGCATCATCGAAACGACCTCTTCAAGCCTGTAACTGTTGACAAAACTGTAAAAACTCTGCCCGCAGTAACCGTTCAGAACCTGGGAAAGCGTGTTCGGCGTAAGCTTCAGTTTCTTTGCAAGCAGAGGCAGCGTAAGATCCGGATTTCTATAGAGTTTTTCTTTTTCCATCAAAGCTTTTGCCTCAGCCGCATAGGTCGCAGCGATCTCATCGTCGAGCTGATAGCCTTCATATTTCGGCTTTTCTTCGACCGCATCGACCTCCGGATCGAAGAGATCACTGTCTCCCCTCGCCACGCTGGAAAGGGGTTCGGGGGTAAGGTCTTCTTCCATCGCCAAATTCCCCTCGCCACACTGGAGAGGGGTCTGGGGTTCAGTGGTGAGGTCTCCCTCGCCACACTGGAGAGGGACCTGGGGTGAGGTCTGTGACCGGCGTCTCCGCCTCAAAATCATAAATACAAGCAGGCCGGAAGCCGCCAGAGCAACAAACAAGTAGACTAAATCATTGTTATTTTCTGGATTTTCTTTTTTTTCTTGATTTTTTTCAGAGTTTTGTTCCGCTTCCAGAGCAACAACGTCAAACTTTGCCGGATCCGCAGCATCCTTCTTCAAAACAGCGATTCCGTCAAGAGTCGGGAACCACAGATCGCCGTTGCTTCTCTTCAGGACCGAAGGCTGGACACCGCCTGTAGACTCCGGTCTGCGGATTCCGTCAGCCGCACCGTAAAGATTACAGAAAACCTTTTGATTTTCAGCAGTTGCAGCTTCAAAAACAAGTTCCTGCGGCAAAGAAAAAAGCCCTTTCGTGCTTGAAAACCAGTAATTTCCGCCGTCATCGGCGACTATTCCCAGGATCGTGTCGCTGCAAAGTCCTTTGCGCGAATCAAGATGAAAGAGGTTCCGGTTTTTGTCAATCAGGACAAGTCCGCTGTTCATCGTTCCGACAAGGATATTTCCGTTTCCGATCGGATAAAGCGAAACCGGCATATCGCCCGCAAGTTCCCGGTTTATTTCATGAAATTCATCATTTTCGTCAAGTTTCCAGACCCCTTTCGAAGCTGCGAACCAGAGATTTCCGGCATCGTCTTCGGCTATCGCCGAGACAAAATCGGAATCGTCGCCGAATTTGCGCAGGAGATGCCACCCCTTTGCCGTCTCGATATATATCGCTCCGCCGCCGCCGCCAGCCCACAGACGCGCTTTCCTGTCGCGGAAAATAACGCCGATAGACTCCATCTCACCGTGGCGGTCAGTGCGCATCCTGCGGAAAACATTGGGTTTTTCCGGCAAAAACGAAATTATTCCGTTTGGAGTTCCGACAAGAATCCGGCCGTCTTCATTTTGAAACAAGCCCCCGACAAAACGCCCGATATCCCCTTTTCTGTCGCGGAGATATTTGAACCTTCCGTTCTCGTAGGAAAAGAGACCGCCGCCGCGGGTCCCGGCCCAGATTTTACCAGAACTGTCCTCGAGAAGGGCGTATATCTTTTCAGAGAAAAGCCCCGATTCGCGGCCGTAAGTTATGAATTTTCCTTGATAAAATAAAGTTACGCCACGGCTTCCGGCCGTCCACAGGAAACCGTCGTCGATTTTCACTTTCGCGACACTTCCGATACCCTGACACTGCTCTTCGCACGGTCTGAAAACTCCGTTTTCTGCAAAAAAAAGCTTCCCGCCCGAAGCAAAAGCAACGGTTTTTGAATTGAAATCGACTGAAGTTACCGCTTCATGGTTCGGAATATGCAATAATTTAGAACACTTGCCGTTTTCGATCTGAAAAACCGTCCCGTCTTCGGTTCCGACAAGAATTTTACCGTTTTTTACGACACCGCTGCTGATTTTCGAGCGGTTTGCGGGACACAGATTCTCAAAAAAAGTCCCCTCTGAATAAAATTTGACAGCGCCGTCGGAAAAACCTGCAAAAAGTGTCGAACCGTGGAAAAAAGCGCGGACACAGATGTGCGTCCGGCTTGCAACCTTGCGATTTCATTATCTTTTATCAAGAAAAGTCCTTTTTCGTCCGCAGCAAAAAGAGTGCAGTCGCCGAGTGCTTCGACATCAAAAAACGCGTGCGATCTTACGACCGGTTCAGACGATATGCCGGCATCGCCGATTTCCGAAATTCCGGTTGCGGTCGCAACAAAAATTTTACCTTTACAGCCAGACAAATCATTGATTTTATTGCTTAAAATTGAAGGCTTCGTATTCGTTGCAAAAATTTTCGACGACTTGGAATCGATCCTTGCAAGACCCTCCACGCTTCCCGCCCAGACAAGACCGTTTTCATCGCGGTAAAAAGAGGTGACACTGCCGTGCGGAAGATCGGCCGGCGCATTCCAGAAACGGGACGCGAAACGTGAAAAATCGGAAAACGAAAAATCATCCCCTGCAATTTCCGCCGGAATCAAAAACAAAAATATGAAACACAAAAAAAACACAAACATGGCGGCATTTTAAAAAACCGATTTTTTTTGGCAAGTTTTGTCGTTCTTGCCGCCGCCTGATTTTTTTATCGAAATATCGAATTTTCGAAATCTCGAAATATCGAAAGGCGGCGAATCGAAATAACGATAATAACGTTCTGATTGGCGGCGGCGGCGTGACGGTCAAAAAACTGGACTTTTTTTCTTTTTTGAATAAATTAAGTCGGTTTTTTAAAATTTAATTGTTTTTTAATACGGGGGCTTTTATGAAATTCTTGAAAATTTTCTTTTCGTTGATGCTTGTTTTTGCACTTGCGGCCTGCAGCGACAAAAAAGAAGACATTGACGATTCTCCTATCGACTTCGAATCTCGGAAAGGAGGGATCGGAGAGCCGTGCACAAAGAACGGCGACTGCAAAGAGGGTCTTTTCTGTTTCAACAAAGTCTGCACGGAACGTTCCGACGGTGACGAAGACACCGACGATGCCGATTCAGACGAAGACAATGACGAAGACGGCGACAACGATTCGGGCGATACCGATACAAACAACGACGGCGACAACGATACAAACAATGACGGTGACGAAGACACTGACGACGCAGATTCAGGTCCAGACGGCGGCGACACTGACACCGGCGATACCGACACTCAGGAATACATTCCCGAATGCGGAAACGGTGCCAGAGACCCGGGAGAAGAGTGCGACAACGGCGCTGAAAACAGCGACGAACCCGGGATCCACAAGAAAACCTGCCGCAAAAACTGCCTGTGGGCACGTTGTCAGGACGGAATCCTTGACGAAGGCGAAATCTGCGACGACGGAAACGCTGACATCAACGACTACTGCAGCCCTGACTGCCATGTCGTAACAGGATACTGCGGCGACGGTTTCAAACAAAACAACGAAGCGTGCGACAAAGCTCTCGACAAATACTGCAACGACGACTGCACCGAAATCGTAGGTTCCTGCGGCGACGGAAAAATCAACGGTCCGGAAAAGTGCGACAACGCGGAACCCAATGTCGGTGACGGCGAAGGCATCGGACCATATTACTGCAACGTTAACTGCACGGAAGTAATCGGAAGCTGCGGTGACGGAAAAATCCAGATCGGCGAAGAGTGCGACGACAAAAACAACAACGGGCGTTACCGCGAAACAGCTCCGGGCTACTGCAACAAAGACTGCAAAGGCCGCGGTGAAAGCGGCTACTGCGGCGACAGCATCAAACAGCCAGACCATGAAGCCTGCGACGACGGAAACAACAGCGACGGAGACTACTGCTCGGCTGACTGCAAAACATCCTACGGCTCCTGCGGTGACGGAATCATCCAGGATTTCGAGGCATGCGACAACGCGACTTTCGGCAACGGAACCGGTGCATACTGCTCGGACGACTGCAAAACTTCCTACGGTTCATGCGGTGACGGCGTAATTCAGACAGAAAACTGCTTCGGAGCAGAAAACTGCATCGAAATCGACGGATTGAACGAGGAATGCGACAAAGCATCGCTGAACGGCCAGCCGTTCTACTGCCAATACGGCGTTGTTACACCATGCAAAGGCGGATGCACCAGACTTTGCAAGCAGGAAAACGGTATACCGAGATACTGCGGCGACGGCGTAGTTTCGACCCAATCTGGCGAAAAATGCGATAAGGCGACCCACGGCGCCGGAATCGGACCTTACTACTGCTCGGCGGACTGCACCGAAGTAATCGGATACTGCGGCGACGGAACCATCCAGGAAAACGAAGTCTGCGATCCGGCAAAAGAAGGCGATCCGAATTCTCCTTACTGCATCAACAACTGCAAGGAGATCAGCGGAAATTGCGGCGACGGCAAAGTAAACGGAAACGAACAGTGCGACAAAGGCGGACTCAACGGCAACCTCGACTGTCCTTACGGCAGCGAAGAAACCTGTGAAGCCTGCACGACAGAGTGCACTAACGCAACCGGACATGCGAGATACTGCGGAGACGGACTGATACAGGAAGGTTACGAAGCGTGCGACAGCGGAAAAACAAACAACGGTAAATACGGATATTGCAAAGCGGACTGCTCCGGAATGGGCCCCTACTGCGGTGACGGCGAGAAAAACGGCAGCGAACAGTGCGACAAAGGCGATCCTGCCAACGGCGGACTCAACGGCAACTTCAACTGTCCTTACGGCGAGGAAAGCTGCGAAGTCTGCACAAAGTTCTGCAAAACTGCAAGCGGCACGACAACGGCTTACTGCGGCGACGGAATACTCCAGCGCGCAAACTGCACCGGATTCCTCAACTGCGTCGTTACTCCTGGTGCAAACGAGAGCTGCGATGAAGGCAGCCAGGCTTCAGGCGGCCACAACGGAGAATACGGACACTGCAGCACAAGCTGCACCGGTGTTGGTGAACGCTGCGGCGACGGCAACGTAACTCCCGGTGAAGTCTGCGACGATGGAGAGCTCAACGGTCAGTACGGCCACTGCGCGGCAGACTGCAAGAGCGAGGGCAGACGCTGCGGTGACGGAATAGTCGAAGAAGCGCAGGGCGAAATTTGCGATGACGGCCAGAACAACGGTCAATACAACAGCGGAACGACCGGATACTGTGACTCAGACTGCAAAGGCCGCGGAGAAGGAGGTTTCTGCGGCGACGGCAATATAGATACGGCAAACGGCGAAACATGCGATGCAGCCTCCGACAACGGAAAAGTCACCTGCGAATACGGCGAAACAAGTTGTGAAAGATGCGCTTCAAACTGCAGGAAACAAAAGGGAATCACCGCTTACTGCGGCGACGGAATCACAAACGAACTTTACGGCGAAGCCTGCGACTACGGCGGTGCGAATGGCGACTACAACGCGCCCTGCAACTCGTTATGCACGGGCGTTCCGCCGAAATGCGGCGACGGACACATCGATACAGAGTTCGGCGAAGCATGCGACGACGAAGAACTCAACGGAGTCTACACTCACTATGCTCCTGGCAACTGCAGCGCTGACTGCAAAACAGAGGGCGGCGGCGGCTTCTGCGGCGACGGAACACAAAACGGTAACGAAGTCTGTGACCAGGGCGCACCGATTAACGGCACTTACGGCGGGAACTGCAATATAAACTGCGACGGCTACACGCACTACTGCGGCGACGGCTTCCTTGACGGCGAATATGAAGCTTGCGACGACAGTGATCCGGCCAACGGCGGACACAACGGCACTTACGGCTACTGCAACATAGATTGCACGGCGAAACTCGAATGCGGCGACGGAATCGTCGATCCAGATCCTGCAAACGAGCAGTGCGACGAAGGCCGGGATGTAAACGGCACGATAACCGATTGTGCTTACGGCGAAGAGTCCTGCACTCTCTGCGACAGCGATTGCCACACTTTCGACGGCGCAACATCATACTGCGGCGACGGAATAATGGATGAGGCAAACGGCGAAACATGCGACGACGGTGATCCGGACAAAGGCGGACACAACGGCGAATACAACTACTGTAACACGACTTGCAGCGGCTATGAGCCGAAATGCGGCGACGGAACCATCAACCGCGAAGACTGCACCGGCTACACCAACTGCGTTGTAATCGAAGGGCTGCACGTAAACGAGGAGTGCGACGACGGCAATGAAAACGGAACTTACGGCAAATGCAACCAGAACTGCTCTGGAACCGTCATGTGCGGTGACGGCATCATAAGCGACGGCGAAGTCTGCGACGACGGAATGATGAACGGTCACTATGACCACTGCGACAGATGTATAATCAATAAAACCGGCTGGTGCGGCAACGGACGTCTCGAGAAAGAAAAGGGAACATGCGGCGGTGCGGAAGGCTGCTATGAGCTTCTGGATGCAGACGAACAGTGCGACTGGGGTTCGTCAAACGGCAAAGTAACCAACTGCGCTTACGGTATTGTAAACTGCGAAGTCTGCAACGGAACATGCGGACTTGAACCCGGAAACGCTTCATTCTGCGGCGACGGAGTCATCAACCGTCTCAACTGCACCGGATACACCAACTGCGTAGTCACCCAGGGTGCGAACGAGGAATGCGACGACGGAGATCCGGGCACAGGAGGACACAACGGCAGCATCGGATACTGCAGTTCGACATGTGACGGAATGCAGCCATACTGCGGCGACGGCGAGGTAAACGGTAACGAAGTCTGCGATGACGGCGATCCGAGCACAGGAGGACACAACGGTGAGAACGGATACTGCAGTTCGACATGTGACGGAATGCAGCCATACTGCGGCGACAACATAGTCCAGCGTCCGGAATGTAACGACTGGATCGTCTGCGACGAAGAGAGAACAACAAACTGCTGTACAGTAAACCTCACAATGAACGAAGGATGCGACGACGGAGAAAACAACGGCAGTCAGTATTACTGTTACACCGACTGCTCCGGCTGGTGCGGCGACGGAATCCTTCAGAAACACAACTGTGACGGTCTGGAGAACTGCGTTGTATCCCCCTATGTTGACGAAACCTGCGATGACGGCTCTTTGAATGACCACTCCGGATACTGCAACAGCATGTGTACCGGCCCGACATCGGTATGCGGCAACGGAGAACTGGAAACAGGAGAGCAGTGTGACGACGGAAATACTGTCGACGGCGACTACTGTTCTGCTGACTGTCAGTTTATAACCGGCAGATGCGGCGACGGAGATCAGCAGACAAATGAAACCTGCGACGAAGGCGAAAACAACGGTTTCCACGGTCACTGCAACCTGACATGCAGCGGCACTTCTTCATGCGGTGACGGCGAGCTCGGCTACGATGAAGTATGCGAGCCGGGAACGATGGAGGCGCCATTCCCGTGTAGTAGAATACCTCAGTTCGCATCGACAGGCGAAACAGGAATAGTTGACACCTGCACTTCTTCCTGCATGCCGGTCTTCTCGAGCTGCGAATACGATGCGACCTACACAAGTCCTTTCTTAACGACAGGACAAACTCTCTGTTACAACAGCGCAGGCACTGCAATCTCTCCGTGTCCGGCAAGCGGAACGGCTTTCTACGGTCAGGACGCGCAGTTCAACTACACTCAGCACGGTTTCGAGACCATGGAAAACGGTGAAATCATGAAGGACAATGCTTCAGGACTCATGTGGCAGGCAGCGACACCCGATATCTACGGCGCGACAATCGAAGGCATGGGCTACAGAACCTGCACAGAAGACCTGGCTGACCCAGGCAAATCGTGCAAATACGACGAAGCCTCTCTCTACTGCAAATTCCTTTCTATCGGAACCAACAGCAACTGGAGACTGCCGACTGCGGCCGAACTCTCGACGATCACGGATTACGCTTCGGCTACCCATATCCATTCAGGCTTCACGAACACGAAAGGCTCATACTGGACAAAAGAAGGCTTCCTGTTCTCGACCGCCGACGGAACTCTGACGCCTGCAGCGGATATAGACAACGACACAGCGCAGATAAAATGCGTAAGCTACGCAAACAATCAGTCTGGCTGCACCTCATTCCAGTGCAATCAGGAGATAAATTATGATTCCATGTTCCTGATCGATTCTCCTGACATGATTATTACATATTATGATTTGAATTCAATTGTCTTTATATCATGGTATTTTGCCGACCTTTCGACAGGCCAAACATGGGAAAACGCACTTAACTTCTGCACATCTTTAACCAGTCCGAACGGTCTCAGCAAGATGAGAGTTCCGACTGTAAGCGAGCTCATGTGGCTTTTCAACAGAACAAGCGGAACGTCTCTAATCCCGGGATTCACAGGAACAGCGTGGTCTTCCACAACTGTTGAAAACGCTCCGACAGATCCTGCAGAACCAGCTTCCCATGCTTACGCTGTGGATTTCTCGACCGGAAGCGTCGTCTATGCACCGAAGAGCAATAGTAACATTGTTATTTGTATTGAATAGAGGGAGATTATCATGAAAATCAAACTTTCAATTTTTCTGCTTCTTTTGGCTGTCCCGCTTCTTTTCTGCATCAGCTGCAGCGACGGAGACAGCAAAGACGATCTGGATGATGTCGGGCAGAACGATACCGACACCGGTTCGGACAAAGAAAAACCTGATTCCGACAATACCGATACAAACACGGATGACGGCTCGGACTCTGCAACTGACGATGCCGACAGCGATTCAGGGGACAACACCGATACAGAAACAGACACCGATACCGATACTGAAAACACAGACACAGAAACAGATACCGGTTCAGACGATGATGCCGACACGAATCCAGACGATGATGCCGACACGAATCCGGATGACGATGCAGACACACATTCAGACGACGATGCAGATTCCGGCGATTCCGGTTCCGATGATGACACTGATACAGATACCGATACAGACGCAGATACTAGTCCGACAATCATCGATGACAAGGAAGACACAGGTGTCATCTGCACAGGTCAGACAAAATGTTACAGCCCTACGGCAGAAATCGAATGTCCCGTTTCCAAAAAAGAAAATTATTTCGGTCAGGACGCGCAATACAACGCCGAGAACAACTACTGTCTTAACAGAACTTATTATCCTGTCACGACAGATACTGTAACCGACTACAACACAGGACTGGTCTGGCAGCGCGATCTGCCTTCCATTTACACCGGCTGCACGGTCGAAGATGAAAACGGCGGTAAAGGCGGAGTCTGTCTCCACAGCGAGGCCGTTAATTACTGCAAAAATCTGACACTTGAAGGAAAAGATGACTGGCGTCTTCCGACACCGGAGGAATTGGGAACCATCATTGATTTCGGACAATACAACCCTGCGATAGATTCAAATTTCAAGTCTCCGGGAGGCACAAAACAGGAGTTCTGGACACAGACCTATCTCTCATCGTCAAGCGACCAGAAAAAAATATGGTATGTAGATTTCAAAACAGGGAAAACAGTAACCGGCGAAAATACAGGCCGCTATGTCCGCTGTGTCCGCGGGAATGCGCTTGAAAAGGCTGACCTTGCCGTCAAAAATCAAGGCGATGCTCAGGAAATCATTGAAGATTCCGTTCACAAACTGCTTTGGACAAAAACTCCTGATTCACAAACATTCTCTTGGACGAGCGCTCTGCGTCATTGCCAGGAACTTAAATACAACAACGTTAAAGGCTGGCGTCTTCCGAGCATCAACGAACTTGCATCGATTCTCGATTATTCCGCTGAAGTTCCTGCCGCTGAATTTTCAGGTGCGTATTACTTCTGGTCTTCAACAACTTATGTCGGCAGCAAAAACAAGGCATGGAAAATATACACTTTAGACGGCAGAATTGAAAATGCTGGCAAAACCCAGGCCACCCATGTCATTTGCGTCAAATAATTATTTTTTCTGATTTTTTACAGTTCCTGTCTTTTTCCAAAGCAGAAAACCGCCGATAAAAATGAAAATCGAGATCCACTGGCTTGTCGAAAAAACAAGAAAACTTCCGCGGATGTCAAAACGGAGAAATTCGATCAGAAATCGCGTTACCGAATAGGAAAGAAGAAAAACTGCCGAAATATAGCCCGGATTTTTCTGATTTTTTGAAAAAGCGAGTTTCAGAAGAACGGCAAATATAACAAAATTGCTGAAAGAATGAATGAGCTGCGTAGGAATTACCGGCTGAGTGTCGGTAAAAAGGCTCGTGTGATCAGGATCAAGGTGGTAAAGCAGAAACATCGTTTTAGAACCCTGCGGGAAACGGATCCCGAAAAGTTCCGACGGTATTCCGAAGCAGCACCCTTCAAGAAAACAGCCGATCCTCGTGAGCCAGAGTCCGTTTGCGACACATATCGAAGCGATATCGGCGGTTTTGAGAAACGCCTTTTTATCGTGCGGATATGCTGCCAGAGTAAAAAGCGCGCCGGCTATGAAACCGCCGAGAAGCCCGCCGTAAAAAACATGCCCCTGAGTAAAAGGATTCAGCATCGAACCGAAAAGATAGGAAATTCCGTGCACTTTCAAACCGTCGATATAAAGCGCAAGTTTTCCTTCGAACAGAATATGGAAGATTTTTGAGACGACAAGGGCGCACGGCACGATGACAAGCGGCATAAAAATCATCTTTTTCAGGCTCAGGTTGAAAAGTTTCGACGCAGCCATCATTATCGGAACAGTCATAAAAAACGAAAAGAAGAGAATCGTCATGTAAGCGCCGGGATATCCGAAACCGAAATAGTCAAAAATTGGTTTAAAAAAATCGTTATTCATAGAATCTCCTAATGATTTTCAACAGTTTCTACAACTGTAGCAGTCGGAGCGTTCTTTGATCTCAGATAACCGGAAGAGATAAGTTCCGTGTTTTCGGAATTTAGTTTGAGCGTTCTGCAGTACTGCTGGACGAAATTTTTGACGTAAAGATCGGCCGGCAGCTGCTGATACATATCGTTTTCGATAGCGTAAAGGACTCCGTTCGAGATTTTCGTCCGCGAAATAATAAGTTCGTAAGAGATCCCGACTTCTTCGCGGATCTTTCGCAGCAGGTCGCCTGTAACAGGCAACTCTCTGTATTTATTAAATATTTCATTAGCATCGACAAAATCGGACTCTGCCTGAGAAGAGACGTTTTTCTCGGCGCTGCGCCCGAAAACATCCTTTTTGACCAAAGTTTCACGCTTCTTGCCGCGGTTATACTTTTTAATGACTTCTCCTATCATAAAAATATCCGGGAAAGAGGTTTCAAGCGAAACAAGATGACTGTCGATGTCCATGTCATATTCGCGCCTGATTTCAGAATCGTTGAGTTCCTTGAAAATCGTGTCGATCAGCGAATTGAGAGTAAAAAGATCGCTGTCGCTGTAAATGTCGCGCAGCATCGGATTGTCGACTACATAGAGTTTTTTAAGTTTTTCATACTGGTTTTTTATATCGAGACTCGTGCATCCGCGGTCAAGTCCGAACCATTCGTAGTAGTTGAACGGCGCTATTTTCAGTTTCTTTTTCACGGAACTCTGCTGGAAGAGATATGCCGAAAGCGTGCTCGCCAGATTATCAAGAACATCAATAAATTCAGCATTTTTCTCAAGCGTGACAACCGGTTTCATCGCGGCTATCGAAGTCGGAACAAGGTCTGAGTAGGCGATTTCGGCAATGCAGTCGGTATCGACTCCGAAACTGCTGCTGATTATGAACTGATAAAGCGAAGTCAGCTCCTTGTCAGCCGAATTTTTCATTCCGTTGTAGACGATTCCGATTTTGAGGTCGCTTTCGATGTTTGCGATCTGGTTTGAATTTTTAGGGATCGCCTGCGAAAGGAGGACAAGCAGGTTTCTGAAAGTGAAAAGATAGTCCTTTTTCGCACGCCGGATGTTCTGCGTTTCAAGGAGAATGTCGTATTTTAGCTCGACATTGCGCAGACGGTAGTTGACAAGCTCGCGGAAAAAGTAGTTGCTCTTCTCGAACGAGATGAAATCGGGCGAAATGAACATCAGCGAATAGTCGGCTATCCCGATAACTTCCATGAGATCGGAATTTATGACTGAACCCATATCGATGAAAACGAAGTCATACTGCCCCTGCCGGATCTCCATCTGCCAGCGGACAAGAAGTTCGCTCACTTTCGTTCCCTGATGAAGTAAGTTACTGAAAAAACTGAGATTCTGATAATCAGTCGAAATAAGCGGCAAAACAGAAAAATGTTCAGCGACTTCGCTTGAAACGGCGATCGCCGGCAGGTTGAGATAAGAATGGAGCGTTCCTCCGTTCGGCGCGGCGTCGATCAGAAGGACCTTTTTTCCTTTCTGCGCGAGATAAATCGAAAGGTTCGCGATGATCAGCGAAGTTCCGGCACCGCCTTTCGGCGAAAATGCGGCAATAAGTTTTACCATTGTCAGCCTCTCTACAGTTTTTCCTTTATTTTCTGCGTATAATCTTCAAGTTCACTGAACGTTCCGGTGTCGATTTTTCCGGCTTCAAGCGATTCCGCCGCGTAATCGAGGGCGATTTTTCCTTTGTAATCTTTGGCGAGCGGCGAAACTCCGCGCGAAAGAAGGATTTTTATATAGCTTGCAAAACCTTTCTCTGCGGCAAGGACAAGGAGCGTTTTTTTATCCTTGTCGCGCCTTTCGAGATCAGTTGATTTCGAGATAAGTAACTGAAATAATTCTATATTTTCGTCATTAACAAAATTCAGAAGAGTGTTTGCCGCATCTCTGCCGAAATTGTCCTGCCAGTTTGCGTCGGCACCGTTTTCAAGAAGGATCTTCGCGTTTTCAGGCGAATTCCCGGCTACGGCATAGTGAAGCGGAGTTTTTTCCGAATTATCCATTATTTTAAGGTTGGCGCCTGAATCAATCAGTTTTTTCAGGATCGCTGAATCTTTTTTCCGGGCCGCAAGCATCACTGCATTTTTACCCGATTTGTCAGCAAAATTGATAAGCTGCGGCATTCTGAGAAAAATTTCGACAGCCTTTGAATCGCCATTTTCCACTGCTTCCAGAAAACCCTGTCCATCGGCTTCGTAACCCATTTTGTTCAGAATATCAGAATTGTTCTGTGCACAGGAAACAAAGAAAAAAAGAATGAAAATGATTGCCGGCAGACGCATTTCGGAATTAAAAAATCAAAGGACAAAAAATAAAACCGCGCCGGCAGCAGCAGCAACAATCAGTGCGATAATCAGAACCAGCGCAACCTTTTTACCGTTTGCAGGTCTGTCGACACGGGTGATTTCGGTTTTTTCATCCTGTTCTTCGTCGTTTATGCTTTTTATTTTTTTGCCTTTGATGTCGTGTCTCAGTTTTTCCTTTCTCGATTTTTCCGCCTCGAGCTGGTAGGGCTGCGGATCGTATTCCTCGCCTTTTTCGACAAACTCGAAAATAAAATCCCCCACCCTGATTTCGTCGCCGTTTCTCATATCGACCGAATCGACTTCGGTGTCGTTGACGATAAGCGGATAATCGGCGTTGTAGTCGCCTTTGACGAGCAGATAAATGTTGCCGTCAAACACGATTTTCGAATGGATCGGCTGAATGTCGCCCGACGAAATGTAAACATCGGCGCTCGCGTGGCTTCCGATGACTGTTTCGCGGCCTGCAAGCGGGAAAACCTTTCCGCCGAGATAGCCGTTTTTGGCGAGAAGCAGGTTGTCCTGCGCGATTTTTCTCTCGTCGACTTCCGAAACCGGCTGAACCGTTTTAAGCTGAGACTCTTCGTCCTGCTCCAGATAAATGTTGTAATCTCCGACAGTTATGACGTTTCCGACAAAAATTTCGAGCTTTTCGCCGAACAGTTCGCGATCGTCGACAAAAGTGTGGTTGTAACTTCTGCAGTCGCTGATGATTATTCTGTCATCGATTACTTCGAGCTGGAAATGATAGCGGGAAACGTTCCTTTCATCCAGAACTAGATCATTTTTTCCGCTCCTTCCGACAGTGATCAGATTTTTGTCAAATTCAAAAACGCTCAGTTCGTTTTTATCGTTTTCGACTATAAGTTTCAGTGCCGCCGTCATTCCCGCCTCTAATTAAAAAACCTCAAAATTTCAATAATTTACTTAATCTATCTGAAATCTCAGCAAAATCCCTGTTTTTATCTTCCGCCTTCTGCAGCAAAGCTCTGATGTCCTGGACAAGCGATTTCATTTTCTGCCGCTGCAGCAAAGATCTGGCAGTTTTCAGCAAAAGAAGAAAAATTTCGTCAAGATAGCTGTGATAGCCGCCGAAACGGTATTCCTCCGAAATATTTTTTCTCGTTTCAAGGAGTGCGTCCCAGTTCGCATCGCCTTTTTCAGCCGAATATGCAAGCGGCGAATAAACCTGCGGATTTCTGCCTTTCAGATACGAAAAAAGTTTTTCCGCCACTTTTGCGAGGCTTTCCTCTGTCACTACATCCGCAAAATTTTTGAAAACAAGTGAAAAAATGCTGAAATAAAGCTCGCTTTCATCAATGACCGGGTCTTTTTCGAGAAAATCGAGTCCGCTGCTGAACCCGAATGAAGCAAAAATATCTTCGGAAACCTTTACCCCGAGAACGACCGGCTTCAGAATATCCAGATTACCGAGATACGAGCCGAAATTGACGGGATTGTCCTCAAAAACATAGGCTTCTTTCTTCGTATCGAAAAGCGCAAGAAACACAAAATTGCCTTTGTCGAAAGCGACGACATCCATCGCGTTTCCATGTTTGAAACCGATCAGAGCGGTCTCTTTGTGTTCGGAAAGATACGACACCAGAAACGAAACATTCGCAAAGCGGTATTGCGAGCATATGAAAGTCGGATAAGCCAGAAAATCTGACAAGTATTTGAAAATCTTGTCGTTTCCGACAGTCATCAAAGAAAGTTTCAGATTTTTTTCTTCCAAAAAAGTTTCGATCGGAACAGGCATCAGAACTTCGCCGGCAACGTCATAGGCTACTCCGCGCGAAAGCACCGCATGACCGCCTGAAACCAGGACATAACCCGTTTTGTTCTGCGCCTCGGCGAGCACCATTCCGTCACGGAATCCGCCGTCGCGGGCAAGGTCGTTGACAAAAGAGGGAAGAAATTTTCCGTCGAAATCAATAAGTGAAAACTTAATTTCTGAAAAAGGAAGCAGCATATAAATCTCCACAAAAAATCCGCCTCTTATAACACATTGAATTTTTTTTGCAATAAATTGATATATTGTTTATAAAGGCGCGTTTTAATTTTTGACAGAGGAGAGAAAAATGGCAAAACTGCTTGACACCGTTTTATTGCTCGCGCTTCCGGCTTCGGGAAAATCGGAAGTCCGCAGATTTATGGAACATCTCACCAAAAAACAGTGCGAAAACGACATGCACATGGGCGAAACGCTTCAGCTTGACGATTATCCCTATGTTCATTTCATGCACAGGATCGACGACGAGCTCAGCAAACTCGGCTGGCACTATATTTTCTACAAAGGTGCGACGCGTCCTTTCAAAGATCCGATGGAATGGTCAACCTTGATAGAACTTCTCAACGAAGATTACGAAGACCTCGTAAACTCCAATATCATCAATGTTCCGTCTGCCGCTCAGTGGCTTTTCGACAGAATGGACAATATCCGCGAAAAACTCGATCTCGGCCGCGAATTCGGAAAGATCCCGTGGGATATAAGAATAGCTGCAGGAAAAACTATCGAAGCTGAAGTTGCTGAATTTCTTAAAGAAAAGAATGCGACGGCTGCGGCTGACAAGAAGAATAAAACCATCGTCATCGAGCTTGCTCGCGGCGGAGCGAACGGCGCAAAAATGCCTCTCACACCTCCGCAGGGATACGCTGCCGCATTCGAGATGTTCTCGGAGCACATTTTGAACAGAGCTTCGATACTTTATGTCTGGGTAACGCCCGAAGAAAGCAGAAGAAAGAACTACGAACGTGCGAAACCGAACGGCG
>Ga0265301_10003516_pt1 | contig 16472 bp, 12 predicted proteins | sample AusTroGonzalo_MG_2_FD_193488 | JGI IMG/M metagenome (GOLD analysis project Ga0265301, IMG submission 193488) | Bovine rumen microbial communities from tropical cattle in Woodstock, Queensland, Australia - Gonzalo_04 | ecosystem: Host-associated > Mammals > Digestive system > Stomach > Rumen ...
ACGGCGGGCTTGACCACGTTCTCGCCTCGGGCAAGAACATCAAGATCCTCGTCATGGACACCGAGGTGTACTCCAACACCGGCGGCCAGGCTTCCAAGGCGACGCCTACCGGCGCCATCGCGAAGTTCGCGGCGTCCGGCAAGGTCCAGGCCAAGAAGAACCTCGGCCTCATGCAGATGCAGTACAAGAACGTCTACGTCGCGTACGTGTCGATGGGCACGAACCCGGCCGCCACGGTCAAGGCCTTCAACGAGGCCGAGAACTACAACGGCCCGGCGATCATCATCGCCTACGCGCACTGCATCGAGCAGGGTCTCCTCACGAAGACCGGTCCTGCGCACCAGAAGGCGGCGGTCGAGTCCGTCCACTTCCCGCTCTGGACGTACAACCCGACCACCGGCAAGGTGAAGCTCGACAGCGCCGACAAGTCCGACACCGTCTCCTTCGCGGCGAACGCCGTCTCGAAGGAACTTGGCGAGAACCGCTTCAAGCAGCTCGTCAAGAAGATCGGCCAGGACAAGGCGATGGAGATGCTCAAGGGCGCCGAGCAGGGCTTCAAGGACAACTACGCGCTCCTGAAGAAGCTCGCCGAGATGTAATCATCGACGCGACAAAAGCGAAAAGGGAGGCCACGGCGGTTTGCCGTGGCCTCCCTTTTTTCTCGCTTTCGTCCGCTCGCTTCTTTCGTCGGGCGTCGTTGTCCTTGAAGGGGGCTTTGCCCCCGAGCTACTAAACAAAATCGAGAGTCGCGGCTGCATTGGCGCTCGACCCGGTTCGTCAAGTAGGATGTGCACCCGATAGCTGATGGTTGTTTTTTTGTTCGTCAAATACTGGACGCTCTGAAGCTTTCGCTGACGGGTGCTGAGGCGGTTTGGGCGGAGGTCGATGCCCCCATCCAGGAGTAGCCTCCGCACATCCCGCTGCTGGTCTCGCCAGGCTTCCTGCCGTCTGAGGATGCGTTTCAGCCTGCGGACGGCCTGCTGGTAGAGCTGGATGCCATTGAGGCGTCTGTATCGCTCCGCAAGCGCCTCAGTCTCATCCTCGGTGGGCACACCCGACTCGAGAACCCTCTGGTATGGCGTCCTCGGGCCTCCGTATGTTGCACATGCCCCTATTTTACAGCGGTGCACAGTATTTGACGAACGGGCCCCTCTCGAAAGAATCCACTTTCTTGATCGGGTGCACACTATTCTAACGAATCGCGCCTCCCCGAGCACGCTTGGGCGCCCCCTTGCGCCGTGGCGGCGTTTTTGATATACTTTCCGCCATCTTGTCCACGGTGGGCGGGATGAAGCGAAGGAGTCGGGGCATTCCATCCCCGGCCAAAGCGGATTAATCTGGAAAAGGTTAAGGAGAGAAGAAAAATGGAAATGCCTACGTCCCAGCTCACGGGAATCACCCTGAAGGACATGTTCGACGCCGGACTGCACTTCGGCCACCAGACCAAGCGCTGGAACCCGAAGATGAAGGGATACATCTTCGACAAGCGCAACGGGATCCACATCGTCGACCTCACGCAGACGGTCACGCTCCTCGACGAGGCGGCGGCGTTTCTCAGGGACACGGTCCTTGCGGGCAAGAAGATCCTCTTCGTCGCGACGAAGAAGCAGGTCTCCGAGCTCGTCAAGGGCGCGGCGGAGTCGGTCGAGCAGTTCTACATGACCGAGCGCTGGCTCGGCGGCACGCTCACGAACGCGAAGACGCTCCGCTCGTCCGTCCGCCGCATGCGCCAGCTTCAGGCGACGGCGAAGGCGAACGGCGGGGAGCTCTCCGAGCACAAGCAGGAGGCCTCGATGCTCCGCCGCGAGCTCGCGAAGCTCGAGAAGAACCTCACCGGCGTCGCCGACATGGCCGAGCTCCCGGGCGCGGTCGTCGTGGTCGACGTGGTCCGCGAGGCCAACGCCGTCAAGGAGGCCGTCCGCCTCCGCATCCCGGTCGTCGCGATCGTCGACACGAACGCGGACCCCGAGCCGATCGACTACGTCATTCCCGGCAACGACGACTCCGTCAGGGGCGTCGAGCTTGTCCTCAACGGCCTCGCGAAGGTCATCAAGGGCGCGAACGACGAGTACAGCGCGAAGGCCGCCGAGGAGAGCCGCAGGCGCGAGCAGGAGCGCAAGAGCCGCGACGAGGCCGAGAAGGCCGCCCGCGCGGAGCGCAAGGCGAAGGCGGTCGCGAAGAAGCCGGCCGGCACGTCCGCGAAGAAGTCGGGCGTCACGGCCAGCGTGAAGGCCGTCGCGCGCGTCGCGAAGGAGGCCGCCGAGAACAAGGCGAAGGCCGACCTCGCCGCGAAGCGCCAGGCCAAGGTCGCCGAGGCCGAGGCCGCCGTCGCCGCCGAGGCCCCCAAGGCGGAGTAATCCCGTCCACTCGCAACTCACAACTCAAAGACTTACAACAATGGCAATTTCAATTCAGCAGATCAAGGAACTCCGCGAGGCGACCGCCGCCGGCATGGGCGCGTGCAAAGAGGCCCTCGCGGCCACCGACGGCAACATGGAGGAGGCCGTCAAGTACCTTCGCGAGAAGGGCCTCGCCGTCGCCGCCAAGCGCGTCGACAAGGAGTCGAAGCAGGGCATCGTCGCCCTTGCCGAGTCCGCCGACGGGAAGACGATGGCGCTCGCCGAGGTCAACTGCGAGACCGACTTCGTCGCGAAGACCGAGGCGTTCGTCAAGTTCGTCGACGACGCGGCGAAGGTCGCGCTCGAGGGCAAGGACATCGAGCAGACGCTTGGCGACGACTACAAGATGCTTCTCACCAAGACGGGCGAGAACGTGAAGATCCGCCGCAGCGAGCGCTACGTCCTCGAGGGCGCCGGCTGCCTTTCGGGCTACATCCACATGGGCGGCAAGATCGGCGTCCTCGTGGAGCTCGCGTGCGACAAGCCCTGCGGGAAGCTCGACGAGGCGGCGCACATGGTGTGCCTCCAGGTCGCGGCGAACGCGCCGAAGTACGTCGATCCCGCGGACGTGCCGCAGGCCGAGATCGACGCGGAGCTCGAGATCAAGCTCAACGCGCTCAAGGAGCAGAAGGGGAAGCTTCCGCCCGAGCAGGCGCTCGTCGGCATCAAGAAGGGCATGGCCGCGAAGTTCTGCACGCAGATCTGCCTTGTCAAGCAGGACTACGTCGCGGACGGCGAGCAGACCGTCGAGCAGTACCTCGCGTCCGTCGCGAAGGAGATCGGCGCCCCGATTTCGGTGAAGCGCTTCGCGCGCCTCCAGCTCGGCGCGTAGGGTCCGGGTCCCGAGGGGCCGGGGGCCGCGGCGGGCTTGCCGCGGCCCTTCGCGTTTCTGTGGTATAATATCCGCGTATGTCCGCCCCGAAAACCCTGAGGAACGTCTTCACCGTCGGCGCGTTCACGATGATGAGCCGCGTGCTCGGCCTCGTGCGCGAGATGCTCCAGTCGCGCCTGATCGGCGCGGGCGTCGAGCAGGCCGCGTTCACGCTTGCGTTCGCGATTCCCAACATGGCGCGCAAGCTCTTCGGCGAGGGGGCGCTGACGGCGGCGTTCGTGCCGGTGTTCAGGGGCGAGGTGGAGTCCGAGTCGCTCGAGCGCGCCTCCCGTCTCGCCCGGGCGGTCATGACGATGGTGCTCCTCATGCTTGCCTCCGCCGTCGTCCTCCTGATGGGCGGGCTCGAGGTCGTCGTCCACTTCCGGGACGCGCTGGGGCTCAGGGACACGCCCCGTCTCCTGCTGACGATCCGCCTCGTCAAGACGCTTCTCCCCTACATGGTCTTCATCTGCGGCGCGGCGTTCGGGATGGGCGTCCTCAACGCGCTCGGCCGGTTCAAGGCCTCGAGCTTCATGCCGTGCCTCCTCAACTTCTTCTGGATCGGCATCCTCGCGTGGCTGGCGCTTTCGGGGAAGGTCCACGAGGCGTATCCGGACTTCCTTCCGGGGGTTTTCGCGGACTACCGCCTCGACCAGCGGGTCCACCGCGTCGCGATGGCGATTCTCGTCGCGGGCGCGGCGCAGATGGCGTTCATGCTCTGGCGGATGCACGCGGCGGGCGTCACGCCGCGCCTTTCGTTCGCGGGGTGGCGCGACGCGAAGGTCGCGCTTGTCTGGAAGAACCTCGGCGTCGCCGCGCTTGGCGCGGGGGCGGTCCAGATCAACTACATGCTCGACCAGCTCCTCGCGCAGCTCGCGAGCGACTGGGCGGCGGGCGTGATCGGCTACGCGGAACGCCTGATGGACCTTCCGCTCGGCGTTGTCGGCGTCGCGTTCGGAACGGTGCTGCTCCCGACGTTCGCCGGGCTCTTCGCGAAGGGCGACCTCGGGGGCGCGCGCGAGGCGCTCGCGTCCTCAACGCGCTCGCTCATGTTCGTGATGCTTCCGGCGGCGGCGGGGCTCTTCGCCCTCGCGCCGGAGGTCACGTCCGTCATCTACCAGGGCGGCGCGTTCGACGCGGCGGCGACGGTGCGCGTGTCGCGCGCGCTCGCGGTCTACGCCGTCGGGCTCGGATTCTTCGGCCTCCAGAAGACGCTGGTGCCGTGGTTCCAGGCGCAGGGCGACATGAAGACGCCGCTGCGCGTCACGGCCGGGACGGTCGTCGTCAACGCCGTCCTCAACGTCCTCGCCGTGTGGCTCCTTCCCGTCGAGTGGCGTCACGTCGGGCTCGCGGGGTCGACGGTCGTCTGCGCGGCGCTCGGGTGCGCGCTGCTCCTTGCGCACGCGCGCCGGCGGAACGGCCCGCTCGGCCTCGGGGCGTCGGCCGGCCCGCTCGCGAGGATGCTCGGCGCGGCGGCGCTCATGGGGGCGGCCGTCGCGGCGGCGCGTCCGGCCGTATGCGCGCGGCTCCCGCCCGTCGCGGCGCTTGCGGCGCTCGTCGCGCTCGGCGCGGCGGTCTACGGCCTCGTCTCGCTCGTCGCGATGCGCGACCAGCTCAAGGGTTTTCGCTTGCGTTTTGGACGCAGATTGTAGTATACTTCACACATCATGTCTTGCAAGGTAGCTGTCATTGTCGGATGCGCGGCGGCCGCGTTGTCGCCGCTCGCGCCTTTTCACGCCCTCGCGGCCGACGGGGAGGAGGCCGGCGCCTCCGCTCCCGCCGAGGAGCTCGACCCGGCCCTCCAGGCCGAGATCCGCTATGTCGAGGCGCTGATCGAGTACGGCTTCCCCGACTTCGCGGGGCCCGTCATCGAGGCGACGAAGAAGAAGTGGCCCGAGTCGGAGGCGAAGTTCTTCGCGATCGAGGTCCGCGGCCTGCTCTCGCTCGGGGAGTTCGACGCGGCCGAGAAGAAGATCGCGGCGCTGCCCGACCGCACGGGGCCGAAGTACTGGGCGGCGCGCCTCGAGGTCGCGAACAACCTCTTCTTCCGCGGCAAGAAGGCCGAGTGCTCGAAGATCTACGACGAGTTCTTCAAGGCGTTTCCGAAGCCCTCGAAGGAGATTCGCGAGTTCTACATGCAGGCGTGCTACGCCTGGGGGCAGATCCTTGTCGGCGACAAGCGCTTCGAGGAGGCGGTGAAGGTCTACGCGGGGCTTCTCGCGCAGATCAACAAGAAGAAGAGCGACGACGACCTGAACACGTGGTGCAACGTCGGCTGCGAGACGGCCGAGATGTACCTGAAGCTCGCGGCCGACCAGCCCGACGCGAAGAAGCGCGGGCAGTACCTCGACCCCGCGAAGAAGATCGTCGACCAGCTCCTCTGGGAGATGGACCGCCCCGTCTACTTCGGCCGCGCGATCGCGATGAAGGCGAACATCGAGCTCCTCAAGGGCGACGTCGCGAAGGCGCAGCAGACGATCAACGAGTACATGGAGCAGCTCGAGCAGCTCCACAAGCAGATCGTCGAGTTCGACCCCGAGGGCAAGGAGGGCCTCAGGAAGTTCTCGCCGATGCCGCTCTGCCGCTTCATGCTCGCGAAGATGCTGTGGGACGAGGCGCAGGCCGAGTTCAGGAAGCCGAAGCGCGACGACGAGCGCGTGAAGTCGCTGCTCTTCGGCGACAGGGCGGGCGGCTCGGGCAGGCGCAACGGCCTCGGCGCGTTCAACCACGCCTACAACGTCTTCATCCAGTACCCCGAGTGCACGTGGGCCTCCGACGCGGGCGCGATGTCCGAGAAGATCAGGGAGTTCGCCGAGAAGGAGTACGGCGCGAAGATCGGCGTGAAGATCTCCAGCGAGCAGATCGCCAAGGTCCGCCAGATGCAGTTCCGCTCCCCGGCCGAGAAGATGGCCGAGGACAGGACCGAGGAGGCGATCGCCGAGTACCTCCGGGTCCTCGGGTCGTATCCCGAGGAGAAGGAGTCCGTCGTCGCGATCGAGGAGGTCGTGCGCGGCTACCTCGACCTCCTGCTCGCGAACAAGGGGAGCGAGAGGGCCGAGGAGTGGCGCATCGACGCCGACGCGATCGAGGGCTACCTCGCCGAGCGCTTCTCCGGGCACCGCGACCGCGAGGTCATGACGATGGCGGGCGACGCGGTCCTCCGCATCGCCGGCATGGAGCGCCAGCGCGGCCAGCTCGCGCGCGCCGACCGGCTCTACCGGGACTTCCTGACGAACTACCGCCGCCACGTGAGCGCGGCGGCGACGGCGTCGTCGATGCTCGGCGAGGCGATCAAGGCCGAGCGCTGGGCCGACGCGATCGGGCTCTGCGGGCTCGTCCAGAAGTACTACACCAACTCGATCTACTACGCGGCGTCCTATTCGCAGGCGTCCTATTGCCACTCGAAGCTCGACGAGCGGGCCGAGGCGATCGCCGCGATGAAGAAGTACGTCGAGGTCGAGCAGGACGGCATCATGAGGGAGCAGGCGCGCATGGCGCTCGCCCAGATGTACCAGAAGGAGGGCTTCGACATCCTCGCCGGCGCCGAGACGAACGAGACCGAGGAGGCCGTCGCCGCCGCGCTCCGGGCGGGCTCGGCACAGATCGTCCGCGGCATCAAGGAGTTCCGCGCGTTCGCCGACAAGGCCGACAAGGCCCTCGCGAACCCGTCGCTCACGAAGGCCGACAAGGCGAAGTACTCGCTTCTCAAGGAGCAGGCGCTCTTCCTCGTCGGCGACTGCTGGCGCCGCATGACGAAGCCGGAGGAGAAGCTCGAGGGCTTCCGCAAGAACGCGGCCGAGAGCTACGAGAAGTACCTCGAGGCGTACCCCGAGGGGCGCTACTCGACGAACGCCTACGTCCGGCTCGGCACGATCTACACGGCGCTCGGCGACCTCGAGAGGTCGAAGGACGCGCTTGACCGCCTCTCGAAGAAGTTCCCCGACTCGCTCGAGGCGAAGAACGCGAAGCCCCAGCTCGCGAAGTCGCTCATCGAGATGGGCCTCCGCAAGGAGGGAACCGAGATCTACGCCGGGATGCTCCGCACCGACGGCGCCTACACGGCCGGCCAGTTCGTGAACGCCGGAGAGGCGCTCATCGAGGCGAAGAGCTGGGATCTTGCGAACGACGCGTTCGAGAAGGCCGTCCACAAGGCCGGCACCAACGCGTACCAGACCGTCGCCCGCGCGCGCATCGGCCAGGCGAAGGCGCTCTACAGGCGCAGGGCCTACGCCGAGGCGCGCGACGCGATCGACCAGTTCCTCGACAACGAGCGCATGTCGAAGATGTCCATCGCCGTCGACGCCTACCGCCTTCTCGTCGAGATCGCCTCCGAGCAGGGCCGCACCGAGAAGGACGCGGGCCTGCGCGGCAAGCACTTCGGCGCGGCGATCGGCGCCGTCAAGAAGCTGCGCAACTACTGGAAGAACAAGCCGCAGTGGGAGCAGGACTCGGTCGACCTGATGTCCGCCGAGGTGAAGCTCCGCCAGATGGCGGCCGAGGAGGCGATGGGCCTCAGGGACGAGGCGTCCGAATCCGGGAAGAAGGCCGCCGCGACGCTCCTCGCGTTCCTGCAGTCGCATGGCGTGGACGAGTCCCACCCCGCCGACAAGATGTCGGCAGGCGAGCTCGGCAACCTCGAGCGCTGCTACGCGATGGTGGTCCCGCTCTACTCGAAGCTCGGCAGCGAATTCGCCGACAACGTCGCGAAGTACGGTCAGGAGTACCTCGACCTCTTCCCGAACGGCAAGGCGCGCACCGACGTCCAGAACGCGATGAACCAGGCCAAGGCCGAGGGCGCGAAGCTCCCGACCGCCCAGCCGGCGGCGGACGGGAATCCCGCCGAGGAGGCGCCGGCGGCGGACGGGAAGCCCGCCGAGGAAGCGCCGGCGGCGGACGGGAAGCCCGCCGAGGAAGCGCCGGCGGCGGACGAGAAGCCCGCCGAGGAAGCGCCGAAGGAGTGAAATTTCCAAGGAGATCAAAGAAAATGAACAAGCTGATCATTCTGTGCCTCGCGGCCGCTGCTGTCGCACCGGCGTGTGCGATTCAGGGCACGATCTACACCGCGTCCGACTCGAAGAAGGGCGACATCAAGTGGCAGGGGCGCTCGAAGTCCTACCTGGTCTCCTTCAAGAAGGGGAAGACCGACGTCAGCGCCGAGTATCCCATTGCGGACGTCGAGCGCCTCGAGATCGACAAGCCGGCCGGCTTCGACAAGGCCGTCGAGAACGTGCAGCGCGGCAACGGAGCGGCGGCGATCGGCGTCCTGACGAAGGTCGTCCAGGACTACCGGATGCTCCAGTGGGACAAGCCCGCCGGGCGCTGGCTCGTCGAGGCGTACCTTGCCGCGAACAACGCCCAGAAGGCCTACGAGGTCGCGACGGGCATCATCGCGGAGGACAAGACCGCCGGTTGGAAGGGCGACCTTGCGCCGGCCTACTGGAAGGCGCTCCTGAAGCTCGGCAAGAACGCCCAGCTCGAGGACCTCGTCAAGAAGGCCGCGATCAGCGGCGACCGCGCGGCGAGCGCGTCGGCGCTCGTCATGCGCGGCGACATCATCCTCTCCGCCGAGGGCGAATCGCCCGCCGGCCTCCGCAAGGCCCTCTCCGACGCGTACCTCCGCGTGATGCTGATGTACACCGACGAACCCTGCCGCGAGGCCCGCATCGAGGCGATGCAGCGCGCGGCGACCTGCTTCGACAAGCTCGGCCAGGCGGCCCGCGCGGAGCAGATCCGCTCCCAGGCCCGCAAGATCTAATCCCTCCCCCAACCTCTCAACCCCCCTTAACCAAACCACCCGAAGGAACACAAAAAAATGAGCAAGGCAAGAAAATCGTTGATGGCGTTCATGATCCTCGTCGGAACCTGCGTGGCCCCGATGGCGGCCCTCCAGTCCATGGGGCAGGAGCTGACCGACGAAAGCGGCAACGTCGTCTCGCAGAACACGGCCCAGACGAGTTCGAAGAAGGGCGCCGGGTTCGTCGACATCGTCTTCGGCTCGGGCATCGTCGGCATGCTCCTGTGGTTCGCGCTCTTCGGCGACGGCGCGCTCGCGATCTACTTCTCGGTCGACTGCTTCATCCTCATCAAGCCCGAGAAGCTCATGCCCGCGCGTCTCATCGACCAGGTCCAGAAGGCGATGAGCGAGGGCGACATCGTGGCGGCGATGGAGGCGTGCCAGAACACGCCGTCCGTCATGTCGAACATCCTCACCGCGGCGTTCCAGCACGTCGAGGAGGGCTTTGACGTCATCCAGGAGGCGGTCAACGCGGCTTCGGACCTCGAGCAGGAGAAGCTGATGCAGCGCCTGACGTGGATTTCGGTCTGCTCGAACCTCGGGCCGTCTCTCGGCCTTCTGGGTACGGTGCAAGGCATGATCCTGACGTTCCAGGCCCTCGCGCAGGGCGGCGCAGGCGACGCGGCCGCGCTCGCGAGCTCGATCGGACAGGCGCTCTGGACGACCGCCGGCGGCCTCGTCGTGTCGATTCCGTCCATCACCGTGTTCTACTCGCTGCGCAACAACGCGAACCGCCTCATCCTCCGCATGACCGCCGTCACGATGGAGTTCCTCAACGGACTCCGCAACGTCGAGGTCGCCCCGGAGGAGGGTGCCCAGGAGATGGTCTAAGGGCCCCGCGACAGACGTAAAGCCATGGGCAGAAAGCCACAGGAGAACCCGCAGCTCGACATGACGCCGATGATCGACGTCGTGTTCGAGCTCATCATCTTCTTCGTCGTCACGCTCGTCGAGGCGCAGAAGAAGGACGAGACGATCGAGCTGGCGGACGGGAGGCACGGCATCGTTCTCGTGCCGGAGGAGCTGCCTCCGACGCACATGCAGATCGACATCGGCCTGTATCCCGACGGCCCGCAGAGGGGCAAGCCCCGCATCTCGATGGGCGACCGGGACATCACGCCGGCGGAGATCAAGAGGCGCGTCCAGGAGCGCATCAAGAAGTACAAGGACTTCCCCGTCATGGTGCGCGCCGACTTCGCCGTCCCGCACCGGGCCGTCGCGCAGGTCATGAACGCCTGCACCGAGGCCGGCGTCTGGAAGATTTCCTTCGTCGCCGTCGGCGAGGACAAGACGCACGAGCGCAAGCGCCTGCAGAGGCTGAGGAAGTAGCGGAGGGACCGAAATGGCCAGAAAACCACAGGAGAACCCGCAGCTCGACATGACGCCGATGATCGACGTCGTGTTCGAGCTCATCATCTTCTTCGTCGTCACGATCAAGCAGGAGGACCTGTTCACCAAGCTGAACTGCAACCGCCCCGCGCCCGCGACGGGCCCGTCGAAGGAGACCGACGACATCACGGTCAACATCGAGATCGGCCGCCGCTACGACGGCAGCCCGCAGGGCGTCATCCTCTACAACAAGCGCGAGGTCAAGCGAACCGAGCTCGACGCCGCGCTCCGGGACATCGCCCGCACGTCGAAGAAGACGCCGATCATCGTGAAGTGCGCCGAGGACAGCCCCCACAAGGCCCTCGTCGACGTGCTCGACATCTGCTACCACAACGAGCTCTTCAGCGTGAGCGTGTTCACGCTGTAGCGCGTCCATTCAACAGGAAGGCACCATGACAGAGGAAATTGCAGAGGGAGTCGCCGAGGAGGGGATCGACCTCGAGGAGATCGCCGCGAAGTACGAGGAGAAGGGCTTCTTCCGGCGTCTCGGCGACATGTTCAGGGGTCTCGGCCAGCCGCGCGACACGCGCGAGTACAAGCTGGCGCGGATCGAGCTCCAGCGCCTCGCGGCGCCGCTCGTGGCGATCGTGGTGCCGCTTCTCTTCGGGGTGGTGCTGTGCGTCGTGACGATGATCTCGGGGCAGAAGAAGGAGATCATCATCGCCGACATCGCCAACATCGAGGACGAGCCGGAGGAGCTGAAGGAGGAGGAGGAGATTCCGCCGGACGACCTTGAGCCGCCGCCGATGGAGGAGGTGGAGATCACGGTCGACACGCCGAACCCCGGCCCGGTCTCGACGGTGACGCCGGTCGCCTCTCCGCCGTCCTCGCAGGTGTCGGTCAAGCCCGCGCCGATGGACTCGGTGGCGATCGTGAAGTCCCCCGTCACGATGAAGTCGATGACGGGCTCCCGCACGCCCGGCTCGATCGGGGCGGCGACGCGCGGCGGCGCGGGGTACGGCGACCAGCACACCGAGGCGGCGGTGATGAAGGTCCTGTGGTGGCTCAAGGCGACGCAGAACACCGAGGGCAGCTGGGGGAAGAACAACAAGATCGCGAACACGGCGTTCGCGGTGCTGACGTACCTCGCGCACGGCGAGTACCCGGGCTCGCCCTCGCCCTACAAGCACGACTTCGGCCCGACGGTGCAGATGGCGATCGACTACCTGATCGGGAACCTCTACACGGACAAGGACGGCACGCCGCGCTTCAAGGGGTCGGACGGCAACGAGTACAGCTTCCTCATCGCGACGTACGCGCTCTCGGAGGCGTACGGCATGACGAAGAACCCGAACTGCAAGGAGGCGGCGCATCAGTGCCTGTACCGCATCGTGGAGAACCAGTCGTCGACCGGCGGGTGGGACTACAAGGTGAACAAGAACTCGACGCGCGACGACCTGTCGTTCGCGGGGTGGGCGATCCAGGCGCTGAAGGCGGGCAAGATGGCGGGGCTGCACCCGGAGGGGATGCAGACGGCGATCAACAAGGCGATCAACTGCCTGAAGAAGCGCAGCTACTCGAAGTCCGGCGGCTTCACGTACACGCCGACGAGCAACAACAACGGCGGCAACACGGGCCTTGCGGGCGTCGGCACGCTCGCGATGCAGCTCCTGGGCCGCGGGTCCGAGCCGGAGGCGCTGAACGCGCTCGAGGTGATGCGCGACTGGAAGCCGGCGTTCGACGTGAAGGACATGGCGCCGAAGAGCCCCGGCGGCTGCCCGCAGTACTACTGCTACTACGCGACGCAGTGCAAGTACCAGGCGGGCATGAAGGCGGGCGCGGCGAAGAACGACGAGGTGACGTGGCAGCAGTGGAACCTGGCGATGAAGAAGCTCTACCCGGCGTCGATCATCGACCTCCCCGAGAAGGTGCCGGACCACACCGGCAAGGAGCACAAGCAGGGGTACTACCAGAACACCGACGCGCACACGTCGCGCCCCGTGATGGACACGTGCCTCGCGGCGCTGCAGCTGATGGTGTACTACCGCTACCTGCCGACGACGTCCGTGAAGGCGGGCGCGGACGAGGGCACGGAGGAGGCGGCCGGCGCGAAGGCGCTGGACAAGTCCAAGGACGTCGCCGTCACGGTGGACATCTGAGAATATGCTATAATGGAGGGAAATGGGTGAAGAGTTCGCATGGAACGACCGGTATGCCGGCGACGACGCCTGGGCCGAATGGTTCGAGATCTGTTCGGTCGCGGGCTGCCGTCCCGAGTTCGCCGCTCGCCTGCGCGCGCAGGTCGCCTCCGCCCTCTATGCCCAGCTCGCCCGCGCGGGCATCCCGCGGGAGGACGCGGGAGGGGAGGATCCCGTCGCCTTTTTCGACGCCTACTTCAAGCTCAAGGGCTCCCGAGAGAAGGGGAAGCCCCTCAAGCTCTACTTCGCCCATCGCATCCGCGACGAGCGGCTCGACATGGCCGATTTCGTCTGCGGCACGCTCTTCGGCTCCGGCTCGGGGCGCGTCCGCGACATCGTGCTCGACTGGATCGCCGTCCTCAAGGGCTGGAAGCCGCGGACGGTCCGCGCGTCCGACGGCCGCCGCCGCGTCACGTGGGAGAACGCGGGCGGCGACGGACTCGCCGCGGTCGAGCAGGCGGCGGAACCCGGTTCCGTCGACTTCCTCGACGAGGCTCCCCTGCGCCGCGCGGCCGACGGCGTTCTCGACGCGGTCGCTCGCCGCGCAAAGGCGCCCCGCGCGTCCGTCGCGCTTCTCCTCTACGCGACGTCGCACGACGTTTCGCTCACCGAACCCTGCGTCCTCTCCGCGCTCGGCGCGGGGAAGTCGCAGGCCTACGCATTGAGGGAGAAGGTCATGAAGGCGCTTGAGATGGAGCTTCGGACGGTCGAGTCGGCGGATACGCCGCTCTTCGCGCGGCTTCTCGTCTCTGCGTGCGCCGGGGCTCTTTCCGCCGGCCTTCGCGGGGAACTGGGGGTGGGGGAATGAACGCGGCCTTTCTCGCACAGTGGCAGATCTACCGCCGCGGCGCGCCCCGAGCGGCGCTGTCCGGGCTCGTGTCCGGGACGGACTCCGCGTTCGACGCGGACGTCGCGCCCGGCGAGATCCGCGTCTTCGCGGACACGAACCGCCCGCTTGTCGCGCTGGTCGTCGAGGACCGCGGGCTCTCGGGCTGGCGCATCGTCCCCGTCTCGCCGTTTTGCGCGCCGGCGTCCGTCCGCGAGCTGGTGGTCGGGGAAAGGGTCTTCCAGCTCTGGAACGCGACGGTCGTCTCGCGCCGGTTCGCGGTCCGCGGCTGGCGCGTCGATGCGCTCTCCGCCGACGCGCTTGCGGAGGTGCGCGGCGGAATCGCCGCGGCGAACCCCGGCCGCCTGACGGCGGGCGACGGCGTCCAGGCGCGGTACGAGCGCGAGTTCCTGGTCGGCGAGGGGACGCTCGTCCCGTTCGCCGCCCCCCGCGCGGCGGACCTGCCGCGCTTTGCGTGGCTGCCGACCGCTCTGAAGGTCGCGGCGTCGGTCGTCCTGTGCCTCGCGGCGTGGTGCGTCCTGACGATGGACTCCGGCCGTCGTCTCGTCCGCGACTGGCGCGACGGGTTCCGCGGCGTCCGGGTCGGACGGGAGGACGCCGTGATCGAGCTCGTCGACGCGCGCGACGCTCCGGACGAGCCGGAGGAGCCCCGCGAGGTGGACATCGACTTTCTGCAGCCGGCCGCGTCGTGGTTCGGTCGCGGCGCCGGTCCCGCCGTCTCGCGTCCGCCGAGGTTTGCGGACGTGAGGGGCCCGAGGATTCCCGAGGGGATCGCGAAGATCCATCCGAACCTGGCGGGCGCGGGCTACAAGTCGCCGGCCGAGGCGCCGATGGACGTCGTCTTCCTGTCGCCCGCCGCGCCGCGCGCGGACGGCGCCGCGCCCGCGAAGGGCGGCGCTCCCTCCTATGCGTCCGGGGCGCGTCCGCTCGCCGCGGCGCCGAAGGTCTCGTGCCGGATCGGCCGCGACGGACTCTCCGGGCTTTGCGCCGACGGGGTTCTCGTGGTGGAGGGCGAGGCCGCCGAGGGGGCGAAGGCGACGGTGACGTTCGATCCGGGCGTCATCGCGGGCTACCGCAGCCGGGGCGTCTCCTGGACGCTCGACGGGCGGCGCTTCTCCGCCACGTATGCGCTGGCGGCGCTTCCGGGGCGGGAGTCCGAGATCGGCCCCGCGTCCGTTCTCGTCACGCTTATCTGGCCCGCGAAGGGCGGCGACGAGCGCACGCCGCTGGTTCCCGTCCCCGCGCCGTCCCCCTGACCCGGCGTCTTCGGGACCGCCTGGGCTTTGACATCCCCGGTGTCTTTTGCTAACATTTTCCGCACCATGGATACCTTCGGTGTGCTGTTGGCGCTGGTCGCCGTCTTCTTCGCCGTCCTCGGCGTCCTTCTTCTTCTCGCGATCCTGGCGATCCTCTACCTCGTCCGTGAGATCCACCGGGAGATCGTGCGCGAGAACAGGCAGCGCCGCGAGGACGTGTCGGTCACGCTCGACGCGCTGAACGCGATCGTCGACGCGTCCGAGACGACGGCTTCGACGGTTCAGGACGCGGCCGCGGAGGACGCGGCGGACGACTGACGCCGTCCGGCTTTGCCCAAGCGAAAGGAGACAGGATGAAGAGACTGGTGTTGCTGGCGGCTCTCGGGGCGAGCGGCGGCGCGATGGCGCTGCAGCTCGGGCTGACGCCGAACGGCGTGAAGGTGGCGTGCGCCGCGCCCAAGTGCGAGGCGACGCTGCAGTGGCCGAAGATGACGGGCGGCGGGGAGCGCGGGCCGAAGGTGCTTGCGCTCTCCGACGCGAAGGCGACGCTCGAGTACCCGGGCGGCGCGAAGTGGTCCGTCGCGCTTGACGGCGACGGCACGATCCGCATGGCCCCCGTCGGCGCGCGCAACGCGAAGGACTCCGGCATCTCGCACAGCCTGCAGCTTCCGGTCTCGCTCAAGGACGGGTCGTTCTTCGCGCTCGACGGCGGCGAACGGAGGCCGTTTCCGTCCGAGAAGGGCGCGGACCCGTTCCTCTTCAAGGGCGACAACAAGACGCTGGAGGTCTCCGACGCGGAGGGGCGCGGCTTCGCGTTCGCGATTCCCTACGGCTGGGCGCAGCTGCAGGACAACCGCCACTGGAACAACGGCCAGTCGTTCCTCTACAAGACGTACTCGGGGCTTCCGGGCGACGCCGGGTACGGCTACGTGTTCTCCGTGAAGCCGCTCAAGGGCGACGCGGTTTCGCTGGCGAAGGCCGCGAGCCTCGATCCGCACGCCTACGTCCCGTATCCGGAGGCGAAGGAGGAGCTGTGGCCGGGCAAGGGCCCGATCCGCACGTTCGGCTGGCAGGAGGGCGTCCGCCAGGGCTATGCGCGCCGCCGCGTGCAGGACGCGAACGCCGTGTTCTTCGTCGGCGACTCGCTCACCGAGAACTGGCGGACGATCGCGAAGGACCTTGCGCCGGTCAAGGTCGCGAACCGCGGCGTCGGCGGCGATACGTCGCGCGGGTGTCTCTTCCGCTTCCCCCACGAGGTCGTCGCGCACCAGCCCGCGGCCGTCGTGATCGCCGTCGGGACGAACGACCTGACGGCGCACGGCAACCCCGAGGACTGCATATGGAACGTCCGCGAGATGGTGCGCCTGTGCCGCGCGTACAGCGGGAAGATGCCCGTCGTCGTCTGCACCGTCCCCGCCTGCAGCAACCCGAAGGCGCCCCTCAGGCCCGGCTCGCTCGACGCGCTGAACGCGCTCATCCGCAAGCTGTGCGCGGACGAGAAGTGCATCCTCGTCGACCGCTACGCGATGTCGCTCGGCGCGGACGGGAAGCAGGACCTCTCGCTCTACGGGCCCGACCGCCTTCATTTCGGCGCGCGGGGCTACGTGAAGTGGGCGGCGGAGATGAGGAAGGTCCTCACGGACAGGTTTCTCGGCGGCGAGAAGTACACGCCCCGCGAGAAGCTCGACCTGACGGGATACGAGATCGTCTGGCGCGACGAGTTCGACGGCGACAGGGTCGACGAGGCGAAGTGGCAGTCGCCCGCCCAGCGGCGCCAG
>Ga0265301_10003521_pt1 | contig 16467 bp, 26 predicted proteins | sample AusTroGonzalo_MG_2_FD_193488 | JGI IMG/M metagenome (GOLD analysis project Ga0265301, IMG submission 193488) | Bovine rumen microbial communities from tropical cattle in Woodstock, Queensland, Australia - Gonzalo_04 | ecosystem: Host-associated > Mammals > Digestive system > Stomach > Rumen ...
GATTGGATTTTTTCAACGGAGAATGTTATGCACTTCCGTTTGGAAACAATTTGACTTTCCTCACTGACTATAAAGGTGAAATCAAACTTTGTAAAAGATATTCAAGCAATCCTATTAAAGATATTTACGCAAAAGTTGTTCGTGAAGGTGATGTGTTTGAGGAAGTGATCGTAAACGGAAATCAGAGTATTAATTTTAATCCGAAGCCTTTTAATGATGGTGAGATCATCGGTGCTTTTGCAATCTGTCTGTATAAAGACGGATCAATGATTTACGATACAATGAGTAAAACAGAAATTGAACATACACGGAAAACTTTCTCTAAACAGGCATCCGGCAAAGCATGGACTAACAGTTATGGAGAAATGTGCAAGAAAACAGTATTGCGTAGATTATGTAAACTAATTGACCTTAATTTTGATACTTCCGAAGCAATGCAAGCGTTTGAAGATGGTTCTGCTTTTGATGTTAAAGTAACAGAGAAGAAAGAGCCGGAAAAGGCAGTTGATGTTATGGCAGATATTGACAGTGTAGATATTTTCGATGCAGAAGTTACAGAGGTAGAAAATGGAAAATAAATTAATCTTAACTGATGACAATTATTATTCAACGGATGCAAATAAAGCCTTTTGTAGTGCATCGCAATACAAAGATTTTATGGGTTGCCCGTTGAAAATTGGTTGTGAAGAACGTGCTTTGAAAACTATCAATGGTGAATATAAGCCTGAAACTACTAAAGCTTTACTTATGGGAAGTCTGCTCGATGCGTTGTGGGAGAATGATGATCCGGAGTATATTTTAAGCCGATTCCCCGATTGTGTATCTTCCAGGGGAGCAACAAAAGGGCAGTTAAAGTCCGAATACCAACAAGTTATGCAGATGTATCAGATAACGCTTAAACAAGAAAAGTTTTGCACTTATATGAGCGGTGATAAGCAAACTATAATGACGGGAGATATTGCCGGATTGCCTTTTAAGATCAAAGTTGATTCATACATTGAAGGCAAGGCTATTGTCGATTTGAAAACAACAAGGACTTTAGATAGGAATTACAGATATTTCATTCCTGATAGCGGAGAAAAACTACCATTTTATCTTGCTTTTGGATATGATATACAGCTTGCTATCTATCGTGAAATCGTACGGCAGAATACCGGAGATAAACTACGTTGTTATTTGGCGGCCATAGACAAGGAAACGCATCCGATATGCGATATAATAGAGTTAAGTCCTAAGTTATTGGATGAAGCTTTGGAGCGCATTAAAATGAATTGCGAACATATTATTCTGCTGAAGAATGGGGAAATTGATCCGATCAGATGCAATCATTCTGAATGTGATTATTGCAGAGATACTCATAAGTGCGAAGTTATTAGTAACGATGAATTTGAGGTTAGCGACAATTGAAAAGCATATTAACTAAGTATGAGAATATAAGTGCATTTTCGGGCAGACCAACACAAAGTATACATCATTTAGTGTTCGGTACGGGTTTACGGGATTTATCTGAAATATATGGTTTGAAAATTCCATTGACTAATGCAGAACATAATTTGTCACCACAAGGAACGATAAATCAGATTCATGGAAACCCGGCAGCAGAAAAACTGTCGAAAATGTTAGGTCAAGTAGCTTTTGAAAAGGAATATTACAGGAAACTTGTTTGTGGTCAAAACAGTGAATCCGATCCTGCAAGGGAAGAATTCAGAAAAATATTTCATAAAAGCTATCTGTAAAAATGAAGCCATTTTATTGCCATATAGATAAAAGGAGTGATGCCGATGGGCTAAAAGAAAATCGGTCGAGTAATGGGAATAATATATCACACGATAGGGGTTGTCGATAAAGGGCAATCCCTTTTTTTGGAGGTCTTATGGAATATAAAGTAGAGATCAAAGGACAATTTTATAACAAAACAAAAACTGCTCCTGGATGGAATGATCGTATAAGTGCAAGTGCAAGGCATCCGATGCAAGGTGGAAAAATGGAAAAGGATTTTGTTATGGTATGCGCTAATGCAATCAGGAAATATATGCGTAAGGTCAAGATTGAAAAACCTATACGGATCACTTATATATTCCATGAACCGGACAGAAAACGTGATTTAGGTAATATTGGATATATAGATAAACCTTTTGAGGATGCTTTGCAGTTGGTAAAAATCATCCCAAACGATAATCAGAATTATATACAAGAAATCCATTTTATTTTGGGCGAAACAGACAAAAAGAATCCCAGGATAGAAATTATCATTGAAGAAATTGAATAAACGTGATATGATAATAATAGTCAAGAAACGCATAGAAATTCCAATTTGTGTTCCCCCCAGGAAAGGCACTCACGGAAGAGTGCTTTTTCTATTGCCAAAATTTGAAATATGCTGTATAATAATAATGCGACTTCTGAATAGAAATATTCGGAGAAAATGTATTGGAGTCAGCACTCCTTTCAATCTTTTATTGGTGGAACAAAGGCATCCGGAAGGGTGCTTTTGTTATTTTTGTGTTGCAAATTTTGGCAAATAATGATACAATCAGTTTGTAAGTATAGCGGACTTACGACGAATATAGGTTATTATAGGCTTTAAGTCTATTTAACATACACCGACCATGAGTGCCGCTATCGCTTGTGGTCGGTTTTTTATTGAGGTTATATATGGAAATAAAGAATGGAAATCAGGCATTGTTTGCTTTTCTCGATTTTTCACCTAAATGTAATGAAATTGTATGGGATTTTATTAAGAAAAACAATGAGAATGATTATAAGCTTAAAGGAAAAATGAATGATGCAATTATAAATATTTCCAGGTGTAAAAGTGAAATAGAAAAAATATTTTATTTGGCTTTACAACTTTACATTATAGATGTTGGATATGCAAGGTATATAATTGAACCACAATACAAAATATCAATAGGCTTTGAATATTATAGTGCTGATTTTTTGGTATTTGACAGTTGCAATCCATCATTTCTTCTTTTGATTGAATGTGATGGACACGAATTTCACGAAAAAACGAAAGAGCAGGTTATTTATGATAATGAAAGAGAATACAAGTTAAAATCTGCCGGATATGATGTTTTGCATTTTAGCGGATCAGAAATATATAACAATCCTTATGAGTGCGCAGAAAAAACACTGAATTACATAAGCAAAAACAATAAAAAGTGAGGGTTTAATTATGTCAGTAATGCGTGTAAACAAAAACAGAAATTATACTGTAATGAGTAATTATCATTTACAAGACAGAAATCTTTCATTGAAGGCTAAGGGGTTGCTTTCGATCATGCTTTCACTTCCAGAAGATTGGGATTATTCCGTAAATGGATTGGTTGCAATTTGTAAGGAAGGTGAAACTGCTGTTGTATCTGCCCTGGATGAATTGAAGAAGAACAACTATGTTGTGGTCACAAAAATATTTCCAAACAAGGAGAATGGTGGTAAGTATGAATATATATATGATATTTACGAAGAACCATATACTCCACAACATATAGAAACTCAATCAGTGGAAAATCAAGATGTAGAAAATCAAGGGGTAGGTTTTCTAGGTCTTGAAAACATGGGTCTATATAAAGATATAGATAATAATAATAATATAGACTATTATATTACTAAAAAAGAAAATACTAAAGAGAAAAAAGACAAACCTCAAAAGGATATAAATTCCATGATTGAGGAAAAAAACTTTTCTCCGGAAGTTACATCTGAATTAAAGGAATGGGTTCAGTACAAAAAGGAAAAGAAGCAGGGTTATAAGCCTATTGGTTTTAGCAAGCTTCTTACACAGATACAATCTAAAATAAATGAATATGGAGATACGGCTGTTATAGATTGTATAAACCTTAGTATGGCTAATAATTGGCAGGGAATTACTTGGGATAGAATTAGTCAGTTTAAGACAAAATTTGAAGTAAAAAAGCATACAGTTGATGAACCATTGGACGAAAACGACGATGAAGAATGGTCAGACGAAAGATGGGAAGAAGAATTTCGCAAAAGAGGAATATAAGGCGGTGACATTAAATGAAGTATACTCCATACGAATTTAAAAAAGACGATGCTTTCAGATTTGCTAATCACATTGGAATACAGACTAAAGAACGTGGCGATGAATTGCATTTTAGCACTTGCCCGTATTGTCGTGGTGGTAGCAAAAGAGATAAAATGACATTTTCCATTAATCTTAACAGTGGTGCTTTTAAGTGCTTACGATCATCATGTGGTGTTCAGGGTAACATGATCCGTTTATCACAGGATTTTGATTTTTCACTTGGAAATGAAGTAGACAACTATTTGATGCCAAAAAAGAAAGTAAAGAAATACAAAAAGCCGGAAAAGCCTATTGAACCAAAAGAACCGGCAATTAAGTATTTGCTTTCCAGGGGAATAAGTGAAGATACTGCTAAGAAGTATGAGATCACAACACAAACAGATAAAGATAACATATTGGTATTTCCTTTTTATGCTGATAATGGGGACTTAATGTTTGTTAAGTACAGAAAAACGGACTTCGATAAAACGAAGGACAAAAATAAGGAATGGTGCGAAAAGGATGGTACACCGATTCTTTTCGGTATGAAGCAGTGCAATTCCGATAACAAAACACTGATAATCACGGAAGGGCAGTTAGATTCTTTATCGGTTGCCGATTGCGGATTTGAAAATGCTTTGTCAGTGCCGACGGGTGCAAAAGGATTTACATGGGTTGCATACTGTTGGGATTTTGTAAATAAGTTCGATGAAATAATTGTGTTTGGCGATTATGAAAAAGGACATATAACGATTTTGGATGAAGTCAAGTCCAGGTTCAGAAGGTTAAAGATCAAACACGTTAGAGTAGAAGATTATAAGGATTGCAAGGATGCTAATGATATTTTGCGGAAGTATGGTAAAGATCAGATTAAAATTTGCATCGAAAACGCTGTAACATTACCGATAAATCATGTGGTAGACCTTGCAGATGTTAAAGATATAAATCCGTTTGATATTGAGAAACTGCCGACAGGATTTAAGGATATTGATAGTTTACTTTATGGTGGCTTGCCTTTTGGCGGTTTAACAATCGTAACAGGAAAAAGTGGACTTGGTAAGTCAACGATTGCAAGCGGTATTCTTTTGAACGCTATAGATAGCGGTCACAGAGTTTTTGCATATAGTGGTGAATTGCCGAATCATAACTTTAAGTCCTGGATGACGTTTCAAGCTGCCGGAGCAGACAGAGTATTTGCGTATGAAACAAAATGGGGCGATAAAGGCTACAATATATCCGATGCAAACAAGAAAATGATTTCCGAATGGTTCAGGGAAAAGATTTATCTTTTTGATGAAACAGACATTGAAGAGGATGAATTGATTGATTTGGTAAGGATTGTTGAAGATGTGATTATTAGGAACAGTTGTGATGTTGTTTTGATTGATAACTTAATGACAGCTCTTGACGTTACACAATATTCCGTCAGTGACAAGTACGAAAAGCAAAGTAATTTTGTCCGTGCTATTTCAAGGATTGCAAGAACATACAATGTTTTGATTATCCTGGTTGCACACATGAGAAAAAACAACTTTGGAAACAATGGAAACGATGAAGTTGGTGGATCGTCAGATGTTACTAACCTTGCATCCGTAACGCTTATGGTTGACACTGATAAGAATGATCCTGAAACAAGAGTTCTTAAGTGTTGGAAAAACAGGTTGTTTGGTAAAGTAAATCAATCAGGAATTATTGTGGAGTATGATGAAAAGTCCAAACGTATATATGGCATAAATGATAACAAAGATAAAAAGTTTGGATGGGATAATATTACTTCCGAAGGATTCAAGGTGGTAGAAGATAATCCTTTTGATTGAAATAAGCCCATACAGCGATTTTAAATGCGTAGGTGGTAAATGTATTGTTGAATGTATTTAAAGTGGCTGTATGGTCAAAATAACCGTATTAGAAGGTGGTGAATGAATGGAAGAATACTTAAAGCTGATTGGAGAAGCAAGCAAAGATGCCTGGATGATATTTAAAACACATACAGATGCCTTTAATCAACCGGATAAATGGTGGGATGATTTATTGAGTGAGATCGAAAAAACAGTAAACAAGTACAAAGGTACTGATGCAGAATTGTATATATGGCATTATTTAACGTTTGTAGTTATGCCTGAAATTGAGAGAATGTCAAAAGCTGATAAGAAGGGTATTAAGCAATATGCGGTGACAGAGGAATCGTATAAGCGTATAATGGGAGAAAAAAGGAAGGGAGAAGGAAAATGAAAACGGGTAAAGGGTTAGCAGAATATGCTATAAGCAAAATAGGACTTCCGTACTTCTACGGATGCAAAATGCAGTTGTTGACAACTGATTTGATGAACAGGCTGCATAAGTCTTATCCATCCATGGTAACTGCAAAATACATGAATAAGGCTGTAAAACAGAATCAATTGCTTAAGATTAACACGGATTGTAGTGGTTTGATCGGAGCTTATAGAGAAAAGCATTTGGGATCATCACAGCTTTATTCAACTGCATACAAGCGTTTATCTATTAGTGACGTTAGGAATTTTGCCCCAGGAGTTGTCCTTTGGAAATCCGGTCACGTTGGAGTGTATATCGGAATGGAAGATGGAGTTCCTATGTGCGTAGAAGCAAAAGGGATTGATTATGGAGTAATAAAAAGCAGAGTTTCTGCTACAAATTGGCAGTATGGATTGACTTTTAATGATATGGAATACAATTATGATGTTGCTGTATTTGGAGTAAGCAAGAAGAAAAATCCATATGTGGAACCAACACATTTATTGCAAAAGGGAATGAAGGGAAACGATGTTAAATGGCTACAGTGGGAATTGAGAGAAGCCGGATTTGATAGACCTTTTGAATACAAAGGGAAATCATATGGTGCAGTTCTGATAGATGGTGATTTTGGCAAGATCACAGATGCGGCTGTAAGGGCTTATCAGGCATCTTGTAAAATAACCATTGATGGCAAGGTTGGAAGCATTACAAGAACATGGTTAAAGGGGTGATATAATGGAGAGAGTTATAGAAAATGTAAAAGTCGGTGATATTCTGGTGGATCATATAGACGAAGAAGGGAAAGCAGTAGAAATGGTTGTTACTGATGTATACAAGCATTGTGTTATTGCAGTTAAGAAAAATGGTATTAGAAGGGGAATCAGCTACGGAGAATTGGTACAACGTGGAAAAGAACCTAGTTATGGATGTTTTTACACAACATCTAAGATTCAGAGAACAGATTATGAATTGGAGGAATCAGAATGTTAGCTATAAGTGATGATGACATTGTAAGCTTTATTGCTTACTATTTCCGGAATCATGGATATGCTCCTTCTTACAGAGAAATTGCTGATGCAGTTAATTATGGCAGCGTATCTTCTGTTAAAACAAGAATGGACAAGCTGTTTATTAAGGGATATTTGGAAACGGAAGAAGAGGATATTTCATCCAGGGCATTTAGAGTATCTTCTAAGTATGCAGAAAAATTTGGTGGTGTTACTTATGAAGGGTAATAATTATAAAATTATCGCTGTTGACTTCGATCAAACATTGTCTTATGGGGAATATCCGGCTTGTGGAAAACCAAATATGAGATTAATCAAGTACATTAAAGAATTACAAGCTAATGGGGATAAGATCATATTATGGACTTGTCGAGAAGGCGAAGCTCTTGAAGCTGCTGTTGAGTGGTGCGCTAATTATGGATTGTATTTTGATGCTGTTAATGACAATTTGCCAGAAATTATAAGCCGTTTTGGTATTAATTGCAGGAAGATTTATTACGATCACTATTTAGATACATCTAATTATATTCCGGATTATGCGATTCAGAAGCATGAACAGGACAAGAAAAGAAAAGTTGCAAAAATCTATTGAAAATCAAAATTATATGTCTTATACTTTAAACAGTGGATTTTGGTTTTTTACATTCTCACTTTAGCCCTTGGGGAGCAGACAAAACTGCTTCCCTTTTTTTGCAACAAAAAAGCACTTGCCGTAGCAAGCGCCTTTTCGCCACCAAATTTTAAATAAAAGAAGTTTTACAATGAAATAATACCATATTTAGCATAATTTGTCAAATAGAAAAAGCGCTGCACATAGGGGTAGGATGCAACGCTTTTTCAAGCACTTGATATATTGGATGATAGGGAAAAAGTATAATACTTTTGATAACATTATAACACTAAAAAATTATTTTGAAAAGATTTTTGCCAAAAAATTGCAAAAAATTTTGATAGCCCCCTGGTATAAAAAATAGCATGGAGAAAATCCAAAATTTTTTTGAATTATACATCCATGCTACACAATATGATCGAAATTTGTATGAATCCTGAAAATAGATTTATATGTTTCTTGGAAGATCATTTTTCCCAAACATCAAACATAATGACAAAAGGCATATCATAAAACCTCCTGTTGCATCTTCCGGAAGAAGTACCATTTCAATAATTCCTATCATTAACAATACGATTCCATAGATTTTCTGCTTCATTTCTTGATTTCCCCTTTCATTTCTTCGATTTCAGATGGATAAAATAAACTTGCGATCGTGTAAAGGTCTGTTTTTGCACATACAGCCCACTGCATACATTTTGCTAGTGTGGGGCTTACGTTACCATTAAGATAACGACAAATGTTTGTCCGGCTCATTCCCAAAGCTACAGCAAACTGATTGAAATTTTCAAAACCTATTGACCGGATCACATTTAATTGATTCTCTGTAGGTTTGTAATTATTGTTCATTTTCTAATTTCTCCTTTCAAAAATTTTTTCTGAAAAAAATTGCAAAATATTTTGATCCCCCCCAGGGTCTAAAATTCGCCCCGGAAAAAAGCCAAATTTTTTTTGAATTATCAGATATTCCAGGACAACTTGTAAAAATTTGCAGTTGTCCCGGAAATAGGTCTTATACCCAATCAGGGCAGGTAAATTCCAGGGCTTCGGCATCTTCCGGCATGGCATCAAGTCGGCAAAACGTTTCCCCGTATTCGGTGCGGCAGTTTCCGCAATTCGCACAGCTTCGGCAAGCGCTCCGGAGTTGTTCATCTTGCACAAAGTCCGCATATATTCCGGCGGCTGTGCTTTTCTTCTCGATTGGCAAGCCCTGCGGCGCCTTTGCTTCTTTGGTGATCCATACCAAACACCCGGAACGACTCCGGCGAAGTTCTCCGGCTATTTCTTCTGCTGTGTTTGGATCGGTTGCGACTGCTTCCGGCGCTTTGTCTACCCACACTATATAGTACAAGCTTGTATTTTCGATTTTAAGCGCCTTTTCTTCGTCGGTCGTAGTATTTGACCTTGAAATCATTTTGGGCGCCTGTTTGGGGCTTATACGCGTTTGTGAGGGTGTTGTCTTTTCTGCTGCTGCTGTATGATCTTTCATTGTTTGGTGTACCTCCTTTCATTGTTTGGTGTTTTGGCTTTGTATTTGCCTTTTTAAGGCTGTTTAAATGCTTTCAAGGTGTATTTATACCCTAAAGCATTTCGGGCGCCTATTTGGGGCGATTTGTCCGGCTGTTTTACCTCTGAAAATAAAATTTTTCTTGCCTGCCTGGATCGTTTCGCCCTGTATGGCTTTGTATTTCCCTTTTTAAAGCTGTAAAAACGGCTTAAGGCTGTTTTATATGCTTTTCTTCTCTCCGTGGCTATATGGAACGATTACAAAGCCACGGAAGGCAGAAAAACACACAAAAAGAGAAGACGACAAAAAGCCCCTAGAAAAAAGGGGCTTTATTCTGTTACAGTTCGCAATTGTTGGGGCGCTTCATCGCTTCCGCTAGCGTTTCGCCTTTTCTTATATATACACGCTTGCAACCTAAACAAGCGCCCTTTGATTTTTCCACGTCCGGCAATTCCTGCCAAAGCTTATTCATTTCGTACCGGCTGCCGTACTTATATAAAACTCCGCCGACAAAAACAGCCCAAACGGCTATTTTATTATTTGTCATTTTCACCACCTCCACATACTATTTTATTCAATAAATCGCGTACATCATCATTTTCAATTCGTAATTCTTTTACAATCTTTGGAGCGCTTACAAGCTTCATAGCTTTTTCGTTATTCTCGATAATGCAAAGTAAGCCTTGCATAATTAACTCATTTTCTTTTTTTGTAAATTTTAACATCTTCAAAACCTCCTTTTTTACTCTGATATTTTTTATCTTGTGAAATACTCCCCGCCGTTAACGTTGAATTTTAAGAAGCTTTTAATATAAGATACGGCAATTTTTGCGGATGCTTCCGGAACGTTTTCAAGCTTTGCCCGGATCGTTTCACAAATTTCATTAGCAGACAATAAAACAAGTTCTATATCTTCCATTTGAGCCTTTAAGCTTTCCTTTTCTTTTTCAAGATCATAAGCAAATTTTTTCAATTTCTCCCGGAGTTCTGCAGGAGTCTTTGCAATTATACAAATAACTGCCTTTCGTCCGTCCTCGTTTACATATGGAAGATTTATCCAATCTTTGCCGTTTTCAACCTGGTTAGAAACTGCCTTTTTTAGTTCGGTGTAATCGGTTCCGTTTTTCTTGGTCTTAAGTTCAAAATTTTTCACTGCTGCAAGCTGTGATTCTACCTCGTTTATTTTGCAATCGAGAGCCTTAAAAGCTGCGTCTAATGTTGTTATCGGTGACATGGTAAAACCTCCTTTTTTCTCGTTTCATCGCTCCGGCTTTCCGTCTCCGTGTTGGCTATGTCCGGCGGGCTGCCTTGGTTCGCGCGCGTTCCTTCGTTCCGGGGCTGTATACGGCGATATGGTTTAATGGTGGCGCGCTCTGCATTTCTACCGACTTGCGACGGTCACGGCTTGCCGTGGTTGCATTACACCCGCCCCCGCAGGGGCTAAAGGCTTATAAAAATTTGAATTTTCTTGTTGTCCTGCTCTGTCTGTCGGGGCTTGTGCTGATGATTTCAACCGGAAGAAAGCCCGCCTTTGTGTAGTTCTTCTTTACAGTTTCAGAACCGCCCAACCTGCGAAAAAAGCGAATTGTTTCAGGTGCAACAACGTTGCAATAATTAATAAATGAAATGGGGCTTTCCTTTTCCTGAACCTTTACCCATTTACTGCCGACCCTTTCGAAGTTGGTCACTGTTTCAATGATGAATTTGTGGGAATCGTCAAGTTCAATAATCCCGGTTATGTCGGGGTACTCCTTAATAGTCTTCTTATAATCTTCTCTAAACTCTGTGATTGTCATGTCTTTAACTCCTTTTTTCTTCTCCCTGTCGGGGCTACTTTGTGGCGCTCTGTATTTCTAAGGGCTTGCGACCTTCCGACCGTGTCGGGCTACATTACCACCGCCCCCAAACGGGGGCTAGTGTTCTATTTTGCTGTTGCAAGTTCTCTATAGATGAGTTTATCAAGAAGGGCTTCGGCTTCGCTTTCGCTGTATCTGTTGCGCTCTTCTTCGGTTTCTTCCAACATATCCCCTAAAAGATCTACGGCTGATACGTTGTAGTGATAGCAAGTATCAAGAAGAGAAGGAAGACCGCAAGACCAATCAGAAAAAGCCTTTTCCATTGTGTAAGAAAAACTTCTTGAAAGCTGCCAACCTTCAACCCTGCGAACATCTGCAAGAATGACTTTTGCTATATCTTCGAAGGTCTGCGCTTCTGCTTCGGGTGTTCCGGCTTCGTAGTCGCTACCATCGTATGAGTCAATAATATAGTTGCGGATCTTGTTTCTGAATACTTTTGAATTTGTCTTTAACATATCTTTAACTCCTTTTTTTCTCTCCCTGTCCGGGGCTTATTTGTTTGGTGGTATGTGATCCGGTAGCAGTTGCCTTACGGCGCGTGGCTCGTAGGTTGTGCGGTTCGGGTCGTTCTTTTGTTGTACTCATAATATCAAATATGAATTACTCCGTCAATAGGTTTTTGAAAAATTTTTCAAAAAATGATAAAAACACCATTGAACACCTGGAAAATCCTATATATAATTATTGTAATACATATAATAAAAGGAGGGTTTAAAGAATGGCTTCTTATAGTGATATAATGACGTTTGAAAATTTGCCCGCCGGGCTTGTCGGCTCAATCATGGCGGCTATAGATGACTTTTGTTTGTCTGTATGCGTTCCGGCTGTGGACGATCTAAGCAAGGCGCCGCCGCTTAAATGGCTTTCGTGTATGGCTTATGTTGGGAGAGTTTGCACAGTTAAATATATAAGGCTCCTACATACTGTATATGAAGAAATCCCAACAGACAACAAAACCCCGGAAGCATCCGCCCCAATATTAAACGACAACACCCCCGAAGGAGTCCGGCGCGGTTTGTATGATCTTGTACCATGTTATATATGGTTATGTGGTTTGTATAATAAGATAGTAACCCCTGATGGCTTCTCTAGTTTCTGCGGCTATCCGGTCGGCATCGAGGGCGAATTTTTAGGGACAGAAAAGCCACGCAAAAATTATATACAATGGAGTGATTACCCGGAAGGAATCCCGGAGCCGGTCGCAGTCCCGAAGGAAGGCAGCGCAAACCCTCTATATAATAATACTCTATATGAAGATGACAACACCCGCCCGAAGGGCTCAAGCTTCTATAATGATTTCTTTGGGGGCGCTTTGGATTCAGATGCAAATGCAGGGGGGCGGAGTTTAGCCCGGTGGAAGGAAACGATCTACAAAGCACTAAAAGAGCAGCAAAACGCGACAGTTGACACCGCCTTACTAGATCCCCGTTTACCTACTGTTTTATACGACACGAAGCGAAGCCGGATGCAGGCGGAAATTATCGAGAAGGTAGCCCCCGCGGCGCTTTCCCTTGCCGATCTTCCCCGGCTTAAGTGATCCATTGTGCAACATTACCAATAGAAAATCAGGCACCAGATCAAGCCAAAAGCCCGCAAAGCCTGGTAAATACTAGGTTTGTGGGCTCTTTTCGTTCCATTTCAACTATGCGCGAAAGACGTGTTTTGCGCATAGTTGCCGCCCATCCGCCCCGGATCACCGCCGCCCCTGCCCGGATCGTTTCCAGGCTCCGGCTTTCCGGGTTCCGGGGGTCGCGCCTTCGGGCTCTGCCCGCCGGCTTAGCCCCTCAACCACCCAAAAACCTATTTTTTGTCATACAGAAAATCTAATTATTGTCATACAGAAAATAATGTGGTAAAATATGTATGACAATAAATCATATTTTGGCAAAAAAGCGGCATCAAATTTGTCGTTTTCGGGATTTTTTGTCATACACTTTATTTTTTGTCATACGCGAAATAACCTAGTAAATAAGGGCATGGAAGGTGGTGAACATAATGCGAGGAAGACCAAAAAACAGTGCAAAAAAAACGGCACGATTAAATTTGCGTTTGGATGATGATTTGATGGATGAATTGGAGTCTTTGTCATCAGGGAACATATCTGCCTACGTCAGGGAGTTGCTATCCGGAAATAAACCAATTGTTAAAAAAGAAGTAAAAGAGGAAGATATTGCATCTACGAATATGATCCGTATGGCATCGCTCCTTGGAATGGACATAAAGACTCTGTTGGGTGAGATTGAAAAATCCATGGATGACGGATCAATCGTATACGATAACGGATTCAGCGGTGCTAAAGGTGATTTAGACACACGGGACTTTGTGGCTGCTTGTAATGCCGTAAAGAAGAATCCGCAGATGATATTAGACGCATACACGGCAACGATAAGGAGATAGTGATGAAAAAGGTATATATAACGGAAGAGGATATGGAATATCTGCAAGGGATTATGCAGAAGGAGAACATGACCTTAACGGCAGTAGCGCACTATCTGATAACAGGGGTGAAGGGTAAATCGAACGTCCGAAAAGCGAAATTCTTTTTTCCTGCTACATTAAAGATAGAAGAAAAAGCAGTCGACCTGTTTAAGCGTGGGAAATACGACAAGCTGATAATCACGTTAAAGGAAGATCGTTATGTGCATGAGGATAGCTTCAGGACACTTTTGGCAATACTTGAAAAAGGGAATTACACCTTTGATAAACTTATTCGATCTATAGTAGAGCAAGAGAAGCGTAAGAAGCTCAGGTTTGTAAATGGAAGGATGATGTTCCATTATCATAAGCTGTATATAGAAGAGTTTTGCGATTTGTGTATTAAGAATGGCTTTGATCCCCAGGAGATGATAGACAATCGAGTACGATCAATGAAGGAATACGGAAGAGATATGGAGCGTTTAAGGAAGGATGCGACTTCGTATTGTTCCAGGAAGAAGATGGAGGATTACTTAAATGTCTTCTTAAGATGGAATCCGCAGTATACAGTCCGTGTAGATGGGATAAATGCTAAAGTCGTAAAAGTAGGTGAGAATCAGGCAGAAAAGAATCGTTTAAGGGCAAAATACCTGGAACGGACTGATAAAGCATGGAAAACACGGAGAGAAAAAGAGGAAGTCAACGTAGAAAATCTGTTTAATGAAAGGGAAAAATGATATGGAATACAAACATACGTTAAGTGACTTATATCAGATGCAATCGTTGCCGTTGGAAGCGAAAATAAGGATGACGGAATACAGAATAAGGCAGTTTATAGAGGAATATGGTCGTGATGGAGTGTACGTTTCCTTTAGTGGCGGAAAATACAGTACAGTTTTGTTGGATATAGTAAGAAATCGGATGAATTACCCGGATATACCTGCGGTATTTGTAGATACGGGTTTGGAATATCCGGAGATACGGCAGTTTGTAAAGAGTTTTGATAATGTGACCTGGTTAAGACCTAAGATGACATTTAAAGAGGTTATAGATAAGTATGGCTATCCGTTTATTAGTAAGGAAGTTACTGATTGTGTATCAGCAAGTGTTGCTTTCCTCAAAAAGAATGTAAAAGAAGGAGAGTCTTTGTTGGAATGTGCAAGAAGGATAGATAAATGGGACAAGCCTAAGCGCCTTGCTCTTTTAATGGGGGAATTTGAAAAAGGATGGGGCGAAAAGAAGAAGGGGAATGTAGAAAAGGTACATGAAAAAAGTAGATTTTCCTATGATAAGTATGAGTTCTTAATCGAATCACCTTTTCCATTGTCACCATTGTGCTGTAACATAATGAAGAAAAATCCGGTACATGATTATGAAAAGCAGTCAGGAAGGCATGGGATCACCGGGCAAATGGCAGAAGAATCATTTTTGCGATTGAGGATATGGTTAAAAAACGGATGTAATTCGTTTGATAGTAAGAATCCTATATCAAATCCACTGTCTTTTTGGTCTAATCAGGATATTTTGGAGTATATTAAGACCTATAACATTGAAATATGCAGTGTTTACGGCGATATAATTGAGGATTTAACCGGGACAGACGAAGTAGAAGGGCAGCTTACGATTTCAGATATGGTAGGCTTTGAGAATATGAAGGATTTTGATGCAAAGAAGCTTCCATTGAAGACAAGTGGTTGCACTAGAACAGGATGTATGTTTTGCGGATTTGGATGCCACCTAAATAATGATGATCGTTTTGTTACTATGAAGGAAACGCATCCTGCACAGTACGATTATATTATGAGAAAAAAGGAAGAAGGCGGCTTAAATTACAAAGAGATCATAGATTGGCTTAATGAAAATGGTAATTGCATATAAGATATTAGCAAAAAGGGTGTAAGTATAAAGCTTACACCTTTTATTTGCCAAAAAATGATAAATTTAATTGACTTTTTCCACAAAAAAATGTACAATAAGTGTGTAGGTCGATAAATGCTTGATAGGGGGTGAAAAAATGGGAGCATTAAGAAATAAACACACTGTATCACAGTGCAACAAGATCATTAACTACATGAATCAGCATGGATCAATAACACAGTTTGAAGCAGCAAGTGTAATAGGATGCTACAGACTGTCCGCAAGGATATTTGACTTGAAGGAACGTGGTTATGCGATCAAAAAGATTATGGTAGTCAAGAAGAATGAAGAAGGTAACACTGTTCAGTTTGCAAAGTATATGTTTGAGGATTAATTTTATGGACAGATTGCAGAGAATCCGGATTCTGATAGCTGCTTGTGAAGCAGAAATCAAAAGGAGCGACAAGAAATGGTATGCTGAAATGGTCAAGATAGCGGCATACGAAGAGATTTTAAAGATTTTGAAGGGAGAAGACGAATGATGTTGGTTATAATTGCTTTTTTGCTGTTTATATCCATGGTTATTTTGGCTATATTCAGTGAGATCGAGAAAATGAGAAGGGCATTAGACAGATTTTGTAGTTTTGTATATCGGCATGGATGGGATGATGAAGATGATTCAGATAAAGAAGATTGAAGTCGGCTTATATGCCATAGCGATTAAGGAATCAGAAGTTATCAGCGTTGGAAAAGAGAAATTCCATGAGTTTTATCACAAAACAAACGCTTATATTGGCAGCAGTACATATGTTGGTTATGTTGTATTGTTATATGAGCGACCGGAAGTAAGGGATATTTCCTTGGTATTGGCGCGAGTAATGGGATATAAGACTGCTGTTGAGATTCCGGAAGTGATGATGGTAGAAGGAAGG
>Ga0265301_10003526_pt1 | contig 16450 bp, 13 predicted proteins | sample AusTroGonzalo_MG_2_FD_193488 | JGI IMG/M metagenome (GOLD analysis project Ga0265301, IMG submission 193488) | Bovine rumen microbial communities from tropical cattle in Woodstock, Queensland, Australia - Gonzalo_04 | ecosystem: Host-associated > Mammals > Digestive system > Stomach > Rumen ...
TGTCGACTAACAACAAAGAAGAATTTCAGAAGTTGGTGTTTCATTTAGCACCAGTTGGCATCATCGTTGACGAAATTGACGATGAATATTACGAAGGTCAGATGTTGAAGTTGCGTAATATGCTAACCAAGATGCTCATCACAGAGCCCAACTTCAGACAAGCTGACAAGTGGCTCAAGTTGCTAGAAAGACGCGACAAAGACCACTGGTCAGAACAAAGCAAGAAGACAGAAGTTAAAGCTTCTTCGAATGGTATCAACCTAGAATTCGTAGTTAGAGAATAATGAACGTAACACTGTGGGAAGATAACAAACCTGAACTCTGTGCATGGCAGAGAGATTTCATATTTGATAGATTCGACGACGATCTAGCTATAGCATGTTGTGGTGTTTCATCTGGTAAATCTGCAGCATTGGCTATCTGGATCGTATTGCAGTGTTGTAAGAAGCCTGGCATTAGAGGCATTATTGTTGCACAGACATATAGAGCATTAGAGAAAGTTCTTATTCAAGAAATCAGAACATTCTGTGATTGGGCAAATATTAACTACTATCGTAAAGGTCATGACGAAATTCATTTCAGCAATGGGTCAGTGCTCTTTGCATATTCTGCAGAGAATCCTAATGCAGTTCTAGGTCTTTCTGAAATAAGTCTATTAGCTATTGATGAAGCTGCTTATGCTAGTGAAGAAATGTACAATTTCTCGCGTGACCGTTGTCGTGGTGGCAAATATAAGACAATGACGAGATTGATTTCGTCACCTAACTCTACCACTAAAGTTCAGAACTGGTTCTCTAATCTTGTCAAGAAATATCCTGACAAGGTTGTTCATGCTACAGCTTTAGACAACACATTCATATCTGACGAGTTCAAGGCTGATTTGAAAGAACGTTATGTTGAAGGCTCTAATCTATATAGACAGCAAGTATTAGGCGAAATTGTTGATACAGATGTTGCATCTCAGATTGTAATGAGAACAGACTTTGCACATTCATTACAAGGTGAAAGCAACGAGTACTTCATCGGCTATGATGCATCTGGCTTAGGTGCTGACAAGGATGTCATGATAGTCATCAACAGATTTGGTATTGTCGAAATCAAAGAGTTTCTTGAAGCTGACACATTTACGAAGGCAGCTGCTATTACAGAATTGTACAACAAGTATCATATCAAGTCAGGTGCTGCTGATGCTACTGGTGGATATTCTTTGGGTGTTCTAGATGTATTAAAGGCCAAGAACATTCAGATGGCTGGCATCAACTTTGCACAGAAAGCTTACCTCGAAACATATCCAAATGCTAGAACAGAAATGTACATGGAACTTGCTAAGGCTATCAAGGCTGGTTTCTACGTCAGTCAAGACAATATCAGAGATGAAATCTTAGCACAACAAGTGACAATTAACAGTAAAGGTAATCAGGCTCTAGTACCGAAAGACTTGATCAAGAAACAGATTGGACACTCACCTGACCACTCTGATGCACTTGCTCTGGCTATCTACGCTATGAATCACACTGTTGGTAGTGCTGCAGATGATAGAGCTACAGAGATCGCTAACAGATATCTACAATATTTCAGGATGTACAATTGATAGAATGTAAAGATTGCAAAGCATATTGTTGTAGAGAAGCACCGAAACTAATGCCAGAACTCGATAGGGGTGATGGCATTTGTCAGTTCTTGACTGATGATAACAAATGTGCTATCTACGAGGACAGACCCTTGATATGTAATACAGACAAAGTATACGAAAGATACTTCAAACATATGTCAAGAGATGACTATGACAGGTTAAATCAAGAAGCCTGTAACTATTTATTGAATAGAGGTAACACATGAACGTACGTGAAATAATTAAAGAAGCTGTTACTAGAGTAAATCTTGTACCTAGACGTCAAGCTATTCCAGGTGACATATTAGAGAATGCTTATCGTCTATTGAAAGGTGTTGTCAATAAGTACAATTATGACAACCTGTTGAACTTTACACAGAACTCTATTATTGTTAATAACGCAGAGTTCACACATCTATGGGATGAAACTGACATTGTCAAAGGCAAGAACAACATGTACTTTGAATCTGTGCCACAGATGGAAGCATATACACCCGACGAAGAAGATTATGAGAATAACACTTGGGCAATGGTCAAGGGCATTAACGACTACATCTACGTAGTATATCAACCTGCACCTGGTGTATTTGACTGGCACAATCAGTATATCTATCAAGAAACTCTCAGAATTCAACAGATGAGAGAATACATGAAGATGCAGCACATTCAAGTAAGAGATGTTGCAAAGATCAACTCACTCTATCTTGTCACTCCAAAGAATACAGAATATGCAGAACATTATGAACTAAAGTTTGTACCTGCATACAAGTTTGATTCTTATTACAATGATGCAAATGTTTATACTTTGATACAGAAGTCTGAAGGTGAATGGCTCATCCAACTAAAGCCAAATGTTGCTAGACAGAATTACAGACTGAAGATCAACTACAATGAATCATTAGACTTCGATCTTGATGATGATCTGTTCATACCAGACAACTACATAGAACTATTGATTGTAGCTCTTGCTCATAAGCTAGCACTGGAATATCCTCGCTTGGATGAAGCACAGATGCAACGTCTTCAACTAGAAGTTCAGACATTGGTCGATAACGTACGTACACCTAAAGCTGTAACGAGAATGATATTGAGAGAACCATACGACTTCTATAATGGTGGAAGACTAACACAGAATGAATTGATTTCTGGAGGCTGGCTATAATGGCATCTACAGTCAAACTTATTGAGAACATTGCTGGTAGCATTACTCACTCAAACTTGGCAAAGGTAGGTTTGGGTGAGTCTACTAATATGTTCTTGGAAAGACAGAATCCGACTGAACACTCTACATCTCTTGTGATGAGAACATGTCAAGGTGAAGTACAAGCTGCTTTCATTTCTGGCAAATGCAGAGGCATGTACAGAGTGTCAAGAGGATATGATAACAGACCAGTACTTTATGCAGTATATGGCAACATGCTATATCTGATCAACGAAGACAATGACGTAGAATATATAGCTACATTGGGTAGCTATAACACAGAATGTCACATGACAGAAACTGGTGGTTATGGTTCTGCACATCCACATCTTATCATTGTGGATGGTTATAGCGTATATGCTGTTAACACTGGCTTGTCTGTCGGTGATCAGCAATTAGACTTTAGAAGCATTCAATTACCTTTGCGAGTAAATTCGACAGATACACACATCAAGCCAACACACTGTGCTTATTTGTACGGCTATCTGATTGTTAATGATGCTGGTACTGACGCATTCTACACATCATATCAGTACCCATTTGAAATTGAAGACAGTGAAGATGCTGCTTTCTATCAATTGCGTAACAACTTCATCTCATGGTGGATGTCACTAGATGATGCTACGAAAGAGCAGTACAAAGCTGGTGAAATACACGATAGTTACTACACATTATATAAAGACTTCATCGATGGTACAGCTTCGGACGATCCTGAGAAATACGATGTATTCAGAGTTGGTACAGTAGAATATGCAAAGTATGGTTTCATTACGTACTCTGAATGGTGTCCAGACAATACGATTGCACTCTGTTCAAATGGTTCTAAGCTGTACACATTCGGTGAAAGATCTTGGCAGGTATTCTCATACAATGACGACAAGAACAATCCTTTCTCATCTCCTGACAACGCTGCTGGTAACATCGGCATCAAAGCTCCAAACTCTTTGGCCATGCTTGGAAGCACTGTGCTATGGCTTGGCTCTTCTGATATCGGTGACAATGGCGTCTTTATGATTAAAGACACAGAGATCACACGTATTTCTACACAAGACATTGAACGTGAAATTACACAATTAGTCAATCCACATAATGCTTATGCATCTATCTGGCAAGAACACCAGCATGTATTCTACTCTTTGACATTCGAAGATAGTAAGAAGACGTATGTGTACGATGTCACAGAACAAGCTTGGCATTACAGAGCAAGTTATGATAATGACAATAGATTGACATTCTGGCGTTATAATCATGCTACATTTGCATATAACAAAGTCTATGTTGGCACGATGAATGCTCTTTGCTACATGGACGAGAACAAGTACTCTGAACATGATGGCAGAGTCATGCTAAAGATTCGTAGAGGTGGTGTTCTAACTTCACAAGATTGTCCATTCTATATTGATTCTGCTGAAATTATATGTAATAATGGTCAACACTCATTCAACGATCAGTACACAAACATGGAGCTAAATCCTCGTATTTCTATCAGATATTCTTGGGACGGATCAACATGGAGTGACTACGAAGACTATTACTTGGGCAAGATTGGTCAATATGACTATAGCACAACTGCATGGCATTTAGGAATGGGTAAGTACTTTACGTTAGAAATCTCTACTACAGAAGAAATTCCATTTGCTATTGAGAATTTAAAGATTGCTTTCAGTCCATGTTCAAACTTTATCTAAGGAGCTAACATGATTGACGTATTTGAATATAACCAGCATTTCGTTGCTATGATGAATATAATCAATGCAGCTAGACTTAATCCTCCTGCTAAAGGTCATAAGCATCATATTATACCCAAATGCTGGTTCAAGATGAAAGGCATTCCTATTGATAATAGTGATGCTAATCTAGTGTTGCTTACTGAAGAGGATCATATAAAGGTTCATAAATTGGCTATGCTATGTTCGTCTGATTCTATAATGCGTTCAAAGCAGGCATTTGCTGTCAAACGTCTATTGAAAGGCAACTTTAGTGGAATGCATCATACAGAAGAATCTAAGCGAAAGATGTCAGAACATAATTGCATGCATAATGAATCGGTTCGTGCAAAGGTAAGAGAATGGAATTTATTATATAGTCCTATTAGAGGAAAGCATCAAAGCGCTGAAGCTAATGCTAAGCGTTCAGCCTCGCATAAAGGCATACATGTATCTGATGAGGCTAAAGTCAAGATATCAGCGTTCTTTAAAGGTCGCCATCGTGTTAAAGTTGATGGCAAATGGAGATGGGAATGAATAAGATAGATATAAAGATAGTAAGATTATCTGAGGATAATCAGAATTATGCAGAATCTATACGTGGCCAATGGGGACAGGTGGGAGACTCAAAGGCTACATTCACTGTCATCAAGAACTTGCTCATCATTAACTTGCAAGGTGGAGCTAAGTACAATAATGAGAAATTGCCAACTGTCTACGACGGTTTCATTCAGTTGTCAAATGGACAAAGAATAAAGATAACAAATTCAACACTTAATTGCAACATTCCCAAAGATGTCACAGGCTTCGGCATACTCGTCTTGCAGAAATGGAATTAAGGCTATTTATTAAACTATAGGAGATCAAATATGGTACCTTTAATCGTTGCTGGAGCTATTGCTGGTGCTGCTGGACAACTTGGTGGTGCAGCAATTTCGGGCTATTATGCTGACAAAGCTGCTCAAAGAGAAGCAGATGCACGTAAAGATGCTGCTAACAGATTGCTGCAGGAAGGACGAATCACAGACGCACAGTATAACGAACTGATCAATCAGATCAATCAGTATTACTCAACACGTGGTTCTCTTGGCACTAAACAAGACGTTAATCAGTACAAACAAGCTATTCAGGGCTACAATCCTGAAGATTATGCAGCTGAAGTTGGTGAATTCGACTACGACAAGAAACAAGAAGACTTTGTCAATCCATACTACGCACAGATCATCGGTGATACTCGCGATACTATTCAGCATAGCGCTGCTGGTGCAGGTCTTGGCAGAGGAACTGGTGCAGCATTGAACATTGCTAAGGGCACTGCTGAGAAGTCTGATGAATTGTACAGAACAGCACAAGAAGCTTATAGAGACGATAGAAACTTTGCATATCAGCAATACATTGACGCAATTAACAACAACCAGAACAGATTGAATGCACTTCGTTCAGGCACAGAATACAAATTGGGTCTACAAGGTGATCTTGCACAAGACTACTACAATACAAGAGATAGTCAGATGTCTGACATCATGCAAGCACAACAGGACAGACTGAATGCTAAAGCTGGTTATGCTTCTGCAATCGCAGGTCTCTACTAATAGGAGTTGACAATGGGAATTTATACACGTGATAATATCAACTACGGCGGAATGCTAGCCAATGCTTTACAGAGCAAGTCTAACTATCTAAAGAATCGTTATGACAGAGTTGCTCAAATGGGGCAGAACTGGGGTAATGCTGTAGCTAATTCTGGCAAAGTAGCACAAGACGCAATGTTCAAGATTGCTGGTAATTACTACGATCAAGACAAGATTGCACAACAGCAGCAATTCCAAGCATCTGAAGCTGAGAAGAGAGCATTGGAAGCACTTGAACGTCAGAAACAGCAAGAAGAATTCCAGAAAGCAGAGAATGTGTTGAACAGACAGAATACATACGATATTGCTAAGCTGAACAAAGACATTGCTGCATCTGATAAGGAAATCGAAAGAGATAAAGCAGTAGTTAAATCTAAGTTAGAAGCTGAGCTTGCACAAGCTGAATATGAAGATGCAATTAGCAAAGTTGATTTAGATAAACCAGAAACCGTCTTAGCTGCACGTAAAGCTGCTATTAAGCTTAATTATGCAAATCGTAATTTACCTTATTATGCAGATGATCCTCAATCATTTACTGTTTCTACAGAATTTACAGAAGATGCAGAACCTGTAGCAATTGCTAAGAAAGTAAATAATGCAATTCAAGTTCTAGATCCAATTATTGCCGCACCACAGAAGCAATGGACAAAGGAACAGAAGAAAGCTTATGCTGACGCATTCGAAATTATCAAGCAGTATAAACCTGAATTGATAACTAAATATCAAATCGAAGAGAAGAAGAAAGGTAAGACAAATGAAGATTTAGAAGCTGCATATCAAGCAGAATTGAAAGCTGCAGGAGATAATGCAGCAAAGATTCGTGCTGTTAAGGCTAAATACGGCAAGAAATAAGAGGTTTACATGGCTGATAAGAAACACGATAAAGCTACACAACAGTTGCTCGATGAGATCTTTGATGTTTATTCTGAATATCCAGAAGGCTCTACTAAGAAAGCACTTCTTGAAGGTCTGTACAACAACATCGATCAGGCTGAAAGTTATAATGATGCAGTAAACATTGCATGGGCTAACAAAGATGTGCCATTAAGAATGTTCACTACAGATGAATTAAACTTGATGCCGAATGTAACTAAGGCATTCGTTGGTGAACCAAGAACGGGTAAAGTCGATAAAGAGAAAGAATTTGGTGAAGATTGGTATAAGAATTTCGAGAACATACCATATTCGCAAATTGCACTGGCTGCAGAGAAGAATGGTAAAGAACCTAAACAGCTCGTCAAAGAAATGTCAGAAGAAGCTACAGCAAAGAGACGTCACGACATTGCTACTGGCGAAGATGAAGGAGGCTGGTTTGACTCTCCTACAGCATTCTTTCATAATTTGGGTGGTGCAGCTTTACACATGTTTAGACCGAGAGCACAAGAAGCTATTGCTAGAGGTGAAGAACCTTCTATCAAAGATAATGCGCTCGATGCAGCTCAGAATGTTCTATATGCAATACCTTATGGACAGACTGCAAGAGTAATCTCTAATCCAACAGCTCAGAATATAGTCGGCGGACTATTAGCTAACGTTAGTGCACCATTAGCAACAGAAGCTTTAGACTATGCTGCTTACGACGATGCTAACAATGAGCGTAGCAAATTCAAGTGGGGTGATGTTGGCTCGGGCACAGCAGTCAATTTGATCGGTGGTGCATTACTACGTGGTGCTGGTGCAGGTATTAACCGTATGGCACCGGGCTTTAGCAAAGAATTGAACGAATTAGCACTCGGCAAGACAGCTAAAGAAACTGTAGATGAAATTAGAAAGCAGTATACTTTCAACGTCAATCTTGCAAACGATCCTAGAGTACCACAAGCTACAAGACAGAAAGCACAAGAAATGATTAAGCTGATGGAATCTGATCCTGAAGTGTATGCAGCTATTTCAGGCAAGAAGCAGTACGTGTTTGACGTCGCAGAACAAGAAGGCACAACATTAGCAGACAAAGCAACTGCATACATCAAAGAGAATAAGCTTGACGCAAATACTGTGATAACACCCACAGAGACTGAACAATTTGTGCCTGTTAAAGACAAGTTCATAAATAGAACTAGTACATATTCGCCTGTCAGTGCATCGTTGACTAGATCTTACGACAAACTCGGACTTGGTACTGCTACTGAACAGTTGAAGACTAAAGCACAACTTGCTCGTGAAGAAGCTGCAAAGAACTATTTCACGAATGAATTTGCTGGCTATAGAGACGAACAAGGTAAAGCACTAACAAGAATACCACTCATCGGACCTGCTCTTCAGAAAGCTCTAGAAGAAGATGCAAAGAAGAAAGCAGAACACGAAGAGAATATGCGAATTCTTGATGAACTAAGAGCTAGAGGACTTCTATACTCGGAGAGATAATGAGAAATTTCGATAACTGGCTAAGATACAAAGACAATAACAACAAGCCACTACATGGCTGTGTCATGTTCAATGTCAAAGATGGCAATACTGTAGCACCTATCTATGATAGCGATGGTACTGCTTTGGACAATCCAATCTTGACTGACGAATATGGCCGTACAGAACATCAGGTCTTCATCGACACTGACGTTGTTGCTTATTTCTACAAATACATTGGTGACGGCACATGGACCAATCAGCATGACATCGACATTAGTGATGATACTAAGTGGTCATTGCAGTACACATCTGAGAATATCAATGAGACTCAGTTCGAGTTGACTTCTACTGCTGCTATGTGTGTCAATACTATTGCAGAATTACGTGCTTTAGACGTCAACTTAGTACCTTCTGTTAATGGCTACAAAGTCATTACATTGCTAGGCTATAATCAATGTGGTGATAAAGAACCAATCAACTACATCTGGTATGCATCTTCGGAAGACAACGATGATAACGGCGCTGTTATTCAGTCAAACAACTTGCTAACAGGTCGTTGGAAGATGGTTAAGCCAACAGAACACTGTGATAGCAGACACTATGGCATCTTTCCTCGTAATACTACAAACTTCAATGGTGATACTGCTCGTCTAGTGCAATGGATTGACTATTGTAATGCTGTCAATGTCAAACCATACTTCTCTGCAAATGGTGACTACAAATACTACAAGTACAATAACTTGACATTCACTACACCTGTTGTAGATGTTGCAAAGAATGTGACATTTATTGACACTGGTACGTCTAACATTTGGACAACTGAAATCATTGGTGATCCACTGTTCATGAATCATGCTACGAACTTAAATGCTAAGTTTGTCAAGACTTCATGGGGTGCATATCTATTCATCAATCCTCAGCATGTTATTGTAGATAATGACGACTACTTCTATAACACTACACTGTCAAATTGTGTAGTTGATTTGAACGTGTCTACTGACAAAGTATGCTCATTCACAAAGTGCACTGTCAACTTGAATAAGTCTTTGAACAGTATCTCTGCATTCACAGATTGTATCATCAATTCGAAGAACAACATTTCTGCAGGTTGCTACTTTGTAAATTGTAAGTTAACAGAAGACATGTTCTATGGCTCACCATTCATTCATGTCGATGCTAACTGCATTGCAGACTTCAACGACTTTGAACATAAGCAGCTAATGTGGCTTCGTATCAAAGATCAGCAACAGCAAGTAAATTATGACTGGGAAGGTCTATTGACTGCGCAGAATCCATGGGAGAATGTCATTGACAGTGATAGATGGTTGCTCAACTACAAGACTACAAATGCAAATGCTACTTTGAAAGAATCTGCGAATGCACACACATATTACATTGAGAACTGTGCAGGTGCTTTGACGTTAGAAGGTAAGGCTGCTAACACATACATCTTCAAGAATTGTGAAATGACTGTTACAATAGCAAATGATGCTGTAACAGGTTGCTCAATTCGTCTTCAAGATTCTACTATCAACGTTACACAAGACAGAATCAGATTAGCTAATTTGAATGGACAGAATAGTAACATTACTGGTACTGGCTCATTCGATGCAGACAATGCATTCTTGTACAACACAGTCGTTAATGCTGATGTTCATTGCGGCTATTGTGACGTCAAGGATTGCAACATTGGCAATACAATTCAGATCTACGGTGTTGACCAACCTGATGAAATCACAGTTTACACTAACCCAGAAGCTACTGGCACTGTCTATCATGTGCATCGTGTTATTTCGGGCAACTTTGTCAACAACTTTATTGCTGGTAATATTGAAATCGGTACAATTAACTCACAAGACCCACATGCTACTATCGTTGATCTTGTGCGTGGTTTAAGTGTTGTTAACAACGTTGGTCTTTCTGTAGAACCAATCACTGTTCATCGCTCATTATCTAGTGTGTATGATAACTACAATGTGTACACTTATAAAGGCAATACAGGTACAATGGAGATGAAGACTGGCGTAATCAGAGGCGTTGTCAACGTGTCTGGTTATACTACAGGACCTGGAGTGTTAGGTGAACTTAGTACTGCTAATGGCCCAATACTAGGTGCTTTGTGCTACAATAATGATGTATATTTCGCTGAAATTCCTCTATTCACGATTGGCACTCAGAACGTAACAGTAAAGCTCATGGGTGAAGTTATTGGCAATACAAGCAATTCTGTTAACTATTTCGGTCCTGGTGGTGTATTCAGCTCTAACTGGACTAACACATTGACTTCTAATTTCAAACCAGACTTTGCACGTGATATTGAGAAATCTAGCACAAGCCAATTCGCTTGGAAGCTGCATAACTTCATGCTTGGTTTCGGTAACAACAGCAATGGTGATTACGTAGATGTTCAGTTCACTCAACTCTAATTATTGACTATAAGAGGTTCAAATGGATCCAATAATTGAACAATGCAATACATTTCTAAAGAAATCTGACGTTAGATTCAATGCCACGATTAGTCGAGCAGTTAGAGACTTGAATCTGTATAGCGGCGACTTCTGGACAGACGACTTTAGAAAGAAATATCGTAGAAATAAGAACAGAGTAAATCTGTCAATGAATAACTGGAATGTAATGTGCAACGCCATTGCATCTCCTATTTCGAACTCTCCTTGGCATACTGAATTGGTAAACAAGCAAGGAGCTTTCGGTGAAATACAAGAAGTTATCGATACTGTTGAAAGTGATAATGATAGTAAATCATCTATCGTCGATGCATTCCGCAAAGCAGTTCTAACAGGCTACGGCTTCTTGGTCGTTACAACTATCGAAGATGAACTAACTGGCATGCCAAAGATCTTGCTAGAAAGTGCATCTCACATTGATGCTGTCGCATTTGACCCATCATGTGCAACACCTGAAGGATCTGATGCAGAAGAAGGTGCAATCATCAACTTCATTCCTTTGAAGAAAGCTCGTAGATTATATGGTGAAGATGTTGCTCCTATCACGTATCCTCGTACTCAGTGCTACATCAACTTTGCTCTGATGGAACAATGGGATGTGCCTGAAGATAGCATTGCACAAATTTCGTACTACATCAAGAATGATGCTGGCACAGTCAACTACTATCAGATTGTTGGTGACAAAGTTGTTAGACAAGAAACATTGCCTATCAAGATCATTCCTATTGTAAGATTAGCTGGTAATGAAATCTATGAACGCAACCAGATCAACTATAACGGTATCATTCAACAGACTCTTTCGTTGGAACTAGGTGCTAACATTGCTTATTCTACAATGATTGAACGTTGTGGTAGAAGCCCTAAAGCATCTTATATGTGTCACGTTGATGCTATCGATGGACTTGAACAGTCACTAGCTATGTCTAACCAAGATGATGCTGTTGCAGTATTGTGGAAAGGTGAACATCAGCCAGTACCTTTGACTGAATCATTCCAGACTGGTGACTTGCAAGCTACTATCACTACTTGTAGAACACTCATGGAAGACACCATGGGCATTCCTCTTACTGGCATTACTAACACACAACCAGAGAAGACTGCTACAGAAATCTTAAGACAGCAAATCTCGAAAGAAAGTAATACTGCAAACTATTACAACAATGCTTATAAAGCTGTCAGAATGATTGCAAAGATCATCATTCAGATGGTCAACAATGGTGAAGACTTGAAGTTCACACTAGAGAATGGCCCTAACGTCATTACTCGTGAAATGAAAGTTCGTCAAGAATTGTCTGCTTTAGCAACTATCATGCCTGACAACATGAAGCCTTTGATTGCTAAGTACTTTGCTGATTCTTTGAAGAATGATTTAGGTGATGAACTTTCTCGTAACATTGTTGCTAACTTACCACCTGATGTTAACTTCGTAACTGAAGCACAAGATCCTGCTGCAATTCACTTGATGAAGCAGATGCAGGCTCAGACAGAAGCTACATTAGACGAAATGGCTGCACTAAAGGCTGAGAATGAAGACTTGAAGCAACAGATCAAGACTATGCAAGTGTCTATGCTTGACAATAGAGAATCTCGTATCTTAGACTTCAACAAGTTCCAGATTGCAGAATCTAACAAGGTAGCAATTGAAGAAGCTAAACTAGGCCTTGACTCTGTCAAAGCACAAGCTGACATTCAAGAACAGAATGACAAATTGATGCTTGAAGCTGAGAAGGAAATGAACAAGACAAATCTTGAACATGACAAATTGATTGCTGATATTGTCAAAGGAGCGTAAATGCATTTCAGTGTATACAATGGTGATACTTCATTAGCTGGCAACGCATTGAAGGCTGGCAATAGAGAAGCTACTAAGAGACAGACGCAACAAGAGCATGATGATCTCTTGGACATTACTACTCTGCCTGAATATCAGCAGTTCATGGCTTTGCCACCTGCTGCTAAGGCTATTGCTATGCAAGCTTTGCAAGCACAAGCTGAAGAAAGAGAACGTCTTGACCCAAGATACTGGTTAGATGCAAATCCACGTAGAGCTATTTCACAGTCTTCTTCGTGGGTAGGTGACTTTGATTACGATCCTACAGCTAACTATTTACTTGTCAAGATGGGTAACAAAGATTATGCATTTGCTGGTATGCAGCCTGAAACTGTTGCAGAATGGATAAATAGTCCATCTCTTGGACAATATTTCAACAATTATATCAAGGGCAACTATAGTGCGTAACTAATTATTATTATGAACAAGACGCTAATAAGTCTTGTCCAAGGGCGGTCATGTGCCAAGGAGGCGACCGACATTTGCAATGTTAGTGAGTAGGGTTCGATTCCCTAACTGTCCATATTTGTAGTATAGTAACAGTGGCTATGCTACACAAATTTAACACTGGTATAAGGACGGTCACCGTAATGACTACAGAAGAAGCAAACGAATATCTTGCCAACCTCAAAGGTAAGCAATCCGAAGAAAGTAAAGAACCTGTCAATCAAGAAATCTCGGAAGAAGTTAAAGCAGCACCAGCTAGTAACTCTGATAAAGAAATTGGTGAAGAACCGAAGACAGAAACACCTGCTGAACCTAAAGGTGATGACAAACCTAAAGAAGAAGTAGTTGAAACAAAGTCTGAAGTGAAAGACAAAGACAATCAACGTGATTACGCCTTTATTCGTGAGAAGAAGAAACGTAAAGAACAGAAAGAGAAATATGAAGCTCGCATCAAAGAGCTCGAAGATATTATCTCTAAACAATCTGGCCTAAAGCCTGAACATTTCAAAGACGATCAAGGTAACATCAAGACTGACGAATACGTCAACTGGAAGTTCAAAGAAAGAGATATGCAAGACGAAATCAAGCATATCAAACAAATGGACAAAGAAGAACAGTTGAAGTATGACTTGGAAGAAGATGCTCGTAGAGTAGCAAGTTGCTATCCTGACGACAAAGAACGTAAAGAATACGAAGATCTGATTGCAAAGAATGGTGCAGCTTTCTATGAAGCTGTGACAGAAGTTGACAAAGATCAAGTAGTCTTCAACTATTTGTCTACGATGCCTGAATATCCAATTGTCATGAAAGAATTGATGACCAACAACGCTGTCCTATCAAGACTCTTCAGATCAACAGACAAAGATTCACTGAAGAAGAACATAGAGAAGATTGCTGACGAGATCATTGAGAAACATCATGCTAAGCCAGACAAGCCCGTTGAACAGAAACCATCTATTCCTGTCATCGGTAAACAAATTTCAAACAACACATCCTCTGTGCCTGCTGTCAAAGACTCATCTTACTGGAACAACTATTTAAGACAGCATCCAAGAGGCTAATTTAGGAGTTATATATTATGGCTAATACATTTGTTACTAACAAGAAGACTGACCTTGTTGCACTTCGTGCAGCTGAAGCTGCTGCTTATTTGACCGTTGGTTCTAAGGCTTACTTTAAGGACCAGCTCGAAGGAAAGCGCAATGGTCGCAGTTACGAATTCGTGATTCGTGATGCTGGTGAATATGCTGAAGGTGTGGACATGTCCAATCATGTCAGCAACCTTGTCGAACGTAAGGTCACGAAGGACATTAAGTTGGGCAACATCGTGATCGACACCAATCTCTTAGAGAAGGTGACCGACGTCGAATGGGATAAGGAAATTGCATATCCTAACGGTAAGAAGTTGATCAACGGTGTCGTTAAGGCAACTGTTGATAGTGATATTGGTTTGCAGAATACTGCATTCGTTGGTACTGGTTGGATGCCACTCTCCAAGGCTTCAAGATTCCTTGGTTCTATTTCGAGTGACAAGCGTTATGCATTCGTTGACCCAATGATCGACTCTGTCATGGCAGCTGGTGGAAAGAGCTTCACTCCTGTTGAAGCAGAACCACTTTACAAGACTGGTATGCTTGGTGATTTCTCTGGTACTGAATTCCGTGAATCTCAGTTCATGCCAAACATTGACGTTAGCGCAGATCTTGCTAATAAGCTTGCTTCTGCAACTGTTAGCTCTATTGCAGTAAGCTCTATCACTATTGATGCTGGTACAGAATATGAACGCTCTGTCGACATTAACGTTATCACACTTTCTGATGCAAGCATTCAGATCAAGAAAGGTATGCCAATCTTCATTGATGGATTCTATGCATGTGACACTGTTGGTGATAAGACATCTAGCTTGGCTGCATTCGTTGCTGCATTTGATGCTACTGGTAAGTTAATCACTTACAAGAAGGACTTCACCGGTGTTGGTACTCGTGAAGTTTGCGATGCTGATGGAAAGAACATCGACATTGCTAATATTTCTAGTCCAAAGCTTGTAAATACTTTGACTGCTGGTAATTACTTCGTTGGTATCTTCCGTATCGATGGAGCAATGGAATTCGAAACTCTTAACAAGCTCGATTGGTCTAACGCTGATGAAAGCTCTGATTCTGTTGAAGGAATCAAGGTTCTTGAAGGTAGAGCAGTAGACGTGGTCAAGGGTTCGAACAAGACACGTTGGGCAGTTGCATCTCTTGCTGGTATTGTTGAACCTCGTGCATGTACTCTCGTACTTGTCAAGGACAGCACAGCTAACTTGGTTGCAATGTAATATTCAATTAAACTAAATAATTTAAGCTGCTCTTCATTGAGCAGCTTTCTTTATGAAATAAGCTCGTCTAGGGGAGGATTTGTGATAGGACCTAGACGAGCTTTGAGGTGATTTATGGAGGAGTATCTTAAGGATATTGATATTATAATAAATTACTTGACAGGTGTAAACATTAAATTTCTACACGATCTTTGAAGAGAGCATGATACAAACCAATGTTGTTGTCAAGCCATCTATTGTTCAAGTATTCATACTGATAGTTCAATATGTCAATGTAATTCTCTCTAGCTCTTTCGATGCAATACTCTAACTGTTTCTTTGTAGCACTTGCAGGAATGAGCTGATAAGGATGTGCACCATTGTACGGTCCATCTTCAAATTCACTCATCAGACATACTCTACCAACTGCACAAGCTTCTAAGTACTTCAAATCAGACTTGCATCTGTTGAATACGTTGTTAGCTAAAGGTGCAATGATGAAGTCACATTGTCTAGTACCAACATAGAAGTCATGTGCATACATGTTCAAAGGTGACCAGCTTTGTGTAGCAATTGGCTTGATGAAGTAAGGAGTGACACCTTGAATGATTACTTTCTTGTCTTGCAAATAATCTACCCATGCCTGACTAAAGTCACCTGGCATCTTCTTAGAATTGTTGTAGTGTGTTGGTGAACCAGCATAGTACAAGATGTTGTCACCTCTAACAGACTTAGCTCTGTCAAAGTGCCATTCTTTGCGTGTCAACATGTTGGGTATGACAACAATCTTATTGACATCAACAAGACCTTCTAAAGCTTTCTTCAAGTACTCAGTGCTAACTATTACCTTGTCAGCAAAGTCATTCAAGTACTTCTTCATAGCTTCTGTGTTACCTTTCATGTCAATCATTG
>Ga0265301_10003527_pt1 | contig 16450 bp, 15 predicted proteins | sample AusTroGonzalo_MG_2_FD_193488 | JGI IMG/M metagenome (GOLD analysis project Ga0265301, IMG submission 193488) | Bovine rumen microbial communities from tropical cattle in Woodstock, Queensland, Australia - Gonzalo_04 | ecosystem: Host-associated > Mammals > Digestive system > Stomach > Rumen ...
ATGCTGATGCCTTAAAACTTTTAGGTAAATATGAAATACAAGATAAATGGGAAATAGAAAAAGGTCTTTTATGGTCTGATTATACTATGTTGAATAAAATTACATCTATGGGAATTAGTAAAGACACAATAGAAGACTTAAAACTAGGTATTATAAAAGAAGGAAATTATAAATACTTAGGTATTCCAGTTTATTATAACAATATCTTAGTTGATGTTAGAAAGTATAACATTATGAAATATGAGGGACAGCCTAAAATGATGTCAAGGGAAGGAGCTATTACTGGATGGATAATACCTTATGATAAATTTTTATCTAGTGATAATACTTGTTACTTCTTTGAAGGTGAAAAAGATATGATGATGGCTAGAGAATTAGGTATTAATGCTTACACATTTACTGGTGGAGCAGGGGCTAAACCTAATAACTATGTCATTAATTCATTTAAAGATAAAAACATAGTAATATGTTATGATAATGATGATGCTGGACAAAATGGTATGGAAAGCATTTATAAAGAATTAAAAGATATTGTAAAAAGCATAAAATACATAGATATAGGAGATGTTGTAAAAGAGAAAAAAGAAGATTTTTATGATTATATAAATAAATATAATGGTAATGTATTTGAGTTCTACACTCTTGAGCAACATCCTTTTAATTTAACTGAAAACGATAAAGTAAGATTAATTACAATAAAAGAGGCATTAAAAGACAGCAAATTAAAAAAAGATTTAAGAAGTTTGATAACAGTTACAAGTGAGTTTTCAGACCCTTACTCAGTACCTACAGTTGTAGAGATAGAAAAAATGAAAGACACTATGACTAAATCTGATACAATGTTTGAAGGAGAAAAAAGAGTTTGGTTCTTAGAAAAACAAAATATGCAAGATATGTTAGAACTGATAGAAGTAAATGCAAAAAATGTAGAATTAGAAAGTAAATTTAAAAATTATTTAAAAGTACCTAGTAAAGAACCAGCTATTGAGATAAGAGCTAAAGAGCCAAAAACAATATTTAAATCAGTTATATCTGATAAAGATAATGATGGTTCTGGTGTTAGTTTAGATATTTATAGTTTTGAGAAATTAAATGTAGGAAGTCAATATGTTATAGATTATAGAATATATCCACACCCTACAAAAAATCAAAAGTTAATAGCTGTAGCCTTTAATATTAAAATGGTTAATGATAATAATAATTATGTAGCAAATAAACAACTATTAAGTAAGTTTAAAAGTGAAGGTAATATTGAGCAAAGACTTAATAAATTATATGAAAGTGCTAAACATCATGTTGCCAAACATTTGAATTATGATATATGGTTAATGACTGATTTAGTATTTAATAGTATATTAGATTTCAACTATGGTGAAGTGATGAGAGGTGCTTTAGATGTGTTTTTCTTAGGAGATACACAAGTAGGTAAATCTGAAACAACAAGTAAAATGACAGAGTTATATAGTTTTGGTCATTTCTTATCATTAAAGACTTCAACTACAGTTGGTCTTATTGGTGGTTCAAATAAAGTAGATGGTTCATTTTGTAACACAATAGGTGCTATACCTAGACAACATAAAAGACTTGCTATATTAGAAGAATTTAGTGGTGCAAGACCAGATTTTATAAAGACTATGACTGATATAAGGTCAAGTAATGAACTTAGAATATCTAGAGTTAGTGGAGAACTTGTAGTACCTTGTAAACTTCGTATGATAACTATTTCTAACCCTATTAATGATGAGGCTGGAAACCCTAGATTTTTAAATACTTTCCCAAATGGTGTCATGCCATTAATGGAACTTATTAAAAGTGCTGAAGATGTAGCTAGATATGATGGTTTTCTTCTTATACCTAAAGTAGAAAATAGATTTAACCCATTTGCTTATCAACTTACTGGAGAGCCAATTCCTAAAGAATGTTATGAAGAAAAAGCTAATTGGGTTGTTACTAGAGGTATAGATAATGTAAAGTTTGCTGATGGTGTAGAAAGTTATATTTGGGAAAAATCTGAAGAACTTAATAAATTATTTGAGTGTAATTTCCCATTATTTGGAACTACTACAAGTAAAAAGTTAGCAAGATTTTGTGTAGCTTTAGCAAGTTTAGTTATGGAAGTTGATGAAAGTTATGAAAATATTATAGTTACTAAAGAGATAGTTGATTTTATGACTAATTATTTAATTAAGATTTATACAAGTCCTGTATTCAAATTAAGGGAATATGCTTTAGATTATAGAGCATATAGTGAATATAATGATAACGATATTAAAAACTTACAAGATTTATATGCTCACAATTCTACATTTATTGACTTTATTGGTACACAAAATAGAACAACTAGAAGTAATTTACTTAGTATTAGTGGTTTAGAGAGTTCTAAGTTCTCACCATTATTCAATAAAATGGTTGCTTGTAAATTTATTAGACTTAATAATGATAATGTTTATCCTACTAATAAATTTAGAAAGGTTTATAATCTTATAGATAAATCTTTTAAAACTGATGTAGGTAATAAAGTATCTAACTCTAATGGTGTAGAGTTTATAAATGATTTGTAGAGGTGTATTATGATAGAATTTATTTTAGGGGGTTTGGTTTTATTTATTATATTATTTATTTATAGCTGCTTAGTTGTGGCACATAGATGTTCAGAAAGAGAGGAGAGAAATGGCAAAGGTTGAATTAACACAAGATTTACTAACAAAATACAGACAACATCCAAGAATATTAGAAGTAAGACTTATATTATTATTTGATTTATTTGAAAGAGAATTTGGCTATAATGGTGTTATGAATATATTTGATGGCTTATGCACTGGTTTTAAAAGAAGTAAAGAACTTTTAGATACTGTACTTGCTAGAAGATTTGATATAAAAAGAAAGTCTAAAACAAGTAAAATTAAATGGAGACAAGAAGTTATGTTTATGGGTATGTGTTATGGTGAAACACCCTATAAAGTTGCTAAAAATTATTTGTTAATACACCCTTCCAATTTTTATATGAATAAAGAGGTAAATGACCCTAGAGAATTTGTGACTGATGAGTGGTTAATGGCTTTAGATGACGAAGCTAAAATTGCCACAAATAAATTATATAGAGATGAAATTAAAGGTTTTCTAGAGGTTATAGATAGTCTCTCAAATGTATTATTGAAGTGGAAAGGAGAAAATGAATAATGTTTTTGCACCAAAAATTAAAATATGAATACAAACATTTAGAAACATTTGAAGAATTAAATAATGCTATAGATGATTTTGTCATTAATAAACCTAATTATATTGGGTTTGATACTGAAACAACTGGTCTTAATATAATAACTGACAAGCCATTTTTAGTATCATTTGGTTATAATAATAAAGTTTATACATTTGACTATAGACCTGATTTCTTTGGGCAATTAATAACTATGATAAAACAATTAGAGATACCATTATTTGCTCATAACGCTAAATTTGACTACCACATGGTTGCAAATGGTGGCTCTCCTATTCCAGATAATGTAAAACTTTATGATAGTATAACAGTTGCTAGACTTACTGAGAACGCTGATGAAAGAGAAAGTATGAGTTTAGAAGCTTTAGGTATTAAATATGTTGATGATGAAGCAAAGTTTGCTGGTCATGTTATTAAAGATATTATTCATAAAATAGATAAAGAAAATAGGGATAAATTAAAAGAAGGTCTTATAGAGACTTTTCCTAATGATAATTTTAGTACTACTACGAAAGATGGAAAAGTTAAGGGTACTGGTAAACTTACTGGAATTATTGAACAATATGAAAAGACTAGGACAAAATGGGTTAATGATGACAACCCTTATTTCCAATACATAGATACTCATTTTAAAAGAGCTAACTACAAAGATGTATATGATAGAGAGCCAGATTTAATGAGAAACTATGCTGCTGATGATATTGTTATAATGTTAGAATACCTAAAGAAAGCACTACCAGTATTAAAAGAAGTTGATAAAGATTTTAGAGTTCTTAAAAGAGAAGGAGAACTTATTAGAGCAGTTGCTTGTATGGAGAATACTGGTTTTAAAGTAGATGTAGATTATATTTTAGAAAGTAGAAAGAAAATAGTTGCTTATAGAGAATTGCTTTATTTAGAACTTAATATCTATACTGGAGAAACATTCTCAGTAGGACAACATAATGAAATTAAGAAATTACTTCTTAACAAATTCAAAGTTAAAACTGAGAAAGCTGATGAGAAAGCCCTTAAATACATCATAGATAATACTGATGATGAAATACTTATTAATATTTGCACAAATATATTAGAACTTAGAACACTTGATAAATGGTTGTCTACTTATATTGATGGTAAACTTAATGCTGTTGTTAATGGTAGAATATACACTGATATTAATAACAATGGTGCTGTTAGTGGTAGAGTTAGTTGTGATATGCAACAACAACCAAAAGAAGGTCTATATGATAGAGACGGTAATGAATTATTTCATCCAAGAAGAGCCTTTATATGTGATGAAGGATATAGATTATTCTTTATAGATGAAAGTCAAATGGAACTTAGAGTACAAGCACAATTTACAATTTTTCACAGTAAAGAACCAGATATGAGTTTATGTAGAGCATATATGCCTTATAAATGTTATAATGAAGTTACTACAATGTTTGATTTTAATAACCCAGAACATTTAAAACATTTTAGTGAAAAGAAATGGTATGAGTGTGGAACTGGTAAAGAGTGGACACCTACTGATTTACATAGTGAGACAACTAGACACGCATTTCCAGACTTAGACCCTAATAGTGATGAGTTTAAAAAGAAAAGAAAACTAGGTAAGAGATGTAACTTCCTTAAAGTTTATCAAGGTGGTGTGAACGCACTAAGAGACAGTCTAGAAGTTAGTCAAGAAGTTGCTCAGGCACTAGATGATGCTTTCTATAAAGCATTTCCTAGAATTAAAGATTATCAAGACTGGGTTAATGAACAATTAACTACCTATGGTTTTATAGAAAACTTATATGGTAGAAGGTATTATATGGAAGATAGTAGACAATTTTATAAAGGTTGTAATTATTTGATACAAGGTACTTGTGCTGATATGGTTAAAACATTTGAGATAAATATATGGAAATATATTAGAGATAATAATTTAGGTATTAAAATGGTGCTTCCAGTACATGATGAGTTAATATTTTTAGTACCTTATGGTGAAGAAAACTATGTTAAGGACTTAAAACACATAATGGAAGACACTTTAGATGTAATAAAGAATGTTCCAATGATAGCAGAAGTAGAGATGTCTGAAACAAGTTGGAAAGATAAGAAAGGATATGAATTTGAATGAAAGAATTAACTAAAAAACAACAAGAAGTGTTTGATAAAATTAGATTTTATATAAAAAATTATAAAAAACCACCATCTATAAGAGATTTATGTTTCTTATGTGGTGTTAGTAGTACTGCTACTATATATGTACATTTGCAAAAACTTAAAGATAAAGGTTATATTGCTTATAATAAGGGGGAGCATAGGTCAATAGTGGTATTGAAAAATGAGTAATACTATTGAGAAAGTTGTACAAAATAAAATAATAGCTTATTTAAAGCGTAAAAGAGTGTATCATTTTCGTTTTCAAGCACAGTATAATCTAAATGGACTACCTGATATAATTTGTCTCTATAAGGGCTTCTTTTTAGGCTTAGAATTGAAGAGAGAAAATGGTGGTGCTCCAACTCAGTTACAATTAAAGAAAATAAAAGCTATAAATGACAATGGGGGAATTGGTGTTATAGTAAGAAGTGTTGAGGAAGTAGAAGAAATTCTCAACAATATAGATAGAGGTTTATATGAAAAGAAGTAAAAAATATGAAAAATTTAAAAATAATAACACTAATGACAACCAAGAAGACTATTTAAGAAAACAATGTTATAAACTTATAGACAGAATTGTAGCAACTGGAGAAATAAAAAGAAATGATTTATTTGTTGCTCTAGCAATAAGACTTAATATACCAATTAATGAGTGTTATATTAAAAAATTTGATAGAAAATTACTTGAAAAAGCAGTAAAAGAATTAAATTATATGCTATAATTGTGCCAAATTTGAAAAACATGTGATATAATGTAATTACTGAGAGATGATACTCAGTGCTCAACGATAATCATACACAGCTAATTGGCTGTGTTGAGTAGATATAAAATATGAAATTGTTAATCATATTACTTTGTTTGTTAACCAAAGTGTTATATCTATTCAGTACAACTAATTAGCAAAAGAAAAGGAGAAGTGATAAAATGAAAGAAAGGTTTGATTTAGTTGCTAGTAGTTTAGGGTCATATTTTGGTTGTGGCTTTAACACTATAGAAGAACAATTAGAAATTGACTTAGGTAAAACTACTAAAGAAGTAGACCAAGAAGCTCAAGATAGAATGAATTTAGGTAATGCTATGGAAAATGGGTGTCTTGATTATTTTGAAAAGAAACTTAATATTTCTATTGATGAAAGAAATAGTGAATATAAATATACTGTTAATGGTTTATTAAAATGTAAAAGAGATGGTAGAACATTTCTAGATGGTGTAGAAACTGGTGTAGAAAATAAATATTCCAACTCTAAATCTAAATGTTTTACTGATGATTTTGGTTATGAATTACAATGTCAAGCGTATATGATGGCTTGGGGGTTAGACCAATGGTTGCTTTGTGGTATGTGGCAAGGTCAACCTAGAATGAAAATAATTAAAAAGAACGAAGAACTACAAAAAGATATTGAAGATTTAGTTACAAGAGTTGCCTCTATTCTTATGGGTATTTCATCTATAGAAGATTACCCATGGGAGATAGTTGAAAAGTATTCTAAAGTTAATCATATTAAATCATTAAATGATGAAGATATAGAAGATTATGATAAAGAATTATTACATAGACTTGGAGAACTTAAAGAAGAAATTAAAGAAAAAGAAACTGAATGTAAAGAACTTGAAGAATATGCTAAATCACATTATACTGATAGTAAATATCAAGATGAAGATTATAAATATGTCATTTCCACTGGAGAAAGAAAAGGTGGTTTTGATGAAGATAAATTATCAATAGAACATCCAGAGATAGACTTGACACAATATAGAAAGCCTTCAACTAGCTATACTCAAATTAGAGTTACTAGTAGAAGATAAATTCCAACATTTGCACCTCCGAAAACTGAATGTTGAAGTGCTATCTCAAATGATAGCACATTAGGTACTAGTTTTATATTAAATTATTCAGATACAAAATGCACTCCTACTATTATTCATATTTTGTAAAACTATGTTGACTTTTAATAATTCAAATGAACTTTCTGAACTAGTACCTAATGTGGTGTCATTTGACACCAATATCACTTCAATTTGCTTTAAAAATTCACACAAGTCCTTTATTCTTAAATCGTTTTAATTGTCATTGTTTGGTTGTGAATGTGTTTGTGACAAAAGAAAAGAGAGTTTAAACTCTCTTTTTTATTTTATACCATACTTAGCAAATATAGCATTTATATTATCTATAGTGCTATTTTTATTTGCTTTCTTTAATTCATTTATGGTACTAAATTGGTAGCCTTGATTTTCATATTGTTTCATTATATTTTGTAATTGCTCTATTTGTTCATAAGTTCTACTCAATTTATCAGTATCAACATTACCCTCTATTGTAAGGTTATTACTCAATGCACTTAATGGGTTACCTTCTCTAAATGCTGTGACACCTCTATCTAATTGTTTTAATGGTGTGTCTATACCAAATAAACTAGATAGAACTTCTTGACCAGTACCAGTATTTAAACCAGGTATTCCACTTAATAAATCTATATTACCTTGTTCATTTATTGGTTGTCCAGTAAATACATTAGTACCAGTTGCTAATTCAAATGGCAATTTAATCATAGATGATGTTCTATTTACTAGAGAATTAATTGGGTTACTTGCTATATCAGTTAAATCTCCAAATGGTAATTGAGCTCTAACAAATTTATATTTACCATCTTTTCCTATAGTTGGAATTGGTATATACATATTATCTTTCAAATAATCTTGCATATTATCATAAGCTTCACCATAACTATTAGTAAGACTATTATAAGCTTTCATTAATTTGTTATAGTTTTGTAAGTTGTCTCCCATATTACTTATTTGAAAAGCTAAGTTTTTCTTTGTAAATGTATAGAAAGGAACAATTCTTTTCATAACATTTTTCTCAAATGCTGTCAAATCTTGTGGGTCAAATAATACTTTGCTAACAGCCTCACCAGCAGCCTTAGCTTTTGATAACTTATCAGTACCTTCAGCAACTATTCCTAACCCCTCTAAATATTTAGGGTTTTCCATAGCATTTAAGAATGTAGCATATTTAAATACTTTATCTTCAGTAGAGTTAAGATTAGCCATGAAACTTCTTACATTATCTAATGGTAATTTAGCACCTTTCTTATCCATTTTCTTGATAACACCATCTAAATCATATTTTTGAGCTATAGAAGCATTATCAAGTAAGTTTACATTTTCTTGGAAAAGTTTTAAATTATCAAATATTTCTTTTTCTTTAGTTGTTAATTGTGAATAGTCTGTAAGACCTCTTCTTAACAAATCTTCATATCCATTTAAATCAGATATTGCTTGAGACACATATTTAGAATAATCTTTCATGCCCATACCAGACATCATCATATTCATTGTATTACCAGTTAAGTTGTTCATTTGGTTTGTAAATGAAGCAGTTTTATTACCTTTAAAGTAATTCATAAAACCATCATACATTTTTAAGAACTCATTTTTTCTAGTAGTGTCTGTATTTATTTTTAATATATTTAATACTGTAGGGTCTACAGCCATATTGTCTAAATATTTTAAATCTTGAGCCATTTTAAGTAATTCTTTATTACCTGTTTTGTCTCCTGTTGACTGTAAAAACCTTACTAAATAATTCTTTGTGTCTTGGTCTAATTTCTTAAACCCAGCAGGAGCTTTGCCATTATCTAATAATCTAAATGGCGTATTATCTAAGAGTTGATTATATTCTTTTAATACTGAAGCTTTATCAATAGCTTCTTCACCAATTTTTCCAGTTCTCAAACCATCTCTTAACTCTCTCATTCTCTTAACATCACCAAAACCTTGGTTCATAAGAACTTCATCTATCATTTGTGTATTTTTAGCATATTTTGGCATATCTTCCATATATTTTGATACACCAGCCATAGCACTATCATTAAATAAATCAACATTATCTTGTACAAATTTCTTTCCTTCTTCTGATAAACCAGGCAAGTTCATAAGTTCTTGCTTTTTTAATATGTTTGCTTCACCTGCAGACATTTGATATTTTCTTCTATTAAGAGTTCCAGCACCTGTACCCATTCCAGAACCACTTGCTATTTGTTTTTGTATCTCAGAAGGGTCTACGCCATAATCTGCTAATTTAATTAAATTCTCATTATAATCACTAGAAAGAGCATGTTTAGAGTATCCTTCTAAATTTTCAAATTTATCTCCTAAACCTTCAAATGATGAGAACATTTCTTGTATAGCTTTATTACCATCATCATAGAAATTCCTAAATGCTTGTATAGTCTCTGGAGAATTGGCTTCATAAAATTTAGTTAGGTCTTTTATCTCCTTTAATTGCTCTGCAGAATATAATGAAGGTCTTGCAACTTTATTACTTAATTTTTCAACATCAAAATTATCTAATAATCTATCCCAGTCATCACTAAGTTTTAACATACCATTTTCAGTTTTAGATATATTTTGTAATAATTTATCAGCATCAGATTTACGTAAATCTACTGTTAAATCTTTTAATCTATTAGCTATCTCATCACTATATTTTACAGTACCATTTTGTGCACCATTTATAACATCTCTTAATGATATTTCATTTGTCACATCAATAATTTTATTAATATCTTTTGAGACTTCTGCTTTAGTTTTACCTAATTTAGTAGCAGCATTATCTAAAAGATTATCAAGAGTTTTAGCATTTTCCTCAAGATACATTCTAGTCATGGCTTCTTTTGCATCATTTAATTTTTGAACTTGTCTTGCATTTTTAGATAATTTAGTTGAGAACATAGTTGTTATATTATTCTTTAACCCTTTATAAGCTTCAAGTAATGATGTTCCATCTCCCATTTTACCTAATTCACTTGCCCACTCAGCGTCAGGCATAGCATATTTAGTACCTTTAAGGTCATCAATTTTAGTGAATAACTTTTCTAAACTTGTATCTGCAAGATTAGCAGCACCTTTAATACCTTTTTTAGCAGTTTGTCCAAGCCATTGTGTAGGTGATATAAATTTAATTGCATCACTAGCAGTATCTGCAACATTAGCTACTTTTGCCACATCACTTGCAGTATCTGCAACCTTAGCTATATCTGAAGCAGTATTAGCAGCCTTTGCCACATCACCAACTGTATCAAGAGCCTTAGCACCTTTAGCAGCAGCTGATACTGGTATTAATGGCAAGTCCATTGGGTCTAAAAATACATCACCTGCAAAGCCAAGAACATCTACTAAATCAAGTTTACCTTTTTCATCATCAAATAAATCAGTATTCATTAAAATATCTTTAAATTGTGTTTCTTTTTTACCAGTAATTCCTTGTCCAGCACCTTCTAGGAAGTCACCACCTTGTTGTAAACTTTCAATTCCACCAAACAATGCTTGTTGTGGTCTATTTATAAGTTCAAACATATCAAAGATAAAGTTTTGGTCTTGTTTTAGATTTAAAGCCTTTTCTAAAGCATTTCTTGTATCAGTAATTTGTTCAGGGTCGACACCACCAGCAGCAAGTCTGGCTTTATAATTATTAAGTGTGCCTTGAGCTGTGGCTAATGGAGACTTACTTGATTTGTTTCCATAAAGTATTTTTTCATATTCATCATATTTTCCAGCCATACTTACATCAACCCCTTTCTATTTTTTACCATATAGCAAATCATATAAATCTGTGTATTCCATACCACGCACATCACTTCTTAGTTTATTTAACTTATTTTGTGTGGTATATTCCATAGCACCTGGAATACTAAGTATATTATAATCAGTAATAATTTTATTTAATAAGCTATCTGAACTTTCTCTTCTTGCTTGTCTATAATTTTGTATATTGGTTAATTTGTTTTGTAAATTTTCTATTCTAGGTTGAGTTGTTTCTAAAAGTAAGTTATTATTGTATCCACTAACAGCTTCTTTAGCTGTAGCTATTGGAACATCTAGATATTGATACAAGTAAGCAACTTTATCTGTGTCACTAAGGTCTGTACTTGACAATGTGTCAGCAATTAATCTTCTTCTTTTTAATTCATCTGCCTCTGCTTGGTCTTTTTTAGCTTGTTTAGAGCTTCCACCACCACTTCTTGCTCTACTTGCAGCTCTTTGAGCAGCACTTTCTGAAATACCTGCTATCAAGTTAGCATATTGTTGAGCATTAGCAGCTTCTTTATCAGTTAGTCCACCTAAGTCTCCAGCCAAATCTCCAGCTAAAGAGCTTTGTTTTTGTCCTAAATTCATAGTACCTTCAGTTAAACCTTCTATACTAGCATTATTTACTGCTAGTAAATCAGCAAGGGCTTTGTCAACATCCTCACCTTTTTGTTGTACATCTACTTGAGTAACCAAATTACCAACACCACTCGTACTAAGACCTCTGTTAGCAAGGTCTATGTTTGCATTTCTCATTCTATTAAAACTTTGATTTTGAATTGCGTTCATAGTATTTGCATAATCTAGTTGTGCATTTTCAAAGTTCCTTGCTAACTTGTCTTTTAATGTATTAAAATCATTTGCTAGTTTATTTATATTAGTTTGATAAATGTTTTGAGTAACAGTTCTTTGAGGTTCATATTGACCTGTTTCCCAATTTCCAACTAAATTCTCTGCATACTTTTTATATTTTGCCATAATCTACCTCCTCGTTAAAGAGTTATATAGATAATTATAAAGGGCATTTGATGTAGGACCAGCTATCGTTTTTGCAAAAGTATTAGAAAGTAAATTAGAAGAACTTTTAGTTGGTGTAACCCAAGGTGTTTGTGGACCATAAGCTCCAACAACACTTCTACCAATTCCTATAGAGTTCAAGTAATCAGCAGCTTTAGCATCATTTCCACCCATTCTAGCTCTATACTCTTTAATAGCAGCCTTATAACTCTTTTCAGTTGGGTCAGTTCCAGCTATCTTTAGTAAATCAGCATTAAGTTGTTTAATCTCTGCATTCTTAGCGTCTCTAGCTTGTTGTGCTAGTAATCTATTTTGATATGCAGCTGCAGCAGCAGCATCTCTTCTGGCTTGAATTTGTTCTGCTAATTGTGCAACAGCAGCATTGTAAGCATTTCTACCAGCAGCCTCTCTAGCTCCTATATCAGCAAGTGCTGCTTGTAATGTATTTTGTGCTGTTTCTAAATTAGTATTATATTCATTAGTTCCAGTTCTCTCAGTAGCCTCTAATTCATTCATAGTTCTATAAAATGTATTAGCAAGATTTGAATATTGTCTACCTGTTTCCATTCTATTACCTAGTTTACTTAACTCTGCAAGACCGCCACGTAGCCCACGAGATGCTAAATCTTGAGCATTTTGTCTATTTTGCATATAAGCATTTTCACTAATAGTACTTCTACCTGAACCAAAATCAGTTCTTGCTCTTTCCCTATTACTAGCAATAGTGTTTAGTAAATCATTATAAGCATTTTGAAACGAAGTTCTATTTGTATTATAAACTTGATTTGCTATTTCTCTTTCTTTATTTAACCCAGATAAATTAATATAATCTTCTACCTTACCTAATCTACTCTGAGCTTCTTTTTTAGCACTAGCCATAGAATAATCACCTTACCTTTCTTATATTATATCATATTTTATTTACCTTTGAAAGTCCAACCTAATGCGTGAGCTGTAGCCTTCCCCACTATTCCATCAACAGGTTTTAGTTTTTTAGATTTTTGATAATTTTTTACTTTTTGCTTTGTCTTTTCGCCAAAAACCCCATCACAAGTTAAACCACCTAAAGTTTTTTGTAATTCTTTTACATCACTACCTTTGCAACCTTTTTTAAGTACTCTTGTTAAATTATATTTATTATTAAATTCTAATGGTATATAAATAAAACCTTGAAAATGATAAGTTCCACCCATTGAATATGGTTTCTTTAATGTCTTAATATAAAATCTACTTCCACCATAAGCACTATTTGATGTAACTATAGTTCCATCGTTTTTAATTTCTTCTACAATGGCAACATGTCCAGCCCCATCTTTATCATCATGAGTTTCACCTTTTCTCCAACATATTACTGCTCCTAATTTTGGTGTTTGTCCTCTTTTATAACCGTCTTTTGTGTGTAAATACCAATTTTCAGCATTACCTGTAGAAAGGTTAGGTTTCTTACCTAATAGTTCTCTCCAACGCCCCCAAGCGTATCCGACACAATTTGGAAGACAAGAATTACCTTTAATTAACATACAATAATTATAACCGCCTTTAGTGTTTTTTATCCAATTTTTATCGGTTGTGCTTGGTGCTGTAAGTCTAGGACTATATTTCATCTTCTTCATCCCCAGTCAATTCATCTGTATTAAATGTTGTCTGTTCTTCAATTCCGATTTCAAATATCTTACCACCTACTAAATACAAACCAATAACACCTATTAGGACTGCTATTGTATCTGTAATCTTATCTAAATGCCAATTCCATATAGGACTTAAACCTATAATTAAAGCATTAATCATAGCAAGTATGTTCATTGTGTATTTTGAAATTTTTTTAATTTTCTCTCTCATATATTTCACTCTCCTTATTTAGTTAGTAGGGCTACAATAGCACCTATTATAGCACCTACTATTCCAGTTAATACACTTGTAATAACTGTTTCCCATCTTTTTTCTGGTTTGCTTTCTAAAGTATCTACTTTATCAGCCAATTTATTGTGGTCAGCTCTTAAATATTTAGTCTCTGTTGCTAATTTCTCTACGGAGACTGTTAGTTTATTTATGGTTTCATAAATCTTTTCAAGTTCGTTGACCCTTTTCTCTAGAGTATCAAATTTTGTCTCTATAAATTTTAAATCTTTTTCATCCACATTTCTCACCTCACCTACATTATTAATTTAATTTGTTTTTTAGTTCCGTTAAGTATAGCTTCTTGATATTTTGTTGTACTTGGTGTAAACCCATATTTTTCACCATACCCTCCATATTCTAAAAAACTATTAGTCATTAAATAATATTTATCTTTTTGTACTAGAGTTTTGTGTTGATAATCTGGTACAAATATTGTGTTTCTTGTCATTATAGGGGTATGAGTGTGTCCCATTACATATAAATCTGCAATTACTTTATCACTCATCTCGACTAGGTTATTGATTTTTCCACCATTTTTACGCCCACCACCGTAGCCGTGTATTCCTGTTATAGTGTACATTACAGGTCTACCTTTATTACAGTGACCAAATGTTAAATATAAATACCACCACCCTTCACTAAATCTATCTTCTATATGAAGTTGTTTAGCAACAAGTTTTATTATATCTATCCCATCTTCTTTTAATGTCCTATTTTCATGGTTACCTGGATGTATTACGAGTATTCTGTCTTTAATTGGTTCTAGTAAATCACATAATTTTAAAATTTGGAGAGTTGGGGAGAGTACTTGTGCATAAGTATCTCCCACACTTGAAGTTATAGCATTGTCCATCAAATCTCCGTTAAGTATGATAAAAGTATTTGGGCTTTCTTTTACTTCATTTAAAACTTCCTTAATTAATTTTAAATTACATAATTGGTCTCCTATATGGAAATCACTTAAACATAATAATTTTATTTCTTTAAAACTTCCCCCTAAATCTCTTTTTATAACTTTCATATTTACCTACCCATGTTTTACTCTATCTTTTACTTCTTGTTTTTTAGCATTGTTAAATCTGTCTAATGTTCCTACTAAATATCCAGTAATTCTTCTTATTCTTTCAAATTTTACACCTTTTCCTACTTTCATGCTAAGTCCTCCAAGGCACTTGCATTAATAACAAAAGGTAAGTCATTGTTTATTTGGCTTAAATTTGTCATACCATCTTTTGAATAAGCATTGTATATATTCTCTAATTGTTCTGCTAGTGTTCCTGTTATTTGTGTATATGTTGGTGTGGCTAGGACATAATCTACAATTAAATTATGGGTTGTCAACCAAGTTTTAAAATCATCAGCACTTGTATAACTATTATCTAAAATGTCTAATGATAAGGTATTATCATTTCTTAAATAAGCGTCATATAAAGTTCTATTATCTTGATTTTGTATTCCCTTATAATAATTTGTATAAATAACGACATTTTTCATATAATTGCTCATAGGGTGTCTTAATAAATAATTATTGTTTCCTAATGAGTGTATAGTCCACTCTTCTGTTCCATCTAATACTACTTTGCCTATTGCTTTTTTAATATACCATTGATTAGAGCCATAAGGTTCAAATGTTGTTGCTTGGTTTCCTAAATTAAACATAGGTTCAGTAATTGTTGTTGTTCCAGCAGTATTTAATTGAATTGCTATTCTTACATATTTTGTATTAGTTAATGTTGTTGCAACAATTGTATAATCATCTGGATATATTCTATTTGCACCACCTAAATATGTTTTATTACTATCATAACAACTAAAAGTTATTCCTAAACCTGTTCTAATTGAACTTGATTTATATGTATAATCACTATTTGCATTTACCTCTATATAATCACTAACAATTCCTCTATAATTTGCATTTGTTGTAAATGTTATTGAACTTTCAGTATAACTTAAAGCAGTAGTATTACTAGCATATCCTAATACACCATCATCTAATCTACCTTTTACTATTTGTGAATTGTCTATCAAATTCTTTCCACTTGTTCTTATAAACGTATCTTCATAGGTGCTTATTTTTGAATATTCTATTGGTGTGATATATTCTATATATGGTTGGGCTGTGCTTCCCTCATTTAACATTATGTTATCTCTGTTTACCTCATTACCACCAACATTTGTTGAATATGATAATCTATAATATTTAAAACTACTAGGTGTTGTAAATGAATTATTATAATACCCATTTCTTGTTAATTCTGCACTACTCACAAATGTTTGACTACTATCATAGAAAACTACATTTGCTTGAAAAAACGAACTTGAAGATACCCAAGATAATGTGTAAGTTGTATTTGGTTTTAAATTGTCCTCAAATGGTGTACATTTCCAACTATTATTTGGAGAAGTAGAGCCATTAGTTGTATTTAAAAATTGTTCTCTTATAGTATTAACATTAAATTTATTTAAGCCACCAAGATATACCTCTGCTTCTTGTGATACACCATTTCCATTACTTACTACTATCTTATTACTTCCACTTATACTATGTATATTTTGTGGAGAAGATGGTGTTGGTGTTCCACTTTGGCTTAATT
>Ga0265301_10003530_pt1 | contig 16436 bp, 12 predicted proteins | sample AusTroGonzalo_MG_2_FD_193488 | JGI IMG/M metagenome (GOLD analysis project Ga0265301, IMG submission 193488) | Bovine rumen microbial communities from tropical cattle in Woodstock, Queensland, Australia - Gonzalo_04 | ecosystem: Host-associated > Mammals > Digestive system > Stomach > Rumen ...
CACTGGTGCGTCTGGTTGTATGCTCACATTCCTGTATGCCCAGATGGATGAAGAGATGAGATTAAAACCGATGGATGTCGACATTGATCTGAAGAGTGATCATTCAAAGTATGCAATTCTCAGTAAGGACAAATCTCATCCTCCGGTTGTCGGAGATATTCCTTTCGTTGTAAGGTATATTGATGACTGGGATATTCAGACCGGTGTTCTCGCCGACAGCGTTCCTTTCCATTATGGTTTTGCAGATGAGGTTGACAAGACCCCATGTGCTGATATATGGATTCAGCTCTTCACACAGGAAAGATTCACTATCGCTCCGATGATTCAGAAGGGTAATGCGTTCACTTCTATCTATGAGAGAGAAAACAAACAGGGTATTGCGAGAGGTTTCGTTACAAAGATATGTGGCACAACATGTTTTGCAACCAACTCTACATCCGGCGACTGCAGAATGTTCAACTCGATCAAAGATCAATATCCGATGTTCTGTAAGTTCTCATATGACGGTAGCATACAAAAATGGACATACTTCTTCGCTGCCGGTGAAGGTGAAGATGCTGTTGACGTTTCTGAGATCGCTAAGTTCTATGGCGGCGGTGGTCATGCAAAAGCTGCGGGTGCTCAGACGCCTTTCAACATCTTTGACAATCAGTGGGATGATCCCGAAGATGATCCGATAGCAGCTGCTACAAAAGAGATACTCGACAAAGACGATAAAGATTAAAGAGATGGGGGCTTTGTGCCCCCATACTCAACTCTTTATAATTTTTTCCAAAGGAGTGTCAACAGGTTTTCGTCCATTGAGTGTTGCAGCCAAACCCTTATTCATTGATTCGGATATTGACTGGAAGAGAACACCCTGGAGAACACCGTCATCCTGAACAGCTTCACGGAAACGAAGTTTGTTGTAAGAAAGTGGGTCAACGCTCTGATTATGTCCATATGTCTTGGCAAATGTGTCATTGCCTGTACGACATACTCTACGTGCCAGGAATTCATATGTAATAGAAGGACCGGTAAGATCAATGCCATTGATTTCCATACATCTGAACATCATCTCAAGAAAGAGATTATATGGCATCTGAGGTGACTTGGAATAGAGGAAGATCTGGTTGATGAAGTATTCAACGTTTGCAACTGATTTCTGAATACCGAGATTGCATACGAGAGCTTCGGGTTCATATGTGATAATGTAGTTATCCATGTCTTCCTGAATATCTGAATATACATTGAATGATAATACAGCAGGAATAGACATCATTGTTGACAGGATTTCGTTACCTTTCTGATCATAGAACTTCACAGGGAATAATCCCATTGTCTCAACACAGGTTGCTTCTCTGTAGAATCCGGAGAGCTCTTCCAACAGACGAGGAATGAACATTTTCATTGTGACCTTGTTGTACAGATTGGAATCCTTTACGTGAAAATACTTTTCAGCTTCGGGTGATAAGAAGATATATTTGTTTGGAATATCCCCTGCATTCTGCGAAAGGTCATGCTTTGATTTAAGTTTCAGGTTGAGAAGCTTCTGTGTAATCTGAGTTGTAAGCATACCAACATCAGTAACTCCAAGCTTTCTGAACAATTGACCAGAACACTTCGCACAGATTGTATCGTGGAGACAACACTGGGGAGAATACAACTCAACTGTCTGACCGACAAATGAATCGATATTGTCAAGAGTTGTCAGTGTGGGTTTACCATTCTTCTTCACGTATCTGTACAAGAAATACTGTTTGTATTTTGGTTGGATTGTAACAGGAATAGTTGCAGTTGTTCCGCAATTCGAAGCGGGATCGGGATCGATCTTTGCGGACTGGAGAAGGGCGAGGATGATCTTAGCCATATAACCAGCATCAGCAGTACCAACGGCCGAAGGATATGCACCCGCTACAACCGAGTTTGCAAACGCAGGAATATCTTTTTTCTTAACACCTTCCATGAGTGAAGATTCAACAACGTCATATTTCTTGGTAACGTTATTGAATACGGCACCTCTCATAACATTGATAGTCTTGTAGTTGTTATCGAAGTTATTGACACCAGATGCATACATATCCCAACCAGGATCCTGTTTCATATTATTCTTAACCATTCCAAGGAGTTCTTTTTCAATGGCAGAAGAAGCTTTGATCTGAGTAACAGGGTTATCTGATGTGAGCTGTTCCTGATATTGTTTGAAGAGTTCATCCTTACGCTTCTTAACATCATTCATTGGCTGAATAAGACCTGGGGTGATAGAACATCCGAGGAATGAAGCACACCAGAATCCCAAACGATCACGAGCGTCTATGTAGTTACCGAGATCGGTTGTTGTTATCTTATCTTCAAGACAAAGGTTATTAACAGCAACATCTAATTTACCAAGACCTTTATTATCAATGATTTGGTTCCAGTAACCGAGATGTTGGATAAGATCGTACTTCTCAAGCAGGTAACGGTTGAACACGAGTGTGCCGAGATCGGTCATTATTTCACCCTTGCACCATTTATACAAACTTGAGTTCAATTTGATTGGTGTTGTCGGATCAAAGGGTGCTGGATGGTACATGTTGGTTTCCTTGTCATGGTAAGCTGCAAACATCTCCTCAATGAATGCTTTACCAACGTTTGATATATCTGTAGATAATATCTTCTGGAGACCAAGCTGTGCGGTATTTCCACTTTCAGGCATGATGATTTCTCCTTTCGATTTTAGAATTTCATATGTATATTATTATATTGACACTCGGAATCAAATTTATCAAAGGAGGGGTTTAGTTTGATTGTGCACACCGATCCCGAATGTCAATTATACGGAGGTAAAAACAGATGATAATTGTAATGAACTATGACGATGATGATGACATCGAGGATTTCCTTGATGAGTGCGATGATGCTCTCGAGGATTATGCGTAACGGAAGCATATTGCTTAAAGATCAGGGAGGGGGTTTTAACCCCTCCCGTTTTATTTTATTACTTTTTGTTGTGTACGAACATAACAGTCCACGTACATCTCTTCCTTTTCGGAATTATATGTTACTTCATAATACTTTCCGTCTGGGAGTGTTGTTGAGAACATGGCTTTTTGATTTCCGAGTACAAATGAATGTGTTACTTCGTATACATCATCAAGTACAAACTCAACATTGTCTGTTGGATCGAGTCCTTCCGCAGCCATGTTAAACACAGCTATGGCAGCTTCACGCATGAATTGTGCAGATGAGTTTATTTTCATTATTAGTATACTCCTTCCGGATCTTCAATACCGTGCTTAACACGATCGTGCTCTTCGGCTTTCTTGCCGTTATTGAAACGCTCAAGAGTACCAACAAGATATCCAGTTATGCGACGGATGCGGTTGAAGGGTACTGAATGTTTATGAGTTTCGATGTTAACGTATCCCTCATCGTCAAACTTAAGGATTATCTCGTCGATAATTTCATCGGGATATTTCTTCTTAACATAATCCTTGTACGCTTCGATTTCTTCCTCGGGTACTTCGGATATGTCCCCATTTACTAAGCTGACTTTCATAAAATATCGCTCCTTTACATATATATTATTTCGGTGATATAGTGACCACCACTTATCAAAAAGTCAGCTTAAGGAGGTGAATAAAATGAAAGTAATCAATATGATACCATCATTCGGTAAGATCGATGCGTCAACAAGACAAGGGATCTATACCGGAATCAAACGACTGAAAGAACGAATCGAAACATACATTCAATACAATGGGTCATTTGAGAACATAGGTATGGACGATAAGCTTATTCATGATGCATATGTTTCAAATGGAAAAAGATTCTTTCTGTTCAAGTGTAGGATAAAGTCAATGTCTCTTAGGTTATTATATACTCTTGAGAATGATGACATTGTGATTATTTCCTATGTCTGTAAGAAAGATTCAAGGTATGAATATTTCGATTTCTTCGAAAACGCATGTGATGAATACATGTATGAACATCATCAAAATATGTCCGTTGTTTTGGAACGGGCTTAAGGAGGCATTTAAAATGGAAATTCATGTAACAAATAATCAGGAAGATGGCGAGTTCGGCCTCGCCAAAAGAGTCATAATCAAATCATTCAGACGGTTATCGATATTCGGCAAGGATTATACTAAGATTGTTTATCGGCATTCGGAGAATGATTATTCAATCGAAAAAGTTGGTCCGGATGTTGATCATGATGAGAATGTTCAGGTCATCTCAGGACCAAGAGCAGAAGAAATCATTGTTCATATGATTGAAACAGAAAAAGCCCGCGGTTCAACATTTGTTTGGAATGGGGCGAGGTTTGATAATACCATCGATGAGACTCTTTTAAAAGACTGCAATGAACATTATAGAGATCCATTAAAACGGGATCCTGTAGAATTCGAAGAAGACAGGCGAAAGCGTCGTCGTAGAAAAGAAGATCGAGAAAGGAGTAATGATGAAATTCAGAGTGAGAAAGAAACGTGAGAAACGTTTTGGAAAATTAATCGGTTTGGCATGTGAACGTTTAATGAATGACAACACTGTTAAACAGCCGGTGTATATTGTTCCAGAGAAGTTGAGAGGTGTTCCGATAAAAGAAAACCTTGAAGAGGCGATGGATATATTAACAAAAGGAGGTCACTAATGGAGAAATTGAGTCCTCGTGAACAACTGTTGTTTGATGAAATTAAATCTCTTTCAGAGGGGTTTGATACTCCTCAACATGCTATCGTAGCATTAATGGAAGCAACGCTTCTTGTTGGTTGCAAATATAAAGATTCTATTGATGACAAGACATGTATCGACTGTCCCGTTACATCTTATTTGTGCCGGAATATGCGTGAGCGCTCTATACTTTTGATGGAGGGAAATGAAAATGAGTAGTATAGTTGAAATAAATATATAAAGAGAGGATTAATAGATATGGGAATCATATTAAAAAGAGAAGACTTAATAGTTGAAGGCGAACCTGGTGAATATTTTGATATCGAACGTTTAGAAAACGACATAAAAGAGATATCGAATAAAGATCCCGAAGGTCGTATAAAAGTTTTATACAAGATGCGGCCTATAGCGATTTTTAAGCCAACAAGTATAGGTCCTTCAGGAAAACCAGAAGAGGTATGTATCGAAGGAGAACCACCCTACATAAAAATGCGCATATACATTGATGATGCGTATGATTATTACATATCAAATGTTGAATGCGTTAGACCTGTATGTTTATCAGAATACATTGTTAAATACAAACAGTATCATTACAGATTCTACGATAATACCAAAGGAGATGATTGCGTATTACTCAAACCGGGTGATATGGTAAAACTTACAGCTGTTGATAATTATCGTGAGTTGCACAATGTTGGATGCATCGTGGGAGCATGTTCAACCAACACGATAATGCTTGCTGTTGCTGATCCAAACTTGATCAGAGCGACAAATAGTCGTCGTTACGATGGTGATGTTGTCACAAAAATCATGCTTAAAGCAGATATAATGGGTGATGAAAATGAAGTAAAAGAATTCCAAATAGAAAAGATAGATTAAGATGAAAGGGGGAAATATAAATGGGTTTCGTAAAAGGATTCACATATCTTGACCAACACAGAATGTTGAGAAGAATTTCAACATATCCATCTCACCATCCATGTTTTGGAGACACTATGATCGAAGCTTTACGTACTATCACAAGAAATCAATCCAAGCGGCATGGACTTGATCCTGAAGCAATCTCAAATGATCTTGTGATTGATGATACCATGCCCACTCTGGACACTTATCTCACTCTTGGAAAACGCGATAATCTTCGTATTCGCGTACTGATAATCGATCGCATCAATTCCGAAAAAAGCAATATTCCAAAACGTGGTATAAAACGTGTCGGCGCTGTTGTGTACGATTACGGAAACGTGTGCCCAATGATGTACTTTGGCATATCGAGAGATTCAAACGAAATACAAATAATCGATCATATCGAATGGTATAAATTTGGTTCGTTATGCAAAGATGCAAAGGTCCGTGCAGAAAAGGATATGCCCACAGTAGAAGCCGTTAGAAAAGTTCTTCAATGCTGGTATGCGATGGAACATGTCATGTTATATCCCAGACTGACTTCTCAGTATATAAGATATAACAAAATAATTGAACTTGCGAGACTTTATACTGTGGAGAATTGTTATGGCATGTGGAAAGACCCCATAAAATACAAAGACTCTTATCACAAGGATGGAACTCCAAGAACATACAATGCATACACTGCAATTTGGTTTAAACGAGGATATCGGACTTATAACAAGAAAACCGGTACATGGAATTTCATCCAACAACAAACATGTGTTCGTCACGGAGGTAAAGATGTACCAATTGATCTGGTATTGTCTCCATTTACAGACACATTCCAGGAATTAATGGAAAATGGTAATCTCGGAGAGATCAATTAAAAAAAGATATGGGCCCCAATTGGGGCCCATGTATATCTTTTTTTGTTGTTAAGTACATGCTATTATTTTTCGGATGTATAATGTGTGAGAGCCGGAAGTTGGTGATGAGCCAATGGTCCAAGATGAACTCTTTCCGAGAGTAACAGATTTCAGACTATTTGATGTTGAAACATGGAATTGAACTGCAGTAATTACGCATGGAAAAGACTGAGCTTGTAAACCACCTGAAATTATTCCACCATAATAACCATCAGCAACACCAATATCAATGACGTTTGTTACGTTGTTACTACCGGATGTATTGGCATCATAAATGAATATTTTCAAATGTGTTGTCTCAGCAGGGATGCTTAAATTTGATACAGTTGTAGCTGTACCGGAAGGTTCATCATATAATATAGAAGATATATCCGATAACCAAGCTATTGTCTTTAGTTCGGTCCAACTATTTCCACCAGAAACACTATAATTTCCGAAACGCGCTTTCATATGAGTGCCACCATAATTTGGTGCATATGGTGCATACAACTGTAATGACCCACCGCCTTCAGAATATGTTCGCATGGTCATAACGGAACCATATTGACCAAATCCACTACTATCACTTACAAAACCTGAAGATATTCCATAATCAAAGTCTTTGGGTAAGTTAGATGATGTGAATGAATAAACAGCTTTCGCTGAAACGCTTGTTGGTGTGGTGGCTGTTCCATACGAAAAATCATATACATTTCCGGCTGCATGAAAACATGAATCAAAATACATTTTATCAGCATGCTGAGTTCTTTTTGTGGATTTCACAATGGTACCATTCCAAAAATAATTAATCGTTCCGTTTGCATACTCGACCCGGAACTCATCACCGGCAGTGTATGACCCACTCACGTTGGAAGCTGTTCCACTCTCATAAATTTGCAGTTTTCCATCATTTTTGATATACCATGCATAATCAATATTGGCATATCCTGCATCTTGAGAAGGGTTACTATCAAGACCGAGCATCATGGCTGAATTCGTCTGTCCGGGTCTAAATGATACATATACGTTATCGGAATATCCGGATTTTGAATATGCTTGACAATCCCATGTTGTGGTTGTTTTGGTTACTGTGAACTTTTTCGATTGTGGATCATAATTCATCTTATCTCCAGAATAAATGTATCCACTATTCAGAGCGAGAACACCTGGTAAGTATGTGGAAAGATTATGCTCCGTAAGAAGCAAATGCTGAGCAAATGTTCCATTGTTTATACCAACATAAAATGCTCGATCATAGTGTGCAACGAAGAAGCCACCATATGGATTGTCATTATATCCATTTAAGAAATAACCCATGTATTGAGAGCCGTTTCCAAAAGCGCTTGAATAAAAACTTAAAGTCTTATTTCTTGGAATGCTTGTCTTATTTGTATTGAAATATGATGCCAAAACAGTTGCGTGATTTGAAGCGCTATTGCTTATTGATGCATAATACAATGTTTTTGCAAGATCCGATGAACTACTATTGCCAGAAAATGATGTTCCATATATTTCATCAATATATGCTCTAAAAAAATACCAACCAGATGTTCCGAGGTAACAATGACCAGATCCGGAAGCTCCTGATTGATATGGAATGATTCCTTGTGACGTTGTGCGAACCCAGATATTGTCTTCTCCATAAGGTGATGTCATGCCCCAATATTGAGAATCGTTTTGATTAACTGTTTTCAAGATAAGATCGGCATGTGCTATATTTGTTGGTATATCTGCGGTATATATCGCGGTTGGTGAATCCGATACAACTGCTATAGTTGTTGCATTATCCGGAACTACTATGTTGCTGTAATACGAATGACCAAGAGCACCATTCGGAGCAATGATATCGTATCTGATCGTCATATCGTTTACGCTTGTTGAGTCATAATTGATTTCAACATATACTTTTGTACCATCTGAGGATTTTGATAGACGAACCTGAGTAATCATTTTTGTTGATTGTATAGCATGATCGATAATAATAGACGGTGTGTCAGTATAATTGTGTACAATATGAAATGAACATGACTCAGGGGTACCATTGTTGTATTGTCTTCTAATATGAATTTTAATGTCGTTCATCGTTTTTCCAGAAGTACTGGAAGCCCCCATCGTCAGTATTCTACGCCAACCTTTTGTCGTTCCCATTTTTACCCAGCGTTGTTTTATTGAATCAAATGCTGGTGAGTTCGTGTTATCGAGTACGGTTTTCCAACCTTTTGTATCAAGAGTCTCATTATTGCAAGATCTGTAATATATATTTCCATTATTGCTGAATCCGAGCTGTGAATCATAATTGCCACCATGTCGATTAATTTGGATTATGGCATTCGCATTGTTTGTTGCCGGCATATTTCCGGATAAATCATAATTGACATTATAAAACACTTTCAATTGTCCGTTTGACAAGGATGTTACTGGTACAGCTGTTGAAGACTGTGCACCATACAGTGAATTATGTGAATGACCGGATGATGCAAAAGAGGACGTTGTATATCCAGATGTTTTAATTCCACCATCAGTTCCATCAGAAATAACAATCTGCCCAGACGTTACTGTCCCTGTCAAAACTCCCATCTTACCACCGACATCGGGAAGTTTGATATATCTGGTAGCCGTTACGTTTTCTGCGTATACTTGTATGATATAACTGGAATCGCCGTACCATCTTACATATCCACGTTTATTGCCTGCGGTTCCTTTCGCTATGGAATTTCCAACGCTTAAGACACCATATCCAACGTTATCTGCAGTACCTTCTCTTGAAACATATGCCAAACCATCATTGGTGTACATTGCTTTATTGCCTGTAGAGATACCCGAAAAGAAAGGTATACCATATGTTTCTTCAGTATTTTTTACTGTAACAGCGACATTATTAGAATTTGTCGCGGTTGCTGCAGACGCAGCACTACCAGTTATACTTATGCCCCATGAACCAGAAGCACCACCACCGGTCTTAGTAACAGTATAAGATGTGTAATTATTACTATCAAGAAAAGTTTTCCAAGCAGACCAGTTTGCGCTATCTGTCCCACCAGAGTCATTTTGTCTCCACAAGAAATTTGCGCCATTTCCAGTAATTTGCCATTTATCAGCAGCATCTCCAATTTGTAAACCAACCCAGTCCGTGCTGGGCCAAGGGTCTTGAGTTCCAGAAAACGCAAATGATCCAGCAGAATTATTTATTGTTGTTGAATTAAGTGTTCTGTGTTGGAGTAGAGACGTTACATGTGTATCTGTTATGGTTTGTGTAACATTACTAATTGCGGTCGTTGACACACTGATCGTCCAGCCACTCTTGTATGAATCATAACTTGTTTGTTTATATAATATACTTATATCACGAATAACTATTCGCGGATATGACCACGATCCATTTGTTTCACCAATTTGTATCTGGTAATTGCCATTAGCGACACAACCAAAACGAACTGCCAAATTTGAATGGGGTTTTCCACTTTTTCCAACGCATGTAGCACTGCATTGGTACCATCTTTCATCATTATAACAATAACCACTAATCTTGTATGAAACAGATGTTTCATTTACGTAGTTATATATATCCACCATAAACTGCATCATGCATTCACCGGAAGTTTTTGTGAAAGGAAGTGTTATTATAATCGCACCAGTAATGGTTCCATTATATGAGTCACCATTCAAAACACCATCACTTGGATAAGCGATGAAACAATCCTTACCAACTCCATTTGGTGCTTTACCAGATATTGGGACATATGCCGTTGATGCAGTATACGCAGCAGAACCCAGCCCCTTAACATTAACATTGTATGCGGAACCCGATGAAGGTGTTACTTTTATTTGACCATTACTATCACCTGTGGCGATTGTATATGTTGTATTGGTATTTGGATTAGATGGTAATGTGACATGGATATCTGTGCTACCAATAGTAGCAATTGTTTTTTGTGTTCCCCAAGCCAAAGTAACATTTTTATCTGATACTGACTGATGTGATGTTAAAAAGTTTGCCAGGTTGTAGGTTGATCCAGCGGCACCCGTGATGCCCATCCATGCAGTAGCTGCTGTAGAAGCGTTAGCTTTCTTTCTCAAATAAATCCCAGTTCCATTATCGGGGAAAAATACTTGTGGTCCAGGGCTTGCTTTTACTAATAGAATTCCATAGTTGGTTGTTGGCATATGCGTGGTGGATACGTCGGTTGTAGTATTCCAGTTGATCCATTGTGTTGTTGTGAACAATGTATCCGCGTCTGTTGAAGTTGACACAGTTGATATTGGAAGATAGTTGTGGTTATGATTAGCCGGAGCAGCACCAATCTCAGCCAATGACCAGGACACATTTCCAGTACCATCAACGTTCTTTCCAGTTGATCCAATCGTTAATGTTCGCGCTGTAGTCCAGCCTGCTGCCGTACCAGAAAACGCACCAGTTGAATCGATGTAAACATTCATGGTAGTATTATCATTATTCGTGTATTTCGTATCTGATCCCCAAGAAAAATATAAATAATCATTTGTTGGAACTGTTCCAACTCCCCAAAATCCAGTTTTTGATTTTGCACCACCAAAAACACAAAATGTTGATGACGTGGAAGCATTAATGTTTGCATAAACAATCGCATTGTCTCTCGCTTTAATAAAAGCTCCTGATGACGGTGCATTCTTTTTAATTATTCCAGTCATAAGTCCGCCGGATAACGGCAAGTATCCACCTGATACTGAAGGAGCCGCTCCTATCTCTGATAATGACCATGAAACATTACCTGAACCGTCAACACTCTTACCGGTTGAACCAATAGTGATTGTTCTGGCCGTAGTCCATGTATCAGCTTTACCCGCATTCATTTTTGTCCATTCAGCCCATGTATTCGTACCAGTTTTATATCTCTTATAAAAATACAATTCCGCTGAATCATGAACACCCAACTGAAAAGGTGTGCCGACGGAAGCAACATTGAATGTTACAATATGACCTGTTGTCCATGCATCTGTAACGTTTCCCCTAATAACAGCAATACTATCTGTTGCTGCCAATGTTGATGTTGTCCAAGTAGTATTGTCATTTGAATTGATATAACGCAATTTATACGATGATGATACACTATCAACAAGGTACGACGCCGTATCTGCATTGCCTTGAAGAGCACCAACAAATTTATCAGCTGTCAATGTATTAGTTGGACCATCCCATACCATCGTTTTAGCATAAGAATTATCCGTGCGACCTCTTTCGCCATATCCAAAACGCAATTTATCATCTTGATTTTGATATGTTGAAATAGCGATTCTACCATTCTTCGTGGGCCCACAAATCCAACCACCAAAACTGCCAGCTTGGTCGGGAACGATAAACGCCGAACTTGTTAATGATTCAACCCAAGTTCCACTTTTATAAGCACCAATAATCGGCATTAGAGCTTTTACATTGTTGAAAGTTGATCCGTTTCTGATTGTTGTAAATTCGTTCATTACAGTGTATCCACTCGGAATTGTCGAACCGTCTGTAAAAGCCGTATATGTGGTAACGTTATTATCACTACATAAAGCAATAAAACAACATTCCCAACTTTGCTCTGTACCTGAAGCGATACTATTTGCGTCATCATATATCTCGAAATAATAATTCGAAGCTTGTGCAACAACGAGTCTGATTTTGAATGGCGTATAATTATTTCCAGATAATTGCATACAGTTGGCGTAATCTGATGCGGCATGAGTGGTTGTAACTAAGAACGTCGCATTGAAAACAACATTTCCACGAGTGCCCCGTACATTTAGTATTGCACTCGAACCGATATATGCTTTCGAATTCATCCAGTAAATTCTGGACCATTTTTGACCCTGGGTAATAGCTGTCCATCTTTTTCCAAGATTGAACGTCGATGACTCCAATATCAAACTATTTCCAGCTGAATATGTGGTACCTGCAGGAGTTGCCCAAGTTCCATCGTTTCTCAAGAATGTTGTTGTTGATGAACCTAATTGAGGACCATTTGTGATCGTATTGGTTCCGTTCCATTTTGCGAGATATCCCGAAGTACCACTTCCGGTTACATTGTTGGAAGGGACACCACTCGCGGGTAACGTGTATGTTGCCGTATTTATCTTTGTAACATGACCATTGGAATCTCGTGTCACAGATGTAATCGCGGTAAATGTTCCCGAATGAGCCAGCTGAGAAGGTGTTGATGTTGTATCTGCACTCACCGTGATGGTTGGGTGAGTATGATTTATCCATTTGGCGGTACCAGATGAATTCCATCCGAGTATCTGTCCAGATGAACCACCGGTAGGAACCAATGCTTCGTACCATTTATTCAACTTACCAAACGACAGAGAGATGTTTTCTTCACTTGTAATGTTTGCTCTTGTGGAAGCCTGAGTAAATTTTACATCCAACTGAACGTTGTTAAAAGTTCTATTTGTAGACATGTTGTTTGCTCCTTTCATGATTTGTAGGAAGGTTTACATTAACGTCCAACACGCTAAAATGTTTATCGGGGGCCTCAAGGCCCCCGTATAAAACACTTACGATGTTCCGTTTGTACAATGTAATGTCAATGTTCCGATATCTGCAATTGGATCAACCCATGTGTTATCGCCACGGAGATATTTGTCCATTGAGTTTGCTGGTGGTTGTACAGTACCACGTGTACCAGCCACCGATGCAGTTGATGCGGTCATACTTTCAACATACACATCATTGCCAGTACCATTGACGGTAATTGTTGCAATCTTTGTACCTGAAGATTTCAGATTGGAAACAGCAACTGTTGATTTACCGTTTGCCAGATCATATGCGGCTTTAACAGCTTTTGGTGTTGCCGCAACATCTTCCGCAGATGAATTGGTTGCTGATGACAACGATGTGATACCGTATACGGATGTGGACGCGGTTGGAACCGTAGAAGTACCAGCTGCAATTGAACCGTTCTTTGTCAACGTCGAAACCCACGTTTTATTTCCAGAACCGTATGCACCCGAAAGAACATATGCGTCCTGCGATGGGATGTTTATGGTTTGCCATGTAGCATCGCCACGCAAGAACTTTACCTCATCTCCAGCTGCAGGAGCTGGAACAATACCAGCTACACCAGCAGTTGATGAGGTCGCACCGGTAAATACGTCGATTGGATTGGTTATCGAGATATAGGATGAACCACCCCAACGATACGATGTACTTGTCGTTATATCGACATATATCTTTCCACTTTCATGAGGAAGTTGTGTTGCTGAAGTGTGTGTAGTTGGATCGGAGTAAAATTCTCCATTGTCATAGTAAGCTTCGATAACATCATCGACATATGATGGAAGATACTTTTCGAGTATCTTGTTGTTGGAATCAAGAAGACCGAGAGCCACTGAACTCAGCTTAAGCCATGAAGTGCCATTATTCCACTGAAGTTCAACTGTATCGTCAAGATCACCACTTACGCTGCCTTTTGTCAGTCTGACATTTGCAGCCTGGGTTGGATTGGTTGTTGAATCTCCGGCATGAAGACCATTATGAATTGCAATGGTTTGCCATGAGCCCTGGTTTTCTTTAACCTGGAATGATCCTACAATGGAACCTTCCTGGAAAGAGTACGTGTTTCCGCCACCCGACGGGAGAGCAGACGATTTTATTTCAATCTTCTTTGTTCCGGTTGGATCGAATGTAAATATATCTGACGCCCATTGGTATAATTTTGCAAACGACACCGCGATATTATTTGTGTTTGCACCACTTGAGGCTGATTGTGAAGGAACTAAGTTTGAATACAAGACAGCATCCGCAAGCTTGGCAGCGCCATCGATTTCTTTCGCGAAGTCAATATTCAATTGGACGTTTTGAAATTCTCTATTCGTTGACATATTTACAACCTCCTTTATTAGTTTAATTATTCGGCGGGGGTATCACGAATGTATATTACACCATTCGTGATATAATCCACACCGTTGATTCGTACAGCTGTCAAGCCTTCACCTGACAGCTGTGTTTGCGTGCCAAAATATGCATTCGGTAAGAAATTGCCTTCTGAACCAGAGTAACCACCACTTGGTATTATTGGTGATAAAGCAGTTCTATCCATATTGTATTGGGGTTTCAATATCAAAGTACTACTACCCAATGTTGGAGTACCGACACCTATGGCTTGCCACTGATATACTCCGGATTTTGGAGGTGTTCTGTAATAATAATCGTAATATTCAAGCCTGCATAAAAATGTTAAGGTACCAAACTTGTCCAATGTAAATCCATAGTCATATGAAGTTGACCAACTGTTAGCATCTCTTCTTCCATATGTTTTAAATAAGATTCCGTTAGAGCATACTATAACTCCATAAATCCAAAATCCACCATAACTAGTCCAAGTACGAATACTTGAATTTGTTTGAAGCATACCGGCAAACTTAATTGTGTCGTTGCTTGTACTGCTACTGCTGTATATAGATACATAAATGCTGTTATATGATTCGGGATCTTTGAAATATAGATATGATCCACTCGAAGACACCTTAATTGGACAACCATGATTCACGCTGTTATACCATGATGCTATGTCCGCTTGAGATCCTTCGCCAGTCCATCGAAATATTGCCATTTTATATTACACCTCCAATACTGTAAGATCACCAATTATAGGCGAACCCTCGGTATTTCCTGCTATAGGAGCATCTACCGCTTCACCTAATTGGGTTTGATTTTGTGATGAATCATAGTTACAATTCAGAATCAATCTCATATTATCAAGTACATCAACATCAGATGATGTTCCATCCGACTTAGCAACTGTGATAACACCTGGAACTGTTCCTTGGTTTGTAACAGATGTAACGTATGGAGATGTTACACCAAGTTCATCATTTGCATTCATGCTCAAACCAGCACCAACCTTGACTCCACCCAATGTGGATGCGGTTGCTACTGGCAATGTGTATGTTGGTGGATTTGCCCATGTTCCATCTCCACGTAAGAAAGCATCATCATCACCTGCTGACGGTGCTGGAACAGTACCGCTTGTACCATCCGTGAGTGCTGTAGCACCTGTCATCTCGTCAACTGTTATTGCGTCATTAGAATCAAAGTGTAAACCATCACCGAGTTTGGCATTTATCGCGGTTTTTGTTACATTTGGTCCTTTCGAGAAAGTATCAGTTCCGTTATTTGTGAGAAACTCATCGTCGACCGTCTCGTACAAACCTATCTCATTATCAGACTTCCTGAAACATGGAATGTACTCTTTTACGAGAGTATTATTTTCATATATTTTGAAAGAATACAAATCAACGATACCGGAATCAACACAACCATCGTCATGATGCAATGCAAATATTGCCAATTCGTTTATGAGTGTGCCCAAGGAACCTGATTGTGTATATGAATATGAAGAACCGTCGCCCTTTGTTACAGTCACAACGGTACCAACTATCGTAATAGTTATTTTTTCATCATATGTACCGGTCATATATGAACTTACATTTCCCGTGATTCTTGGATAGAAATTGTATGTACTGTTAATACGGGCGAACATAGCATACTCATTTCCACCAGGATTAACACCGTCGCGAGCACCGAATATCGATTGCCAAGAGGATGTGCCTTTATGAACATTGACAACAATTTCTACTGATGTAGTCGTGGTTGGAGAATAATCGGTCAGTATATATGAACCACCGGTATTACCAATATATTCAACCTGTGTATATTCCACGGGTACATTTGAAACATTGACAGTTTCAAATTCAATACCCTGACCTTCAATATATTCAGATCCAGCAGAACCCAAAACATCAATAGCACCTGTTTCAGCATTGAATTCTAAACCGTCACCGATATTAACCGATAAAGTTCCATCATTAGCGACCGATAAACCATCACTAACGATGACACCACCAAGAGTTGTATCTGAAGCAATTGGTAAATCATATGTAGGAATAGTAATAACCTTATCAACGTTATCACGATAATGGAATGTCAACTCATTTAAAGCATTTGGATCTTCTTGAGTTACATCCAGAATACCATCGTTGTATATGATACCC
>Ga0265301_10003531_pt1 | contig 16431 bp, 10 predicted proteins | sample AusTroGonzalo_MG_2_FD_193488 | JGI IMG/M metagenome (GOLD analysis project Ga0265301, IMG submission 193488) | Bovine rumen microbial communities from tropical cattle in Woodstock, Queensland, Australia - Gonzalo_04 | ecosystem: Host-associated > Mammals > Digestive system > Stomach > Rumen ...
AAAGCCAAGGGCATGAAAGTCTATCTGATCAAGCAGATCGGTGAGAGATCTGACGAGTATAAGTATCCGCTTCCGACGAGCCGGTGGTTTAGTTCGAAGCTGGATGAGATCGCTAAAAACGAAAAAGTCAGCGTGATCGATCTGTTCCAGCCGTGGCTTGAACTTACTCTGGAAAATGAGTATTACGAGGAAAAAGAATACTATGCTTCGGACAATCTGCATACTACTGCGCTTGGTGCAGATATGCTGGCGCAGATGCTCAGTGCGCAGCTTTTTCCAAAGACGAAAGCAACCACTCCCACACCGACTCCGCCGGGTGAACCTTCTGTGATCTACCGGACAGAAGCGTCCGGGCAGGCAATCGCCAATCCGCATAAGGGATTCGTGATGACTGCGTACGATCCCTACATGCTTGACGGATTCGAGTACGGAATCGATGGTTCGGCGAACAACCGGGCCTGGGATGTGGTGACGATCGTCAGCGGTTCGCCGCACTGGAATGATCTGAATCCGGAAGAGGGTGTATATAACTGGTCGGAAATCGACGCGATGCTGGATGCTTGTGAGAAACACGGGATGACATACGGGATCCGGATCATGCCGTATTCGTCCTATCTGAATAAGGACTTTGTTCCACAGTGGGTCTATGCCAAGGGAGCCAAGAAGAACAAAGCAAAGCTAAAAGATGACCCCTCGAAAGAAGTGGTTTTTCCGAAATGGGATGATCCGATCTATCTTCAGGCGTGCAAGGATTTTGCCGTGGCGCTGGCGGAGAAATACGACGGCGATCCACGTGTGGAATTCATCGACATCCGCCCCTTCGGCGATTTTGGAGAATGGCACAATTCTTTTGCTTTGGGGGAATTCATGCCTTCTTTGGAGATCCAGAAAGATATGGTGGACTGGTATGCGTCTTTGTTCCATAAGACTCTTCTGGCCCTGCCTTCAAACGGATATGGGGAAATCTACCGCTATGCGATCTCGAAGGGGATCACTAAACGGGATGACGGCCTGATCTGCCTGGCTAACCGGGAGTGGAGCCTGCTTCCGACGTATCGTGCGAATATGCCGGTACTCGGTGAGAATTACTGGCCCTATAGTAAGATGAAATCACTGAAGCGGAAGGATGAGTATTCCAATGTAAACTGGACGCAGAAGCGCTTTCGGGAGACGATTGAGATCTCGCATTTGTCGATCTTCGCGCTTGATCAGGACAGTTATTGCAGTTACGAGTTCTATCAGGAGCAAAAGCCGATCATCGATGAAATGTGTAACCGCCTTGGGTACAATTACACGGTCACTTCCGCAACACGATACGGCAGCAAACTGGTCGTGAAGATAAAGAACACCGGACTTGCGCCGAGCTACTTTGACATCGATCTTTGCGCAGAGATTACGGATGCAAATGGAAACAAGATTTCGAACTACGGTTCGCCGGTCCGGATCAAGAGCGGCACATTTAAAGACGGGGAAGAACTGACATTCGAGTTCAATTACAATGGCACCCTGGCCTCGGATGCGACGATTTGCCTCGCGATGTACGATATCAATAATCCGCTTGTTTCCGGAAAGGATCCGACGGTCCGTTTTGATAACAAGAATAATCTGCCGAACAACCGGCTGAAACTTGTGGCTACATGGCTGGCGCCGACGCCGACAAATGCACCGACAAAAACGCCAACGAAAGTGCCGACGAAGACTCCTACAAAGGTGCCCTCAAAGACTCCTTCGAAGACTCCGTCAAAAACACCTTCGAAGACTCCGTCAAAAACACCTTCGAAGATACCTACGAAGAAGGGGACACCAACGCCAGTACCTTCGGGAACGCCAACCGGAGTTCCGAAGAAAACTCCGACGCCGACACCTGCGGGAAAACCAACCGTTTCTCCGACTCCGACATGGTGGCCGAAGCCTACGCCGACTGCGTCACCGAGCCCGCGACCGACACATACACCGACAGGTGCGCCGACAGGCGTTCCGACGGGAACCCCGACCTCTGTTCCGACAAAAGCACCGACCAAGGTGCCAACCAAGAAGCCGACTCCTGGTGTGACCGGAGTTCCGGGAGATAAACCGACTCCGACGCCTACACCGGAACCGACATTCGAGGATTTTGTCGAGCGGCTTTATGTCTATGCACTGGGCCGTCCGTCCGAGGCGGAAGGTAAAGCATTCTGGGTCGAACAGGTCGTGGAGAATGGACTTACCGGTGCAGATTGTGCGAGATTCTTCCTTCTGGAAGCACCGGAATTCATGAACAGAAATCTATCTGACAAGCAGTTCCTGGAAGTGTTGTATCACACGTTCTATGACCGCGAATCTGATGAGCCAGGAAAAGCATACTGGCTGGATCGTCTTGAAAAGGATATGACGAAGCAGGATGTGGTCAATGAATTCATCGAGTCCACAGAGTGGTGCAACGTCTGTGCGACCTACAGTGTCCGCTCCGGTGCGATCTACCATAAAGCGGAGTTCGCTTCCCCGCAGGCACGCAAGTTTGTCGAAAGACTTTATACCTGCTGTCTCGGAAGAGATCCGGAAGAGGAAGGATGGGAATACTGGGCGCTGGCACTGACAAATCTTGAACAGACCGGATGTGGCGCCGCAAACGAATTCTTCAAATCCGCCGAGTTTAAAGGATTAAAGACGTCCGATAAAGAATATATGAAACGCCTGTACACGACCTTTATGGATCGCGAACCGGAAGCTTCGGAAGTTGCGTACTGGACCGGAGAAATCGCCGGCGGACGGCAGACCCGGGACTCTGTGCTTGCCTTCTTCGGAAGCAGTGAGGAGTTCACTGCGATATGTAAGAGTTACGGAATCGAGCGCGGCACGATCTGAATCGCTTTTCCGAAACTTAAATAGATAAATCGAAAAAACCATGTCTTGTGCTAGGTCCTCGGGCAACGCCCTGCGGAATCGCACTCGACATGGTTTTTCGATTATCAGATAGACCTTCGGGAAAGCGATACCGCTTCTCGCGTGGGACGCGGTGACCCGGCTGGAGGCGATGTGTGTGGGATTATCAAAAAACTGCTTTTGAACATACAGTTTTCAGTGGTTTTGGCATTCTTTTCTTGACAAGTGCATGCGCAAAACGAGATTTGGCAAAACCTAACATACAGTAGGGTCGAAAAACATCCAAAAATGTATGTGCAATTCTGGATTATTCTTGGATTCAACACACATGCCCCGCGGGCGAGTGCTTTTGAGAATGATCGGACACCCCAACCTTGTATGGCAGCTGATCCCAGCCCCCCTGATCGGACCTCCCAACCTTGTATGGCAGCTGATCCCTACCCCGCGCGCGCCTTGGTGTGGCATCGCGAACCTTGGGGATAGGGGATAAGCCGAAATGGGAGAAAGTGCCCGCGGCGCATTAGTTTTTCGCCCGATTTGGCAATCTTTTCTTGACAAAGTAAGTCGGGATCAGTGCTTTTGGGAAAGACGCATTATTTGGGGCTCAAAAACGGCCGAAAAATAATGCGGAAATGAGAGAGTTCGAGATTTCGGCTTATCCCGGGTGTTCAAGTGGAAACTGATCGCAGCGCCCCGCGCGCTCGGGGGTGACGTGGCAGGCAGCATTTTTGTACTTGCGCATGAAACGACTTGGTATGATACTATAGTAACGGAGGAGCGGACAAAACGAGCGCTCTTTTGTTAAGGAGATAGTATGCTGAAGGTTTTTCTGGTTGAAGATGAGTATGTAGTCAGAGAGGGGATCAAGAACAACATCGACTGGCAGGCGCATGGATATGATTTCTGCGGGGAGGCCGGGGATGGTGAACTGGCGTATCCCATGATCCAGAAGGCGCAGCCGGATATCGTGATCACAGACATCAAGATGCCGTTTATGGACGGGCTGACGTTGAGCCGTATGATCAAGGAGGAGTTCCCCTGGGTGGAGATCATTATCCTGACCGGCTATGAGGATTTTCAGTTTGCCAAAGAGGCCATCAAGATCGGTGTGTCCTGCTATCTTCTGAAACCTGTTAATGGTGAAAATCTTCTCAAGGAAGTGGATCATCTTGCGGAGAAGATCCGTGAGAAAAAGGCGGAGCGGGAAGTGGCCAAGCGTTATGAAGAGGAGATGCAGGAGCGTACCGAACTTGAGAAACGTGATTTCTTCAATAAGCTTGTGAAGGGCGGTCTTCATGCATCGGAGCTGATCGAGGAGTCGAAAAAAGTCGATATCGATATTACTGCCGTCCGCTATAACATCGTACTGGTTCGGGCCTGGTCATCCAAACACGATATCGGTGAGTTTTCCAACAGTGTTGTGAAAGTGGAAGAAGGCATCCGTCAGATCGCGGATGAAACCGGTGCGCTTTTCTTTGATTTCATCGTGGAAGGGATCGCGCTTCTTTTTAAGGGCGACAGTGACAAAGACATCAAGAGAAAGATCGATAGTTCCATTTCTAAAATGCAGACGCTTTTTGCCGGGTATAAGCATATCCGGTATTTCGGTGCGATCGGACAGACGGTGGAGAGAGTCACGGAGATCCATACCTCTTTTGATTGGGCGAGCCGTGCTTTTGCCCATATGTATCTGACATCAGAGAATGGATTCCTGGTCGGTTCCGAAGAGGGACTTAAGCCGGAAAATGAGGTGGACATCCTTTCGGAAGTGGACCCGCAGCATATCGACCGCCGTCTGGTGAAGCGTTTCCTTCGTGGCGGTGAGCCATCCGAGATCACGTTCTTCCTGGAAGAGTATCTCAACAATATCGGAAACAATGCACTGCGCTCTGCGATGCTCCGTCAGTATATCGCTATGGACATGTATTTTTGCGCAGCGGATTTTCTCGAGAATGAACTTGGCCTTTCGCGCAAGGAAGTGGATGAGAAAGTGGACCTTCCGAACAGTGATGTGCTGTCGGATGAAAATAAGACCTCGGATTATCTTCTCGATCTTCTGAAGCTTTCGCTCTCGATGCGGCAGAATCACACGCTGGGCCGGTATCACGATGTCATGAAGGAAGCGGTGGCGTACATCACCGAGCACTATGCGGAAGAAGAGCTTTCGCTGAACACGCTTGCGGCGCAGGTGAATTTTTCACCGAATCACTTGAGTGCTATTTTCAAGCAGGAAACCGGACAGCCCTTCATTAAATACCTTACGGATTACCGTATGGATATGGCAAAAGAACTGCTCCGCAGATCGTCCAAGAAGAGTAATGAGATCGGTGTCCTTGTGGGGTATAAGGATCCGCATTATTTCTCGTATCTTTTCAAGAAAACACAGGGGATCACTCCCACGCAGTATAGAAACAAGGGCCTCGGAGACGCGGAAGAATGAGTGGAGGAGAAAAGAAAGAGAAACAAAGATCACGTCTGGCGACGCAGATCCGTATTTCGTATATCATCCTGCTCCTTCCGAGCGTGGTGTTCATCGCGTATGCTTTCTATAACATGTGGCACATTAACGCCAGAAATAACGAGATGATCAGTTCTGTTGTGGCGGCAAGTGAATTCAGTCTCGAGTTCAAGAAAGATTTTGATGAGCAGACCTATCTTCTTGTTGTCGGTAATGTTACACCGGATAAAGAGACATTGACGGAGGAGCTGGCAAAAGCAAGACAGGTGGTCGAAGGACTCAAGGGTTATACCAATACCGAAGATAACCTGAAGAGACTTCAGTATGCCGAGAAGTACATCACCAATCTTGAGACCTATGTGGCTACGATCAAGGAAAACCTCGGTTCCGAAAACCGCTATGAGAAGAACATGCTGATCTGGGAAAACGACGTGCAGATCGTGACGTCACTTCTTCAGGAATCCGTGAATGAATATATCTATTATGAAAATAAGCAGATCCAGATCACGCAGGCGGAAAACAACGCCCTGTTCGTGGATATCGTGGAGATCTCGGTCGGACTTCTCGCATTCAGTCTCATCAGCATGATCGTCGTTTCGTACTTCGGCCCGAAGTGGATCACAAGGCCGATCGAAGAGCAGGTCAAAGAGGAGCAGAAACAGCTTAGAAAAGCCGAGTTTGAACTTCTCCAGTCCCAGATCAATCCGCACTTCCTTTATAACACGCTCGATGCGATCATCTGGTCGGCGGAAGCGGGAAACCAGAAACAGGTCGTCAACATGGTCGGCAATCTTTCCGACTTCTTCCGCCTTTCCCTGAATAAAGGAAAAGAAACCGTTCTGGTCCGTGAGGAACTGCAGCATGTAAGAAGTTACCTGGAGATCCAGCAGATCCGTTATCAGGATATCCTTCACTTTGAGATCGATGTGCCGGAAAAACTCAATGATTATAAGATCCCGAAACTGACGGTGCAGCCGGTGGTGGAAAACGCACTTTATCACGGAATAAAGAATAAGCGTGGCGGAGGAACGATAAAGATCACGGCAGAAGAGAAGCCGGACTTCTTTACCATCGTTGTGGAAGATGATGGAAAAGGAATGTCGGAAGAACGCCTTCGTGAAGTGAGAAAGGCGATACGGGAAAGTGCGACGGAGCAGAACGTGGTCTACGGTCTATATAATGTCAATGAGAGGATACGCCTGAATTACGGGGAAGGATACGGTCTTCATCTTGAAAGTATTCTCGACAAGGGGACGCGGGTCGTGATACGTCTTCCGAAGGATCTGGCCGGATGAACATCCGGTCTTTTTTTGCCGTCTGAAAAAAATTCAACCGATTTCGTTGAAAAATCAAACAAGTAAAATCCATGATAAAAAAACCAACCAGGTTTCGTTTTTTTCTGCATGGTCTTTTTTCGGATCAAACCTAAAATGAAAAACAGAAAAGAGGGGAAGAAACCCCGTTAACTTGAGATTTTCAAGGAGGTTGAATAATGAAAAAAGTAATTTCAGTTCTCATGGCTTCTCTCATGGTTCTGGGTCTTGCAGGATGCAGCAAGAGTGAAGAAACCACGACAAAAGCAACGACAGCTGCAACAACAGCAGCTACGACAACAGAGGCAGCGACAGAAGCAACGACAAAAGAGGCAGCGACAGAAGCAGACAAGAAATCGGATGGCCTGATCAAGGTCGGTATCATCAACAATGACCCGAACGAATCAGGTTACCGTACAGCAAACGTTGCAGACCTGAAGGCAATGTTCACGAAAGAGAACGGCTACGATGCATCTTTCGCATACAGCCTGAAGAACGATGAGCAGATCCAGGCTGCACAGACATTCATCCAGAACGAAGTAGATTATCTCCTTCTCTCCGCTGCAGACGTAGCAGGTTGGGATTCCGTTCTCCAGGATGCACAGACAGCAGGCGTAAAGGTTATTCTATTCGATAGAACCATCAACGCAGATCCGAGCCTTTATGAAGCATCTATTGTTTCAGACATGAACAAAGAAGGACAGACAGCAGTTGACTGGCTCGCAAGCCAGAACCTTACCGAGTACAACGTGATCCATATCCAGGGTGTTATGGGTTCCTCTGCACAGGTCGGAAGATCCGGTGCGCTGGATACAAAGGTTGCTGCAGAGAGCAACTGGAATATCGTGAAGCAGCAGACCGCTGAGTGGAACGCTGAAAAAGCACAGCAGATCGTTCAGTCTGTAATCGATTCCGGTGCGAAGTTCAACGTAATTTACGCAGAGAACGACGATATGGCGAAGGGCGCTGTTGCCGCTCTTGACGCAGCAGGTATCTCCCATGGTGTAGGCAAAGACGTTATCGTAATGGGCTTTGACTGCAACAAGTGGGCTCTGGAAGAACTCCTCGCAGGCAACTGGAACTATGATGGTCAGTGCAACCCGTTCCAGGCCAGCTACATCGACGCAATCATTAAGGATCTTGAAGCAGGTAAGACACCGGCTGAAAAGACGATCATCATGGAAGAAAAAGGCTTCGACGCTTCCTCGATCACAAAGGAAGATGTAGAGAAATACGGAATAGGCTAATCATATAGTCACTGATGTTGGGCGCGGTGCGGCTTGGATCCGTAAGGACCGACCGCACTGCGCTTTTTCAAAAACGAGAGGTAAGAGCCGTGGAAAACAAAGTATTGCTTGAAATGCGAGGCATCGACAAAATATTTCCGGGCGTGCGCGCACTGCAGAACGTGGATTTTAAACTGAGATCAGGTGAGATCCATGCCCTTATGGGAGAAAACGGTGCAGGCAAATCCACATTGATCAAAGTGCTGACGGGTGTGTATGCGAAGGACGGCGGCACGATCGATCTGGATGGTCAGAAAGACGTGAAGATACATTCGCCTCAGGATGCGCAGAAACTGGGCATCAGTACGGTGTATCAGGAGATCACGCTCTGCCCGAATCTGACCGTTGCGGAGAATATGTATATCGGCCGTGGTAAAGGGGTTGGCACCAACTGGCGGAAGATGTACTCGGACGCGGACAAGATCCTGAGAAAACTTGATATTCCGGCGAGGGCATCGCAGCAGCTGGCAAACTGCTCGATCGCCGTTCAACAGATGGTCGCCATAGCCAGAGCCGTGGACATGGACTGTAAAGTCCTGATCCTGGACGAGCCGACATCTTCCCTGGATGAACAGGAAGTAGAGAAGCTCTTCGTCCTTATGCGCGATCTAAAAGCACTGGGAGTAGGCATTATATTCGTGACCCATTTTCTGGATCAGGTATATGAGGTCTGCGATCGGATCACAGTGCTTCGTGACGGTCAGCTCGTTGGGGAATATGAGATCAAGGATCTGCCGCGTGTCAAGCTCGTGGCCAAGATGCTCGGTAAGGAAATGGATGACCTTTCCGATATAAAAGGCGAACAGGGTCTTTATAATGGAGACGATAAGGATTCTAAAGTCTTTGAAGCGGAAAAACTTTCCAGTAACGCGGGCATCAAACCTTTCGATTTTTACATCAAAAAAGGTGAAGTAAACGGCTTTACCGGCCTCCTCGGTTCGGGACGAAGCGAGTGTGTCCGGGCGATCTTCGGCGCAGACCGTGTGATCACCGGAAAAGTGAAGATGAATGGCAGACCCGTTCGCATCCGTAGTCCTCTGGATGCGATGAAAAAGGGTATTGCCTATCTTCCGGAAGACAGAAAGAACGATGGTATCATCGGCGATCTGTCCGTGCGGGACAATATCATACTGGCACTTCAGGTCATGAAAGGTTTCTTCAAACCATTTACCAAAACCCAGGCCAATGCTTTTGCAGAGGAATATATAAAGAAACTCAATATCAAGACCGCTTCAGCAGATACCCCCGTTAAATCATTGTCCGGCGGTAACCAGCAGAAGGTTATCCTCGCGCGATGGCTGCTGATGCACCCCGAGTATCTGATCTTGGATGAGCCGACACGAGGAATCGATGTCGGCACCAAGGTCGATATTCAGAAACTGGTGTTGGAACTCGCTTCCGGAGGAATGAGTGTGACGTTTATCTCTTCTGAAACTGATGAGATGCTCCGGACATGCTCGCGTCTCGTCGTCATGCGTGATCGTAAAGTGGTGGGTGAATTATCCGGTGAGGATCTGACCCAGAACAAGATCATGAGCACAATCGCAGGAGGGGAGTAAGCAATGATCAAAAGCTTTCTTAAGAAAATGACAAGTAATCAGCTGTTCATTCCGCTTATGGCATTGATACTGCTGGCGGTAGTGAACCTGATCGTGGATCCCGGTTTCTTTAAAGTGACACTGGGAACGAATAATGCGGGTAACCCGGTACTCTCCGGTTATCTTGTCACCATTCTGGACTATGGTTCGGAACTGGCGATACTGGCCCTTGGTATGACGCTGGTCACGGCAGCGTCAGGGGGACAGGATATTTCAGTAGGCGCTACGATCGCGATCGCGGGTTCGGCAATGCTCCGAGTACTCTGTGGCTCCAATTCCCGCCCGGAAGCCCTTGCTGCCCCGATCATCGTGGCGTTCCTGGTAGCCTGCCTGGTAGGTATGCTGTGCGGCGCTTTTAACGGTGCGCTGGTATCGATATTCAAGATACAGCCCATGATCGCCACGCTCATACTATTCACGGCAGGACGATCCATCGCGGCATGGATCAATAACAATGAACTCCCTATCGTACCGGATCCGAAGTTTGGTTATTTTGGAGGATTCATTCCCGGTATTCCGATCCCGACCACAGTTTTCATTGTGCTGATATGTATTATAATCATGGCGCTGGTTTTAAAGTTTACCAATCTGGGTCTCTATACGCAGTCTGTCGGTATCAACGAGAAATCCTCCCGTTTGAATGGTATCAATCCGACACTCATCAAGTTCCTGGCATTCGTTATTCTCGGACTTTGTGTTGCCGTCGCGGCCCTGATCAAGGTAAGCCGTATTTCAACGATCAACTATTCAGTCATTGCAAAAGATATTGAAATGGACGCCATTCTGGCTGTCGCCCTTGGAGGAAATTCTCTTTCCGGCGGTAAGTTCAATATCTGGGCTTCGGTCATCGGTGCGTATGTTATCCAGTTCCTGACGACTACACTTTATAAATTTAATGTACAGTCCGACGCACTGGCCGCATATAAGGCCGTTGTCGTTATCCTTCTGGTATTTTTCTCGGCTCCGAAGGTTCGTGAATATATTTCCGGATCTACGAAGAAAATTCGTGGAAGATTTTCCAGATCCAGAAAGAACCTGTTGGTCAAAGACGCAGGCAAGGAGGAGAGTAAATGAGCAGATCGAAACTTAAAGGCGGATTACTCGGAAGAATAAATGATACGAATATTCTTCTTTTTATCACAGTGGTGATCTTCCTCCTGATGTATATCGGGGCCATTGTTTTCCAGGGAAGCGGTTTCCGTAAACCGCAGATGTTCTTCAATATCCTCAATTCCAATGCTGCCTTGATCATCACGGCATGCGGTATGAGTATAGTCATGATCACAGGCGGTATCGATATTTCCGTCGGCGGTGTGGTTGCTCTTGTTTCCATGTGCTGTGCCGTTTATCTGGATAAAGCAAACGGAAACATATTCGTATCTATTCTGATTGCGATCGGTATCGGTCTGGCATTTGGTATCGTCCAGGGTCTCCTTGTTGCTTATTGTGATATCCAGCCGTTCATAGTTACTCTTGCGGGAATGTTCTTCGCAAGAGGTATGACGACCATCGTCAATACCAAACCTTTCAATGTGGTCAATGAAGATTTCGTGAAACTGAAAACAACAAGGATCAATGTTCCGGGAATGGGTTCCTACAATAAAAAAGGACTATACATTCCAGCCTATGTCGAAATAGGTGTTATAGTCGCTCTGATAATTGTGGTAATATTATTTGTAGTACTTCGCTACACGAAACTCGGAAGATCCTTCTACGCGGTAGGCGGTAACCGGCAGAGCGCACTCATGCTGGGTGTCAACGTGAGACGGACCAGATTCCTGTCCCACGTGATCTGCGGACTGATGGCCGGTATCGGCGGATATGTATATTTCCTTCATGTCGGATCCGGAGCTGCCAGTCACGCAACGGGTATGGAGATGAATGCCATCGCTTCTTCCATCATCGGAGGAACGATGCTCTCGGGCGGTGTCGGAAACATCTTCGGAACATTGATCGGAGTTCTGTCGCTGAGTACCATACAGAATATCGTTTCTTCAGCGGGTCTCGATCAGGCCTGGTGGACCGGCATCACGATCGCCGCGATGCTGTGCATCTTCCTCCTGATCCAGAGTATCGTCATCAGACAGAGAAAGAGAGCGCTCAAGAGGTGAGGAGCTTTTAGATGAAAAGAACGGCCAATATGGCAACCTTAGTTCTCCTGCTGGTAACCCTTCTGGTTGCCTGCAGGAGTACTGCTGTCTCTGAACCGGAAAAAGAGAGCTCATCCGAGCAGAAAACCATCACGGTCGGCTTCTCCCAGCTGGGCGCGGAATCGGACTGGAGATCTGCCAATACGGAATCCATGCTGTCGGCGCTTTCTTCTGAAAACGGATATACCCTGATCTATAAGAACGGACAGCAGAAGCAGGCCAATCAGATCACGGCGCTGCGTATGTTCATCCAGCAGGAGGTAGACTACATCGTGCTGGCGCCAGAGACGGAGACCGGATGGGATTTTGTTCTGAAAGAAGCCCAGGAAGCCGGGATCCCGGTGATCATCGTAGACCGTCGTGTAGATGTATTGGACAGTGATCTTTATTCCTGCTGGGTCGGTTCGGATTTTGCCCTGGAAGGGAAGAAAATGACCGCCTGGCTTGATGCTTATATGGAGAAGATGCAGATCGCTCCTTCGGACGTACATATCGTGCATATTCAGGGAACACTCGGGTCGACCGCCCAGATCGGAAGAACACGCGGACTGAATGCTGCCGTGGAGGAGTATGGCTGGGATCTTCTTGCCCAGGAAAGCGGTGATTTTACCGAGGTGCGTGGAAAAGAAGTCATGGCTTCGTTTCTCCGCGAATACGACAATATCAATGTGGTCTACTGCGAAAACGATAATGAGGCGATCGGCGCTATCGATGCTATTGAAGCGGCAGGAAAAAAGGTCGGATCGGACATTGCCAACGGGGAGATCATGGTGGTTTCCTTTGACGGGATCAATGCCCAGGCCATGAGTTATCTGAAAGAAGGCAAGATCTCCTGCATTGCCGAGTGTAATCCTCTTCACGGCCCACGTGTGCAGGCCTTGATCGAGACACTGGAGAGGGGAGAAGTGCCCGAAAAATACAACTATGTTTCCGAGACGCTTTTCAGTTCCGTTTCCTGGATCAAGAGTGTGAAAGTGGGAGATACGGAATACAAGGTGGATTACGTGGGCTGAACGGATCTTTTCCGTTTCGGGTAGGAATTCTTTCTTTGTTGGAGTAAAATCATATTAAATCAGTGCTTTTACGGAGGAACTATATATGGGAGCAATTGAGAGAGCAGAGAAATTTCTGAAGGACGCCGGAACCTATTATCTGGCAACTGTTGACGGCGATCAGCCGAGAGTACGTCCTTTCGGAACAGCGAATATTTTTGAAGGAAAGCTTTATATCCAGACCGGTAAGGTAAAACCGACATCCAAGCAGCTTCATGCTAACCCCAAGGCGGAGATCTGTGCCTTTATGAATGGGGAGTGGATCCGCATTGCCTGCGAACTGATCGAGGACGACCGTCGTGAGGCGAGAACGGCGATGCTGGATGCATATCCGCAGCTCCGCGGCATGTATAACGAAGACGACGGTAATACCGAAGTATTCTATATTCAGAACGCGACAGCGACATATTCGTCTTTTACAAAAGCACCGGAAGTTGAGACATTCTGAAAATGTGGTTTGAAGAATCTGTTTTTTACCAGATCTATCCTCTGGGTTTTTGTGGTGCGCCATTTTTCAATGCGCCGGCTGAGTATAACGGACAGGGGGTAGAGATCAATGCGGCCGGATGTTCCGAAGGGGACGGAGTTTCTTCCGGAAAAGTGCCGTATGTGATGCCGATCCGGAAAGTCATCGACTGGATCCCGCATCTTACGGAACTCGGAATCAGTGCCGTATACTTTTCGCCGGTATTTGAATCGGATACCCATGGCTATAATACCCGTGACTATGGTCTGATCGACCGTCGTCTCGGAAGAAATCAGGACTTTAAAGAAGTCGTGGAGAAACTTCACGAAGCCGGAATACGCGTCGTGCTTGACGGTGTTTTCAACCATGTGGGAAGAGGCTTCTGGGCTTTTCACGATGTTCAGGAGAAGAAATGGGATTCTCCGTATAAGGACTGGTTCCATATTTCTTTTGACGGCAATTCCAACTATAACGACGGCTTCTGGTACGAAGGATGGGAAGGCTGCTTCGATCTGGTCAAGCTGAATCTTCGAAATCCTTCCGTAGTAGAGCATATCTTCGATAAGATCCGCTACTGGGTGGAATACTTCGATATCGATGGATTGCGCCTGGATGTGGCGTACTGCCTGGACCGGGATTTCCTTAAGCAGCTTCGTGGTTTCACGAGTGGACTGAAACAGGATTTCCTGCTTCTGGGAGAACTCCTTCACGGCGATTATAAAATGTGGGTGAACGGGGAGATGTGTCATTCCTGTACGAATTATGCCTGCTATAAGGGACTGTACAGCAGTTTCAACTGCATGAACATGTTTGAGATCATCAATACCCTGATCCAGCAGTTCGGTCCGGAAAACTGGAGCTGGTTTCGAGGACTTCACCTTATGAGTTTCGTCGATAATCACGATGTGACAAGGATCGCATCCAATCTGAATGATCCGGCCCATCTGCCGCTGATCTATACGATTGCTTTTGCCATGCCCGGATTCCCTTGTGTGTACTATGGTTCCGAGTGGGGCGAGAAGGCAAGAAAAGAAGAAGGAGATCCTGCACTCCGTCCATGTTTCAGTGCACCTGTCTGGAATGATCTTACCGAGCATATTTCTGTGCTAGCCGAGATCAAGAAGAACAGTCCGGCGCTGTGCTATGGAAGTTTCCGGAGTGTACTTCTGACCAATCATCAGTGTATCTTCGAAAGAAAGTGGGAAGGTGACGGAGCCGGAGAAAAAGGATGCCGGGAGAAGAAGAATTACGAACGGATCCTTGTTGCGATCAATGCGGGAAATTATGAGTTTACCGCACACTTTGATGCAGGATGCGGGCAGGCCATCGATCTTCTGACCGGTGAGATCCATGATTTCGGCGGAGGTTCGGTCCTTCCTCCTTATTCCTGTGCGATCTGGAAGATGGAAAACTGAAACGAGGTTTTTGTGCTATGGGAGAATACAGTTACAGAAAGATCAGCAAGATATCTCTTTCGTCCTCTTCTTCGGGCATGATGTATGGAAGTAACCATAGTGTGACCGAAGACTTATTATGGAAGGATGATGGTTCGATCGTAATGGTCAAAACCGAGATCCGTGGATTTACCAAAGAGGAAACGACCTGGAAAGTGGATCCGGAACTTGCAGAGAAGATACGTACCCATGCGGAAAAAGCGGATATGGCGCTATGGGATGCCATGAAATATGAGCAGGATCCGCGGTTTATCTGTACCGATCATTCCTCCCACGCAGGCGGATCGCTGATCCTGGATAACCGTGGAAATGAGGGACGTCCGTATTTCATGTTTTCCTTTGATCAGCGTGGCGTGATCCAGCATGGAAAAGGAGACGATCTGAAGAAACTGGAAGAACTGTTTTCCGAGTGCCAGTCCGAAGAGAATATGACGGATCATCAGGAATCCGTGACCGAAGCCGGGAAAAATGCCGGACAGAGTAGCGCTTTTCAGGGTTTCCCGATGGGCATGGGCATGGGTATGCTTTCTCCGAAGCAGGGAAAAGAAGATGCCAATACATGGACATGTGTCGAATGCGGACATGTCAATGAAACGGCGTACTGTACGGAGTGTGGAAGAAAACGACCGGAGTAAACCCGGATTCAACTTCCGGTTGAATCAGTATGGTAAATTCTCTGTTACGGTTATTGTCCGCAAGTGCTCGGATGGTCTATCATGAAAACGAAGAGTGAAGAAACCGATCTGACCTGACCAGGGGAGGAAAAAGCCATGTTAGACAGTATGAAAGTCGGACGTTTTATCCAGGACAAAAGAAAGAGTCTGGGGCTGACCCAGCAGCAGTTGGCGGACAGGCTGAATGTATCATTTCAGGCGATCTCCAAGTGGGAGAACGGAACTTCTTATCCGAATATCGAGATACTAAAAGATCTGTCCACGATCCTTGGTGTTTCCGTGGATGAGATCCTCTCGGGAAGCGAGAAGACGTCAGACGGGCTTTCCTACAGTAAAGCGGGAGTTGATATCACCTACACCGATTCCATCAAGAAAGAAATGGCCAAGAGCCTTGAAACAAAAGACCGGCGTGTGTTGAACGGGCTGGGTCCTTTTGCCTCATTATATGATATTAAATTCCCGGAGATCCAGGATCCGGTGCTGGTATTAAAATCCGAGGAACCGGGTTCCAAGCAGAAACTGGCCATGGAGTACGGGTACACGGAATCCATCTGTCACGACATGATCAACCATCTGGTGAACGATATCGTTGTCATGGGCGCGACGCCGCTGGCCGTGCTGGATACCATCGTCTGCGGTAATGCGGAGAAGGATACGATCAAGAGTCTGGTGAAGGGTGTGTCCGATGCCTGCCGCGAGAATGAGTGCTCTCTGGTTGGCGGAGAGACTTCCATCCAGCCGCTGGTGGTGAATGCCGGAGTATATGTGCTGACTTCCAGTATTGCCGGAATCGTAGAAAGATCGAAGGTCATCGATGGATCAAAGATCGAAGAAGGAGATGCTGTCCTGGCCATTGCTTCAAACGGCCTTCATACCAATGGGTATTCGCTGGTCCGTCTCCTGATGGATAAGAAACCGCAGATCAAACTGGAAAAGATCGACGGATCTACATTTATCGAACAGATCATGAAACCGCACCGCCCGTATTATAAAGCGATAAAAGCACTGTTCCCGAAAGGGATCCTTCATGGTATGGCGCACATTACCGGAGGAGGTATCGAAGGAAATCTCTGCAGGGTCATCCCGGACGGCCTTTCTGCACGGATCGACGTAAGCAA
>Ga0265301_10003532_pt1 | contig 16430 bp, 12 predicted proteins | sample AusTroGonzalo_MG_2_FD_193488 | JGI IMG/M metagenome (GOLD analysis project Ga0265301, IMG submission 193488) | Bovine rumen microbial communities from tropical cattle in Woodstock, Queensland, Australia - Gonzalo_04 | ecosystem: Host-associated > Mammals > Digestive system > Stomach > Rumen ...
TCTCGGAGGAAATCAATATGAGTGAACAATGTACTGGCAATTGCGCAAGCTGCGGCGAGAGCTGCGCGGAGCGCAAGGCGGAGAGTCTGATTGCACAGTTGAATCCGAATGCGAAGGTCGGCAAGGTAATCGCCGTCGTGTCCGGCAAGGGCGGCGTCGGCAAGAGCACCGTGACCGCCATGCTGGCGACCGCCATGCAGCGCGCGGGCAAGCGCGCCGCCATTCTGGACGCGGACATCACGGGACCTTCCGTTCCCAAGGCGTTCGGCGTGCAGCAGGTCAGCGGCGCAAGCGAGGAAGGGTTCTATCCCGCGGTGACCGAGACCGGCATACAGGTAATGTCGATCAATCTGCTTTTGGACGACGCGAACGATCCCGTTCTGTGGCGCGGACCGATCATTGCAGGCGCGGTGAAGCAGTTCTGGACCGACGTGTTCTGGGACGAGGTAGACTACCTGTTCGTCGACATGCCGCCCGGCACGGGCGACGTGCCGCTGACCGTCTTCCAGTCGCTGCCGATCGACGGCGTGATCATCGTGACCTCCCCGCAGGAGCTGGTGTCGATGATCGTCGGCAAGGCGGTACGCATGGCGAACATGATGCACGTACCGGTGCTCGGCGTGGTGGAGAATTACAGCTGGTTCCGCTGCCCGGACTGCGGCAGCCGTCACGCGATTTTTGGCGAGAGCCATCTGGCGAGTATCGCGGAGGCGTATCATCTTCCCGTGCTGGCGCAGCTGCCGATTAATCCGGAGGTTGCGGAAAAGTGCGATACCGGCAGGGCGGAGGAGCTGGACACGGCGGAGATCGAAGCCGCCGTCGCCGCGATCTGCGCGCTTTGAGGAACGAATCCATCGCTCTTTCGTCTAAAGAGCAGACTACATTCATCGGAGGCTTCTATGAAACAACGTATTGCTGCCATCGCGCTGGTTCTGCTGCTCACGCTGACGCTGCTTGCAGGCTGCGGCAATGATCTGCCCGCCGTCTACGTGCAGTCTGTGCGGGATGTCATGGGCTACGGCGCGACGGGCGAATTCAACCTCTGCGCGGGCGTGGTCGTCGCGCGCAACGAGATCAAGATCGAGCGCGATGAAAACCGCAAAATCGCGGAGCTGAAGGTCGAGCCGGGACAGGACGTGTCCGCGGGCGACGTGCTGTTTTCCTACGACATGGACGAGATGCAGCTCACCATTGACAAGGCGGTGCTGGAGATCGAGCAGCTGAAGAACTCCGTGACCGATCTGGAAACGCAGATTGCCGAGCTGGAGAAGGAAAAATCCTATGCGTCGGAGTCGGATCAGCTTTCCTATACCGTTCGCATCCAGACCCTGCAAACCAACAAAAAAGAGACGGAGTATAACATCACCGTCAAGGAGCGCGAGCTGGAAACGCTGAAAACCACGGTCGGCAACGGAGAAGTCACTTCTCCGATCACCGGGCGCGTCAAGGCGATCAATGAAAACGGCGGCTATGACGATTATACCGGCATGCCGCTGCCGTACATCACGCTGATCGAGGCGGGCGCGTACCGCGTCAAGGGCAAGGTCAACGAGCTCAACCGCGGCGACTTTTTTGTCGGTCAGAGCGTGGTCGTGCGTTCCCGTTCGGACGCGAGCATGCTGTGGACGGGTGTGATCGCGGAGATCGACAGCAGCCCGGAGGAAGAGAATAGCAACGGCTACTATTTTTACGGCTACAGCGACGAGATGACCTCCTCCAGCAGCTATCCGTTCTACGTCGATCTGGACGACATGGACGGGCTGCTGCTCGGTCAGCACGTCTATATCGAGCCGGAGGGCGGACAGACGGAGGAAAAGACCGGACTGATGCTCGACGCGTCGTACGTGTTCGGCTCGGAGGAGGAGGGCTTCTTCGTCTGGGCGGCGAACGGCAAGGGCGAGATTGAAAAGCGCCGCGTGACCGTCGGCGCGTTCGACGATTTTATGTATCAGTACGAGATACTCGACGGTTTGACGGCGGAGGATCGGATCGCCTTCCCGGACGATACCGTACAGGAGGGCGCGCCTGTCACAGACGTCCCGACGATGCCGGACACGACGCCGGCGGAGGACTTCGTCTTCGAGGGCGCGATGGTCGGAGGGAATTGACCATGCTGGTGGAAATGAAGGATGTCTGCAAGGACTATCCGCAGGGCAAAGAAACCGTCCGTGTTCTGAAGGACGTCTGCCTTCAGGCGGAGGAGGGCGACTATCTTGCCATTATGGGACCCTCCGGCTCCGGCAAGACGACGCTGATGAATCTGATCGGCTGTCTGGACGTGCAGACCTCCGGCGAATACTTTTTGGACGGCGAGAACCTGCGCAACGCGGGCAGCAACCGTCTTGCCGAGGTGCGCAACCGTCTGCTCGGCTTCGTATTTCAGAGCTTTTATTTGCTGCCGAAGCTGAACGCGATCGACAACGTGGCGCTGCCCTTGATGTACGCCGGCGTGCCGAAAAAGGAACGCCGCGCTCGCGCCGAGGAAGCGCTGAAGACCATGGGCTTGGAGGATCGGATGACCTTCCGTCCCAATCAGCTTTCCGGCGGTCAGTGCCAGCGCGTCGCGATTGCCCGCGCCATCGTCGGCAAGCCGAAGCTTCTGCTGGCGGACGAGCCGACCGGCGCGCTGGATACCGCGTCCGGCAATCAGATTATGGATATTTTCGACCGTCTCAACGCGGAGGGAACGACGATCATCATGATCACCCACGAACAGGCGATCGCCGACCGTGCGAAGCAAATCAAATACATCCGCGACGGCGTCCTCTCCGACAGGAGAGAGGACGAGGCGGCAAAGAAAGCGGAGGAGACTCCCGCTCCCGCCGACAACGGAGAGGACGGTGAGACCGATGCGTAAGGGCGTGAAGATCGCGCTGATCTCCACGATCAGCGTCGCTGCCGCCGGCGCGATCTTGGTCGGCTCCCTGTGGTATTTCGGCAGGAACACCGATCCCGTGGAGGTAACGCCGCTTCGCTATCACTGCGCAATGTACTACGACGAAACGTCGAGCTTTGACGGCAGAGTGACCGCGGAGAATCTGCAAAGCGTCTATGCAAGCAATACGCAGACGATTACGGAAATTTTTGTCAGCGAGGGAGACGAGGTTAAAAAGGGCGATCCTCTGCTCAGCTACGACACCACACTGACGGAGATCGAACTGGAGCGCAAGCGCATCGGCGTGCAGCAGGCGGAGCTGGACCTCAAGAACGCGAAAGACGACCTCGCGTGGATCAACAGCCTGAAGCCCTACGTTCCGCCTCCTCCCACCCAGCCGACCGTGCCGGACACCGAGCCGTTGGAGCCGGTGGAGGAGCTGCCCCATTTTATCAGCGGCGACGGCACAGAGGAGACGCCGTTCCGCTGGCTCTGGGCAGACGGTCTGAGCTACGATAACGATTTCATCGCCGGTATGCTCGGCGAGGAAACGGAGATCTGGATCTCCTTTGAGGAACGCGAGCAGAATTCCATGCAGGGCATGGTGGTCGAGCTGCGGGGATTGCACGTCGTGCGCGGCGAGGACGGAAAGCTGAAATTCAGCTTCTTCACGCCGATCCTCCCGCCGGATGAGGAAGAGGAGCAGGACGATCCGGAGCCGATCTGGATCGACGACAGCTCCGGCTATACCGCCGCGGAGATCGCGCGGATGCGCGCCGAAAAGCAGACCGAGATTCGCGATCTGGACGTGGAATACCGCATTGCGCAGGTGGAGTACGAGCGCATGAAGAGCGAGGCGGAGAACGGAATCGTCTATGCAAAGGTCGACGGCACGGTGCTTGCGCTGAACGATCCGGACGCCGCACGGATGGACGGAAGTCCCGTGCTCCTGCTCTCCGGCGGCGGCTGCTATCACGTGACGGCGTCGATCGGCGAGTACGACCGCGACCGCTTTGCGATCGGTTCCGAGGTCGTCGTCATGTCGTGGATGACGGGCGAGGAGATCGTCGGCACGCTGGAGGCTGTCGACGATACGCCGGTCAGCGGCTACTATTACGGCAACGGCAATCCGAACGTGTCGCTGTATCCCGCGACCATCGCCGTGGACGCGCAGTCGGGTCTACAGGAAAACGAGTACGTTTCCGTCCGTTTCGCGTCCTCCGGCGCGCAGGATAACGCGCTCTACGTTGAAAATATGTATATCCGCAGCGAGAACGGAAGCTCCTACGTCTATAAGCGCGGGGCGGACGGAACACTGCAAAAGATCCGGGTCGAGACCGGCGCGGTCCTCTGGGGAAGCTACACCGCCGTCTACGGCGAGCTCACCGAGGAGGACTGGATCGCCTTCCCCTACGGCAAGAGCGTCAAGGAGGGCGCAGCTACGGTGGAATCGGACGAGACGGTCTACTACTATTACGGCTGACGGGAGGGAAGAGCAATGTTTGAAAGTATCTCCCAAGCCCTGCAGGGCGTTTTCTCCCACAAAATGCGCTCCTTCCTGACGATGCTTGGCATCATCATCGGCATCGCGTCGATCATCACGATCATCTCCGGCATCAAGGGCACGAACGAGCAAATCAAGGCAAATCTGATCGGCGCGGGCAACAACGTCGTCACCGTGCAGCTCTATCAGAACGACATGCAGTATGAAATGATGTACAGCGGCAATCCGGTCGGCGTCAAGCCGCTGGAGAGCGCGCAGCGGGACGAGCTGCGCAGGCTCGACGGTGTGGACGACGTGACGTTCTACCGTTCCCGCAATTACGCCGAGCAGATTTACTACCAGAACACGGCGTTCACCGGCAACGTCTACGGTATCGACGACAGCTACTTTACCGTCAATGATTATCAGATCAAGCAGGGAAGAGGCTTTACCGCGGAGGATCAGGCGCGGAGCCGCAAGGTCGTCATTCTGGACGAACGCGCGGTGCAGACCCTCTTCGGCAGCGAAAACCCTGTCGGAAAGGTCGTCGAAATCATGCAGGAGCCGTTCGTGATCGTCGGCGTGGCGGCAAGAAGCTCCAATTTCGAGCCGGTCATCAACAGCGTGGAGGACTACTGGTCCTACGCGCAGACCGACGCGGGCTCCTTCTTCCTGCCGGACAGCGCGTGGGCGATCGTCTACCGCTTCGACGAGCCGCAGAGCGTCGGCGTGCGCGCCGGCTCCACGGACGACATGACCAACGCCGGCAAGGCGGTCGCGGACTATCTGAACGAAAACCAGATCGCGGCGCAGACGGCGAAGGACGGCATGTCCTACCGCAGCAACGATCTTCTCAAGCGCGCTCAGCAGCTGCAGGAGCTGAGCAGCTCCACGAACAACCAGCTGATTTGGATCGCCGCGATCTCGCTGCTGGTCGGCGGTATCGGCGTCATGAACATCATGCTCGTCAGCGTGACCGAGCGCACGCACGAGATCGGTCTGCGCAAGGCGGTCGGCGCGAAGCGCCGCCGGATTCTGACGCAGTTTCTGACCGAGGCGGCGGTGCTGACCGGCATCGGCGGCGTCCTCGGCGTGCTCGCGGGCATCGGCATGTCGAAGCTGATCTCCAAATTTATGGACACGCCCTCCGCGATCAGCGTCCCCGCCATCGCGGCGGCGACGGTGTTCTCCGTTCTGATCGGACTGATTTTCGGTCTTGTCCCCGCGATCAAGGCGTCCAAGCTCAACCCGATCGAAGCGTTACGCCGAGAATAATCGAGCAGAAATGACAAGCCCTCCGGCTTTTGCCGGAGGGCTTGTCATTTCTGCTATTTGCTCGCTTTCAGCGCGGCGCGGCACAGCGCGCGGTAGTCGTCCACGACGCTCTTCCGCTGCATTCAAGACAGGCGGATTTCACGATCAAAAAACTGATACAGATAATCCATCACGCCCTGCGCAGCGTAGATTGTCGCTGCCATCAAGGCGTCGGTGTCGCAGTCAGCAAAACTGATGGCATAGCCTGCGCGACGAATCAGCAGCGTAAAGAACAGCCGTTGCACCCGACCGTTGCCTTCGCGGAACGGATGCAGCATGTTGAGATCGTGATAAAGCGCTGCAAGCTCCCTTGTGAACCGATCACGCGGCAAACCCCGAAGCTCATGCATGCGTTGCAGCCGGTCAAAAATGGCTGCTCCTACCGACGCGAGCTCGTCCGCGGAACAAAAGATTGTTCCTTTTTTGGAAAAATCAATGGACCGCAGCTTACCCGCCCAGTCGTAGACGTCTCCAAACAGCCGCCGATGCAGATTCAAATAGTAGTCAAAGGTGAATGCCTCGCTTGGCTGCTCCTTTTCAATTTCGACTTCACGCAAGGATACGGCAATGCGTTCTGCTCTGTCCAGCGCTTCCTGCGTTTGGATATTCAGCTTGTTAATCAGCACGGTCGTGCCGGGATAGCAACCGGCATCCGTTGCGTCAATCGAATATCCCATCAGCTTTCACCGTATGTCGCTTTCATCATGGACAAAAACTCCTGCAGTGTCGTTCTGCCCTCCAAAATGCTTTGGATCGTTTCTATATCATCCTGCGTCAGCGGCAGACCTTCCATCGCAGAGGAGACCGCTGCGTTTTGCAATGCCTGCGTTTCAATGCTGCTCATAAGTATCACCTCTGCATATGCTAAATCAATTTGCGCAGAAATATGCTATCGTTTTACTATTATTAGTATACCACAAAGATGACGGCATAGCAAGATAAAGCGCAAATACAAGGGGACATTACTCTGCTGCGGCGAGCGCGGCGCGGCACAGCGCGCGGTAGTCGTCCACGACGCTCTGCGGGAACAGGACGGCTGCGCGTCCGCCGAAGCCCGCAATCCAGCCGAGAAAGTTCGGGGAAACGGATACGTCTGCAGTCAGCGTAAAGTGGTCTTTTCCGTCGGGAATCAGCATGATATCCCGCCCGAAGCGGTCGACGACCACGCCGGCGAGGCTGTTCTCAAAGCGGAGCTTGATGCGCTGCCGCCTGCCGCGGTACATGCCGAAGACCTCGCGCGAATAGGCGGCGGGATCAAATTGCTTCGTTTCCTCCGTAAAGACGCGCTTTTCACCCGTGAGGCGGATGGCTTCCATCTTGTCCACACGGTAGTGGGTCAGACCGTGCTTCTCCGTGTGCGCGATCAGGTAGTAGTTCTCGTCGTCCCACAAAAGGGCGTAGGGACTCGCCACGTATTCACCCTCGCGGAATTTCTTTTGCAGGTCGGTACCCCAGTCGAAATAGCGGAAAGCGATGCGGCTGTCCTTCCGGATCGCCTCGTGGATGGCGTCCACGTTCGCAAAGCCATCCTCCGCCGTCGTTTTCAGCCGTCCGGCAAGCACGATCTCACGGCGCAGCAGCTCGGACTGGTGCGCGCCGGACAGGGCGGCAAGCTTTTTGATCAGCTCTGCGGAGCGCTTTGCGGACAGAAAGCGCGACGACAGCACCGCGTCGACCAGCAGCTTGAGCTCCGACAGCTCGAAATCGCGCTGTGCGACGTAGTAGCCGCCGTTCTTTCCGCGGCGGTAGAGCACCTCCGTGCCGTATTCGTTGAGGATGCGGACGTCGTCGTAGATGCTCTTCCGCTCGGCGCGGACGTCCCTCGACGCAAGATAGTCGATCATCTGCTGCACCGTGGCGGGGTGCTGCTCGTCCGTGTTCCGGCGCAGATAATCGCGCAGATACAAGAGCTTCAATTTCTGGTTTTCCGATTTTGCCATGATAACGCCTCCCTTTATTACAATTACAATACCATAAACGGGACTGAGAAGCAAGAGTACTTGACGATTTGTGCGCTTTGTGATATTTTATGATAAGAATTATGAGGAAAGGAGAACCGCCGTGAAGCTGCACCGTAATCAAAAATACTTCAAATGGGGGCTGACTGCCTTCCTCGTCATCGTGGCGGCGCTGATCTTCTGGATCATTTTCTCCAACCTCAAGGGCTTTTACGGGGTGATCCTCGATCTGGTCAACATTCTCGCGCCGATCCTCTACGGCTGTCTGTTCGCCTACCTGATGAACCCCGTGCTGGAGTTCACGCGCAGGCTGATGCGAAAGCTTCTGTCCAAGACGAAGCTCGGCGAGAAGAAGGTCGAGAAGATCAGTACCGTCGTCAGCGTCTGCGTTGCCGTGCTCGTTCTGGTCGGGCTTCTGTTCGCAATGGGCGCTCTGATTATACCGAATCTGGTCAGCAGTATTGAAGAGCTCCTGCAGCAGGAGCGGCTGGACGCGTATGCAAACACGATCACGACATGGATCAACAAGACCTTCGCCGGCACACCGATCGCAAACTGGTTCCGCGACAATCTGGACGACCTCTTGGATATGCTGCGCGACTGGCTGAAGAGCATTGATATTGCCTCCTTTATCGGCAGCCTGACAAGTTCGGTCTACAGCGTCGTCATCGGCGTCTTCGACGCGCTGATTGGCGTGATCGCGGCAGTCTACGTGCTCGTTTACAAGAAGAAGCTCTGCTCGCAGGCGAAGAAAATCACGGTCGCGACCTTCAACGCCAAGCACGCAAACCGCGTCTTTGAGATTGCACGCCGCACGAACAAGATTTTCGGCGGCTACGTCGTCGGAAAAATCGTGGATGCGATCTTCGTCGGCGTGGTAACCTATATTGCCATGCTGATCATGGGCATGCCCTATGTGCCGCTGATTGCGACGCTGATCGGCGTGACGAATATCATTCCGTTCTTCGGACCGTTCCTCGGCGGCGTACCCGCGACCCTGCTGCTGCTGCTCGACAGTCCGAGCAACGCGCTGATTTTCGTGATTTTCCTGATCGTCCTGCAGATGATCGACGGCAATATCATCGAAAACCGCATTCTGGGCGAACAGCTTGGCATTTCCGATTTCTGGGTGCTGGTGTCGATCCTGCTGTTCGGCGGCATTTTCGGCTTCGGCGGCATGCTGCTCGGCGTGCCGGTCTTCGCCGTGATCTATACGCTCATTACGGACGCGGTCAACAACCGCCTCAAGCGCAAGCGTTATCCGACCGAAACAGAAATCTATTATACGCTGGAATCGGTGGAACGGCTGCCGGTGGAGCCGCTGCCGAGCTATTCCTACGTTTCGGTCGATCCTGCCTACGATCTGAAAGCAGAGTCAGACGAGGACGAGGACAACTACGATTATGATTATGATGAATAACGTTTATGGGGGCTGAAAACAGCCCCCTTTCCCATAAGGAGGTGAGGCAGTGTTTCTGCAAACGATCAATGAATACTTCCGTACAGACGGCAGGCAGCTCGCGCAGGTGTTCTGCACGGTGTTCAGCTTCCTTGCGCCCGCGCTCGGCATTCTGATCCTGTGGCGCTGCGTCAAGCCCCTGCTGCGCTTCCGCAGAGAGCCGGAAACGTGGGCGTGGCTCGTCATGCCGGACGGTCAGCAGCTTCCCGTAACCCACTGGGAGAATATCATCGGCAGATCGAAGGGCTGCGATATCATCGTCAATCTTTCCACGGTTTCCCGCAATCACGCCGTCTTGACGCGCTACGACGACGGCAGCTGGTCGATCACGGAAATCGGCTCGCGCGGCGCGGTTTCGGTCAACGGCGAGCAGGTCGCGGTCTGCGCCCTGCATTACGGCGACGTGATCTCGCTGGGCGGCGTAGAGATGGTGCTCGCGCCGACGACGGCGGAGGAGGTCGAGGAGCAGAAATACTACCGCACCCGACCGGCTGCGATGGCAAGCCCCGGACTGACGCTGTTTCTGCTGACGGTCTTCCAGCTTCTGACCGCGCTGCAGTTTCTGATGAGCAGCAAGCCGGAGAAGGTCCTCTGGTCCGTCGGCGGCGTGCTCGCGCTCTGCGCGCTGGGCTGGCTGCTGTTTTTGACGCTCAAAATCATGCGGCGCAGCAGCTTCGAGGTGGAAACGCTCGCGTTCTTCATTTCCACGCTCGGTTTGGCGGTGATTGCCTCGTCCGACGCGGCGTCCATTCCCAAACAGCTTGTCTGCATCGCCGGCGGCGTCGTTATCTATTTGTTATTGGGCTGGTCGCTGCGCGACCTGTCGCGGGCAAAGCGTTTCCGCTATATTGCCGCGGTTGCGGGGCTTGCGCTGCTTGCGGCGAACCTCGTCCTCGGACGCGAGATCAACGGCGCGAAGAACTGGATCGCCATCGGCTCCATGTCCTTCCAGCCATCCGAGCTTGTCAAGCTCTGCTTTATCTACGTCGGCGCCTCGACGATGGACCGCATTGTAACGAAGCGCAACCTGTTCTCGTTTATCGTCTATTCCGGCGCGATCTGCGGCTGCCTTGCGCTGATGAACGACTTCGGCACCGCGCTGATCTTCTTTGCCGCGCTGGTCGTAATCTGCCTGATGCGCGGCGGCAGCTTCTCGGCAATCTCCCTGCTGGCAACACTGGCGGTCTGCGCGGCGATGCTGCTGCTTGTGATCGACATCCCGCCGCATGTGCTGCGAAGGTTCTCAACATGGGGGCACGCGTGGGACGATCCCCTCGGCGGCGGCTACGATCAGGTCAAATCCATGATGTGCATCGCCTCCGGCGGGCTGTTCGGGCTCGGCGCGGGCAACGGCATGTTTACCCACTACGTCATGGCGGCGGATACCGACTACGTCTTCGCCTTCGTCTGCGAGGAGTGGGGTCTGATCGTCGGCATTCTGCCGATTCTGGCGATTATCGCCCTCGGCGTGTTCGTCGCGCGCTCAGCCAGCGTCGGCAGAAGCAGCTTCTATACGATCGGCGCGTGCGCGGCCGTGGCGATCATGATGACGCAGACGATCCTCAACGTGTTCGGCACGATGGATCTGCTCCCCATGACCGGCGTGACCTTCCCGTTCCTCTCCAACGGCGGCTCAAGCATGCTCGCCTCGTGGGGTCTGCTCGCCTTTATCAAGGCGGCGGATACGCGGCAGGACGCGAGCTTCGCGGTGCGCACGGTGCGCAGCGAGGAGGTGGAGCAGTATGAGTAAGCTTGCAAGACGCGCGTGGTTTGCCTATTTTCTCGCCGCGGCGATGCTTGCCGGGCTGATTGTCATTCTCGTCCGCTACGCGGTCGGCGCGGAGGATTGGATGCCCTTCCAGAATAGCGGCATGGTCGTCGACCGCAGCGGAACGATGCTGATGGACAACACCGACGGCAAGTCCGAGCTGGCGGATAACGCCACCGTCCGCGCGGCGATGCTGCATATCCTCGGCGATACGCAGGGCTATATCTCGCCGTATCTGCTCAACGAGTACGGCGACGAAATGAGCGGCTACGACCGCATTACCGGCACCCGTCATGCGGGGAACAGCTACGGTAAAATGCAGCTGACCGTCAGCGCCTACGCGCAGGAGGCGGCGGTTTACGCCTTCGGCGGGCAGAAAGGAACGATCGGCGTTTACAATTACAAAACCGGCGAGATCCTGTGCATGGTTTCCTCGCCGACCTACGATCCGCGCAACGTGCCGGACGTCGCGGGCAATCCGGACGCCTACGAGGGCGTCTACGTCAACCGCTTCCTGCACTCGGCGTACGCGCCCGGCTCGACCTTCAAGCTCGTGACCGCCGCCGCCGCGCTGGAGGAGCTCGACGGCGTCGAGAATCGCACGTTCCACTGCGACGGCAGCGCCCTGATCGGCGACGAGGTCGTAATCTGCAACGCCGTGCACGGCGATATCAGCTTCAACGAAGCCCTGTGCCGGTCGTGCAACGTCGCCTTTGCGACGATCGCGCAGGAGCTCGGCGCGGAGAAGCTTTCCCAATACGCCGACGCGTTCGGCGTCGGCAAGAGCCTTGCGTTCGACGGCTTTATCACGAAAAAGGGCAATTTCGACCTCTCCGACGCGACGACCTTTGAGGCGGCGTGGGCGGGCGTCGGGCAGTATACCGACCAGATCAACCCCTGCCAGTATATGACATTTATGGGCGCGATCGCTAACGGCGGCGAGGCTGCCCTGCCGTATCTGGTCGAGCGCGTGTCCTTCGGCGGTCAAGAGCAGTATCACGCGGAGCGGAAGACCGGCGGCAGAATACTGGATCAGAAGACCGCCGACGAGCTGGCGGAAATGATGCACTACAACGTCGTCAACAACTACGGCGAGTGGTATTTCAGCGGGCTCTACGCCGGCGCGAAATCCGGCACCGCGGAGCGCGGCGAGGGGCAGACCCCCAACGCGCTGCTGGCAGGGTTCGTGCGAGACGAGGATTATCCGCTGGCGTTCGTCGTGATTGTCGAGGGCGGCGGCGCGGGCAGCACCGCCTGCACGCCGATCATCCGGCAGGTGTTGGACGCCTGCATCGTTGCGATGAATTGAGAAATTGCCGGTCAAGCGGAAAATGCAAAAAACGGGAAGAAAACGCTTGACAAGTGAGGAAATATTCTGTATTATATTCAAGCTGACTTTGCGGCAAGCGGGTCGGCTGAATTGGAGAGGTGGCTGAGCTGGCCGAAGGCGCACGACTGGAAATCGTGTAGGCGTTAAAAGCGTCTCGCGGGTTCGAATCCCGCCCTCTCCGCCAAAAAAGGACGCCATGTGGCGTCCTTTTTTGGCGGAGAGGGCGGTAGATTCGAAGATTATTTCAGCCAAAACAGGAACGAAGCCTTGCAGTCTTCCGGGCAAGGAAAACATGCCGGCGGCATGTTTTCGTTAGACGGCTCAACATTACGCCGAATCCGCCGGAGATTTGGCGTGCTTTGCTCGACTTTGCACTTGATTTTCCGCGGAAAGCCTGTTATAATGACATGGCGTTTGAAAACTGCATACGGAGCGGTATCGAAGTGGTTATAACGGCCCTGACTCGAAATCAGGTGTACCGGCAACGGTACCGTGGGTTCGAATCCCACCCGCTCCGCCAAGAATCATGCCCTACGCCTCCGGCGTAGGGCATGATTCTTATCGGGAGGGATTCGAAGAGTATTTCAGCGCAAACAGGAATAAAGTCTTACAGTTTTCCGGGCAAGGAAAACATGCCGGTGGCATGTTTTCATTAGACAATTCTACCTTTAGCCGAATCCCACCCGCTCCGCCAAGAATCATGCCCTACGCCTCCGGCGTAGAGCATGATTCTTATCGGGAGGGATTCGAAGAGTATTTCAGCGCAAACAGGAACAAAGTCTTACAGTTTTCCGGGCAAGGAAAACATGCCGGTGGCATGTTTTCATTAGACAATTTACCTTAAGCCAAATCCCACCCGCTCTGCCAGAAAAGCACTTGCGCAAGCAAGTGCTTTGTCAATGAAATTTGCCCTTCGGGCAAGTGAAATGTGCCTGCGGCACAAGAAACACGCTTCGCGTGTGAAATTCTCGCTGCGCGAAAGTGGGCGAGATTTCGTTTCACATTCGGCGAACAGCCGAATATTTCATATTTTCCGCAAGGGAAATGCTTCACCGCGCAGCGATTTCACTTTGCATTCTTCCTTCTTAAGCATTGTTGCGGAATCGGACGTTTTCCGTTATAATATATTCGTTGATGTAAAATTCCATTGACCATGAGAGGATGAAACCTATGACGAAACAGAATACGGATATCGCCGTACTTGCGGCGAACAGAGAAAAAGCGATCGTAAAAACAAGCATTATCGGGATCGTAACCAACCTCCTGCTTGTGGGCTTCAAGGCGTTTGTCGGACTGGTATCAAATTCGATTGCCGTCATACTCGACGCGGTCAACAATCTGTCCGACGCGCTTTCGTCCGTCGTAACGATCATCGGCGCGAAGCTCGGCGCAAAGCAGCCGGACAAAAAGCACCCGCTTGGCTACGGCAGGATCGAATACCTCAGCTCCATGATCGTCGCCGCGCTTGTGCTTTATGCCGGTGTCACGTCGCTGGTGGAATCGGTCAAGAAGATCATCCATCCCGAAGCGGCGGATTACAGTACCGTCTCCCTCATCATAATTTCGGTTGCGATCGTCGTGAAGCTGCTGCTCGGCATGTACGTGAAAAAGCAGGGAAAGAACGTTAATTCCGGCGCGCTGGTCGCCTCCGGCTCGGACGCGCTGTTCGACGCGATCCTCTCTTCCTCCGTGCTCGCTTCGGCAATCGTGTATCTGATCTGGGGCGTGTCGATGGAGGCGTACGTCGGCGTCTTGATCGCGGGCTTTATCATCAAAGCCGGTATCGAAATGATGATCGAAACGCTGAACGACGTCATCGGCAAGCGCGAGGACGCGCAAACGACGAAGGAGCTGAAGGAGATCATCTGCGCGGAGGAAGCGGTGCTCGGCGCGTATGACGTGACGCTGTTCAACTACGGTCCGAACAAGAACTACGGCTCGGTCCACATCGAACTGCCGGACAATCTCAGTGTGGACGACGTGGACCGAATCACGCGCAAAATACAGACCGACGTTTTTCATAAAACCGGCGTGATCCTGACGGGTATCGGCGTCTATTCGTTCAACACCTCCGACGACGAGGCGGCGCAGATGCGCAACGCGGTGCAGAAGACGGTCATGGCGCACGACTGGGCGCTGCAAATGCATGGCTTCTACGCCGACACCGAAAAGAAAACGCTTCGCTTCGACGTGGTTGTCAGCTTTGAAGCTGACCGCAAGGAAGCGCTGGAAAGCCTGTACGGCGAGATAAAAGCGCTTTACCCGGATTTCGACGTTCTGATCGTGCCGGATGTGGACATTGCGGATTTGGATGGATGATATACGACAAGACCGGAACATGCCCGGCGCTGATACAAGACTGCAAAAGAGGACTGCTTGCGTCAACGCCTCGGCAGCGCTTCTCGCATTTAAATCGCTAAAGTATTGACAATTTCGTTTTTCCGTGTTAGAATGACAAAACACCAAGCAGGAATCCTGCAAATCAAACACAGAATAGAGATGGGTTTATGAATCCTACCATGATCATTACGCTGATTATGACCGTCGCGTTTTTTGCGCTGATGATTGTGATCGGTATCCGCTCAAAATCGCATGCCAAGGACGTTTCCGGCTTCGTTCTCGGCTCCCGCAGCGTCGGTCCGTGGCTGAGCGCCTTCGCTTACGGCACGTCCTATTTTTCCGCGGTCATCTTCGTCGGCTACGCCGGGCAGTTCGGCTGGCGCTTCGGCGTCGCCTCCACGTGGATCGGCATCGGCAACGCCGTGATCGGCTCGCTGCTCGCGTGGCTGATCCTCGGTCGCCGCACAAGGATTATGACGAACCACCTTGGCAGCAAGACGATGCCGGATTACTTCGGCACGCGCTTTGAGTCCAAGAAGCTGAAAATCTCCGCCTCCGTCATCACGTTCCTGTTCCTGATCCCGTATACCGCCTCGCTGTATAACGGTCTGTCCCGCCTGTTTGAAATGGCGTTTCCGGGCATTCCGTATTCCGTGTGCGTGATCCTGATGGCGGTGCTGACCGGCACCTACGTCGTGATCGGCGGCTATATGGCGACGGCGCTCAACGACTTCATTCAGGGCATGCTGATGCTCGTCGGCATCGTGGCGGTCATTTTCGCCGTGCTGAACACCAACGGCGGTCTGATGGGCTCAATGCAGGCGCTTGCCACCGGCGCAAACGGCGGCTGGGAATACGCCTCCTTCTTCGGACCGGAGCCGCTGTTCCTGCTGTTCGTAATCTTCCTTACTTCGCTGGGCACGTGGGGTCTGCCGCAGATGGTCGGCAAATTCTACGCGATCAAGAATGAGGGCGCGGTCAAGAAAGGCACCGTCATTTCGACGCTGTTCGCCATCGTCGTCGCCGGCGGCTGCTATTTCCTCGGCGGCTTCGGCAGACTGTTCCCGATCGCTGTCAACGACAGCGGCGCGCCGGTCGGCGGCTTCGATTCCATCATTCCCGCGATGCTCTCCGGGCTGTCGCCCGTCATCATCGGCGTCGTCATCGTGCTGGTGCTTTCCGCGTCCATGTCCACGCTGTCTTCCCTCGTGCTGACGAGCTCGTCGACCATTGCGCTGGACTTTATCGCGCCGCTCCGGAAGCAGGAGATGCAGGAAAAGAAGAAAATGCTGATGATGCGCCTGTTTATCGTCGCCTTCATTATCATCTCCGCCGTGATCGCCATCGTGCAGTACAACAGCAACAGCCTCTTTATCGCGCAGATGATGGGCGTGTCGTGGGGCGCGCTGGCAGGCGCCTTCCTTGCGCCGTTCCTCTACGGTCTGTACAGCAAGCGGATCAGCAAGGCAGCGGTCGCTGTATCGTTTGTCTGGGGCGTCGGTCTTGAGCTCGTGCAGCTGCTGATCTCCCTGAAGGTACTGGACGTTTCCGCAAGTCCCGTTTTGGGCTTTGTGTTCAAGAACTCTCTCTATTCCGGCGTGTTCGCCATGGTCGGCGGTCTGATCCTCGTTCCGACCGTCAGCATGCTGACCGGCAAGACCCGCCCGAAGGAGGTCGAGGCGATGTTTGCGTGCTATCAACAGAACCGCACCGTCGGTATCACGGACAACTTGGGAAAATAACCAAAAGCGCCATCCGATCGGATGGCGCTTTCAGACTGCCAAAAAGCTCGTAACCGTCAAAATCAGTACAATTTTTCTGGCAATTAGCGATGTACCATCTGCTTCACTTAATTGATTGTTGTTGCTAACTCTTTGAGGCAGAAAAAGCTTGCTGCGCAAGG
>Ga0265301_10003533_pt1 | contig 16429 bp, 10 predicted proteins | sample AusTroGonzalo_MG_2_FD_193488 | JGI IMG/M metagenome (GOLD analysis project Ga0265301, IMG submission 193488) | Bovine rumen microbial communities from tropical cattle in Woodstock, Queensland, Australia - Gonzalo_04 | ecosystem: Host-associated > Mammals > Digestive system > Stomach > Rumen ...
AAGGGGCTAACCCTTCTATTCGTTGTAACAAAATCAATCATATTCTTAATCGTAATATAAAAGTAATCATTCTCTATCGGTTTTATAAGATAATATTGCACAGAAAGTCTTAGTATTTCCATTCTATAATCATGATCTTGAACAGAAGATGTAATTAAAATTGGAGTAATACTATTATCTTCATCTGCTCTAATCTTTTGGCAAATTTCAAGCGCTGTTAGAGCTGTATTATCATCATCAATAATAATCATAGTTGGAATATTATTCAAAACAATATCTATATCATTCGATGGAGTACTGACAAAATGGTAATCTTCTTCGTTTTGAAATATCGTTTGTAATTCTTTAATTAATTGTGCCGTATCATCAATAATATATATTTCTTGTTGCATAAAAATCTCCTATTCTTTTGTTATTGACATTAATTAGTTTCTTGTGGTGTTTGCGTTTGTGTTTCTGTAGTTTCTTGTGGAGCATAGTATTCCCAAACTGGATTAAATTCTGCTGTCGTTCCATCTACACTAGTAACTGTAATTGTCATCTCATTCTTACCTTCTACAGATTGTTGTGTAAATGATAATTCTTTTGGAGCCTCTTCTCCTTCTCCTACTTCCCATTGGAATGCTTGTCCATTTAATGTGTAATAGATACTTTGAATACCATTTTCATGACTACACATAATTTGTAATACTGCTCCTGTTGCATCTAAGAATCCATAATTAATCTCTGGTTTTGTAACACCTTCTAAAACTTTTGAAGTAGTCGTAGCATTAGACATATCACTTCCATCTACCGCAATAACCACTATCGTATTCTTTCCTCTAGGAATATCTATCTCAAATTCATATTCTTTCAAACCTTCTACTTCTGGAAGCATCTTTACAGGTTCTTCTTCATTCCAAGTATAGGTTACATAAGCAATAGAAGTATCATCTATAGCAGTTACTAATAGTTTCTTGGTTTCTGTAATGGTTAATGTAATTTCTGGTTTAACCGTATCTATTCCAGTAGAAGAACTAAATGTAAAATCTTTTGTCGTTTTATTGTTCTGCTCATCTGTTACTTGAACATGTAAAACATGTTCACCATATGGAACAATAACCTCTTCTTCTATTGTTGTCTGTTTTTCACCAGCTACAACATTATCATGTCCTTGATCCCAACTGTAAATCACTTTCGAAATAGCAACAGGACTATTAATCGTTATTTTTACGTTTTCCTCTTCTTCATCTAATTCCGCCATAATCTCTGCTTGCACTTGAGGACGATTTGCCGCATTAGAATCCGCTTGTGCAGCGTTTTTCTTGTTTTTCAAGAAACTAGTTGCACCACTAAAAATTAAGGCAACAGCTAAAGTAATCATTAACAATGCGAATACTTTCACTACTTTATCTGAGACAGAAGAAACTTTTGCTCCTCCTCCTTTATAGCTATTAGCTCCATTAAATTCATTAGCATTAAACTGTTTCTTGTTTTTTTCAACTTTTTTATTTCTTCCACTGTTGTTATCGTTATTTCCACCAGTTCCAAAATCTAAAATTTGATTCATACTTCTATCACCTCATACATATTACAAAAAAATTATATCATATAGGATTTTTATTGTAAATCTAATTTTAGAAAAATTATAAAAAAGAGAATGACATGCTTTATCATTCTCTTTTCCAATTACTTTTTTAGTATTAAATTATCATTTTCACAATCAATCATCACTTTAGCATTTGGTACAATTTCTTGGTTTAAAATCAATTTCGCCATTAACGTTTCTAACTTCTTTTGCACAAATCTTTTTAATGGTCTTGCACCATACGTTCCACTATAACCATTATCTATTAAATAATTCTTTGCTTTTTCAGTTAATTCTAGCTGAATTTGTTTATCCTCTAACCTTTTATTTAAATCGGCAATTAATAAGTCTAAAATACCTCTTACTTCCTCTTTTTTCAATGGTTTATAAAATACAATTTCGTCTAAACGATTTAAAAACTCTGGTCTAAAACTGCGTTTCAACAAGTTTTCTACCTTTTCTTTTGCCTCTTCTGCAATTTCTCCATTCTCGTTAATACCTTCTAGAATAAAGTCTGAACCCAAATTAGAAGTTAATATAATAATTGTATTTTTAAAATCAACGGTTCTTCCTTGTGAATCTGTTACTCTTCCATCATCCAATATTTGAAGTAAAATATTAAAAATATCTGGATGTGCTTTTTCGATTTCATCAAATAGAATTACAGAATATGGTTTACGTCTTACTGCTTCTGTCAATTGTCCACCTTCTTCATAACCAACATATCCTGGAGGTGCGCCAATTAACCTCGATACACTAAATTTCTCCATATATTCACTCATATCAATTCGAATCATATTATGTTCATCATCGAATAGACTCTCTGCCAAACTTTTGGCAAGTTCTGTTTTTCCCACACCAGTAGGTCCTAAAAACATAAATGATCCAATTGGTCTACGAGGGTCTGCAATTCCAGCTCTTGAACGCATAATCGCTTCTGTTACTTTTTCTACTGCTTCTGATTGCCCAATGACTCTTTTGTGTAAAATTTTATCTAGATTTAAAATCTTTTCTCTTTCACCTTCCATTAATTTAGCCACTGGAATTCCTGTCCATCTAGCAATAATCTTTGTAATTTCCTCTTCTGTTACTTTATTTCTTAACAGACTTGTCTCTTTCGCTTTACTCTCTTTGCTTTCTTCTTCTTGCAATTGTTTTTGCAAATCTGGCAATTTGCCATATTTCAATTCAGCAGCTTTATTTAACTCATAATTTCTTTCTGCTTTCTCAATTTCAGCATTTACTTTTTCAATCTCTTCGCGCAATTTTTGAACAACACCAATAGAAGCCTTTTCATTTTCCCATTTTGCTTTCATACTATCAAATTTATCTTTTAATTCTGCTTTTTCTTTCTGAATATCGTTTAAACGAGATTTTGATATAGCATCAGTTTCTTTAGATAACGCTGTTTCTTCGATTTCTAATTGCATGATTTTTCTAGAAACTTCATCTAGCTCTTGTGGCATAGAATTCATTTCCATCTTAATCATAGAACAAGCTTCATCGATTAGATCGATAGCTTTATCTGGCAAAAATCTATCTGTAATATAACGATGAGATAATGTTGCTGCAGCTACTAAAGCTTGATCAGCAATTTTAACGCCATGATATACTTCGTATCTTTCTTTTAAGCCCCTTAAAATCGTAATCGTATCTTCTACCGTTGGTTCATCCACTAACACATGTTGGAATCTACGCTCTAATGCCGCATCTTTCTCAATATATTGCCTATATTCGTTTAAAGTAGTAGCACCTATACAGTGTAATTCTCCACGCGCTAACATTGGTTTCAAAAGATTTCCTGCATCCATAGATCCTTCTGTTTTTCCAGCTCCCACAATCGTATGAATTTCGTCGATAAATAAAATAATTCTTCCATCGCTTTTTTTAATTTCTTGTAAAACAGCTTTTAACCTTTCCTCGAATTCTCCTCTATATTTTGCACCAGCTACCAAAGCCCCCATATCTAAAGAGAAAATCGTACACTCTTTTAAGTTTTCTGGCACATCTCCTCTTAAGATTCTTAAGGCTAATCCTTCTGCAATAGCTGTTTTACCAACACCTGGCTCACCAATCAAACAAGGATTATTTTTCGTTTTTCTAGATAAAATTCGAATGACATTTCTAATCTCATTATCCCTTCCAATGACTGGGTCTAACTTTCCTGTTCTTGCTGCCTCCACTAAATCTTGACCATACTTAGAAAGTGCATCATACGTAGATTCTGGGTTATCTGTAGTGACTCTAACATTACCACGCACTTCTTTTAATGCTTTTAAGAATTCTTCTTTTTTAATGGCAAATGTTCTAAAAATATCATTTACCGTTTTGTTAGGTTTATCTAGCATTGCTAACATGATATGCTCTACGGAAACATAATCATCTTTCATACGATTAGCAATATTTTCTGCTTCTACTAACATTTCATCCACATCTTGCGCAACATAAATGCCATTTGCAGATCTTGCGCCGCCACTCATTTTTGCTTTGCTATCTACTTTTCTTTTTACCTCAAGCTCTAACCCCTCTACATTAATATTCATTTTCGTTAATAGTTCTTTCATTAAGCTGTCTTCTTGCTCTAATAACGCAAGCAAAATATGTTCTTGCTCTACTTGTGCATTTTGATTTTGAATCACAAGGTCTTGTGCCTTTGTAATCGTATCGATTGATTTCTGTGTAAATCTTTGTATATTCATTGTCTTTCCCCTCCTTTGTTTTCTTATAACAGTATTTATTATACACCTGTTTTTTAGCAGTGTCAATATGAGAGTGCTAAAATGGAGATTAGAAGCTAGAAATTAGAGACTAGAAATTAGAGGTTAGAGGCTAGAGATTGGAGATTTTCATTGACAAATAAAAGAAGAAAACATATAATGCACTTAGAAATTTTTATAAAGGAGAATACTATCATGATTCATTTTGAACAATTAAAAGCAACAGATCCCGAAATCTATGACGCCATTCAGAAAGAGAAAAAAAGACAACAAGATAATTTAGAGATGATTGCCAGTGAAAATTTTACCTCTGAAGCAGTTATGGAAGCTATGGGATCTTATATGACGAATAAATATGCCGAAGGATATCCAGGAAATAGATATTACGCTGGATGCCAAAATGTAGATATCGCAGAAAATATTGCAAGAGAACGTCTTAAAAAATTATTTGGTGCAGAACATGCTAATGTACAACCTCATAGTGGCGCTCAAGCCAATGAAGCTGTTTATGTCGCTTGCCTAGAACCAGGAGATAAAGTTTTAACCATGACTTTAAATTCTGGTGGACATATTTCTCATATGTCACAAGCAACCGCTCAAAGTAGATTTTATGAACCAATTTATTATGATGTCAATCCTAAAACTTATACTATTGATTATGATGAAGTAGAAAAACTAGCTCTAGAACATAAACCAAAATTAATTATTACAGGTGCTAGCGCTTATCCTAGAATCATTGATTTTAAAAGATTTCGTGAAATTGCCGATAAAGCTGGAAGTCTTCTAATGGTAGATATGGCACATATCGCTGGTTTAGTAGCTGCTGGTGTACATCCTAGTCCGGTACCTTATGCAGACTTTGTAACAAGTACCACTCATAAAACGTTAAGAGGTCCTAGAGGTGGCATTATTCTTTGCAAAGCAGAATGGGCTAAGAAAATTGATTTAGCCGTATTCCCTAGAACACAGGGTGGTCCGCTAGAACATGTTATTGCCGCCAAAGCAGTCGCTTTTAAAGAAGCATTAGAACCTGCTTTCAAAGAATATCAAAAACAAGTAGTGAAAAATGCAGCTGCTTTAGCAAATCGATTAATTCAAAATGGTTTCAACGTGTTAACAGGAGGAACGGATAATCACTTGGTTTTATTAGATTTAAGGAACAAAAAAATAACTGGTCTAGAGTTAGAACAAAGATTAGACTCTGTAAGAATTACAGCCAACAAAAACGCTGTTCCATTTGATACAGAAAACAAAAAAGTGACTTCTGGTGTGAGACTTGGAACACCGGCATTAACCACACGTGGCATGAAGGAAAAGGAAATGGAAAAAATTGCTGATTTAATCAACTTATGTGCTGAACCAGATTTTGAATCTCAAAAATCATATATTCTAAAAGAAATTGAAACTTTAACAAAGGAATTTCCTTTATATAACGATTAAGTACATTTAAAAAGCATGATAGATATTCTCTATCATGCTTCTTTTTATTTTAAAATTCATTCATAATTTTCTCATAATCTTCACGTCCGAAATCTCTTGCTCCAACCACTTCTTTGTTATTTACCATGTTTTCAAATTCATCAATTGTCACCCATTTTGCTTCTACTGCTTCCCCATCTGGAAAAGTTAAGGCTTTCACATCCACATCTTTTCGAAACAACCATAAATCTTTAAAATCAGCTGGAGGATCGTCTCTTCTAACCGTTTTATATAGTTTTCCCTCATTCTCTTCAAATTGAATTCCTAATTCTTCTTTCACTTCTCGTATCATACCTTCAATACTTGTTTCTCCCACTGTTATAGAACCACCACTCATTTCCCACATTAATCCGTGTGGTTTATAATCTGCTCTTTTGCTTAATAATATTTGCCCTACAGAATTAATAATAATCGCATTGACTACAATATGATATTCGCCTTGTCCTAATTTGCATCCTAATCTAGGTGTCGTTTTCCCGGTTTTCTTTTTTTGAATGTCATAAATATCCCAAAATTCCATACCTCTAGCCTCCTTTTCTTTTTATTTATCGTTATCATTATATCATCAAATACGAATTATGAAAAGTAAAAATGACACTTTTCTATATTTTTCATGAAAAAGTGTCATTTTATCTTATCTCATAAATTCATCTGCATTTAAGCTGTCCAAATCTTTATCTGTTTTGGAATCAATCATTTCATTAATTCTATTTTTTACAATTTCTTCATATTGTTCGCGCGTAACGAAGCCTAATCCTCCACCTGTTTTACTGTCAACAAAACCAACATTGTAAGTAACATAGTTAGGGTATTCTGCTAAAATCTCTGTTAAGCTCTTACCTTCGACCCTTACTACTTTCCATCCTTCCGGCAAAACAATATTGATATGGCTAATTTTATAATCAGGATGTGTTGCAAAATGTCCAACTTTTCCTGTTCCACTAGGACTTTCCGAATAGGTTTGATCCATTAAGATATCCCCAATTTGAGGTGTTTCTCCTATGATTAAAGCATCTTGGTATGTTTGAAATGCTTCTTGTTTAAATCTTTCTAGTTTTTCTTCCCTTGTTTCTATATTTGCTTCTATTTCTGGTCCTTCCGTATTTTCCTCTACGGATGGATTCTCTATGATAGGATTTCTAATTTCTGGCGCAGGTGCAGGCGTTATTTCTGGCGTAGATACAGGTGTTACTTCCGGTGTAGGCACTGGTGTTGCTTCTGGCGTAGGCGCTGGCGTTACTTCTGGCATAGCTGTAGGAGTTACTTTTGACGAATTATTTATATCCGCACTTGCTACAATTCCATTATAATTACTTCTATTATCAAAATCCCATCTACCGCTATGAGCGCTAATTACGATAACTCCCATCGCAAGTAAAGAAACTGCCCCTACCACCACTCTTCTTCTCATGTCTCTAGGCATTGGTTTAAACTTTTTACTTCTAATAGAATCACTTGCATTGCGAATTTTTCTTTTCCAATATCGTATTTCCGCTTGCACCCTTCTATGAATTCTTCCTGAAGCAGAATTCTTCAAAGTTTTTGCCTTATTTTCTTCTTTAGAAATATGCTTTTTATTTTTAATAGCGTCTTCTTTATTCTTGATTTCTCTTTCCCAATGTTCTACTTTTTCAGTACTACTAGATTCTATTACAATTTCTTCTATTTTTTTACTTTCTTCTGCTGCTTTTGCTGCTTCTTTAGCTAATGACTCACGTATACGTTTTTGTACTTCCGGATCCTTAAATATATTGGTTTCTGATTTCTTTGCCTCTTCAGCTTTTCTTGCCTCTTCTGCTTTTCTTGCTTCCTCTTCTTGGCGAGCTTGAGCTTGCGCTATTCTTTCTGCAGCTTGTCTTTGCTTTTCTTCTTTTTCTGCTATCAATCTCATTTGCGTATGATAATGTGAATTTTGTTCTTTTCTTTCTTTTCTTGCTATACTTTCTCTTTGTCTCTTTGTTGGGGAAAGTCTCTCACCAGTATGGTTTCTAACTCTTTGCTTTTTATTCCCTTTATACTTCTTGCTTTTTTTATTTTCTTCTACTTTAGGCTTTATTAAAGTTTTTTTCTCTTCTTCATCTAATACTTTACGTATACGTTTTTGTACTTCCACATCTTTTAATACATTTTCTTTTGTCTTTTTCTCTTCTTTTGCCAATGCTTCGCGTAGATTTCTTTGGACTTCCGCTTCATATAACGCATTTTCTTGTGCTCTTCTTGCTTCCTCTTTTTCTAATGTTTCACGCATGCGTCTTTGTACTTCTGCATCTTTTAATACATTTTCCTCTTCTGTCTTTGTCTCTAACGCTTCTAAGGCTTCTAAAACAGCTTGTTTTAATTTCTGATCTTCTAAAGCTCTTCTTTCTGCAGCTTCTTTTGCTTTCCTATTCTCTTCAGCTCTTCTTGCTTCTTCAGCTCTTTTAATTTCTTCTTCTTTTCTAGCTTTTTCCGCTCTTTGTCTTGCTTCATCTTTTTCTAAAGTCTCGCGTATACGTCTTTTTACCGTTTCGTTATTTAATGATCTTTCCAAGTTTATTAATACAGAACGAATACGTTCTAATTGTTCTTTATCTTCTAATTTCTCGGCTAATACTTTTTCTTCTTCTAATTCTTCAAAAACTCTTTCAATATGTGCTAATACTTCTTTATCTTTTAGCACTTCGCCTTTTTTCTTTTCTTCTTCTATTTCTTCGAATATTTCATTAATATGCTTCATCCAAGCATCTTCATCTTCTTTTTGGATATCTTGTACAAATTGATTTATCTCATCCAAATAGTAATCTTGTTTCAATACTAAAGAATTTTGAACCTTTACGCCTAAAAGTTTTTTCTGAATTTTAGCAAAATGAATACCTCTTCTTTTATCTGCAAAAGATAATGGTTTATCTGTATGAAATATACCGACATTATAAACAATATCTATACCATTACCTAAAAGTTCTGAACTTCTAATTCTTCTAGCTTGTTCTTCTATCGCTCTATCCGGAATACCTGGTCTTTCTATCCATTCCAAATCTTGTGTAACCGTTCTTAAATAATCTGTTGCATAAGTTGTTTCTTCTATTGCATCCCAGTCTTCTAAAGCTTTATATATTAAGGGATCTACTTTGCGAATATAACTTCCAGAATATTTAAAGTAAGGATTACTCTTCTTCATTTCTTTCAACTTAAGTCGCATTTCTTTCCTACTCGTGCGAATCATTTTTCTACTAAAGTAATTACAGAATTTTCCCTCTTTATCTATTCCTTTTATAGGCTCTTTCAAAGAAAATACTTCTCCTTTGTGCAAACCTATTACTTCACAAGTTCCTTTTTTATAATCGACGACAATTTTTACATTCTTTTTTTCCAATGTAAAGCCCTCCATTACAGTTTACATAAATTATATTATACTATATTTTTCGCCATAAATCAAGTCATTTTTTGCTTCTTTCGCCATTTTATTCACTAATTCCAACATATTTTCATATTATTTATCAAGAATGGAGGTAAAAATGGAAACTTTAAAATTAAATTCGCAAGGTCCTCTTGTAGAATTGTTGCAAAGTACTCTCAAAAAAATTGGTTTTTTCTCTTCTACTATCGACGGCATTTTTGGTAATTTAACAAAAACTTCTGTACAAAATTTTCAAAAAGAATTTGGATTAAATTCAGACGGAATTGTTGGTTCTCTTACCTGGGATGCACTTACGCCATACATGAATGGCTATACCAATTACAAAATTCAAGCTGGAGATACTTTATGGAATCTTGCTAACCAGTTTTCAACTACTGTTAACGCAATTCTCACTGCCAATCCTTCCTTAAACAGTAGCAATTTAAAAATTGGTGAAATAATTATTATTCCTTTTGGCAGTATTGTTCCTACCAATATTCGTTATACATCTGACGTTTTGGAGAGCAATATACTTTCTATGCAAGTCATCTATCCTTTTTTGAAATTTGGAACCATTGGGCAAAGCACTTTAGGGAAACCAATTCGTTATATTCAGTTTGGTAATGGTCAAAAAGAAATCTTCTATAACGCTAGTTTTCACGCAAATGAATGGATTACTACGCCTTTATTAATGAAATTCTTAGAAATTCTTGCTAAAGCGTATGTCAATCACTTAAATGTATATGGCTATCCTGCTAAATATCTCTTTGAAAATACATCTTTATATCTTGTTCCTATGGTCAATCCAGATGGTGTCGATTTAGTAACTGGAAACTATCCAGAAAACTCTGAAATTGTTAAAAACGCAAAGCTTATTGCGCAAAACTTTTCTAGCATTCCATATCCAAACGGTTGGAAAGCCAATATTGTCGGAACAGATCTAAATCTTCAGTTTCCTGCCGGTTGGGAAGAAGCCAAACGCATCAAATTTGCTCAAGGATTTACCCGGGCCTGCACCAAGAGATTATGTGGGAAGTGGCCCTCTTACAGCTCCAGAAGCTATTGCTGTTTACAACTTTACACTTTCTCACCATTTTCGACTCGTTATTAGCTATCACACACAAGGAAAAGTTATTTACTGGCAATTTCAAGAATATACACCTAACGAAAGCAGAAATATTGTGAGAACCTTTAGTGAAGTATCTGGATATTTACCAGAAAATACCCCTTATAATTCTAGTTTTGCAGGTTATAAGGATTGGTTTATTCAGAATTATACTAAACCAGGATTTACAATAGAATCTGGATTAGGAGAAAATCCGCTTCCTATTAGCCAATTTGATGAAATTTATCGTGATAACATCGGTATTCTCGTTCTAGGAATGGTATTATAAAAAGCTATAGTAAACTTTTACTATAGCTTTTTTATATGATTAAAGGATACTTTTCTAAAATCCAACTGTCATACTAAATCTATCAACAGCATTTTCTATTTCTTGCTGTGCTGTTTCAGCATTACCTGTATAATAATCCATTACTCTAACGGTATTAAATACAATTCCCTCTGGCTCATTGCTAGAGTCATAAAACTTCTCAAATGCTACAGAAGCATTTTTGGTTTCTCCTGGATTAACTATAATCGTACTATTATCCGTTGTAGCTCTTATTTCATTTCCTATCGCTAATCCCACTTCCCAATCTTCTGCTAATCCATCTTGAATCACGATAATATGATTGGTTCTATTTGTAAATTTTATTTGATAAATGATAAAACTATATTTTTCTACTGCTTCTGTTACTTCTACTTTTAAATAATCATTAGAAGCCATATATAATAGTTTTTTAGAATTCATATAATTTCCTACATGGCAAACCAAATTTTTATTTTTATCATACTGTATGACAAATTTTTCTTCTTGAAAAGCATATCTTTGGTTTGTCAAACCTGTTGCTAGAAAATCATCAAATATTCTTACATTATAAATATACTGCCCATTGATATTAGAGTAATTTTGTATAGCATATCGTTTGGTACTTCCATTAAACTTTTTTTGTACATATGTTACAAACGCATCATAACTGTTTTCAAAAAAGTCTTTTTTACACTCATCTGACACTAGATTCCAGGCTTCCACATAATTTCTATTATTACAATATCCTACATAATCCTGAATAAATTTTTCAAATTCATTAGCAACTTCCGTAGGTACAGTAGCTTCTTTACTATCTAATACAGCAACATTGGGTGTATATGTTGTTGGTGCTTCTCCGTGTATATCGTTTCTTCATTAAGAATCTATTAATAATAGCTAAGATTAGGAGAATGATTACAACAATAAATACCGGTTTATAATGATCTCTAAAAAAATGTCTTATTTTTAATCTAAAATCTGGATTAATTGCCATAACTATTCCTCCTCTTTTACTGCACTATTTTTACTAAAAGAAAGACGATAATCATTTAGTCCGTTTTCCTGTAATACTACATACATTTCAAAATTCTTTCCATAAGAACCATTTACAGTATCTCTCACACTAACATTTAGGACATAAATATCTCCTAATCTTTCCATATTAGTATAAGATAATCCGAACTCTGATGGAAAATAATCTTTAAAATATCTCTTAAAGTGATTTAAAGTAGGAAAATAATTCTCTTTATAATCATCATACAATAATGCATAGGCTTCTTCATATTGTTCTCTATCGATTAAACGAAAGAATTCTGCACAATAATATTGCATTCTTTCTTGTTCGGAATCTTTCGATAAATCAGCTTTAATCTGCGCATCTCTTTGTTGTTGATATTGCAAATCTGCTTGCTCTGTTCCCATTTTAGCGGCATTTTTAGGCTTATCTTGTTGCATCATTATTATCAAAACAATCAATAAAACTATTAGAATCACAATTGCAATAATGATTCTCAATCTTGTTTTATTATAGTTATTTTTCTTTTGTCTGGCAGCCATATATATTCTCCCTTCTCCACTTCTATTACACTATGCTAGCTTTCCTTTTTGACGTTGCTCTTCTTGCTTTCTAATATCTTCCAAACTTGTTATGACACCTCTTGATGTACTAGAAGAAATCTCTGCTTTTCTTCCATTAGCAAGAGTAACTGTTGCTGTATATTCTGGACTTCCTACTTCCATTGAAAATCCTTCTCTTTCCGCTTCATTTACTATTCTTCTAATGGCATCTGCTTCTTGTTCAAGGGCAAGCGCATTGACAGCGCTTCTCTCCTTCATAGCACTTAATTCTAATCTTCCTCGCTTATAATCCTCATATTCTTTTCGTGCATCTGGAGGTAAAGCATTAATAATATCATTCATTGTTGGTTCTTTTACATCTATTTTAGAAGCAATTTCTTCATATCTAGCTTGAAAATCAGATTGCAACTCTGTTTCATCTTCTACTCTCGTACCTAACTTTAATAATGTCTCCTGTGCACGTTTCACTGCTGTATCTTTTAGGCTAACAGCTCCTTTTTGCTTTGTTTCTATTTCTAAAGCTTCTTCTTTTGGTTTCTCTTCCGTAGGGTGACTTTCCATAGTAGCATCTTTTACCGCATTTTCTGTTCTAGTTGTTCCAGCTGTTGCATTTGTTTCAACTATTTCTGGTTTTTCAGTTGCTTTTGTGGTAGGTTGTAAATCCTCTAATCTACTTGGATTTTTCAATTCAGCTATTTCTTTTGGTATTTCTAATCCTTGTGCATTATAAGCGCTGATTAGTGCTTCCATCTTTTCTTGATTTGATATATTTGTTTCATCGTCTAATTTCATATAAGCTCTTAATTGACCATTAATCTCTGCATATTCTCGTTCTAAAGATCCTTTTTTAAGACTCTTAATATATTCTTGTGCTTGTTGATCTGTTTTTCCTTCATCATGAATATTTTCAATAATTTCATTTTTCGTCTTTTCATCCAATTTACCTTCTAAAGCATCTAATTTTTCTTGAATCTCTACGCTCCAATCTTTTAATGTTGCCTTATCCTCCGTTAAAATTGCTCTTGCTTCTTCTTTAAATTTATCAAGTAATTCTGGATCTGTATTTTCCTCCATTGGAACTGGAATTGCATCTTTTGGTTCTTTAGCTGCTTCACTTGCTTTTTCTATTTCTTCTATTGTTTCTTCCGTTTCTTCATGATGTTCTTCTGTTATTTCCGTTCTTTGTTCTTCTGTTGTTTCTGTCTTGTGCTCTTCTGTTGTTTTTGTCTTATGTTCCTCGGTAACCGTTTTCTTCTTTTCCTCTGGTTCTTGTTTCTTTCCTTTTTCAAGAGCCTCTTTCAATTTTTCCATAGATTTGTCTTCTGCTGTTTTTGGCTCCTGACCTTCTTGTTCTTCTTGATTTCGATTTTTTCTTTCTAACTCACTAAGTTTTCTATCTTGCTCTTGATCTTTCTGAATTTCTTCTGGTGAAGCGCCTCCTTCACTATATACTTCGTTCTCTGTTCTTGTAGTCTCTCCATTTCCTGCTGTAGCAGTTGCTTCTGCCGTAGTGTCTTCACTACCTTCTGCTCTTGCTGTAGCAGTTGCTTCTGCATTTGCATTTGCCTCGCCATCAGTTCCATCTCTTCCTCTAATTCCATTTATAAAAGACACACCCATGCCTTTTGCGGTACGTGGAGCATTTCTAATACCTCTACCAGCATTATATGCTGCGCCTTGTGCTACTTGTCCCAATCCAATATGGCTACCATCTACATTTTGACCAAAAGAAATTAATGGACCACCATTTGCTACTCTTGCAGCTGGTACTGCAAGACGTTGTCCTGCATGAGTAATAGACGTTGCAACACTTCCAATCGTTGTCGCTGCATTAGAGAATATATTTGTATTAATGACTTGCGAACTATCAAATCCAAATATCGTTTTTAACATTTTTTCTGCATATTTAATAAATAGCATAGCAGCTATTGCCATTACGGCTGTTGCTAAAGACTCTATACCTGTCACAGAGGTTGTTAATGCTGCCATTGAAACACCAACCAATGCCGCATATATAACTGCATGTAAAGTCTGAACAAATACATTATATAACAATTCTCTTAACCAGCTATTTAAGGCAGTTCCTTTTCCACCTCTCATTCTATCTGTAGAATAAGTAACTGGAACAATAGGTGAGATAATCACTAATAAAACTATTGTTAGAAAACGTTGAATATAGACTAATATATATTTAAACGTTTGCCAGTTTAATAAAGCATAAACCACTAAACATGCTATTTTTAATATAAAGTTTTGAGCAAATATTGCATCTTCTAAAGAATCTAAGAAATCTGATGTATTAGACAAAGGTGTAAAACTTGCAATTGCTTTCAAAATAACATCATTAAAATCTAGTACCATAATAACAATAATATGCATAAACATAATTAATGCGAAACTCATTACCCAATCTGTTACTGCGTTTTTAGCAATTACTTTTTGGTCTGCAGATGCTGTTTTAGAAAGAGCACGAATCAAATTCCAAATCAACATAACAGCAATAATAGAAATTGCTATTGTTCTAATGGCATAATACCACATAGCCGTATTCACTCTTATTTGATAAACAAGCCCAGTTGTTGTTAAATCTTCTGTATCAAATATATTCGCATCTAATAATGTAAATCGATTGAAGAAAATATCAAAAGGTGTAATCTCCCCTGGTGTAACACCTTCTCTTACACCATCCGCGCTTGCCAAATAATAGTTTACAGATCTTATCGCTCTAAAAATAGACACAAAGACAGAAGCGAATGCATTAAGAATTGCACCAATAAATCCTGTAGAATTATTATCTACCATCTCATTAACTCTTTCTTCGCTTTCTGATAAAGCAAAGCTGTAATTCATTTCTAAACTTCCTGCACTTATAGAACTTATTAATGTTATCATGATTAGTAAACTAATGATTACTTTTTTTAAAACACTCTTTATTCTCATGGCATCACATCCCCTTCATCTGTTTTAAATCTTAATGTTTGTCTTTGTTCTCGCTTATTTCCTTTATCTACAGTAACATAAGCATCTTCTGTACTTATTTCTTGTAATATACGTCGCAAATCATCGGATTTTGCTTTTTGTGCTTCTTCTTCCTCTTGTGCAACTACTTCATTTAATACTTGTGTCATTAAATCATCTTTTTCTTCGTCTTTCCATTTTTTCTCTTCTTCTTTTGTTACAGTAGGTGCAATCTTTTTTTCGGCTTCTTCTTTACTAGTTAATTTCACTTTTGCTTTGGCTTTTTCTCTTCTTTCTTCGCCTTCTGCCTTTGCTAAAATATCTTCTTCTGATTCTTTCATGATATTTTTAAATCTTACATCAGAATCCAAATAATTTACAATTGCTTTTGCTTTACTACCTTCGTCTTTTTCACCTTTTCTAAATAGAAGTATTCTTAACTTTTTAACTAGTTTTTGTTTTTTCTCTACTTCTTTATATAATTGTTCGAAAGTAAGAATTTCATTTTCTATAATGAATTCTGTAAAAATTCTCTTAATATCAATATAATATAAATCTATAATTTCTTGTATTGCTTTATTTTCTTCCGTATCTTCTTTTTTCTTTTCTTTTACTTTTTCACCTTGTGAAACATCCTCTTCATCTGTTACAACATAAATACACCACTCATCCATTTCTTCCACTGGGTGTTTTGCAAAAGTAAATGGCATTAGCTGCATAGCTTCTAATTTATCACCATAAATCTGCAAGAATCTCTCTTGTGTTTTTCTAAGATTAGCGCCTTCTAGTTTATTAGCTTTATTATAAAAATCTTTGATAGAATGACGATTGCTTAAACTAACTGCTTGGCCTTGTGTCATAACAGCGCCAAAAAAGTTCAACGTTATTTTGATGACTTCTGTTTTCTCACTATCTTCGCCTTTTTCTTTCTTCTTATACTTTTCAGCGATATCTTTGTCCGCATCTTTTCCATGTTTTTTAGCCCATTTTTGTTCTGCTTTCTCTAACCCGCTTTCAAAAGCAAGCTGAGCATCTGATTTTGTTTCTTTTGCTGCTTGTTCAAATACCTCCTCCATATAAGTTTTCGTTTCTCTTAAAAATTGTCGTGGATATTTGATTGTTTCTTCTACATAATTTTTGGCTAACCCTACTACTAAATCAGATAGTTTTCCCATTTGAGCGTCAATATCTTCATCTTTTGGTGGTTGTTGAATCGTAAATTCACCTTTATTAATTAATTCTTCTGCTATCCTTGTACGCTCCATTTCAGCTGCTGTATCTAACAAAATATCACTATCACTAACAGTTAAAACTTCCACTCTTTTATCTAAAACGCGAAAAG
>Ga0265301_10003541_pt1 | contig 16412 bp, 17 predicted proteins | sample AusTroGonzalo_MG_2_FD_193488 | JGI IMG/M metagenome (GOLD analysis project Ga0265301, IMG submission 193488) | Bovine rumen microbial communities from tropical cattle in Woodstock, Queensland, Australia - Gonzalo_04 | ecosystem: Host-associated > Mammals > Digestive system > Stomach > Rumen ...
GAGATTGCCAAGCTTATGGAGGACTGCCGCCGCTCCAAGATCAAGGTTCTCGGACCCGACATCAACGAGAGCGCCACGGAATTCACCGTCAACAAGGCGGGCGCCATCCGCTTTGGCATGGGCGGTATCAAGGGGGTTGGCCCCAACGTCATCAACGAGATCATCAAGATCCGCGAAAAAGAGGGTCAGTTCAAAGATTTCTTCGACTTTGTGGAGAGGGTGCCCAACACGGTGCTCAACCGCAAAGTGCTGGAGAGCCTGATTTGCGCCGGGGCGTTCGACAGCTTTACCGAAGCCACCCGCGGACAGTATTTCGCCATCACCTCCAAGGGCGAGCAGTTCATCGACTCGGTGGTGAACTACGCCTCCAAATATCACAACAGCGCCCTCAACAGCGCCTTCACCCTGTTCGGGGAAATGGCAGAACTCAAGCCGGTGCGGCCCGAATTCCCCTCGCTGCCCGAAGAGAACCGCATGGAGCTGCTCAAAAAAGAGAAGGATGTGGTCGGGATGTATCTCAGCGCCCATCCGCTGGATGTCTTCCGCTTTGAGTGCCAGTTCTTCTCCAACTGCCCCGTAAGCCATCTGGAAGAGGTCAAAAACGAGATTCCCGCGCAGGAGCAGTTGCTTCGCGAAGGCCAGCTGCGGCTGGACCAGTCGGTGCTCAGCAAGCAATACAACATCGCCGGCATCGTGACCAGCGTAGAGCAGAAGATGACCAAGAACAACAAACCCTTCTGCAAATTCGTCATAGAAGATTTCTCCGGCGCATTCGAATTCGCCCTGTTCGGCAAGGACTACGAGAAGTTCATGCAATACACCGTGGTGAACACGGCACTGCTCATCAAATGCGTGGTAGAACAGCGCTACGACCGCAGCTCCGACAGTTCCAAAGGCGGCGACCGCGCCCTGACATACCAACTCCGCATCAAGGACATGGGCCTGCTCTCCAACCTCAAGGAGAACCTTGTCAAAGAGTTCCACGTAAGCATCCCCGTAGAGAAACTCGACGCCGAATTCCAGAAAGAATTCGCCAAAGTCTGCAAGAAGAACCACGGTCACGCCCGCCTCTACGTCCGCATCTTCGACGACGCCCGCAAGCGCGAATGCGAATTCTTCTCCCGCAAATACCTCGTCTCCCCCGAACCCGCCCTGCTCGACTTCCTCGACCAGCACGGGATCGAGTATCATATCTGATTCGACGCGGCCTTATGAAGCACTCTTTACTGCTACTCCTGGTGGCATTTCTTGCCGTGGCGGCATGCGGTCCGAATGGCTCGCAGCACCGGTGGAGAGGCTTTGGCCGGGCGGAGTGCGACTCTACTGATATGCAGGATGCGGCGGACCCGGTTGCTGCGAGGCCGCTGGAGCGGTTCCCGGATACCACATATGCGTCGATAGAAGATCTGCAATGGGTCGTAGTGGTAAAGGACACTACCGACGACGGCCTGCTGAAGTATCTGGAAGACCCCTACGACGATGTGCCCGGCACCTTCACCTTCCGCGGCAACCAGCGGCGGGATATGCCCGCGACGGGGCGAATCTGCGGCACCCCGGCCGAGATTGTGACGGAGTGGGTCTTTACTACCGCGTCCGACACGACCCACACCCCTTACGGGACCTGGTTCGGCGGCGCGGGATGGACCGGGCAGCCGCTGTATGTGCATTGGAGTGACTCGGCCGCCGCGGCGTTCAGGGCCGTCTCCCCCGCCCTCACGCGCGACTTTGGCGAGCGCGAAATCATCGTCGGGTCGCTTTGCGGCAGCGTCTACTTTATCAATTATGAGAACGGCCGCGAAAGCCGGGAAAGCATTGACGCCGGCAGCGTCATCAAGGGCACGGTGTCGCTCGATACGCAACTTCCCAACCTCTATGTGGGACACGGCGTGCAGCTGTCGGACACTTTTGGCAATATAACCCTGGACCTCGAGCGGCACTGCATCAGTCACATTTACGGCCGGGACCCCGGGGCCTGGCGCGGCTGGGGGGCTTACGACGGTTCTGCGATAGTGGCGGGCGGCTATCTGTTCCGCACCGGCGAGAACGGCACCCTTTACAAGTATGTCCGCGAAAAAGGGGCTCTGAAGACCGTGGCGCTGCTGCGCTACAGGGAGAAGGGGCTCTGGGGCGCCGCCGGCATCGAATCGTCGCTGGCCGTGTGCCGCAACTACGGCTATTTTGGCGACAACCGCGGCAACATCTTGTGCGTCAACCTGGACACCATGTCGCCTGTGTGGCGCTACGACAACCACGATGACACCGACGCCTCTATAATGATAGAAGAGATTGACGGACAGCCCTTTATATATACCTGCAGCGAACTGGACAAGCAGGGCGACGAGGGCGAAGTGCATTTTGTGAAGCTGGACGGACTCTCCGGCGAACCCATCTGGGACTGCCCCTTCCCGTGCAGGACCGCCGCCAGCCGCGACAAACGCTTCGAAGGCGGCATGTTTGCAACCCCACTGCTCGGGCGGGGAGATTGCGACGATCTGATATTCGTAAACATTTGTGACCACAAGCCGGCACTGTCCGGTTTCACCGCCGCAGTAGAGCGCAGCAGCGGCCGGATAGTCTGGCAGACCCGCCTGAGGCATTATGCGTGGTCGTCGCCGCTGGCATTTTGCAACGAAGCGGGCAAAATGTACCTTTGCACCGCCGATTGCGCAGGATACATCCATCTGATGGACGCCAGAAGCGGAAGCATCCTTTTCTCAAAGCACATAGGCAACAACTTTGAGGCGAGCGGCGTAGTGATAGACGACTGTGTGGTGATCCCTTCCAGGGGGAACCAGATTTTTAAACTGCGGATTAAATGAGACATTTGGCGGCAATATTTCTGCTGATGCTTGCTCTCGGAGCCTCTCCGGTGCAGGCGCAGGAGTTTATTGCATACCGCGACTCTGTGCCCGACGGCTACAATTTCTGGCTCTCCGTCCCTGCCGGCTACGACACCCTATCTGCCGACATCCCCGTGCTGATATTCCTGCACGGCCGCAGCCTGTGCGGCAAAGACCTCTACCGGGTGCAGCGTTACGGCCCCCTGGACGCAATCAAGCGGGGCCGGGACATCCCGGCGCTGGTCATCGCGCCCCAGAACCCCGGTTCGGCGTGGGTCCCGCGCAAGGTAGACAACGTGCTGGAGTGGGTCATGGAGCGGTTCAACGGCGACAGGAACCGCATCTACGTATACGGAATGAGCCTGGGCGGCTACGGCACCCTCGACTATGCGGGTACCTATCCCGACAAAGTGGCCGCCGCCATGGGTCTGTGCGGCGGAACCACGCTGGTATCGTGCGAAGGGCTGCGCCACGTACCGTTATGGATAATCCACGGCACGGCCGACAAGGCGGTGAGCATTTCCCACTCGAAGAGCGTCGTGAAGAGCATAAACCAGTTCGGAGATGCCCCGCTGCTGTATTTTGACTGGATGCAAGACTACGACCATGCCGCGCTTGCCCGCTTCTTTTACCTTCCGGAGACCTACGAATGGCTTTTCAGCCATACCCTCGACGACCGCAAATTATCCGAGCCGTTCCATCTGGACTGGACTGTAATGTCGGGCGCCTATCGCAATTGGAATTCAGTAAACAAGGTTATCGTAAGCGACCCCCCGAGAAAAGATTTCCATCCGGTGCGCAAGACGCGGCATATCCCCGACAGCCTGCTTCTGCCGCCGGTAATATTCCCTACCGGTACTTATTCTCCTCTTCCAGCATACCAAGGTACGAGTAGTAGCGGTCGGAGCTGATGGTCCCCTCTTCTACCGCGGCCTTCACGGCGCAGCCGGGCTCGTGGGTATGGGTGCAGGGCTTGAAGCGGCAGTCGTCCATCACGCGCAGCATCTCTGGAAAATAGGTGCTCAACTCCTCCTTCTTGAAATCGACCAGTCCGAAGCCGCGGATGCCGGGCGAGTCAATTATGAAGCCGCCCGTCGCCAGGGGATACATCTCGTAGAAGGTGGTGGTGTGGCGCCCCTGCAGGTGCGCCTGCGAAATCTCCGCGGTGCGAATCAGCTCCAGCGAAGGATCTATCGCCTTGATCAGCGAACTCTTACCGACTCCGGATGTGCCGCTCAGCAGGCTCAGCGACCCTTTGCAGCGTTCGCGCAGCACATCCACATTCTCTCCGGTGATGGCCGAGACCTCGAGTATCTCGTAGCCGGCGCCGGCATAGATGCCGCGGAATGCCTCAGCCATCTGCTCCAGCGCCTCGTCGTACAGGTCGCGTTTGTTGATCACGATGGTCACCGGTACGCCGTACGCCTCGCATGTGGTCAGGAAGCGGTCCACGAAGGCCAGTTTGGTCTCGGGATAGGCCATCGTCACAATCAGATATGCATGGTCGATGTTGGCGGCGATGATATGCGCCTCGCGCGAAAGGTTGGCGCTGCGGCGGATGATATAATTCTTGCGGGGATGGATGGCGGTGATGGCGCTCATCCCCTCGGCATAAACGTAGTCCACGATGTCGCCCACCGCAACCGGATTGGTGGCGGTAGAGCCTTTGAGGCGGATTTTTCCACGGATTACGGCAGGAAAGACGTTCCACTCGGGAAGCCGTGACAGCAGATAGTGGCTGCCGGTGTGCTTGACCACGACCGCCTCGCCCTGCGGAGGTATGTTGCTGTGTTCCGTCATTCAGCGGCGACTGTTTTGCGCGACTGGCGCGCCTGAAGGGCCACGACCACGATGGCGGCCACGATTAATGCCGACATGCCGACCAGGCCTGCAGATGTGGGTCCGATAAGCGGCAACTTATTGTCAGACAGGAAATAGAGCGGGGCCCCGGCAAAGCCGTTGATTGCACCGTGGCCTATGATAGCGGGCCAGCAGTTGCCCGCCTTGATGCACCACCATGTAAATAGAGTGCCCAGCACGACGCAGAACAGACACATCATGGCGATGCCGGCCCACGGCGCTCCGGCATAATCGGTGCCGTAGTTGTGGCCCATAGCGATGATGGGGGCGTGCCAGAGGCCCCAGATGAGACCGCCGACGACAACTGCCGGCACGAATTTCATCTTGCCGAGCAACTTGGGCATCATATAGCCCCGCCAGCCCCACTCCTCGCCAAAGCAGGCGATGATGTTGATAAGCGGAGCCATAAGCACGGCGACGATTATATCAAGCACGACTTTCTGATCCATCTGCTCCGGAGTTATGGTCACGCCCAACTCCGCACTCTGCTGGATGATATACGAATGGGTCGGGTCGAACAGTTCGGGGCTCATCAAGTAGAAGACCACGGCGCCCAGCGTACAGAGCACCGACGGCAGCAGCCACGCGATGATGTAATACCGCGTGCGGCCCTTGCCGACATTGAATGTCAGTTTGGAATCTTTGAACCCTTCTTTGGTAAAAAGCCGTGTCAGGAGCACGCACAGCGCGGGGATAAACATCGTAGCAGCCACTATGCCCTGGGCAATTATCCCCTTGCCGTATCCCTGCTCGTCTACGATGGGTTTCACCACTAAGAAATCCAGCGCCCACGTTATGGCAAACGTCAGCACAAGATAGATTATTAGTCGTTTTGTCTCTTTCATGAAAGCAAAGTTACCCTTTTTTGTCTAATTTTGTGCAAATATCATCCTAACCATGAAACAGCTCCGTCTTTTAGTCCTTTTAGCGGCCGTGGCACTTCTGGCGGCCTGCAATGCCCAAGATAACCACAAGCAGACCATCGCCCTGTTCGGCGGGTCGTTCAGCGTGATTCCCGCCTCCGACGTCGCTACCGACTATTGGGCAGCGCAGTTGGACGCAGAGATTACCAAATACGGCGTCGGCGGCGCCGGTTTTTCCAACAAGACCCAGTGGGACGGGCAGCACATCCAATGGCAGATAGACCAGGCCTGCGCTCCCGACGCTCCGGTCTATGACACCTACATCCTGTGGGCCTCTACCAACGATTTCAATCAGGTCAACACCCTCTCGGGCAACCCCTGGGACTATACCGAATATGACGGGTTCGACGAGAGCAAGCTCGAGACCCAGTGCGGCGGCATCAACTACGCCTTCAAGAAGATTCGCGAGAAGGCCCCCGAGGCGCGCATACTGTTCATGACCTCCACCAAGTGCTTCATTGCGCCGGGAAGCGGCACAGATATCAATTACCAGGGCCCGGAGGGCGGTATGAACCAGTTTGTGGCCAAGCAGATGATCTGCTGCCGCGCCGCCGGCGTGCCGTTCCTCGACCTGTTTACCCTGCCGCCGTTCAATGAAGGCAACTTCGAAGAATTCACCGAGAGCGATCATCTCCACCTCAACGCCAAGGGCTACGAGGCGCTGCGCGACCTGCAGGTGAAATTCATCCGCGAGGGCAAGACTATCAACGGGCGCATCTTCGCCACCCCCGGACATTCCACCTCCGATTTTGCCAATTACCAGCGTTATGCAGGTGCGAATGCGGCACTGCAGACAACGCCCGTAGCGGTGCTCTTCGGCGACTCCATCACCGACGCATGGCCGCGTGCCGACCAGGACTTCTTCACAGAAAACAACTTCGTGGGTCGCGGCATCAGCGGCCAGACCACTGTAGATGCGCTGGCCCGCTTCCGCGCCGACGTGGTAGCGCTGCATCCCAAATATGTAGCGATTCTTATCGGGACCAACGACCTTGCAGAGAACGACGGCGGCATCTCCATGGAGAACATCGTGGGCAACATCGCCAATATGGTCGAGATTGCCCAGGCCAACGGCATCATCCCGCTGGTATGCTCCCCCATCCCCGCTGCAGCATACCCCTGGCGGCCCCAGCTGGGTCCCCAGGCCAGCATCGTTGCAACCTTGGGCACCATGGTCAAGAGGATGACGGCAGAGAAAAAAGTAACCTATGTGGATTACTGGACGGCGATGAACGACGGCCACGGCGGCCTTTCGCCGGAGCACTCCGAAGACGGCGTGCACCCCACCCTCGCCGGCTACAAAATCATGGAGCAGGTCCTTCTGGATCATATTAAATAGGTTTCAAAATAATTTCCATCATGAAGAAATTCTTCGCAATTATTTCTGTTTTAATTTCTTGCGCCCTCTGTGGATGTAACTCTATCATTGTTGACCCGGGCGTTTCCGTAGACAAATCCTTTACGATTGGCGGCAACTATGATGCACTTAATGTATCGAACGCCTTTGATGTAACTATCGATAAAGACGCCACCGACGTCACCATCACTGTCGGCGAAAACATTATGCCGAACGTCATTGTAGAGCAGGTCGACGGAGAACTCAGGATTTACTGCAAACCTCCCGTCGTTGCCGTAAATGGCACCGAATTCAAGGCCGTCATCCCCTATAGCTCCGCATTGAAAGATGTAACCCTTTCCGGTGCTTCCCGCTTCAACACCCAGTACCCCCTCGTGGGCAAAAATGTGAGTCTCGACCTGTCCGGCGCATCCCGCTTCATTGGAGACTTGTCCGGCTCCGACACCTTCATCGAACTCTCTGGCGCATCCCGCGTCAAAAGCGTTATCTTGGCGGGCGATGTGAATCTGACTATGAGCGGTGCTTCCGAGGCCGACCTGACAGGCGTGTGCGTCAATCTGGACCTCGACATGAGCGGTGCCAGCCGCAATGTCGACAACATTGTACTCAAAAGCTACGGTCTGGAGTGTTCCTACTGCAAAGGCTCCCTCTCGGGCGCCAGCAAGGCATACATCCACTGCCTCAAAGACATCAATGTAAGCCTCTCCGGCGCCAGCGATCTCCACTACACCGGCGACGCCACCACCGGCGACAGCTCCGCCTCCGGCTCCTCCAAAATCGTCCACGACAGATTCTAACACCGGTCTCTCCGGTCCCATACACACAAAAGCCAGGTATTTGCCTGGCTTTTGTGCATCCAAAGCGACCGACTGAATCAGAAGAATACTATCTTTGTTGGGATTCAGATATAACTGTTATTAAACGATATGCGTAAGTTTTTAAATATTTGCCGGAATATCCTGGCTGTCGTAGGCGGCATAGCCATACTGGCCATCGTCATCTGGCAGTTTGCTAAACCATATTTCGATGTTTACATCGACCTTAATCGTCTGGGAAAGATGGACGATTATGTCGATTCGCTCCGGACAGCAGGCCCCTATGCGAAAGATACCGCCTCTTTTAGTATGAGGATTATCCAGGATACGGTCCAGGCGCAGAAGATCAAGGATTACTTCCAACTGGACACGCTGTTTGCAGCAGATGCCGATAGCTGGACGAAGGCTGTCGCCATCGGCAAATTCGTTGCCCGCAATATCCCACACGACAATCAGAAGAAATGGCCGGATTCGGTGGATGCTATCGGTCTGTGGGAATACACAAAGAATGTGGCTCCGGCGTTTAACTGCCGCCTGCACGGCATCCTCACCTTCGAACTGATGCTTGCCGCCGGACTTGACGCGAGGTATGTTACCTGTATGCCAGAAGATGAGAATGACAATGACTGTCACGTCGTCAACGAAGTCTGGCTTCCCGAACTTGGCAAGTGGGCCATGGTCGATTCGGATATGGGCGGGCATTATTTCACCGACCTCAATGGCGTTCCGCTCTCGCTCAGGGAAATGCGTGAGCATTATATCTCCTCAGAGAAAATGAAGATGTATCCAGGCTTTGAGAATGGCACCACCAAGAAGGACGATCATTACGCCTATATGGCCAAGAACACGTACTGGTTCTCCTGCTGGGGCGAATTGTCTTATTTTCAAGAGAATTATGCCCATGAAGATGTAATCCGGGACTCCTATATCAACCTTGTTCCATCGGGCTATGAGCCCTACGGGATTGGTGGCGGAAACACCATTACCACAGATGCCGACCGCTTCTGGGCCGCCCCTGAAAGCAAATTATAACAAACCAAGACTCATGAAACTCGACAAAGAACAGAAGAAAGTACTGAAGGCGTTCTTGCCCTCTATGATTGTTTTACCGTTTTTATATCCTCTCCTTATGTGGATATTCGGCAAACTTGATTCCTGGAAAGACGCTCTATTGTGTCTGGGCATTGGCTTTCTTCTGCTTATCATTTTGGGAGCCTTTTATGTACTCGGTTCAAAGATTCCAAAGAAAGACGAATAAAATATGAATAAGTATTTAAGAATTGCCGCTGTTCCTGTTTTGATGACGCTGGTCATATGCGCTTGTGGCCGGCTGGAATCCAAGCAGGTCAATATGGACTATTTTTTCGGATCCTGGCAAGAGTATTTTGGTCCTGATTATCAGGTAGAAGGCGGTCGTACCTGGCACATCCGCGAAAACATCATCACTGTTTATACATACGACTGGTATTCCGACACGGAATGGGAATGGAACCTCAACTATTCCCTGGAACAAAACAAGGGAAAATACATTGTCTCTCTCGAGTATCAAGAAGATCCGGAGACGAACAATAAATCATACTACATCATCAAATTGACAGACGAGGAGATGATCTGGCAAAGAGTCGATGCCGAAGGCGACAAGATGCACTTCGTCAACGGCAAGTATTGGGCGAACCACCGGGAATAATATGGATAACGGACTCCTGACACAAGCTCTTGCAAAATTCTTTCTGGGCGTTATTCTGCTCGGAATATTGATATTCTTGCCTGCTTGGTCCTTCAGGTACTGGCAGGGCTGGCTGCTGATGGCTATTCTTTTCATACCGATGTTTGTGGCCGGGTTGGTGATGATGGCCAAGAACCCTGATTTGCTGCGCAAGCGCCTGAACGCAAAGGAGCAGGAAACTGAACAGAAGACAGTGGTGAAGCTTAGCGGACTGCTTTTTATCGCCGCATTTGTGGTAGCGGGTTTGAACTGGCGCTTCGGCTGGTGTGTTTTGCCAGATTGGGCAGTGTGGGTAGCTGCAGGGCTGTTTCTGGCATCGTATCTCCTGTATGCCGAGGTACTACGGGAGAATACTTACCTCTCAAGGACCATCGAGGTTCAGGAGAATCAGAAGGTCATCGACACCGGCCTATATGGCATTATTCGACATCCGATGTATATGGCTACCACCGTTCTCTTTCTGACAATGCCCCTGGTGCTGGCTTCTCCTATCTCCTTCTTCATAATGCTTCTATACATCCCCGTAATAGCCAAGCGCATCAAAAACGAAGAAAAAGTCCTCGAAGAGGGTCTGGAAGGCTATTCCGACTATAAGAAAAAAGTGAAATACAGAATACTGCCGTTCATCTGGTAGAATAGCTATTGATCATAAATGTGGTCCAAATGTGTCCAAATTTGGGGCATAAAAGAAATAAGACTTTGTATGATGCTTGAATATCAGCAACTTACAAAGTCTTGATGTACCAAACGACAACATTTTCTCGAACCGATTCTTGGAAGACCTTGAGCGAATTTGGGAGTTGCGGCACATCATCCCCGACCCTACTGACCCGTCAAAATGCGTTATCAATACGGATATGTGAACGAAATAGATAAAGTCAAATAATGTGCAGATAGTAATATAGCGTCTGCGATTCTTTATCGTATATCAGGAATTCTATTTCTGCCCCCTGATTATTATCCTCGAAATAATAAACCCCGTTATGTGCATTCTTGATGCCTGATATTCTTTCGAGCCACTCTTTATCCCTATCCGATTCGGTCATTGGCAAAGGTCTTGCTCCTTTAGAAAAGAGTTTGATTATTTCTACCTGGGGCAAATCCACCTTCATTCGTATTTCCGTTATGCCATCGCCATTAGGATACCACTCATCTTTGAACTTCTCTACCTGATGTTCTATTCGAGTAACATCCACACCCCACACCATTGAGAGAATCCGCTCAGGCGTTCTCGCACACGATGGCAACAGGAATAATAGAATAAGAGGTAGTAATCGTATCTGCTTCATAGTTCCGCGGCGTTAGCTAATATCTAATCTTGCCCCGTCCCTTAAAGTCATCCGTTAGAGTGGGTGCAAGCATATATCCATCCTCGCACTCATGAGTTGTTAAGCGTCGTATCTCCTCCTCTGTAGTAGCATACTCCTCCAACTCTTTGAGGAGACTATCTATCTGAGTCCTGAACTTAAGATAAGCCTCTTCGTCATGGGTTGTGATGACTTGGTCAAACAGAGCGTGAGTCGTTTCTCTTCCGAATTGCTTGCCATCATTGAGACAAGTCATATACTGAATGGCAATACCACCTGTAGGTTTGTCGGGGAGACCTTCATTTAGTTGATTGACAAACTCCACAAGGAGCTTTCTTGAGATACGGGTAGATACTTCACAGATATCCCAAATCAGTTGGGCGTACTTCAGTTCGGTACTATCTTGGACTACAAAGAAAGAGTTTGTCTTATCCATCGCAGCACAGAAATAGTATTTTTCCTGCTTACCCCTCTTCCATTCCCGCTTGGATTTGGGAACATCAAGAGCAGACCAAAAGCCCGTAGCAATTTGATGGTATATATTCAAATCCTTGAATTTATGAACAACGGCTGTGTCGGGTGTGCCTTTGAACATATCAAATGTAAGTTTGACATCGGGCTGCCAGAAGACATGGGTCTCCGTCTCAAACTGAGCGAAACAAGTTACCGACATAAAGATTGCCGACAGTAGTAATAGCGTCTTTTTCATCTTCGTTGAAATATAGAGTCTCCACTGACCCGTCAAAATGCGTGGTCGAGGTGTATAGATAGGGTTATTTATGTTCTTGCACTCCTGAATAAACAATACGCCACTCTCCCCATTGATGGGTATGCCCCTCTTCTTCTTCGAAATCATTATTGTACAAGTCGTCAATTGATACTTTAACTACCACCTCTCTTGTTTGACCACTATCGTTTTCAGGTATAAGGATAATCAAAACAGCATCCAGGTTGGAATGAGCCTCTCGATAATCCCAATACCAAGAAGCCTCATTTGGGCCAAGTTCTTGAGAATCCTCGCCAATTGTTAACAAACATTTGAATTGACGAGCTTCCATCGGCCACACGGTTTTAGTATGATAGTCGTATCGAAAAGGAATATGCAATACTTTGCCCTCTGCCGGTATAACATCCATCTCGGCCGGACTATCAAAAACCGGGTCATACACTTCCGTAGGAAATGGGATACAACCAACAAGACACCTTAACGCCAATATAAGAGCAAAGCACCTTTTCATCTATTAATAACGCAATAGTATTATATGATGTAAATGTAGTAAAAATCAGCGAGTATTACTTGAGATTATCGAACCAATTCAGACAAAGTTCTGCTCGACATTATCTACCAAGAGACCAATGGGTTACGCGGGAATAAAAAATCGAAGTCCTCTGAAAATGAAGAGGACTTCGGTCGGGTACCAACCGACAACATTTTCTCGAACCGATTCTTGGAAGACCTTGAGAAAATTTGGGAGCTGCGGCACATCATCCCCGACCCCACTGACCCATCAAAATGCGTGATTTAATTATTAAGACCAGGCATCAATGTCATCTGGAAGAATCTGGCAATATCGAGGAGTTGGGTCTCTATCTTGTCTGAAACCATTTGAGTGGGAACATCTATGTATACAATACTGGTTTGATTTGCCAATGAAATGTACATTTGAAGCCCAGCTATCATTTTAGGGAAACACCCTATCGCGACTACTCCACACTCTTCCTTCAATTCGGGCATCTCTGATAATGGTTTCATTTTTCTGAATAGCCATCTCCTCCACACGACGGAATGATTCATTCCTGACACTTTTGCCTTGGCCACCCTGTCAACAGTCGCTTTATATTCAGCAATAAACATATCAAACATCATAAGCATCGTTTGATACCCATAATGAATGTGAATGTCATATGCGTACGCATCCCATCCATATGCATAATTCGGCCTTTTGCCGACAACGGTTACTTCTTCCATCTGATTGTGTTCTTTCATCCGTGCAAATTTACTATTTTTCGATGATTATCGGTGCGAAATGATGATAGTCATATAGGTGGAGACGAAAATAATGCAATGCACCACTGCCCGCATATCTTCAAGGGCATAACCTCCTCTCCCATACCCGTTTATAGTTGTTTTTCTTGAGTGTAATCCCATAAAATCGGGATTACAAAAAGCACCCCCGTCTATATATCGAACAGATGCTCGTATTGGTTTTGTCTGCTCGTTAGTGAATTAATTTCGTTACTACTCTTGACTTTTTTACTGGACTTACCTATTTATTTGAAAACGATTAGTATGAAAGGAAAAAGACAATTCAGGGAGCTAGACGAAGCGACCAAGCAGAAGATTAGCGCAAGCAGCCGAAACAAGCCAAAATCAGCATCACACAGGCAACGCATCAGCCAATCGATGAAGAGGTATTGGCAATCGGTTCCGCACCGACCCGATGCGGACGAGAATAACGATGTTCAACCCACTAACGATGCGATACAATGAGAACAATGAGATTGTCATCGACGAGTTGAAACTATGCTACCTTGCAGATAGGGAGCAGCTGGCCTGCCTTTTATCTGTTGAGGTCGGAGATACGGTCGTTATTGACCGTTACCTGTTCTATCGGTTCCTCAATGAGAGGTTCCGATTTTGCTTTAATGTGGTAGAGGATGGAGAGTCGGTTGGTCAGTTGAAATTTGGTCACTACACAGACCAAGAAGATGCACCTATGTATGTATATTTAAAGGTTATGAATCCCGTACTATACGATGCCGACAGGCTAAAGCGATTATTGCTGTTGCCGGAGGCGATGGGGATGGTGTTCAATAACTTCACAGAGGTTGATTTGGCTCTGGACGGCGGGCTGAATTTTCCTTACTTGATAAAGCGGCTGATGCGGGACAAGACCGTTACGACCATCATCAACGGTAAGGCGGTCAGGAGCCGAAAGGGTATCCTTCAGGGACTCTTCTTCGAGTATTCTACTTCACTGAACCGCCTCTGCCATCCTTCAGTTACCATAAAGCAGAAGAAAGCCATAGCGAACAGAAGCAGAGGTATATCTGTCCAAGCATACGACAAGAAAGCGGAAATCGACAACCACTCCGATAAGCAGTACATCCTTGACCATTATGGCAATCCCAAAAGGCTTTATCGGCTTGAAATCCGACTATACTACCAGGAACTTAAAGACTATTTCACCTTACGCAAAGTATATCCAATGCCGGAGGCGCTCTTTGATACAGACTTCATCCGAGGGATGTTCTACTACCACCTGTCAACGGTCATCCGTTTCTCTCGTGGGCGGCAAAAAATCGATTGGGAGACCCTCATTAAGTGCAACGGCAAGGTATAGAATAACAATAACCCCTGTCACTGCATTTTTTCTTGCCTTGAGCGAGCAAAAAACGGCATCCTATCATCTTCTGTGTCAATAGTGACTTCGTATCAATTTAATACACAAAAGAAGGTGATACACCGCCAATGAATGTATCACCTTATGACTTTGTGTTAAATGATTACAGGTTCCCCTTGGCCTCGTTACAAGCAGAGCATAAGACTTGCAGATTATCAAGTGTCGTTTCTCCACCTTTCGACCAAGGAATAATATGGTCAAAGTGAATGTTATGTAATCCACCACTACACTCAACCCCACAAATTCTACAACGATTCCCATCCCTCATTAGCACCTGCACCTTCAATCTATTGCTTGGGTCGCGTTTTGTTTTATGTTTAATAACCCCTAGTTCTCCTCCCGTATCTTCTAATTTGCCTGTTTCTGTGTCCTCTGATGAAATATATTGGATGAAACTGTCTAATGCATCATACCAAGCACCAAATTTTCGTGTATAGGCACTTGAAGAAATATTTGATAGTGTTTTATCATCCATATCTCGCCTTGTTGGTTGTTTCCCCTTCTTTAACCAAGCATCCCGAATATTAGCCATTAAGTCTTCGTACGAATGAAATGAATTACCAGACTCAATACCCGCAATTTTTAAGGCCTCATTCCAAGAGCCAAAATGCCGCATAACAGTGACGCTATTGATTGAACTAAGGGCATCAAACTCTTTAATGGTCAATCTTTGTTTGCCAAGTTGTTCGTTTATACGCCGTATCTCCGCTATAATTTTTTCATCGCTGATAGGCTCCTTTTTTACAAGTTTGAAATCCATAGTCTTAACGATTCTTTTGAATACGAGGAGAAGGTATTATGGTTCCACGACGAATTACACACCTGTCGTTTCTATAGGGTTTCTCTTCAGTTATGTTGAGGTTCTTCAGGTAAGTGTATGAGACCCCGATGGACCCTTTGTCCCAATGGTCACAGAGGGCTTTCAGGTTTCCGTAGTAATAGTGACGGTCGCCTATCTGAAGATGCACAAGTGCGCGTTTCTGCTTCTTCTTGTCCATATCTGTTACACGAATTTTAATCAAAAATAGTAAAACACTGCCGATATTCAAAATTTGCCATATAAAAGTTGCGTATTTTAAATAATAGCTGTATATTAGCTTCTGTGATAACAGATGGGTCATCATATTAGTAAAAACGCTAACGCTATGGAAAAGGTCGTCATAATTGCACGGGTCAGCACCGATAAACAAGAGTATCAAAGACAGGTCAATGAATTGACCGACTATTGCACCAAGGTCGGATGGAGCGTGGAGGCCGTGTTCTGTAACAAGGTCAGCGGAGCGAAGCGGATAGAGGAACGGACCGAGATTATGGAGATGATTGCCTATGTGAAGGAGCACGCCATTAGTAAGGTCGTATGTCTCGAAATCAGCCGCCTCGGTCGTAACACGCTCGAAGCACTGAAGGTCATCCAAGTCCTCAACGAGAACAGCGTGTCGCTCTTTGTTAAGAACTACAACTTGGAAACCCTCAACCCCGATGGCAAGGTAAATCCCGTCGCATCCCTCATCTGTACCATCCTGCTTGAGATTGCCTCGATGGAGCGTCTAACCATCAAGGAGAGAATGGCAAGCGGCCGTGACCAATACATCGAAAAGTGCCGCCGCGACTGCATCAAGATGGGCCGTCCCGCCACCTATAGGAAATCGGTCGATGCATATAAACAGCAGTATCAGAAAGAGATGGCGCTACTTAAGAAGGGCATCAGCCTGCGAAATGTATCTGCCATCACAGGCACATCTGTCAACACTCTTCGTCGTTTGAAGACACTTATCGCATAGGTCAATTTGTCTTTCTTGGAAAAATTCTGTATATTAAGTGTAGGTCGATGGTTGCCTTGCCATTTCAATCCCTCTCCACAGGTTGGTCGAGGGAGGCAGAAGTACCTTATAAGCACCCTTTCTGGGTGCACGATAACTACTATTAACAATGTTATCTATACAGAGATGCAAAGAGATTTTACAAGAAGGAAGCATCAGATTAGAAAACAAGACCCTCGAAGAGCTGAGGGGCTATTTGTACCAACTTGCAAGTTTGCAGGTTGAAGCCGAGAATAATGGAATTAACAGTATTGCAGATGGAGAATGTGATTTTGTATTGTAGGGTCAGCACGGACGAACAGTCTGAAGGCTGCTCATTGGAAATGCAGGAGCGATTTCTCCGAGCATACTGTAGCAATC
>Ga0265301_10003544_pt1 | contig 16399 bp, 17 predicted proteins | sample AusTroGonzalo_MG_2_FD_193488 | JGI IMG/M metagenome (GOLD analysis project Ga0265301, IMG submission 193488) | Bovine rumen microbial communities from tropical cattle in Woodstock, Queensland, Australia - Gonzalo_04 | ecosystem: Host-associated > Mammals > Digestive system > Stomach > Rumen ...
ACCGCCTCGACGACAGCCATTTGCTCTTCTACCGCGAGATGATGGGGAGCCTCTGCCTGACGATGATGTACGACATCTTCGAGCTCCACGCTCGCCGTGAGGCCACCGACACCCACAGCGACCGCACCGCCTACATCGTCCGTCAGCTGACCGACCTGCTCGCCACCGGCATCAGCCGCACCGAGCGCGAGGTGAGCTACTATGCCGAGCGGCTGAACGTCTCGCCGAAACACCTCTCCGCCACGGTCAAACGCGTGACGGGCCACAGCGTCAGCAGTTATATCAACCGCGCCACCGTGCCCATTATGAAAGGCTTTTTGGACGACGAGCGCCTCTCGCTCACCCAGATTGCCGACCGCATGAACTTCACCTCGTTGAGTTATTTCAGTCGCTACTGCACCAAACATCTTGGTCAGTCGCCTAGCGAATATCGGCGAAGCCTGCAACCTAAGGGTTAAGGATGGCTGATTCTCATCAAGTCATAACACGAAAAGAGATTCCATAGGTATGAAAAACTATGTATTCCACACTGACGAAGTCAAACCATAAAGCATAGATCTATGAAGACGGCCATTATTATAGGAGCCACCTCTGGCCTTGGCAAAGAAGCAGCAGCAAGACTCGTGACCGAAGGTTGGAAAGTCGGAATCGCTGGCCGGCGCACTGCCGCACTGGAGGCCTTCCAAAAAGAATTTGGCAAAGACAAAGTGTGTATCGCCACAATGGATGTAACCCGTCCTGAATCCGTTGAAGCGCTGGACGATTTGCTCTCCCAAACCGGAGACCCCAACCTGTTCTTCTATGTTTCGGGCGTTGGCTATCAGAACCGTGAACTCGACGAAGAGATAGAAATGTGCACTCTGCAGACCAACTGTGAAGGGATGGTTCGGATGGTGGACCATTTTTTCCACTATGTAAAGACGCACAACTACAGCAAAAGGCACAAGGCTCATATAGCAGTTATCACCTCCGTCGCCGGCATCAATGGATTGGGAACTGCTCCAGCCTACTCCGCGACCAAAAAGATGCAGAGCACCTATCTTACGGCTTTGTCACAACTCTCCCGTATGGACAAAGTTCCCGTTTGCTTCACCGACATACGCCCCGGTTTTGTCGCAACGGACATCCTGAATCCTAACAAGCATTATCCGATGCTGATGTCAAAAGATAAGGCAACAGACCATGTGATGAAGGCGCTTCATAAAAAGAAGCGCGTTTACACCTTTGACTGGAGATTCCGTCTCATCGTAGGGTTGTGGAAAATGATTCCCCGTTTTGTTTGGGAGCGCCTCACTTGGATACAAAACTAGAGGCCGTATAGAATTAGAATTCAAAACGCTCCACCTTCATCTGGCCACATTGGCACATCATGGGAGAGTATTTCTTGAACTCCGGCGTGGCGGAATGCTTGTCGAGCGATGCTTGGTCTTCCCATGTCTCGCAGATCAAAAACACATCCTGTCGAGTGGCACTCTGGAACACATCGTAGGCAATGCATCCGTCATGCTTTTGTGAGTATTCGGTAAGGGCTGCCGCTGCTTGCAGCGCGGTCTTGAATTGTTCGCCATCATTGGCTTGGAAAAAGCAGTTTAATCGTATCATTTCAAGACTTTTATTTTTATTTGATCATCCCCGCCAATGGGTTGACGTCAATCAGTTTCAGACTCTTCACCATCTGGGCCGTGCCTTCCTTGTATTTCTTGAAATGGGCGGTCTGGATATGGCTTTGGTAGGCCTCTTGATCGGCGTAGATTTCCAAGATGTAGATTTTGAAAGGATCTTCTTTGGCTTGCATCGAGAAGAGGGTCAGCACGCCGGGCTCCACCTTCACAGAAGTCTCGCCGACTTCCTTGGCAAAGGCCATATATTCTTCCAAATGCTCGGACACCACTTCGATTTCGGCGAGGCGGACGATCTTCTCGCCATATTGTCTCAACGGAAGGTTCTCGCCAAAAAGGCGTCGGGCGTTGTCGGTGAATACATCCTGCGGATTCAGTCCGTGCGAGGCGAGACGGCTCTCCAAAGCTTGCTTCCCGCTGATGAGTACGGGTTCGGCCACATACGGATAGTCGCTGCCGTAGAGGATATGGTCGGGCGTTGTGATGGTCAGTAGGGCATCGAGGACTTCATCGGTGGGCGCGCCTGCAAGGTCGTAATAGAGGCGTGACAGGTTGGCATCGACATCCACAGGTTGCATCATGCCTTGTTTCACCATCACGGGCAAGAGGGAGCGGAAACGGGGCAAAGCGTTGGGCAGGAAAGAGCCGCAATGCGGCACCACGACTTTCAGATGTGGATAGCGTACCAATACATCGTGTGCTACCATGTTGAGCACCGTGCGTGTGGTCTCGGCCAAGTATTCATAACTGGCCAACGGCACGTCGGCAATCAGTTGCTCATTGACCGCCGAAGGCTTGTGGGGATGAAGAATGGCGACAGCGTTTTGTTGGTCGAGATAGGCCATCAGCGTGTCCAAAGCGGGGTCGCCGAGGTATTGCCCGTAGCTGTTTGTTGCCAATTTAACGTCATCGGCTCCCAAGACCTCCAAGGCATAGTGAGCCTCCTCCAATGCGTGTAGCACATCGGGTAAAGGCAGAGCGGCACAAAATAGGAAACGTCCAGGATAGCGTGCCTTCAGTGCAGCGCACTCTTCATTGTAGCTACGGCAAACCGCTGCCGAAGCCTCCGCGTCGCCAAACCAAGGCTGTGGCGCAGGCATGGTCAGCACAGCGGTCTGAATGCCAGCCTTGTCCATAAAAGCAATATGTTGTTCCGCATCCCAAGCAGGAATGGGAAAACCTTCGTCCATCTCGGCACCATTGGCCTTGATGTAATCGAGGTAGCCCTTGGTGATGGCGTGGCTGTGGAGGTCGATTTGTGCTAGTGTTGGCAATGCTGAAAGGATCATAAAGGCTAAAACAAAAAGGCTTTTTCGCATGGTGTTGTTTGGTCTGGTTATCGTCTATATATCACTTCAGCTTCAAACCGTCCTTAAAGGCCTCGCCTACGCGCTTTGAGACTTGATAATAGCCGTGCGTGTAGGGGTCGAAAGTGATGGCTTGCAGGGCTTCCACGTCCACTTTACCGTCTTTCATCTTGTCGGCCTCGACGGAGGTCTGCAGCACCTTGCCGATGACGCCAAGGCCCGTGTCGTCGCTTTGGTATTCAATGAACTCACACTCCATGGCGATGGGCAGCTCGTTGATGATGGGAGCGTCCACCAACGAGGATTTGGTCGCGGTGAGACCGCTCTTGGCGAACTTGTCCTTTTCGGTTTTGCCCGACACGACGCCGAAATAGTCGGCTTCCACCACATGGGCTGCATCGGCGATATGGACGACAAAGCCTTTGTGTTGCTTGATGTTTTCAACGGTCTTGTGGGTTTCGGTCAGGTTGAGGACCACGCGGTCGCGGTCGAGCATGGTGCCCCAAGCGGCGTTCATCACATCTATGGTGCCGTCTTCGTTGTAAGTAGCCACAAGCAAAACGGGCATCGGGAAAATGGCTTCTGTTACTTTAATGGGTTGTTTCATGGGTTTTTATATTTTTAATTACTTGTTTATAATTGTTTTCGCCATACGTTTTCCGGCTTCGAAGGCCTTTTGCAGGTCTTCTTCCCAGTGCTCCTCGCGATACTTGCGTTTGGCTTCCTCCGAGAATCCTCCCAACTCGAAATTGGCGTAGTTCTTCACTTGGTAGGTGTTGTAAGCATACAGTTTGTCAGGTTGGCCGAGGGCATTGGCGATGCAGTATTCCATCGAACCGAATCCTTGGCTGTTGTTTCGGTTGGGCAATCCGTTCATGGTCTCCAGCAATACCACAGGCATTCTCTTGGGAGCCGTCATGCTGTAGTCGTTGTAGGAGAGCCAAGGAAAGGCCAAACGTTCGAGGAATGTCCGCATCTGACCTGTCACATTGCCAAAGTAAATCGGGGAACCTAACACCAGTCCATCGGCTTGAGCTATCTCTTCCAAAGCAGGAGTCAGCGCATCCTTGAACTTACATACATTCGATGCCTTTCCCTTGATCTTGCAAGCCATGCACGACATGCAGCCTTTGTAGTCGAGTGCATAGAGGCGAAAGGTCTTCACCTCGATTTCGTTGCTGACGGAACTGGCTCCTTCAGCGAATTTCTTGAGCATTGAGGCCGTGTTGAAGGTTGCACGCGGGCCTCCGTCGATGATGATAATCTTTTTCATTGTTGTTGCTGTTTTATTTCCTTTCGCAAAAAGTTACATGTACCATGTCGCCAAAAGTCTTGCCTATCTGTTTCCGGATGTCCTTCCGCACACCGATGATGAAGCAAGGCGTTCCCATCTTGACGATTTGTCCGTCGTAAGGCACACCGTCGAAGGTGGCATGAACCGCCAAGCGTCCTTTGCCAAAGATCGCCTTGATGTCGAAAGGCACTTCCACGTATGCGGCATCCATGTCCTCATTTTGGATGATGATGGCATCGAATTCATATTGTTCAGCAGCGGCCATGAGTAATTCGTTTGATTCGTTCAATTCGCCGTTTTGTGGTTTTTCTGATGCGTCTTCAGCAACTTCACCGCCTGCCCGTAGGGACTTGAGGTGACGCTCACGAAGTAGGCCGCCATGTCGGTGGTGTAGGTGTTTTTGTAGTAGCCTTTGGTGAAGAGTTCCTCCTCCGTGAAACTCTCGGCGAGGCGGAGCATCTCCTCGTGGGTCTCGTTCAGCAGGCGTTTGGCCTCCTCCAAAGGTGTGTTCTGGTGCTTCTCTACCAACATCTTGTCCATCTCGTGGTAGTTCTTGCGATATTCGTCGGGCAGGTAGTCACGAGGGTGGCCTTCGCGGATGTTTTTCACAAACTCGCGCATCAGTACTTGCCATTCGTGAAGGTGGATCAAAAGGTCGCGGAGACAGCGGTCGTATTGCCAGCGCACACCGCATTTCTTCGGGTCGGCGGCGAAGTCAAAGGGAGCTGATATGGCTTCCTCGCTCATCTTGGCCATCTGCTCATTGAGTTTGGCATAACCGTCGGCCATGGCAACTATAAGTTCTTGTTTGTTGGATGGATTGGACATATTATTCAGTTTTGAGATTCATTTTTCAATCTCGGCATTGGTAGTTCATGGCAAGTCGCTCAGAAAAGTTTGGTGAAATGATTGCGATCGTCCTGGTCTTCGATGAAGAAAAGGAAGAAACAATCCATACGCATTGGTTTGCGATGTATTTAACCAAATCAGGGGTGATTGTCATGTTGGGTTGCCTTTTGTGATTGTGCAAAAGTACGAATAATCACAATAAACCAGTATCTTTGCTAAAAAACTGCTTTATCCTATAGGGCATCGTATGTTTTCATCTGATTAACACCCGTGAGGATGTTTTGCCCGCTTTTTATGAAAGAGTCGGCCTCAAGAAAGAGGTGCGAGTGATAATGATGGAGTAAATGATGTGAAAAACCGTCGCAAAGGTCAAGAAAAACAATGCGGCACGGATGGCACCCAAGCAATGGATTCTGACCACTCGGTTGGTGTCGGTTTCAGCGGTGCTCTCTCCAAGACTCTTGTTTTTACTCCGATTCAGTCATGGGAATCTGCATCTATTTACCAATCATCTTCAAGAATCTTTTATCATTCATCGGTTCATTGGTGATATACTCGCCATCATGAAAAACCGCATAAGTAGTAATAGGAGTTGGTGCATTTTGGGCATCTTCCTTGCTCTGAAGATGATAGGCTTTGAAAGGTATGCCGTATTCCTTTGCCAAAGATTCGATGATAGGGACATACTTTCCATTGAACGGACACTGGCTGGTGTAGAATAGCACATATCCCTTTTCTTCAATGTGTGGATGTCTGGCACATTCCTTGAATGTAGGGGCATCTGTTCCTTTGCCAAAGGGCAGATACCACAGTTGGATGCCATTATCGGCTTCATCACATACCATGAATCCTTTATGTGCAAGGAACTTAGGTTCGGAAAGGAAAGGCTTTTTCTTGGCAGATGAAAGGATACACAAGCCTTTTTTCCCTTCCGTTTCGCTATCTTGGATGCATTTATCCAAAAGGTCGTTTGAATACCCGTGTCCCTTAAACGAACCGGAAACCCACAAACAGTCGATGTACATATAACCATCAGCGGCAATAGGATTCCACGCATTTTCCGCAGGAATGTATTCAATAAAGCACTTTCCTCGTTCCACACTCTTCAAGAACACCAGTCCATCATTGAACCTATCTAAAAGCCACGACTTTTTTGATGACACTTGGACGTCATTATTGTTTGAAATGGCACAGCAGATATGCTCTTGCTCAAGATTCTCTTTTGTTATTCTGATATATTCCATGGTTTGAATTGAATGAGGCTGCAAAACTACAAAAAACCAAGCCCTTAAAACAAACACCGCCACAAAGGTCTAAATGCTTTCGATTTTCAGTATTCCTTCATAGATCCGCTTATCCACATCCTTAAACACATTGAAAACCACCTGTTTGATGGAACACTCTGGGTGCTCAACAAAGAAGTCTGAAACTGTTTTTACAGCGATTTCAGCAGCCAGTTGATTCGGGAAACGGAACTCGCCCGTGGAAATACAGCAGAAAGCGACGCTTTCAAGATGGTTTTCATCGGTTAATTGCATGATGGAACGGTAGCAAGAGGCCAACTGTTCCTTTTGGAACTCCGTCGGGATGCCGTTGGGGATGATAGGCCCGACTGTGTGGATGACATATTTGCACGGCAAGTTGTAGGCTTTCGTGATTTTGGCCTGGCCTGTCGGTTCCTCATGGCCTTGTTGGAGCATCATTTGATAACATTCCTCGCGCAATTGTACGCCCGCTGCGGAATGGATGGCATTGTCGATGCACTTGTGCAAAGGATGGAAACACCCCAACATTTGGCTGTTGGCTGCATTGACGATGGCATCTACCTTTAGACGGGTAATATCCCCTTGCCAAACCAACAATTGTTTGTTGGTAGAGACGGTGTGCACACCGTCTCTACATGCGTTTAATTCCACAACACCTTTTTCCTGTAATTGAACCTGCAATTCCTCATCCTGCAAACGCAGAAATTCCTCGCTAATGGGTTTCGGCCAGCGCACATTGCGCAAGGCGCGAAACAGGTCACGCTTGCCTTGCAAATCCGATGGAATCTCCATCTCGGAATATTGCGGGTCTTCTTTCAGAAGGTAATCAATCAAATAATCTAAACGATTCATCTTCAACAATTAAACAATTCAACAAATCGAAGATTCAACGTAGTTAATCAACAATTCAACAATTCTTCTAGTATTTCCCCAATATCCCCATCAATCACAATCGACCTGTCTTTGATTTGTTCCACGGTGAACGCCTCGCCAAGGTTGATGGTGGCGTAGGTGGCCTCGGGGTTTTTGTAGGTCATCTGCATGAACGGCAGTTTGATGATAGTGGGGGTGTTGCTCCCTATGCCTAAGTCCCAATATAGGTTTTTGCCGTGTTGGCGGCCGTTCACGAAATCGAGGTAACGCTGTGCGGCCTTATGCCAGCCTTCATCCTCCACAAAGGTCTCGTCGGAACGCAGGTTAACCTTCATGGCCCCCCCGCAGACGGGACAACGGGGAACCAATTCGGTCGGGATTTTCATATCGTTTTGCGCCGCAATCATTCTCCTGATGGTTTCCTCATTGTCGTAGGTTTTTTGGTGACAAGGTTTCGCACATTGGAACAACCCATAATCGCCTTGGGTGTAGAATAGCCTTTGTTTGTCGAAGCCTACCTTTTGAAATTGGTGGTCAACATTGGTGGTAATAACAAAATAGTCCTTGCCCTTCACCAGTTTCAAGAGGTTGTCGTAAACGGGTTTCGGGGCAGGCACATAGCGGTTGTAGTAGATATGTCGGCTCCAATAGGCCCAATGTTCTTCCTCTGTCGGGAACTGATGGAACCCCGCTGTGTACATATCGGTGAAGCCATATTTCTCGATAAAATCGGAAAAATACTTTTGGAAGCGTTCGCCATTATAGTTGAAGCCTGCCGAGGTGGAGAGGCCTGCGCCTGCACCGATGACGATGGCATCGGCTTCGAGTAAGGCTTTATGTAGTTTTTCTGTTTCCATAAAACGAAAGCAAGTTGCTTTCACAAAACGCGGAAGCAACTTGTTTATTGTTGGTTAGTAAATTGATTTCCTTATTTGTACAAGGCTTCCGCCAACGGAGCGATGGCACCAGGCATATCGGGGAAGGCTTCTTTCAAAGCCATCGTGAACGAAGCCGCATTGGACTTTTCGGCGCGCAATGTTTTCACCTTTTCGAGATAAGCGATACGGGCTTCAACGGCAGGTTTTTCCACCAATCCACCATGTCCACCGATGTAATATTTGCAACCAGAATCAAGGGCCTCTTTCGTGGCTTTCAATTCCGCATCGATGGCATCTGCATTGCCCAATTGAAGCGGACTCATGTGGGCGGGGTAATATGCCCAATGGCTATAATACACCTGTCCACCTATGATGATGCTGGCACCAGGGAAGTCGCTTGCCGCGCCGTGCTCGAAACGGAAGTCAACGCCAGCATAGTTTTGCGTGCTGCCAAAAGGAACCTCCGTGGCTTTTTGAGTCGGCAAGTCGACCATAGTGTCGCCAAACGATTGGGCAAAGCCTTTCATCATGCCACCATAGATAGGGCCTTCAATAAAAGCGGGCATCCCTTCGGGCATGACGATGGGCAATTGGTCGCTGCCACCCAAATGATAGTCGGTGATGTCGGTGACGATGGGCTTGCCAAGGGATTTGATGTACTCGCCAAATTCAGCCGCATTGACCTTGAACAAAGGGTACTCCATCACTACAAGACCCTTTTCACCCTCGATGATAAACGAGGTATCGGCCATCACATCGTTGCTGTTGTAAACATGCAGGCGGAATCCATTCAATTCATACGCCTGAAACTGACCTGTCGTCTTCTTTGTATTATCCATTTTTGAAAAGTTTAATTATTTGATTTAATGTGCTTTATCCTGTCATTAATAATGCTTTCCTGATGTTCAATGCCCCATAAAATCAATGCATCCAAATGGGGCATGAGACTCTTTCCGCGTTCGCTGAGCTGGTATTCCACTCGTGGCGGAACTTCTGTGAACACCTCGCGACTGATAATGCCATCGTCTTCAAGATGGCGTAGCGTTGAGGTCAGCATTTTTTGTGAAATGTCTGGGATTTGTCGCCACAAATCCTTGAATCTTAGTACTTCCTTCTGCTCCAAGGTGTAAAGCACTAACAACGACCATTTGTCGGTGATATGCGAAATCACATTGCGTATCGGACAATCAGGGAATGTGGCGCTTTGTATTTCTCTTTTGTTGTTCATTGTTTCTGAATTAACGCGGCAAAAATATACAAAAATTTCTATATTTCAGTCACTTACCTTTTGTCAATACACGCACCTTTTGGTTAGTATTACTGAAAAACAGGAGGATATAATTACCGCCTTTTAGGGCGTCTTGCCTGCTTTCCATGAAAAAAAACGGCTTCAAGAAAGAGGAGCGGGTGGAATGGAGTAAATGATGTGCAAAACCGCCACAAAGGTCAAGAAATACCTTGCGGCGGTTTAGTCATTATCATCATTTTTCATCAACCTATCATAAAATAAAGAAAAAGTTGTATTTTTGCATCCATAATTTATGGTTATCATTCTATGAGCAAGTCAACCATGGGTACAAAGTTGCCCAGAAAATTGGAACAAAAGATGCAGACAGTAGGCGAGCAAATCAAACTTGCCCGTTTGCGCCGCAATTTGAGTGTGGCACAAGTAGCAGAACGGGCCACCTGTTCACCTTTGACCGTGACAAGGATTGAAAAAGGAACTCCCACGGTAGCTATAGGCATTTATTTGCGGGTGCTTTACGCCTTGCAATTGGACGATGACATTCTCCTTCTCGCCCAGAAAGACGAAATGGGCCGTGCCTTGCAGGATTTGGCATTGAAACACCGTGAAAGAGCGTCTAAGAAAGTTTAGAGTTCAGAGTTTAGAGTTTAGAGTATGAAGACATTACTGGTTTATGCTGATTTTGAGTGGATGGAGAAGCCGCAGCTGGTGGGCGTGTTGGGCTACGAATCGCTTCGTGGCTCGGATTCCTATTCCTTTGAGTTTGACAAGGATTGGCTCATCAAGCAGGGCAGCCTCTTCTTGAGTGCCGACATCAATAATTACCCTGGCCCGCAATACACCAAGCCTGAAAAAGACCTATTTGGCTGTTTCGGTGACGCGCTGCCCGACCGATGGGGACGATTGCTCATGAACCGGAGGGAACAAATTTTGGCCGCTGAGGAAAAGCGTCCCGTTAGGCGGCTTTCGTCGTTCGACTATCTGACGGGTATTGACGATTTCTCACGAATGGGAGGATTCCGCTTCAAAGAATCGAAGGATGGGGATTTCATCAACTGCGAAAAAACGCTTCGTGTTCCTCCCTTGACCGACCTTCGAGCCTTGGTCACAGCCAGTTTGGAAATTGAAAAAAGCGAAGAATCCAACCAATTGCCGGAAAAGAAATGGATTCAGCAACTCATTCATCCTGGCTCCTCATTGGGCGGCGCACGACCCAAAGCCGGAGTTTTAGACCAAAAAGGTCGGCTTTGTGTGGCCAAATTTCCGTCAAGGAATGATGATTACGATGTGGCTTTGTGGGAACACCTCAGCCATGTTTTGGCAAAAAACGCAGGTGTCCATGCCGCAGAGACATACGTGGTTTCTACCGAAGAGAAACACCATGTTCTTTTGTCCAAACGGTTCGACAGAACAGAGGACGGACGCAGGAAACACTTTGCATCGGCCATGACAATGCTTGGCTTGACCGACGGCAGCGATGCCAAGACTGGGAACGGTTATCTCGACATCGTGGATTTCATTCTCCAGAATTGTTGTGATGTTGAGGCAAATCTGCGGCAACTTTATCGCCGTGTGGCCTTCAACATCGCCATCGGCAACAGCGATGACCACTTCCGAAACCATGGTTTCCTGCTGACCTCACGCGGCTGGACACTCTCGCCCGCCTACGATATGAACCCTACATTGAACAATTACCAAAGTCTTCTCATCAACTCCAACACCAACCTATCCGACTTGCAAGTGCTGCTCCAATCCTCGGAAGAGTACATGATTGGCAAGGAAACGGCAAGACAAATCATCACGGAAGTCCTTGAAAGAATAAAGCCGTGGAGACGCATTGCTGCACGATTGGGCATTGTCAAGCGGGAAATGGATTGGTTTGCGCAGGTGTTCGATCGTTCTTGTCAAATATAAAGGACGCGAAACTAACTTATTTATAGCCTATTGCCGCTCCGCCTCATAGCCGATGTCAGTGATGGCCTTGATGACGGCCTCATCGGTGATGTCGCCTTTGACGGTGGCAGTACAAAAATGATTAATTCAATCCTTCGGCAGGCTTTTTCATCGCACGCTCAGCCAGTCGCATAGCCAAGATGGCAACGGGAATGGTCAAAACCATCACCACAACCAGCATAGGTATGTTCTCGATGACAGGTAGCATCAGCTGGTCGTAACCGGCGGGCATTTCCTCGACGGCAACGGCCAATGAACCTTCGGTATCGGTCCACCAATGAAGGGTGTAGGCAAAAAACGAGAAAGCGAAGGGCACAAAGCTCCAGCGGACACCCTTCAGCGTATCGTATCCCTTGATTTTTCTGAGAATCTCAGCCAATGCAGTCAAAACTACCGTTCCGATGATGTAAGCCAAATCCGCTTCGCCCGCTATCAAAAACAAAACAAAGACGAATCCGTTGAGAACTGTTGCCGCACCGAAGCTGTGGATGCGAGTGCAGGTGAAGAGATAGATGAACGCGGTCAGCAGCGGCAGCAAAGCTCCGATGTACGCATAACATGCAGGGTGGATAGCTCCGCTGCAGGCACCGAGGATGAATGAGGCGAGATAGGCCACCGCCATTAGAAGGACTATTAATACGTTTTTCATTGCTATTATACTTTTATAGTTTTCTACCATTTATAAACCGCTAGCCGATTGTTCAAGAACGGCAGGAAGAATGCGAAAAGTTTTGCTCGGAAAGAGTGTTTCCGCATTTCTACGTTGTAGCTCTGCTCCGAAAGCATGGTCAGTCGTGGCTCCAGGTCAAGATACTCCTTGCCCGATCTGGTTCCCCATTGGAACTCTGCATTGGTATATTTCACCGCATCGTGATGCTTCGAGTTTTTGCCCATAATCGGGTGGTGAAGTTCCGCTAATAAATAGCCATGTTCAAACGAGTCGCACAACATATTGAGACAAGTGGTCACTTGTTCTTTTGTGAAATACTCTAACACGCCTTCCATGACCACAATCGTGGTAGAACGTTTGGGCAGATCCTTTGTCCAGTCCGATTCAAAGGCACTTCCTTCCTTCATCACACAACGGTCGCGGTCTTGGTATATCTTCCGACGTACAGCCAGGATGTCAGGCAAATCAACATCAAACCAAGTGATTCTCCCGTTGTCGACCTGTACAAACTTGTCATCGAAGCCACATCCCAGATTGATGCACAAAGCGTCGGGATATTGCTTGATAAGTCTATCCAGCTCGTTCTTGTACATAATGGTCCGCGCCACCACGCCTTCGTGCGACATGAATGGGTCGTATTTACTCACATCGACCCCCAATGCGTCGATGATTTCCTTCGCCTTGTAGTCTTTGATTCTGGCGTTTGGACGGTCGGTCTCGCTGGCACGAATGGCCAACGTTATCAATGCCGTTTCTTGAATGTCACCAATTTTCAAATCCATGTTTTATATGTTTGTGTTGTAAGGTTTACTATTCGGTTCAAAGACAAGGGGACAACTTTTGCCCCCTCATCTTTAAAACTAACTCAAAACCCATCCTTGTACAGTATGACAAAAATCTGCTGCAAAGTAACAGCAGTTCCAAAGACTGTGAAATCCCTAATGATGGGTATTTAGGTCAGGCTCATTAACCATAAATAAGGAATCCTACCGGCCTACACTTCTTTCATATGTGCCACCCGAGATGGAGGTCACTGAGGTAATCAAACTTTTCCTGAACGGAACGCTGACCTTCGGCGACAGCAGCTGCCATCACCATTGCGAAGGGCATCACCACGAATAAAACAAAACCGCCGCAAAGGTCAAGAAAACCCTTGCGGCGGTCAATCTTTGTGTCATCCTATCTCATCACCTTCCTAAACACAAACATCTCGTCGTCCTCACTCCAGTTACCGATTTCTTCGTCAGGAATGGCGGGGCCGTGCTGGTATTTGTTCCAGAACTCCACAATGTGGAAGCCGCAGCGGTTCACATAGAAGTGAATATTCCGCTTCTCGAAGTAGGGCGTGATAGTCTCCCAGACCTTGATTTCAGGATGCATGGCCTCCACTGCCTTCCACGCCGCCTGACCGATGCCTTTGCTGTGGACTTCGGGGCTGACGAATAATAGTTCCAATTCGCCTTCGGCTTTCTCTCGGTCAATCTTCAGCACCACGCCACCGACTTTTTGGCCATCCAAAAGAATGCGGTAAGCCTCAGCATTTTCGCCGTCGATGGAGTTTTCAATAGTGGTGCTCGAAATGACTTCTTCGCCTTCCTCGGTGCGAGTGTCGCGCAGACCAAACTCTTGCTGCGCGCCGTATTTGAACGCCCATTGATTGTCGAGGATGAACTGCTCGCGATCGTCGGGCTGCAAAGGCGCGAGGGTGATGTTGGGTTGGTTGGTTTTCATGGTCATTTTTCCTTTCTTTTCATTAGTTTGAAGCGTTCCTGTAGTTTCTGGAACACGGCGAACAAAGTCGGCACGGTAACAAGCAAGCCCAAGGTGCCGAACAACATGCCACCTACCACGCATACGCCGATGGTGCGGCTGCCGTTGGCTCCTGCACCCGTAGCGAACATCAAAGGTAACATACCGAAAATCATCGTCAGTGAAGTCATCAAGATGGGACGCAGACGCTCCTTCGCACTTTGAAGAGCGGCTTGCCCGATGGATAGCCCTTTCAAGCGACCCTGCGAGGCATATTCCGTAATCAAAATAGAGGTCTTTGCCAACAGACCGACCAACATGATAAGGCCAATCTGCATGTAGATGTTGTTCTCCACGCCAAAGAGCTTGGCAAACAACAGACTGCCCGCCAACCCGAAAGGCACCGACAGCATCACCGCCATCGGGATGAAGAGACTCTCGTATAACGCGACCATCACCAAATAGACGAACAATGCACTGATAATGAAAATAATGATAACTCGATTACCTGTACGACTCTCCTCGCGAGTGATGCCGCTGAATTCTACACTGTAGCCCACAGGCAATTCCTTGGCCGCCACCTCTTGAATGGCTTTGATGGCACTGCCCGTACTGCCACCTTGCGCCACGTTGCCCGACACATCGATACAACTGAACATATTATGGCTGCTCAAGGTTTGCGGCATGTATTCCTTGGTTAGTGTCACGAATTGGCTGATGGGCAGCATCGCGCCCGACTCAGAGCGAACAAAAAGTTGGTTGAGTGATTCAGGACGAATACGGTCGGAAGGTCGCAGTTGCGCCGTGACCTGATACACCTTGCCGTATTTGTTGAAGTTGGAGATGTAGTCGCCACCAAGATAGGCACCCAGTTCGTTGAGCACCGTTGAAGGCGAAACGCCAACCTTCTTACAGCGCGAAACATCCACATCCACACGGTATTGTGGGTAGTTGACATCGTAGTTGGAGTAAATGTCACCGATTTCAGGGCATTCCTGCAACTTTTCCACAAAACGGTCGGTAATCGCTTTCAAAGTTCTGACCTCCATGCCGTTGCGGTCCTGCACCGAAAACTCGAAACCGCCACCACCACCGTAACCTTCAATCATGCCAGGCTCCATCGCGAATGATTGAGCTTCGTGCTCCTCGGCCAGTATCTCGTTGATTTGCTCCATCACGCCTGTTGACGAGTTTTCATAACCCTTGCGCTGCTTCCACGGTTTGAGCTGCACAAAGACTTCTGCACCGTTACTTCCTGCGCCGACACCAACCACACCGCCCACTGCTTCAACGGCAGGCAGTTCCTGAATCTGGTCGCTGACACGGTTCATCACCTCGCGGGTCTTTTCCATCGTATAACCCGACGGCGTGTTGATTTCCACGAAGAGAGTCCCCATGTCCTCATTAGGCACGAAGCCCGTGGGAACCACCTTGAACAGCACCACCATCAGCACTGTGGCCACGGCCACACTAATTGCCACCACCCATTTACGACCAAGCAGCCAATGCACCATATTGGCGTAATGCTTCAGCAAGGCGTTGTAGGTTGTTGTGTATAAGGTACGAATCCACGATTGTAGAGACGCGCCATGGCACGTCTCTACAGAAGATAGTTTCAAGATAAGCGCACACAATGCCGGTGCCAAAGTCAATGCATTGATGAACGAAATGCCCACCGCCACCGCCATCGTCAGACCAAACTGCTTGAAGAAAATGCCCGTGGTGCCGCCCATGAATGAAACGGGGATAAAGATGACCATAAATACCAAGGTTGAGGTGAACAGTGTGACAGCCAACCCTTTCATGGCATCAACGGAGGCTTGGTAGGCCGATTTATAGCCTGAATCAAACTTTGCTTTCACGGCTTCTACTACCACGATGGAGTCGTCCACCACGGTTCCAATGACCAGAACCAACGCAAACAGCGTCAGCAAATTGACAGAAAAACCTGCTACCTTCATAAAGGCAAAAGTGCCAATGAGAGACACCACGATGCCAATGGCGGGAATCAGCGTGGCGCGGAAGTCCTGAAGGAAGAAGAAAACCACCACCAACACTAACAGAATGGCGATGATAAGTGTGATGACCACCTCGCGGATGGAGGCGAAAAGGAAGTCGTTAGTGTTGTCGAAAGTGACGATTTTGATGTCCTTGGGCAACGACTGCTCCACCTCGTGAATGAGTTGGTCAATTTCGAGGTTGATCTTAGTGGCGTTGGAACCTGCCACCTGATGCACCGCGCCCATTACGCCCGGATGCCCGTTGATGCGGTTGGTGAAGGCGTAATCCGACTGTCCCAACTCAATGTCTGCCACATCTTTCAGTCGTAGTTCCTCGCCAGTTGGAAGCGAGGTGATGACCAGATTCTCAAACTCGGAAATCTCCGTTTTGCGCCCCGTGTACCTTAACGCATATTGGAACACATTGTCGGAGTTCTCGCCCAACGCACCCACAGAGGCCTCGATGTTTTGCTCCGCCAAAACCGCGCTAATGTCGCTCGGCATAAGGCTGTGTCGTGCCATCACATCGGGTTTGAGCCAGATGCGCAGGGCGTATTGTGCTCCCCATACCTCCACCTTGCCCACACCGTTGATGCGCAGGATGGCGGGTCGCAGGTTGTTGTAGAAGTAGTTGCTCAGGAAGTTCTCGTCGTAGGTACCGTTAGGGCTTTCCAATGCGATGATACGGAGCTGTCC
>Ga0265301_10003549_pt1 | contig 16384 bp, 33 predicted proteins | sample AusTroGonzalo_MG_2_FD_193488 | JGI IMG/M metagenome (GOLD analysis project Ga0265301, IMG submission 193488) | Bovine rumen microbial communities from tropical cattle in Woodstock, Queensland, Australia - Gonzalo_04 | ecosystem: Host-associated > Mammals > Digestive system > Stomach > Rumen ...
ATAGATATTCAAATATCTCATCTACATTAACATCTACATCCTTTTCATCTTTAGTTATGCCATCTATATACTTATGAATCTTGTCTATCTCTAATAAGCATCTTCCATAGTTATGTTCACATAAGTTCATCAGTATAGTTGCATTTCTGTCATTAAGCGGTATCTTGTTCTGCACATAACGCTTTAATACGTCTGTATTTAGCGTTTTAAAGTCTACTATGCTACTTTCATACGTCTTAAGCATTTTCAAGCGTTTATCAACGCTAGAGAGCGTTAAAATGAGTATATTATCATGTAGTATAGTATCAAGCTGTGAATAAATAGCTTCTTGAGTCAAAATCTCCTTGTCATCATACAATACATAGATTGCGCTAGCATCAAATAATGCTCCAGATGTAAGTCGTTTCCATATCTCAGCTATATCTTCTGCATAATATACAGACTTGCCTGTCACCTTAGATATCTGTTGAATATACTGTCGCTGAATCTCATACTCTTCTCCTGTAAATATAAGAAACTTTGGTATATTATCCTCTTTAATTAACTTTTTTAACTCCTGTACTTGCATTACTATTATCCTTCTTTTTATGGTCATATAAATTACATTTATCAGCTACATCACTATATGCGTTAGAACAAGGTCGCAAACCATTTATAAAATATCTCCATGAATAATCACAACCATCACAACCTTTATCAGTGCTATCATAACCCACTTAACACCACTCCCTTCTAATATCAAGAATGAATATATCAAAGAGCGCACCTTTATTTATTCCTGTTATCTGTAGCTGATTAAGTGTCTTAGACACTACTTTTATTCCAAGTGAATAATGGTCTATGTCTTCTGTGTTATGCCTTACAGTCGCTTCTCTTAATCGAGTTCCACATATTGCTCTAAATGCTCTTAAGAATAATGCCATATCATAACCCTCAGTGCCTTTGAAGTTTATGCTGTTAGCTATCTTAAATGCGTTTGCGGCTGAGGTCTCGGCTATATTATCAACTACTTTCTCCGCAAATCCATAAAACTCATCTGCACCAACTGACTCAAGAGTATTTATATCTCCAGGGGTCTCACAAAGGTCTAACATAATGCCTACATTCATAGGCTCCTTACACGCGGTCTCAGCATAATCAATCAAGTCTTGTGGTGTATATGGTTGCATGAAGTATCTGCCTGCTCTGCTCCATAATGTTGACAGCACATTAGTATTACTATCTGCTGTCATTATGATATAAGCGTTCTTAGGTGGTTCTTCACATATCTTAAGAAGTGCGTTCTTTGCTGACACTGACATATTATCAGTATCTGCTATACAATACACCATAGTCTCTGTTACTGAATAACATTCCTTTATCATCTCACGAACTGCATCTACTTTAGGTTCTATGAATACTATATTACACTCTAAAGCCATTGCTATAGCTTTTGCAAGTGTTCTCTTTCCACTTCCTGCTTGACCAATTATTATACTGAATCTAGGGAATGTAGCATCTTCTATCTGTTTATTTATTATATCTAGTAAGTCTTTCTGTCCTACCATCTACAGCCTCCTTATCAACATTGCTTCTATCAAATACTTAGGTGAGTTATCATATTTAATGTCCGAGTTAAGCTTGAGTAATACCTCAAGCAAAGCGGCTATTGCATCCTCATACTCAAGCATAGTGGTTAAAAATCCATCTGCCCAATCCGTATGCGGTATGTTGACATAATAGTATGATTTGAAGATACAATACTTCTGGATATCAAGCACAAAGTTTATTAACTGTCGCACGAACTGCTTCAAATCCTTACCACTACCATGTACCTCTTCTATGATACGTATTATCTCGTTGGCATCATAGTTTATTATATTAGATACTAACTGAATCATTATGTCATAATCTACCGCTCCCAAAGCATCGACTACATTTTCAACTGTTAAATCTGTTGACAGTGATAAACATTTATCCATCATAGTTATAGCATCTCGCATTCCACCATCTGCTAATTTTGCTATATAATCTATCCCAGGTAACCAGTCCTGCGTATTATAATGATGTACATCCTCTTCATCTAAAATATAGGCAAGTCTATCTTTAATACCTTTCTGTGATATCCTCTTAAAATCATACCTCTGTACTCTACTAAGAATTGTCTTAGGTATCTTCTCTGGATTAGTAGTGCAGAATATGAATATCGACTTTGCAGGTGGCTCTTCTATCAGCTTTAGAAATGCCTGCCATGCTTGACTTGATAGACTGTGACACTCGTCTATAATGAATATCTTATATTCACTATCTAGGCTCTTTGTCTTAGCCTGCTGAATAACAAGTCTTGCATCGTCAACACTGCTGTTACTTGCGGCATCTAACTCTATTGGATGTCCTTTATGCTCATTTATCTCATTTGCAAATATTCTAGCACACGTTGTCTTACCTGTTCCCGCTCCGCCTACAAATAGATAAGCATTTTTAAACTCTTTCGACTTAAGTTGCTGTTGCAGGATAACTTTAGTGCTATCCTGCTCAACAACTGAATCCCAATTATCGGGGCGATATTTAACTGCTAATGTCTCTTTAGCCATTCTTTTTTACTCCTTCTGCTACACTGCTTACAGCTTCCTTGACTTTCTTAGTCCTCATTAGTCGGCTAGTTACTTCGTTTACTGCTAATGATATAATCTCATCAGTATGTTCCTCAACTACCTTAGCAATCTGCTCTTCAAACATCTTGAAAATCTTATTCGAAAAGTCACGATGGTATGAAGAGTAACCATCACGAGAAAACTCAAGTACTTCACTGACTGCTTTCTCTGCGGCTTTTTCCTCACATATCTTCTTAATAGTCTCATCATCTATGTTTATACCAAACTGTAAAATATGTTCCATTTATTTTGCTCCTCTCATTACATACTTTGCATACTGACAGTTACGTCCATATCTGTCTACACACTCCATGGTGATAGTATCAATGTCATAGTGCTTTCTAAGATTAAAGATTATAGCTGACAATCTTGTAGCACCATATAACTCAAAAGCTTCCATACTTGTGATTGAACCTTTACTAAGCAGGTGTCTAAGCACCTCATTACTCTTATTCGTCTTTTTCATCGTCACTTCTCCTTCCTATAGCATTGCGCTTATGATAATCAATAGGCTTATCAAAATCATCTCCACTATATTCATTACTAAACATAATGGTTGAACCATCTAATACAGATAGTGTGAGATACTTACCGTTTGGGTTATACTGCAAATATGTGCTCCATATCTCACGCACCTGCTGTGCTATCTTAGCTTCGCACTCTTCTCTACTCATACCTAACTTAATAGTCGTACTCATCGTCATCTTCCTCCTTTACTATATGTAAATTCCTAATACCTAACTTTTCTTCTATCTCAGCTATTGTCATTTCAACAGGCTTCTCTTTACGCTCCCAAAGAAGTTCAGTAGTTGAAAATCCTGCTAACTGTTCTGGATTTAATCTAATGATACACATCGGGTCATACACTCTCATAATGTCATAATCGCTGTCATCGCATGTCAAATCATCCTCATAACTCGATGCTGACATATGCCCATATTCACGAGCAATTACCCACTCTCCTTGTACTGTTGTTGAATGATTGCTAGGTACGCACAGATACCAATTACCATTTCTAGTCTGTGCAACAAGTCCTGGCTTCATCATACTTTTATCAAACATCTCAAATTTTGGTTTATTATTCTGTGACATTTTCATTACCCTCCTCATCAGTATTATAATTAAACTTAAATAACTCAGTACTGTCATCGTTTATCATCATCTTTAAACTTTCTCTAAAAGCCACTCCTGCAGATGGGTCCTGCTTAAATATGCCATTGAATACTTGATTGATTATGATACCCACATCTGCACATATTTCAAGTAGATGGCCTTCCATCTTCATTTCAATATTTCCACGTTCTGCCTTAATCTCTAACATTCGTTTTCTCCTTCCAATAAGTCATTTAATCGTTTAAATAGTTTTTCATCAATTATATAGTAGTTATTAGTTCCCGGACCGAAGTTAAATGCTAATGCTGAATAATCTTTACCCATAGCAAACTTCTCTTCCTCATTCTTTTCTAACCACTCTTTCTTGATACTGAATGATTTCTTCTCCTGTACACAAGTCTTACATTCTATCAAGAATAAATCTGTTGTAACATCGCCTTTGTTAAAGGCTGTTGCTCCACTATTAGCGACAGTTTTGCCGCTAATATTCTTTGCAACTTTCTTTTCCTGCTGTTTAGAATAAAATCTAGTAGGTCTAACACTCATTATCTTACTCCATGTTCTGTGCATAACTCATCAAAATGGTCCATGATATAGAAACAGATATCTCTAGTTAAGCCCGTTCCAGATAAAGCACATACTGTGCTGATATCGAACATATTAGTTAAACCACTGTTTCTAATGTTGATATAATCTTCAAACTGCTCTTTTGTTGGTACTGTCCACATACACTTATTCTCCTTTCTGTAGTTCTTTATTTAATAAGTCTCTAACTCTGCCGTTTATAGTTGCCGTAGATGACTTAATATCACGTATACTATTATGAGCATCAGTTATCACGTTCTTAGTAAGAATCACGTTCTTTATAACCTCGGACTCAGTACTTTCCATTCGCTTTATTCTAGTATTTGCTATCTTCGTCTGCTCCAGAATATTTGTTAAGCACTCATTCTGTAATTTCATCATATCGTAGATTTGATTAAGCCCTACTATAAGTATATCTAACTGCTGACTGTTTGCAGACGGTGTTGGGGCTACTTCTTTCTGCTCCGGCACTTTCTTAGGTTCATCTTCAATCACTACAACTATTTTCTCAAAGTCTAATGATAGAAACGCACATAGTTTCTTAAGCAGTTCCTCATTCATCTTGCCCTCAGTAAGAGCATTTGACAGATATGAGTCTGCGGCTCCTAGCACCATCTTCGACAACTTACCCTTTGGTACGTTGCACTTCTTAATAGCTTCATTAACTGCGGTAGTATCAAAATATGTTGATTTACCATAAATTCTTGCCATGATATTTATACCTCTTTTCTCTCTTTTTTATAATTTTGTCTGCGTGTTTCCCAACCTCGTTTTGCACCATCACTAATATTTTTACGCTGTTCATCTGTTAATTTTACATTTCTAGGTTTACCCTTTAATGTTTGACTTATTTTATGTTTACATTTATCAATTCTTTCATTGTACTCATTATTATATTTATAAGTACACCACTCTAAATTTTCAGCTTGATTGTTTTTTGGGTTCTCGTCCTTATGATTTATACAAGGAAGATTATCCGGGTTTGGTATAAATGCTTCTGCTACAAGTCGATGTACTAAAAATGCTTTTATTTTCCCATTCTTACATAAATGCACCTGAATATATTTATCTCCACCACTTAATTTCAAATTACGCTCTTTAATGTGTTGATATTTATGATTTGAGTTATCTCCTGCATATACATATCTATCAACTGACTTCACATTACCTAAATTACTAACTTGATATAAACCCTCATAGTTTTTTATATCTTTCCATAACTCAATCATTTTCAACTATCTCCTTTTTCAAAATACTACTGCGTATCACCCAGCCTTCCCATTCAATGTTTACAAGTTCATCTCTAATGTTCTCCACATCATCAATATCTCTAGTGATACCTAACTTGCCGAGACATATTGGACCTATACCATAATGTCTTGATATAGGATTTGTAAGTTCTTTTCCACAGCAGTAGCAAGTGATAGTAGGCTTAGCTAAACCATGTAGCTTCATATAGACCATACCTCTTGTCTCTTTCTCTACTGTTCCCTGCATTATTCTCATTGGCATTGGCACGTCATTATTCCACTTAAGCATAAAATCAAAGTCTACTGATGATTTCTTAGTCATATAAGGCTTAACTGTGATTTGATATTCAGTCTCACGCTCAAGTGCATCGTTAGAAGCATCATTTGACACGTCTGTGACGCTCATATTTGCGTTTTTATGATTAGACTTGAGAATTATATGTATTTCATCTGTTTTGCGCTTAAAAGCGTTTGTAGCGTCTTTAATAGAATCATATTCAACGCCATTGATTTCTACAGCACCTTGCCAATTCTGTAACATGGTTAACATAATATCTTTTCTCCTTTCTATATAATTCTCACCTTAGCATCTATATTATCTGCTAAATAAGTCTTGTAGTCCTCAGCCTTGAAATAGTTGGCTCTTTCGATTGCTCTGTCGAGTGATACATTTACGTCTTTTAAAAAGTGGTCTACGTGTAAATAAGTATCTGTAAGAATAAATGCATATAGTTCCTTCTTACTAAGTTCTGCGATTACTATTTCCTTGCCCTCATACTTCTTAGAAAAATCTAAAATGATTTTCTGTGCCTGCTTTCTTGTTGTTTTGAACATCTCTGCTCTCCTTTCTGTAAAAGTCGTTTACTATCGTTTACATGTACATATTATAACTCGTTGACTAATGTTTGTCAACACAAAGATTTCATAAATTTTTTAAAATTTCAAAACACAGAAAAAGAGCGTAGTCTCGACAAAACTACGCTCTTCTCGTGTTGTTAAGGAATCTTAAACGATATGACTTAACGAATCTAGTACATCACGGCATCTTTATTATATTACTCCTCATCGGGTTCGTCAAGACTTACCTCATCACTATCTATTCTATCTACTATTAACTGCTCTATACGTGCTAGTACTTCCGGCTCATCTGCTAGATACTGCTTTACTGCATCTTGACCATGTATCTTATCTTCTAGTATCTCACCTGTATCTATATCTACGATATTAAACCATGCTCCAGACTTCTCTACTATACCATACTTCATAGCTACTTCGATTAAATCAGTTAAGTAATCTATACCATCTGCATATCTTATAGTATAGAATCCTGTTCTTCTTGTAGGTGGGCAAGTCTTATTCTTTGTCATAGTTACAAGTACTTTATTCCCGGCAGGGTTCTCAGCTTGTCTTGTCAGCTTTCTGCCTGTAGCATCAAAAAACTCACCACGTCTAAACTCAAGACGTACTGCACAGTCGTGTCTCCAACCTCTACCACCTACTGTCTTAGTACCACCAAACATACTTGTAAAATCTTCTCTAAGCTGATTAAGTCCTAGTATAGTACATTTATACTTATTACAGAGTCCTACTGCTCTACCACCAAAATCAGTAAGTGCTTTAGAAATACCTGCATAAGTCTTCTCTGTTAAATCTTTTCCAAGTGCCTGTGCTGATTGCATTACACCAAAACTATCTATAACTAACAGCCCTACTTCACCTGTCTCAATCATCTTCAATGCGTAATCAAATATCTCTTCTGCACTTTGATTAGATGGCTCAAACATAGTTAGTTTATCAACATCAACACCTAACTTATGCGCCCACACCGGGTCAAACGTATGCTCACAATCTATCCACACTACTTCTTTTGCGTCTTCAAGTATTTGATAGTTAGCAACTATATCAAGTGCAGTAGTGGTCTTTCCACCATGCTCTTCACCGAAGAACTCTATCAGCTTACCCATTGGTATTCCACCGAATGTGATGTATGTCAGTCTAGGGCTTGTGAATGGGATTCTGTCATACTCATACTCAGCTAGTCCTCTATGTGCTAAGTCTTCCTTATACTTCTTGTTAATCTCTTTCATTACATCATCAAGTTTACTCATTCTCTTTACTCTCCTTATGTTTACAATATAGTACTGAAATCAATGATATTCCAAGTACACCTATTATAACACCTACAACAATGCCTGCTATAAATGCTACTGCAAATATTTTACCAATCATTTCTCACCTCCTATCTGCTTCTTCAATTCTTGAATAGCTGTATAACATGCTGTTGCTGATTCAGTATTGAATGATTCTAACCACCCTTCTACTGTTCCTTTTACTATGCATGGTGCTTCTGCACTATTTACATAAAAATGACAAGAATGTCGCATCTCACAATTAAAGCAATCATCTCCTTTAACAGCAGGCAAATCAACTACTAACATTATCATCACCATCCTCTATACTAGCTACTAACTCATCAAAGGCATCTCTACCATATTTTGCTATATACTCTTTAATCATTTTCCTATGTTCGTTCATACGTTGCTCTGTTTCTTCCTCATATTCTTTGAGTTTAGCTATAACTTCTTGTGGAGGTTTAGAGGTTATTTCACGCAACGAGTTTGTTCCAAATATTATTCCCAACTGCCTTGTTGAGTACCCATCAAACATCATAACTTTTTTCGCACATTCCCAAGCGTCATTTAATCCCTGCTCATAGTCATCCTGCTGTGTTGCTTCATACTCCTGATTCCAAAAATCCTCGAATGCGTATTCGCAAGCATTACCTCTTCGACCACACGCTTTACAACTTAATATCATGCACACATCCGACTCTGGATTTACTTCTAACCCAAATACTTTCTTAAATAATTCTGCATTAGTCATTCTTCTTCACCTTTCTATACTTATTGATAATCTGCAAACAATCTTGATATGCACGATGTACCTCTTTATCCACATCCTCAATTAAGAATTGTCTGCATACCTTACCATCAAGTTCTTGTATCTCAGTCACTACCTTATTAAGAACATCTTCCCGTTCTAATGTCTTGATAGCCTTATCAAGTGCTTCATTATCTTCATCATCAAATCCTACATAACTATCTTCGTTTTTATCATTATAATATTGCTTTAGGCTGTTTAATGTATTTATAGCTTCTTCATTCGTCATTCGCTCTCACTCTCCCTTTTATTCTACCCTCAAATCCTCATCATCAATATTGCATCTTAAAGTTCCGTAATAATGTTTCTTATTGTCTTTACATAGAAACACAGGTTCTCCACAAAGGAACAATCCCATTTCTGCCCCACATGTAGGGCAATACTTAGGCACTGTCTTTCCTTCATCTGTTAACCAAGGCTTACCATCAGCCTGTAATAGTATCTCTTCGTTTTGCATACTGCACATCTTCCTTTCTCACAACATTTAAGGTTGCCGTGTAAATATTAGCCCGTTGTATATCATCTTTGTCACACTCTAACTCAATTAAATCATTATCAATTAAATAGTTTGCTATTTCTTTAGCTAATTGCCTTTTTGCGTTTTCGCTTTCACATTCATAAAGGCTATTTATAAAAGCGTCGTACGTATTTGTTACAACTGGAACAAAAGGAACATATATTTTAAATTTACAAGTTTCTATTTTGGGGTTAGGTCTATTTAACATTTGAAACCTTAAAAATTTATTATTTCTTTGTAAAATTTCAACCGCACATTTTAATGATACAATTTCTCTTTTATATTTCTTTGCTTTCTGCCTTGCGTTCATAACACACACCTCACTTATCCACAATCACGATATCGTCTAACTTACAGTTGAATACATCTGCAAGTACTACCATATTATCTATAGATGGTAAACATTCCCCACGCATCCATTTGTATATAGCTTGCGGTGTATTGAAACATAATGCACGTTGTATGTCCTTATATGTAACTCTATTCTTGACCATAAGTCGTTTGATATTTTCGCCTGTTGCCGTTGTATCTACCATAAGCTACTCTCCTTCGTCTAAGATATATACCTTGATTCCTTTCTTTCTACCGAACTGAATACATTCGTTGTAGCTATCCATAAATATGTCAATGACGTTACTGCTCATGCCACCTGTATCATGTACATAGAAATCTCCATAACCCTCGATGCGTATTGTCTTATGCCATAACTTAGGGTCATTACTTGCTACTGTAACTCCTGCACATGGGTAAACCCCATCTGCACAATTATTGCCTGTATGAGTATATGCTGTTAACTCATAGACACCTGCATATTCTCCTTCTTCTACATCTTGCGCCCAATATGTGGGTGGTACATCTGTTGGCGGATATGCTTTAGTTGTTAAGCACATACCCATAACTATTAGCGTTTCTAACATTTCTATTGACCTCCTATTCTTGTCAACTCCATCTCTGTAAGTCTATGACTTAGTACTTTCTTTGCACTGCTCAATAACTCTTGAGCGTTCTCTATCTTAGCTTTGAGTATCTTATAAGCACGATTATAGACTATATTAGTTATCTGCTCTTGTATGCTCTCTAACTCAGCTATAGAGTCTTTATCAGCGACTGTGCCGCTTGATAGTTCGTTACGCTTAGTATGATATATCTCTTTATATACTGCCTTACTAATATCATCTCTAATACCTAACTGTTCACATGCTCCACTAGCCCAATAAATCAGCGTTGACAGATTCAACACAAAGTCATCTAGTTCAGCATCAGTTGGTGGATTCTCACCATCTTTCAAACAGTTTCTAATGAACTGCACATATTTATCCAGGTCTTTACAGTAAGGCTTTACCGTAGCTTCTACCAACTCATTGATAATCTTAGAGTGTTCTTCGACTTTCTCCTGTGTCTCAGCTATCTTCTTTAAATCTATATTATCTATTCGCATATGGTGAAACCCTCCTGTTCCAATGTGAGATTGCTAACTCTCTTGACTCTGTATCTGTTCTGCCGTCTTCACCTAATAGCACTCTGCGTCCTCGGCTTTGACAATCACAGCAATACACATACGTAGTATATGCAAGTTCTCCCTTGATGATTGTTTTTGACTTTGGAGCAAGAGTGCTATACCCTCCACAAAATGGGCAAGACTTTATTTTTGAGTATCGTGTTTCTAGTTCTTTTTTCATATGTATTTCCTTTCTGCTACTTTATCTAGCACGCATTTATTAAAGAACCATTCTAAATCATAATCATAGAAGATTCTCTTTTTAGTTCCTCTTATTTCTATCCACTCACTTGTATCCATCTTATTAAGATTCAAACTCTTCTCACCCTCAAGTCGATACTTCTCTATCAACCGAATAGGTATGAAGTATGTTTTCTCCATTGGTATGAACCACACTATGATACCTGCTACAACACCTTTCACTTCGCTTGCCTTAAGCATCAGCGTTCTTTGATTAAATGTTATGTTAGTAAATGGCAATCTATGTGAATGTGTGGTCTTACACTCGATGTAATACATATTAGGATAATGATATACAAGAAAGTCGCATGGGTTTCGCACACCTAAATATCCTTGTATAGGGTCTGGCAGTCTTTCTACTGCTGTGTCCGGTACTTTCAAGAAATCTCGTTTGATAATCTCTTCAAAATCCTTACCTCTTTGTATGCCTTTCTCATTATGCATCTGCATTACACCTCTCTTTATAGTTACAATATGAACACGTCTTCTTTGCTACGTCTTTAGGGATAGGTGGTACTTTCAGCTTCTTGATATAGCTATCACAGGTCTCTATATATCCTATTAGATTCTGCTTCATCTCGTCTGTTACGTTAAACAGAAATGCTTTTTTACCACAGTTGTCTCTACACTCATATAAGAACAACACTTCATTTATTCCAAATGCTATACTGTAGGCTGTAGCTTGATGATAATGAGATGGGTCTACTCCTTTTCTGTCGTTAAACTTAAAACTAGCTTCTGTCTTTATCTCAAGAATATAGTAATGATTCTTATACTTGATAATACCATCACACAGAAAACTCATATTAAGTGTCTTATGATATAGCTTAGTCTCAAACTCACCTTTCTTAAAGTTAGGCTTCTGCACTATATCAAGATACTCTGTAAGCCCTCTTTGCTCTACAAAGTCGGCCACATTGATATACTCACAATCCATATTGTTAGCTTTCATATGCAGTACTGCATCCTGTATACGCTCGTGTCTGTCTGTACCGGACTGACAGATGCCTATGATACTACTTGTAGAATTATGTCCATCATCTTTAGTTCCTGTTATCACATAATAACTCTGTCTAATACAGTTCATGCCGCTAGGCTTGTATGTCTTACTTCCTGGCTTTGAGTTCTTAGCGTCTGTCAATTCGATTGACCTATTCAGGTCATTGAGGAACGCCTGCTCAACAGGCAGTTCCTCTTTGATTGAATCTACTAGATTGATAATGTTCTTTAAACCTGTTCTTGCCACATTGTCTCCTTTCTACTCCGTATAAATCTCAATGTTAATATCGTCAAATGCTTTAACTAGCATATCAACCAATTTCTTAGCATACTTGTACTTCTTCTTGTTAATACGTACCTTTGTCCACTTCTCATATGCTGTATCATAGATATTGTAGTTATCACCATCTGCATTTTTATTGATGCCTAAGCATCTCTTTGCGTGTGCTTCATCTACAAAGAATCCATGCATACTATACATATCTTTCTCGTCCTGTTTATATTCATACAGAACAATCAAGAACGCATTACCTTGATACAGTGAATACTTATAAGTCTCTCCGTGATTAACTGCTTCTACTTCTCCTATTTTATCTTCCCAATCCCAATAAAGTGCCATGATGTTCTCCTTTCTGTCTTACGACATAACAATTATTCATTACATAAACATTATATCACGACATAAAAGATTTGTCAAATAAAAATGCACTGACTATTTCTAGCCAGTGCATCGTGCTTATTGAACTATCATTAGTGCGATTACCTGTATAATGTCTTCGTTAACTAGCTTAATGGTCTTCTCATTATTATAGTGTATCTCTACGCTATCGCCTTGATAAGCCTTTAACTGGTCTAGTAACATATCTATATTCATAGCACAGTCATATGCCTTGAATTTCTTACTGCTGAGATATGGAATAACTTCGTTACTGCTTCTATCTTTGTTAGCAACTCTTATTCCATCTTTCTCAAAGTAAAGTCTAATTGCCTTATCATCGTACTTGCTAATGAACAGTGCAATTCTATCCAGGAGAGCAATGAAATCATTCTTATTTACCTTACACTCACTAGCATACTTCTGTGATATCAACATATCTAACTTAGGATACTCTTCTACATCATCGCCACGTCTGCTGTAGATATAACAACCGTCAGTCTCAAACAACATAACGTCATCAGCTATATAGTACTTGATATCATTCTCCATAAGAGTAAGTAAATCAACTAGCTTTACAGGCATTAGTACAGTATGCTTATCTATAATACGCTTATCATAGCAAGCTACCTGCTTCTTATCAGTAGTGAGTATCTTATCACCTAGATAGTAGTTAGTGATTGATGGCATATCCTGTGTAGTTGCTATAGATGATTTAAGCGTGTCTACTAATACTTTGATATCTTCGACAGCAAGTGTCTTCTTTCCAAACTTAACCTTGTTAGCTAACTCATAATCATTGTATGGGTCTGGGTACTGAATTAACTCACCCTCTTCATCTGGCTCTAACTCAAGCATATATGTACCGTTACCCTTTACTTCAAGCCCATTATCTTTGATATTGAGGTATACATATTCACTTGTCATCTTAGATATCAGCTTATAGAACTGCTCTACATATGGAGTAACATTCAGTTCATCACTCAAATCTCCATCTACACTTTCAACAACATACAGATAATTAGTGCCGTCTGTTGTTGTTAACTGCAACACACCATTCTGCTGTTTGATTCCTATAAGCTGTGATAATGGCATCAGCTTATCATTGCTTGCTCCTTGCACTGCTTTACTCAGCATTGCCTTTAACTGCTCTGTCTTAATCTTCATTCTTTACTCTCCTTACTGTATAAGATTATAAAATTCTTGCCTAAGCATTGAGTTATCTCTAAACGCTCCTTTGCAACAAGCGGTCTTAGTTTTACTTCCTACTTTCTTTATTCCCCTAGCTGTCATACAACTATGACTTCCTTCAATTACAACTATTATATCCTCTGTGTCTAGCACTCTCTTCAACACATCATAGATATCAGTGCCTATTCTTTCCTGGAGTTGTAATCTTTTTGCGCACATATCAGCTATTCTGGCTACCTTAGAAAGTCCAATAACTTTTCCATTAGGTATATATCCAACAGATACATTCATGTCATACATCAGTGCTATATGGTGTTCACAATAACTAAAAATAGGTATGTTCTCAATAACAACTAAATCACCGGTAGTTGTATCTTCAAAACACTTGTCGAACATATGTGCTATTTCCTCATTTGTATAGCACATTCCTTCAAACACTTCTTGATACATATTAGCTACTCGTTTTGGAGTGTCAATAAGCCCCTCTCTAGTAGGGTCATCTCCAAGTGCTTCAATCAGCATTGTAACAGCTTGTTTAATCTTATCCTGGTCAATAGTTTTCATTTTATACTCCTCTCTTATCCGGATTCCAAATAAACTTATGAATCTGCAACTGAACTCTAACGTCATTTAAGTTACAGTCCATAATATAATCTACTATCTCACTAGGCTCAATGCATCCAAACACCGGACTAAAATAAGCATTATGTAAACCATACTGTCTAACTATATATTCCGCTACTTCTAAATCTTTCTTAGACCCTACTACAAACTTCACAACATCAGTAGGTCTAATACAGCTAAAGTTAGAAAATATCATCTTATCTTCCATGCCGCTAGACGGACATTTATAATCTAATGTTATCAGCACATTCTCATAAGATACGTAAGGTTCAATTTCAACAGCTCCATTAGTTTCAATATTTACTAAAAAACCATTGGTCACCATTAAATCTATAAGATGCTTAATTCCCGGCTGAATAAGTGGCTCACCGCCAGTTAATGTAACTCTACGACACTTATATCTCTTTAACTCAAATAAAATATCTTCTGCGGTCATAGGCGTATAATTATTACCTTCAATCCCATAAAGAGTATCACAGTAGCTACATCTTAAATTACATCCGTATAATCTTACGAAGGTGACAGGCAAGCCAACTCGCTTGCCTTCACCCTCTACACTTTTAAAAATTTCTACAACATTATATGTCATCTCTTTCATAGATTGCTATGTTACCTTCACTTTCTTGTACTGAAACCTTATAACAGCATCCAACATCACATAAATCATCCACTCTTGTGCAAACCCACTCAGCTATATTTTCAGCAGTAGGGTTCAATCCCAAAAGCACATCATTTATATATTTGTGGTCTAAGTAATCGTGTATCTCCTTCTTAATCTTAGCAAAATCTACTATCATGCCGTATCGAGTAAGTTTATCTGCCTTACAAAATACTGTGATAATCCAATTATGTCCGTGTAAGTTCTCACACTTGCTATCATATGGTAAATCTAATTTATGTGCGCCTGCAATCTCTAATCTCTTCTGTACATAAAACATATTCATACCTCCTTATGTATGTCTTTCCATTCGTTAAATTTAATTGCTTTGTCATCAATATAATACTTAGCAAGAGGTTTATTACTAACATAATCATCAAATGGCAACTCATGCTGTTTACAAAACTCTACAGCTTCCTTAAAATCACTGCCTACTCTTGATGTATATAATACTAGCCTATATCCTTTACGCTTTAATAATAACAATTCATCTTTACACCCATCTCTAAGTTCCCCTGTTATTGGGTAGCCTGACAATGTAGTAATTGTATTATCAAAGTCAATGCAAATAGTATTATTTTTGTATACTAATCTATAAGCTAACTCTTTAGCATCTGGTTTAGCATACGGATTATCTAAAACACCTTGGGTAAATCTAACGATATCATCATCACTAAATATATAACCATTATTATAAAATGCTATGAATTTACTTTGACAAGAAGTGCATTTCATACAAGGTGAATTATTTATAGGATTATAACAACTAAAAGTTTCATCATAACACCGCTGAATATCACTGCCATCTAATTCTAAATACTTAGCTAACAATTCTGTCTTACTTGTATTCTTGTACGGCATTACTATACTAATATTAGAGTTTGGTCTAGTACTATCCTCGGACAATAGATAGTTAATTACATTCTCTGATAGGCACGCAAATGTTTCATTTTTATCCTTATGAGTAGAACTACCTGTAGCCCCTAAACAAATTATATCCCCGTAATGTGCCGCATACACTGCAAAATGTAAATTGCGTAACGGAAGATAATAGTTATTATCTATCTGCTCAAACTGTGCTAGTGGCATTTCTATTATTTCCACATCTTTTAAATTCTTAACTCGTTGATATTCCTGTTCATTGTTTGCTGTGCCAGTATGAAAAAATAATTTAACATCAGGCTTCCATAATTTATCAATGAGCCAACTATCCATACCACCACTATATAATAAAACTTTTCTCATTAGAATAACCTCATAACAGTATTAAATGTTGTTGCTTTACAAACAACGGTCTTCATTTTATCTCTCACATAGCACGCATTAAATATGGTACGTTCTAACCAATCAGTTCCTAACTTATCCATATCTAATCCGTACTCAACACATACTTTTTCTACTCTATCGTAGGCTTCTTTAGGTTTAGATTTTAACTCATCAAAATTATCACCTATGTATACTAAACCATACGGCGTCATCAA
>Ga0265301_10003551_pt1 | contig 16381 bp, 7 predicted proteins | sample AusTroGonzalo_MG_2_FD_193488 | JGI IMG/M metagenome (GOLD analysis project Ga0265301, IMG submission 193488) | Bovine rumen microbial communities from tropical cattle in Woodstock, Queensland, Australia - Gonzalo_04 | ecosystem: Host-associated > Mammals > Digestive system > Stomach > Rumen ...
TGTAGTCGGGAAACGCGCCCCACAGCGCGACATCGTGCCCGTATCCGGCGAGCAGAACCGCGTTCGCCGTCCCCCAGCCACCGTCTCCTATCACAGAAATCCTCATGCGGCGTATTATACCAAAAAAAGGAAAATTGCGGTTGCCCCCTTGCGCAAAACGAAAAAATTGTGTATCATTCACCTCAGCAAGTCAAAAGGTATCAAGGTATCAACAGCCATGAATAAAGTTCTACACGTTCTAGTCTACGTGTTTCTCGCGCTCGCGGGCGCGTCGTTGTTCTTCGAGCTGCAGCTCAACGCCAAGCGCGCCGAGCTGACAGATCGCAACCGGATGCAGGAGGACTACATAGTCCGAATCGCCCGCACGGTCGAGAAGGGCGAGCCCGACAAGAGCGCGACCTTCGAGATCAAGAAGGACAGCTCCCCCGTCGAGGCGCGCCTCGTGGACTCGCCCGACATGGACAACGTCCTCGACGAATACCCCGCCCCGCTCGAGCAGGCGAACCTCGAGACGTACAACTGGGACGGCCAGTCCGAGCGCAAGCAGCTGCGCACCGTCTACGTCCTCGACTTCGAAGGCAACCCGGTCATGGACGGCAACGAGCCGCTCAAGCGCGGCAAGGGGACGGAGGACGAGATGCTGTCCCTGCTCTTCGAGTCCGCCAAGGCCCAGCAGAGCCGCCTGAACACGACGCGCGCCGCGCTCACCGACCTGCGCGGCAAGCTCGAGAGCGTCGTCGCCGAACTCAACAGGCTCAAGCCCGAAGCCCGCCAGGACAAGGTCACCATTGTCGAGCAGAAGGAGAAGATGACGCGGCTTGAAGGCGAAAAGGCCGACCTCGAGAACCAGATCACGAAGGTCAAGGCGCAGGTCGAAGAGCTCAACGGCGAGATATCCTCGCTAAAGGACGAGGTCTCGACGGCAAAGGACGAGACCGAGGCCGCCAAGGAAGAGACTGCGAAGGCCAAGCAGCTCATCGACAGCCTCCGCAAGATGCTCAAGGAGTCCATCCAGACGCAGGGCTCGAAGTCCGCGGGCGTCGGAGTGGCGGTCACTTCGCTCCCGGCCGGCGACAAGGGCAAGATCGTCGACGTAGACAACGAAGACATGTTCGCGATCGTCGAGTTCACCGACGAGGCCATGACCGAGCTCAAGGGCGAGAACCGCGACCGTCCCCTTCCGTCCATCGAGCTTGGCGTGAAGCGTCCCGGATTCAAGGGCGAGGCCGGCGAGTTCGTCGGGCGCATCCGCCTACGCCAGGAGGTCAAGGGCAAGAACTACGTCGTCTGCGACATCCTCGGCAACTGGGAGCAGGACAAGCTGAAGGTGAACGATGTCCTCTTCGCGGACTAATCTGCTCATGGTCGCCGCCGCGCTTCTGGCGGCGACCATCCTGTCTGGTTGCATAGCCGACACCGCGGAAGACACCGACCTGCCGTGGGCTACGAACAAGAACTGGGAAGGCATAGTCCCAATAGCCCCGACGCTAATGGACAGGTACGAATAGGTGGTTTCCGATAGGGAGTTCAAGGTCAAAGAGGGCGGCATCCGGCTGGATGCCGCCATTCTTCGCGAGTTTCCGACGACTACAAGGGCGTTCGCACGCGAGGCAGTGGAGCGCGGCGACATCCTGGTGGGTGGCCGCCCAGCGGCCAAGGGGCTCAAGCTGCGCGGCGGAGAAACGGTATTCGTGCGCGAGCTGATGGAGGCCGCCGACAACCGCGTCAAGCCATCCGGGGACTGTCCCCACGCGATATTCGAGGACGCTTCGCTACTCGCCTTCGACAAGCCGGCCGGACAGCCCGTCCAGCCGCTCTCGTGCCGCGAAACAGGCACCCTCATGAACGCCGTGGTAACACGCTACCCCGAATGCCGCGAAGTCGGGGACAGTCCCCTCATGGCGGGCGCCCTCCACCGCATCGACGCCGACACGTCGGGGCTAGTCCTCGTCGCCCGCACCGCAGACGCCTTTGCCAACCTTCGCGCGCAGTTCGCGGCGCAGACGGTCGAGAAGACCTACCTTGCGCTGGTAGAGGGCGCTGTCGCAGTAGGCGGAACACTTGAGAACGACCTCGCCCACGACCCGACGCTCCCCTTCTGCCGCATGATCGACGCAAGACGCAACAGGCTGACGAACGCCCAGAGGGCGAAGCTCAAGCCCCTTCACGCGGTGACGGCGTTCAAGCCAATCGCCCAGACGACGTACGCGAACGAGGAACGCACACTTCTCGAAGTCGTCATCCGCACCGGCGTCACCCACCAGATACGAGCCCAGCTCGCCCTTGCGGGCCTTCACATCGTAAACGACCGGCTTTACGGGGCGTTCGCAGTCGAAAACCAGTGCGGGCACTGCCTGCACGCACTGGCGGCGAAGTTCGCCCACCCGAATTCCGGCAACCCTGTCGAAATCCGCACTCCCACGCCGTCGTGGGCGCAGTTCGCAGCCTACGGCTGAGCCAGCGCCCCGGCACGGACGTCCGAGGACGGGTCGTTAGGATTGCGGGCGCGGTTGGCGTCCCGCCCTCCGGAAACGAGCGGCGCATTGACGACGGCGCGCAGCTGCCCGGGCGTCAGGCTCTGAACTGGACTGAACGCGTCCCCGGAAACGTAGTCGACAAGCCTGGATCGTAGCCATGCCGCAGCAGGGTCGCCGTTCTGGAAACTGAACGAGCAGACGAGAAGCCGGCCTTCCCCTACGCGATACTCAAACATCGCCGCCTGGCGTATCGGCAGCTTCACCGAAGACGCTACGTCGACTATCGGATCGAACGGAACGCCCGCCTCAAGCTGCACAGCACGCCCGCCCTCCATAAGCCGCCTGAACTGCCATCCGCAGAAGCCGTCGTGCGGAAGTCCCTCAAGCGCAGGATGCCCTGTCTTGACTATGGTCGCAAAGTTGCCGGAAGTGCGGCCTGCCATGCCGATGCGGTATGTCGTCGGCAACGACTTGAACGGCCCTGCCCCAAGGAGCAGCACACGACTGCCGTTCGCAAGCGCCGCCACAAGCTCGTCCTCGCCAATGTCCTCGACAACCATGACATCCCCTGGAGTCGGCCTCTGCGCAACCTTCGGAAATGCATATATCTCCCACTCGTTCTCGGCGACGACTGCCTTAGACGAGAACTTCGCCCGCAGAAGATATTTCATGGGCATGTCCGACTTAGGGATCGAAACTTCAAATTCACCGATCACCGCAATCCCCCCATTCACTACATCGCCTGCCTTCTTCTCTCCACTCCAGACACACTCTCTGCCACTCTCGGCACTCGCTTTGCTCGGCTTGGTCGCTTCCCCATGGGTCGCGCCCACCCTCAAGGGGCGGCTACGCGCCTCTGCGTTAAAACTGAGTTCCTTCCGGCTCGCGATAAGCTCCACGCGAAGCATTGCATCCTTCGCATCGCCCTCATAGTTGGAAATCGACACCTTCACGCGTTTCTTCTCGCCTGCCATGACATTGAAGTCGCTGCCAAGGTCGGAAAGGAGGACAGCTGCCGAATTGTACCGCAGGACGTCCCCCGCCGTCTCGCCAGGCTTGAGCCTGTAGAACTCGTCCATCATCCCGACCGAGTAGCCAAACGTGTGCCAATGCGTGTTGATGTCGCCGAGGAAGTCGTACCCCGCGACGCGGTCCGCCGCGCGGAGCTTCTCGAACGTGAACTTGCGGATGCGGCGCATCCATTCGCACGAGTTGCGGAAGTAGGCGTCCGCACGTCCCAGGAGCCCCTTCTCCTCTAGCACCCTGCGCGGCTCGGAAAAGACGCCGGCCTTGAGGATCGGCGAGTCCGGCGGATACATCTTCTCGAGTCCGAAGTCGACGTAGCTCGAGTCGATGCATATCTCGTGCGAGGTGCGCGGCTTGCCGCAGTATGCGTCGCCCCACAAGTCGAGGTCGGCGGAGGTCCCCTCGTTCAGCGACTCGTAGCTCGTAAGCCCGAGCTGGTACGACGTGAACATGTCGCAGAACTGCGCAATGCGCGACATCCTCTCTGCGTTGTGGGGGAACGGCTTCGGCACGGTCGGGTCCTTCCCTTCCACAAGGAAGTACTCCACGCCGCGCATCGCGCTCATCGGCGAGAAGAGCGAGTCCGTGCGCTCGTGGACCACCTCCGCCACGTCGCGCAGGTATGCCTCCGCCATGCGGTCGATGCGGGTTTCGTTCCCCGTGCAGTAGATGACGACGGACGGATGCCGCCGCGCAAACGCGATGATTGCTGCGAATTCCGGTTCCGACACGAAGTTGGGCGACTCTATGTGCACCAGCATGCCGAGCTCGTCCGTCGCCTCCAGGTATTCGACAGGCGGAACGAAGGTGTGGAAGCGCACGAAGTTGAACCCGAGTTTCTTCCTCTTCGCCGTTACCATGCGGTAGTATTCGAGGTCGCGCGGCACGTGGACGGTCTTCGGGAAATAGCAGTGCTCCGTCACGCCGCGCAGGTAGACCGGCCTGCCGTTAAGACGGAACTTCTCGCCGTCCGCGACAAGTCGGCGGATGCCGAACTTCTGGGAATACTCGCCCCCAGGCGTCTTGATGCGAAGCGTGTATCGGACGGGCCGCTCCGGCGACCAGAACTCAAAGCCGTCGCAAGGCAGCGTAAAGTCGCCATCGGCCACGCCGCTCGCAACGACCTTGCCTGCGGTGTCAAGAATCTCATACCGCCACTCTACATGTTCTGCATGTTCTACATGGCTACCATTCACATGCACCGTAAACGACTTCAGGTCCTTCGCCGTCGTCACGTACACGTCGCCAAGCCCGTTCCTGGGGAAGCGGAGCTCAAGGCTTCCGTTTACGCCGCCCGTCGAGCGGAAAACCGAGCGCGTCGTAAGGCCGGACACGTAGTCGCAGTAGCCAAGGTTCGGGTTGTTCGAGACGGCAAGGACTATCTCGTTCGCCCCCTTCCTGAGAACGCCCTTCGGAACTTCAAGCTCGAACTGAGTGGAAAAGCCTGCGCGAAACGCGACGAAACGCCCGTTGATCCAGACATGCACCTGGTTGCGCACGCCCTCGAACGCCAGCACCGCGTCGCCAGTCCTGTCGAGTTCCACGATGCGGCGGTAGTAGAAGCACCCGTATATGTTCGGCAGCGTCACGTCGCCGGCACGATCCGCAATCGGCAGACGCTGGCGCTCGAAAAGCGGATTGACGCGGAACTCGCCTTCCATGCCCGCCGCGCGAAACTCATCGACCATGTCCTCCCAGTATCCGGGAATTGCGCCGGCAATCCTTACGCCCTTGAACTCGGGCAGGACGACGTTCTCGTGGGCATAGGGCTTATACACCATCTCCCATTCGCCGTTGAGCGAAACCGCGTCGTAGACGCAGTGTTCGAACACGGCGCCGCCAAAAGCCGCCCATGCAACCGCACAGCAAAGAAAAACACCAATCACTCGTTTCATGTCATATGCTCCTTGTGAAAGCCAGAGTCAGCCCACAAATTATATCATAATAACATGCCGCATTGCATGTTGCAAGCCTACCTGACGACAAGCCTGCCGTAGTTGTCGCCTGAAACCACGCCTATCCTGAGCCGAGAATCCTTCCCGTCGCGGAAGTCGGGAACATCCGGCCAGTTGGCGGCATTGCAGCGGTCTATTGCAATCCATGCCGGCGCAAGCCGAGGATCCGACGGAATGTCGGCGGCGGGAACGACGGCGCGGAAACGCCCGTCGGCAACATCGGCCTCATATGAGCGGAACGACTCCGAGCCGCAGAGGTCCGCCGTATAGACAAGTATCTCCTTCGAGCCAAGGGCGTCGCCCTCTGCGACGATATTTCCGCCGGCATCCCTTGTCGCCACCATGGCAGGCGCGCTTCGCTCTCTCCCCGAAAGCGGCCAGGGCCGTCCAGCGTCCAGCTCGGCGCGTATCTCGCCAAGACGGAGGCGCGACTTCTCCAGCGCGCCAATTCTCCATTCCAGCGATTCTGCCGTGAACTGGTGCGCCTCCGCCTCGGAATGGAAGCCAAGCCGAGAGTCGTCGCGGCAAAGCGTAATCATCTTGCGGGAGGCTTCCATCTGGCGAACCAGAATGACATCCATCTTTTCGGCGGCAGATTTCGCCTTGTCAATGTCGCCCGCACGGCTCGCAAAAAGAGCGTCGCGCCGCGAAATGTAGAATTCAAACACGTCCTTCGCACCAGCGAACAGCAGTCGCAACGCCTCCATTACGCCAAGGTCAAGCCTGCGGTCGCGGTCGCCTGCGTATTTTGCCCGCAGATTGTCGAGGAGATCGCCGCCGCCGGAATCCCTCTCGTACAGCTCGGCGCACATCTTCCTGGAAAGCTCGAACGCATCGGCAAGAGAGAATTCCTGCAGGCATTCTCCCACGAAGTCGCCGCTTGGCGCTTCAAGAGGCTTCCACGTGCGGGCGAGAGACTTCAGCTCGACATCCGGCAGAAGCGGCCAGTTGACGGACGAGTGGAACGGCCCGTAGTACTGCATGGCCATCGAAAGCGGGTAGTTTGCGTAGCCGTCCGAGAACTTGCGCCAGAGCCTTGCGAGCTTCGGCGCGTCCTCGCCCCACTCCTCGCGCGCAAGTCGAAGGAGAAACGCGTCCTCGCCCTCCGTGAAGTCCTCGTAGGCAAGCTCGCCAGCGGCGCGGTTCATGAGGCCCGGGCTGTTCCCGAAGTACCAGCAAAGCATCACGTCCTTCACTCCCGCCGACTTCATGGCCTTGTACTTGCGGTAGAGAAGCCCCGGCACGGGAACGAACGGCACCGTCGCGACTTCGTGCGAACAGGCCATCTGTATCTTCGCCCCGAGGCGCGTTCCGGCCTCGCGCGCGGCGGCGGCGACATTCGCAAACGGCGCGGCAGGGCCTGGGTAGGACAGCCAGTAGTCGCCGCCATGGCGAACCTTCCCCTCCTGCACGCGCTCTGCTCCAGACTCGAAGTTGAACAGGAACGTCGCGCCGTCGGGAACGTGCTTGGCGCACTCGTACACCCAGGCGTTTCGCGCGGAAGGCGGCTGGGGATGGTAGAACCACGTTATGAACTTCGCATCCGGCGCAGCCTCCCTCATGCCCCGCACCATCGGGCCTATCTGCCGCAGATGAAGCTGCCACGGTTCCTCTTTGGCGCACTTGGGGCATTCTATTCTGTATGGTCCTACCGGCTTTGCCGAACTGAGGCACGTCGTGTAGCGTTCGCCGCTGGAGATGTTGATCATTCCGCCCAGCCCGGGAACGCACGAGAACACGTCCTTCACCGACTCGTAGAGGTACTGCTCCACGACCGGCTCCGACGCGCACATATTGCGCCATTCCGAATTGGAGACTCCCTCGCGCTTGCGCACCGCCTCGGGATGCGCGATGGCGAACTGATCGTCATGCCTCAGCAGCTTCGGCTCTATCATGAAGAGGAAAACCCTGATCCCGTACTTCGCGCACTTGTCCACCGTCTGGCGGAGCTTGGCGATTCGCCTGTCCCTTCCGGCGTCCGGCCTGGTCAGCGACGTCTCGGCAATGTCGCGCAGCACCACCGAAAGCCACAGTCCGTTGACGCCCTCGTTTGCAAGTCGTCGCAGATACGCGTCGGGGTAGTAGTCGATGTCGTCCACCAACTCGTCGCGGTTGAACGGCGGACGCTTTATCGGAGAGAAGAAGCACCGCGATATGCGGTTTTCCAGCCACGGAGTCTTTCCCTTCCCGACCGGCGGCAGGCCAAGCGCGGCAGACGGCCTGGCCAGCTCTTCGCGGAACTTCCACCCCTCTATGCCTGGTGGCGGGGGGGGAGTCCCGATTGCCGAATAAACCCCTGTCTGCGCGTCCACCGTGCGCGTACCCGCCAGGGCCAGCGAAGAAACGGCGACTGCTACGCATGAAGTCATCGCCACAATACTTGTTCCATATTTAGTTCGTTTTGTGGAGCCTTTGTGGGTCTGTCCACACGAAAATCCACGACCCAAATCCCCCATGTCAGTCTTAAGCCTGGCCAATCATCGGAACGTCAGGTAGAATCCGCGCGGACCGACTATCAGGCGCCCCGTCCCCTCGAAACCGACAACGACATTCTCCGCCCCGCTTGCGCTGGATCCGTAGCAACCGCTCGTTTGGCGCACGCCATTGATATATAGCGCGGCCACGCGCTGGTCGCCGCCGAGCTTGATGGCAGCCGTGTCATCGTAGTACACCTCCACGGACTTGCCGAGACACCGCTCACCCTCAATCTCGGCACGTGCCGTGCCTTCCACCAGGAACCGCGAGGCTTTCTGGAACTTCGCGGCCGCCGTCAGCCGCAACGTCCCCTCGCCTACTCCGATGCCGCCAGTCGTGTCCGCTGCACAATCCTGAACGAACAGAGATGTCCCTCGCTTGTACAACGTCACTGCGCCATCGATGCGCACTGCTGAGTTCGTCATGGGCTTATCCTTGGGATTGGCGGCGCTGCTCCAGTCGTACTGGCTGAAGTAGACCGTGGAAGGCACGGTTGAAGTAATCGTGCCGCCGGTCATCTTCATGAACCCGCCGATCTGCTGGTCACCGGCAACTATCAGCCGCGCGCCGGAATTTCCGAAAAGGACTTGCATCGCCTCGGTGTTCAGCGCACGTGGCTGCGTCGCGGTCAGCGAAGACGCAGAACAGAAGTCGATGCCCGACACTGAGTTGCTCGGTGTCTCCAGCACAACGTTCTGCTCGCTCGACAGATAGAAGTAATTGGCGGAAATCGGCGTTTTGCCGCGGAAGGTCCACTTTGCGCTGCTATGTCCGTGGAAGCACGTCCACCCCCCAAGCGACGCGCCGCCTTCGCAGATGACGTGCACGTTCTGATTGAAATGCAGGCGCATCGAGCCGACCTGCGTGAACTTCCGCGTAAAGCGAATCGTTCCCGCATCCACATAGAAGTTGTAGTAGGCGTTGTTGCCGTCAAAGGTTATAGGGCGCTCCACCACTGTCGAGGTAAGGAACCGCGCCACGCCCTGTGCGGGGTTTGAGCCGTTCACGCTATTTATCCGAATCAAGTGGTCAGACGCCGGACCGAATGCATTGGTCGACGTGTTTACGTAGACTGTTCCGCCGTTCGCAGACTTGGAGCCAAGAGTGAACGGCCCCATGCTGGACGACGGCGCGTTGAGATACAATCCACCTGCACCTGTTTTATGTACTTCGGACGCGCCAAAATAGTCGGACACGCCACCATCGACATTCAACCGGCCACCCGTACCAACGTCCCATGTCTGGTCCCCTCGCAGTTTGACTGGCGCAGCAAGCGTGTCCGTACAGCCCGCTTGAACGGCGATGCCACCAGTGCGCAACGTCAGAACACCTATGCCATCCAATGTAAAGTCCCTGTTGAATGCGACTCCAGACCAATCAACATTCCGGTCAATTTCCGCGCGTTCACCGCCGTTGCCGAAAGTTGCGGCGAGACCGCCGCCGGTGAGCGCTGGCGCGGCATCGCCCGTCCAGTTGCCCGGCGCGGAAATGGAATCATTGGGAGAGGCCCCTCCGCTCCATACGGCCGTCGTTGGCACAATGGGGAGATCCCTGGCGATGATGTCTCCGCCAGTCAGCCCGGGAATCGCGCCGCCTGGATGATAGGTGTCGCCTGGAAGCGGCTCGCCGTCAACCTTGACGCCGAGAAAATCATAGGTGTCACCCGCCGGGATCTTGAAGGCCGCGCCGGTCGAGTAGTCCATAATCACCGTACCGACGGCAAACGGCGTAGCGCCTGATGCCACCTCGAACGTGCCGCCCGCGGCTACCTCTATGTTCGTCACGCCGATGAGAGCGTTCGCCGCTGACGTGTTGAGCAGGAAGCGAGCGCCATCCGCCACGACGATGCGACCAACCTTCTTGAACGTGGCGGAACCACCGACTTCAAGCGTACCGTTGGACACGACCAGGACGCCGGTCATTTCGTGGTCACGGTCCACGAAAGTCTGCGTAAAGTCGTCGACAGGCGCCCATACAAGCGAGATATTGTCCATCAGAATCGCGCATGTCGAGGCACTGTCAGTGCCCTTGAGCGTGATTGTGCCGCCTTTTATGGTCGTAAAATTACCGTCGTACGAGCGGATCGTGCCGCGGCCGCTAGCGTTCGAGCCGCTATGCATGATGCGATCGAAAATCTGATCGAACCCATGTATGTTCATATAGCCGGAAGTCGTGTCGGCGGTAGTGCCGGAGCAGTACTGGTCATACCGCACAAGCGGTGCGCCCGGAAACGCATTGGATGTCATCAAGTCAAAGAGCATCTCGTATCCTGGTGTCAGCGTGCCCACCGTATTTGTGGCGTAGAGCCAGGTGTGCGCATTAGCCGAAGAATACCATGCTCCGCCATACATATGCGAGAAATGAACAGGGGCGTTGAAGTTCACATTCCAGTTGTTGCGCACTCCGGAATGGTACGAGGCACGTGGAAACGCCACCGGAGCGTTGAAGTTCACCGTACAGGCAGCGGTCGTGCCGTTCACTATCCGGATGTCTGCGGTTACAGTATCGGAGCTGACCGTTCCGTTGAAATTATATGGCGTGTTCCCGGAAGGATGCAATGTGTATATTACATTTCCGGACGCACAAGTGTTTCGAATGTCAAAATTGTAATCGCCGGGCGAAGAGAAGGTAAGGTCGCCGTTGACCTCAAGCAATGACCCCGCAAGACATGCGTCCGGCCTAGAGAGGATCAGCTTGCCTTTTGCCGTGCAGACGGTACCACCGTCGTGCGTATTTGCAGCTGCAAGCGTGATACTTCCTCCGGATGAATTGAGCACAAGCGTTGCCCCCGCGCCGGAAAACGCTCCTTCAAGCACAAGCGGCGAACTGCCGACAGACACGGTGTTGCTGCCTGCCGCCAGACTGATGGGTAGCGCAGTCGTAACCGACGCCGTCGCCGAATCAACCAGTATCGTTCCCGCCGACGCAAAGGAAACTCCCTCGCCTGAAAGTCGGAACGCCGTCGCTCCGGCGAAAGTTAGCGACGCCAACGTCAAGTTCGGAATGTCGTTGTTGACAGTACCGTTCACCGCGTTAGCACCGGACACCGTCACGGCATCGCCGTTCTGCGGCACGGCATGATTTTCCCAGTTGTCTGGATTGTTCCAGCGGCCGTCGCCACCGTCGCCCGTCCATACTGGGCTTGCCGCCAGAGCGGACAACGACGCCACGACCAGAGTGCATACCGTAGCAAATGCAACACGCATCCACCGCAGTCCACACGCGAAGCCGTTTCCTGCTAATTGTTTTACGTTAGTGTTCATCGTATGACCTTTCTTTTGTTTGGTTGACTTACATTGGAAGTTGTGACGGCTATTCGCGGACGACCACTACTCGGTCGCAGAAGACACGATCGGGCCGACCCTCGTCCTCATGATAGAACGCTGGCCCCTCGAACTTGAGCGAGGCATAGAACTTAACCTTGTTGTACGAACCTGCCTCCCAGACGTCGCCGAGTTCCGTCTCCATGTCCCATCGGCTGGCCGCGCCGATGCGTAGCACGCAGTTCTGCGACAGCACGGCGTCGCCAAGGGCATAGAACTTGTACTTGCCCCTAGGCGGCAAGTCGGTCGCCTCAATGGAGGCGATTCCCGGCCTGTACTTACGCCCCGGATAGTCCTCGAACGAGGCGAGCACCGGCAGCTTCGCGCCCGCCCCATGGCCTGTGAACACGGCCCTGCAGCCGAACGCTGCGTCCGGATCCTCTTCATACGGTGTTCCGCCCGCCTTCGGGATCGTCACAAAAAGCCTGTCCTCTGGGATTCCACCAATCAATTCCCGTGGCAGAGGCTTCGCGTCACCGGCCTTGATCGCCTTGGCGATCCTGACGGAATTCCCAAGAGACTTAATGAAGGACGCCTTCTGCCGATCCAAGCCGCGGGAACAGAAGGCATCGGCGGCGAGCTTTGCAGTCGCCATTATGCGGTCAGAAAGGTCGGCGGCAGAGACCGCGATTCCAGCCTTTCTCATGTCATGGAAACTGTTCAGCATCGCATAGTCCAAGTTAATGCGCGCCCTGCGCACGGCGAAAAGCCGACGCTCGTCGTTCGCGACTGACTTCTCCATCGCATCAAAGGCCGCGTTCCACCGCAGCATCCTCTCCGGCGTGAGGTGTCGGTACGCAGAAGGACGCGCATTAAACGCAAAATCAAGCGGCTCCGACTTGCGCAAAGCCTCTAGTTCCATCCAATATCGCCGGAAGCCGTCCGCCGCCGCGCCATACTCGAATTCGATGAACTCGTCGGCGAGAGACCTCCAGTCGAGCGACACGTCGGTCATCAGCCGCAGATAGACGTAGCTTTGCAGCTCGGTGAACCCCAACGCCCATGCCGTGCCAACGTCGTGCTCCCAGATATGAGCGGTGACACCGGCCTCCGCCATGAGCTTTATGTCGACGGCCCCACGCTCGACATTGCCAAGCGGCGGCGTGATGACGCCGGAGTAGGGATTGGGATAGTACCACACCATGACGTCCCTGCACAGCCGACTCCAGCCCTTCAGGTCCTCATATGTCTGCGTGTTGGAAGGATCGCGCCAGTCTTTGGCGAAGTTGTCGTTGATTGGCGCAAAGTCCGGCATGAAGTTGTCGGGCAGTCGGGCGAGGTTCTTCGGCGGCGGCTGGGTCTGGGTCTTGCGGTATGCCAGCGAAGTGATGATAACACCAGGGAACCTTGCCTTGACTTCGGGGCATAGTTCGATGATGAAGTCAACAAGTGGCCCGGCAGGTGTGCCGTACTGCTTCATGAGGGCTTTGCACCCGGCACAGTGACAGAACTGCCCTGGCGTGTCGCCCGCGCTGAGGTCGAACACGTTGTAGCCTGGGTTACGCCGTATGTTCTCAAGCACTCGCTCCTTCAGGAGCTTCCGGCAGCCGGGGTTGGAGAGGCAGTACTGGCTATCGAACAAGCGCTTTCCGTTCGACGCCATCGAGAAATATTCTGGATGCGCAGTCTTTAGATCTGGCCCGCCCTGCTCCTTGATCCACGGGAATGTCCGTTCATTGGAGTCAGCCGGAAGATACATGCGAAGCGAATGGGCAATGGGGCCCTTCATGTCGAACTCATCGGGAGGAACCTCAATCCCGAAATCATTGGCGAGAGCCCGTCCGCTCCATCCGTTCTGTCCGTTGCGGAAAAGGAAAAGCCAGGATTCGGGCCTGTAGAAGAATCCGTTTGCACCGGTCAGGTATCGGAATCGAAACGACGGCTTGCGGCGGCGGTTCTGCGGCGGAACGCGGCACGTGCGGAGATCTGGCACTTTGATGCCGCCGTGCATGTCAAAGAACCTGAATCCGAGAACGTTCTGGAGGAAGTCGTAGACTGCCAGCCGCGCACCATTGTTGCCGCCGCCATAGAGATGCAGGTCGCCGTCCGCAGTCGTGACGACGCGCCATTCCTGTTCGCCAAGCTTCTCGTCGCCAGCTCCGTCAGGCGCAATGCCGATTGCAATGCGCCGCCCTCGCACGGCCTTTGATGCGTCGGCCATTGGAAGTTCCACTCCCGTAGCCTGCTTGAACATAGAGCGGAAGTCTTCCACCACAAACGCCTCGCCGCGAGGCTGCCTCTTGCGCACGACGATTGAATAGCTGGACCTTCCATCCTTCGCTAGAATAAGATCTGCGGCGTCGCATACAACAGGCAAGAACACTGCCGACATCAGCGCGACAGCAAATAAGAGCATGCTACTTTTTTGCGGTTTCATTCAATTCCTCATTTCAATAATTTCACATTTTCAAAACGTCTCTCCCCTGACATGCTTTGGGCCTACAACCAAGTTGAGCGGGAAATCACCAGTCTTCAGATACGACAGCACGGCATCCGCCATGGTGCACCCGTCCGCATGGGAATCAACTTCCATCCGAGTGATCGGAACTGCGAACGCGATTCCGCTGCCGCCACCTGAGCAATTGAAAAGAGTGGCAAAGCGGATGTCCTCGGGAATGCGAACGCCGGCATGGAGCATCGCGGCAAGCGCGCCGGACGCAAGAAAGTCGTCGTCAAAATAGACTAGCTCCGGCAGGGAGCCTTTCAATTTCGCCAGTCTCTCGGAGACGGCGTCAAACGCGCGCTGCGCCACTTTTGCGCCAGCCGTGCCACGCGGAATGTTGAAATGCCACCGCTTCGCCTCGATGCCCGCCTTGCGCAACGACGACATGACAGAACACGATTTCCAGGCGGTTGCGACGACGATGTTCTTTATTCCCGCTTCGCGGCAATGCGCCGCAAACGCCATGTCCGCCGCCTCGTTGCTCCGCCGGACCACGCCGACGCATCCGGCTGGCAGACGCTTCGACGCATCAGCCGTAAGGCGGGCGAACGGAATCTTGCGGGCGGAAAGCCACTTTGCTATCTCCGGCTGGTCGTGCAGCTGCACGATGAGATCAACATGTTGCCGCGTCATCAGGTCGAGAAGCGCAAAGTCGTACTCCCCTTCAGCCGTCTGCGGCACACTGACCGTTAGCGCAAGATAGCCATTGGCCACTAGCGCATCGCAAAGAGCGGCGCACACGCTGTTGATGTAGTGCTGGGTGCCGCCGGACGGCGAGACGATAAGCACCTGGCCCTTCCAGAGCGGGCGGTCGGGCGCGCACACGACGCTGCCGACGGCGGGTCGCGGGCTGATGAGCCCCGCCTCGCGTATCTTGTTCACCGCCTGGACTGCTATCCCCATGCTTACGCCCAGTATCTCGGCGAGGTCGCGCACGGGAGGCAGTATGTCGCCCGGGCGGTAGTAGCCGGTTTCTATGGCCGTGCGAAGCCCGAAGGCGATCTGCTTTGCGAGATCGCCTCGCCTCGCGCGGTCTATCGAGAAGTTCGGCTTTTTGAATTCTCTCTTCTGCATGGGACGCGCGTATTATATAACAAGTAGAACAAGTGTGTCAATAGGCCGACCTGTCAATCCACCCGCATTTATGCCCTTGTTTGCGCCCCGCTCCTGCTACCGCCACTTCACGACAGCGTAGCCCGACGCAGGAACCGGCAGCCTGGCCAATCCCGCCGACGGCTCGGCCGTGCCGCACCGCTCGCCGAATACATTGAAGCAGGCGACGGACGACGGCTTGGCGGCAAACTCGACAAGAAGGCCAGAAGCCTCCGTCGCATTGACGAGCACGACCGGCTTGTCGGCGGCGCCCGACTGGACTGCCGCGTCGCCTGAATAGGACGTCACCACTCGCTCGTCCGCGCTCTCTCCCTCTACCCACGTGTATCCGCTTTCGGCGTGGTGCGGCGTGAACCTCCCCTTCAGGAGCGCTTCGCGGTGTTGCCGCGAGAAGTCAAGCCAGTGCTTGATGACGCGCTTGTGCGCAGGCTCTATCTTGTCTAGTATCATCGAATACTGGATGGTCGAGTAGAGTGCGTTCAAGATCGGGACTGCCGCCCCTTCGGGAGTCTCGTCTTTCGACCAGACGAGCATGTCCGAATGGACGGCGACGTCCTGCGAGGTGAGCCGCAGATTGCATATCCGCCGACGATTCGCCGCATGGTCAGCCGGACAGTCCGTCGCGCGAATCATGTTGCCGTACTGCAGAATCGCAGGCCCCATGTAGCTTTGGCGGAACTCGACCAGCACGTCGGGGTCGATCTTCCGAAGGCGGGCAAGGACGTCCTTCATCAGGCGGTCGACCGCCAGCGGCAGCTCCCGATAGTCGCGCCCCGCATAGTTCTCGGCAGCCGCAGGGTCTTTGCCGTCGATCTTGAACGAATCTATGAAATCAAGCTTCACGCCGTCAAACCCCCACTCGCCGACGACCCGTTCATACGTCGAAATGAGATACTCGCGCACCTCCGGGAAACGCGGGTCGAGCACGGCGCGGCGTCCTGGCGACCTGTCGCCGTCGACCGTCAGGTACTTCCCCTTGAAACGCGCAAACGCCTTCGACTCGTCGCCGACATACGGAACGGCCAGCCAGAGCATGTACTTGAGCCCCGCCCTGTGCACGGCGTCGACATGCGCCTTCATGTCGGGGAAACGGCTCTTTACCGGCATCCAGTCGCCAACCGCCGAATAGAAGGTCGCGCTGTCGACCTTCTGCCACCCGTCGTCCAGGATCATCGTCTTCATCCCAAGAGCAGCCGCCGCCCGCGCCTCCGCCTCCAAGGGCCCGGCATTGACATCCTGAAGGTATGCGTACCACGTCGAATAAAGAGGCTCGAACGCCGCGTCCGGGACGTGGGCCACGCGGAATCCGTTCGCCCGAACGATCCAGTCCGTCGCCTCGCGCACCGTGTCGGCGAACCCGCCGCCGCGCCTGTCTACCATCACCGACACAGAATACTCCTTCACCGGCGACGACGGACGCGTAAAGAACTCGCATCGGCAGATGATGTCGCATGTCTCGTCGTCGGCATAGAGGCCGAATTCAACGGGACGCATTGCCTCCGACGAGGCAACGGCTATTGGCGCCGTCTCCCGGGGATTGAACCCTACCGCCAACGGCATGTTGCTGGC
>Ga0265301_10003553_pt1 | contig 16373 bp, 17 predicted proteins | sample AusTroGonzalo_MG_2_FD_193488 | JGI IMG/M metagenome (GOLD analysis project Ga0265301, IMG submission 193488) | Bovine rumen microbial communities from tropical cattle in Woodstock, Queensland, Australia - Gonzalo_04 | ecosystem: Host-associated > Mammals > Digestive system > Stomach > Rumen ...
CACAAGTTCGATTTTACGTTTCATCTATACTTGACAATTTATACAATTTCAAACTTTTTAACTTTTGGATTTTTTCATGAATAATTTTAATCAGATTGGGCAAGTCCACCTAAATTCCAACATTGCTACCTCAAAAACAATTTTATCTTTGGTACAGAAATCAAGGCAAACCGTTTTGAAATGAAAAGAACAGATTACATAATGATGCTTGTTGCCGGTGCAGCAATGATCGTTTCCTCCTGTGCAAGAGAGGATATGTTCTTTATTGGATTTGACGGTCTGGAGACACATACAGTATTTAATATAGCGGTTACGGGGAATACCAAGAACAGATGGGATGGCTGCTCTAAGTCTACGGATGATTCAAAGACCTCATATGATGCAGAGAACAAATGCGCATACTTTGATTCAGACATGCCGTTCGGTCTTGTGGGCATTGACACCAGCTCCAACAGCGTGCTGGTAGAGAATCTGCCGGTTTATGAGTACAACGGCGTAAGGACAGCCGATGTAATCACATCGGGAGAGTCAGATTTAATGATTGTCAGTGCTTTCTATCCGTTTGTCAGCAACGTGAGTCACCATAAGGATGGTTCATACGCCATATCTTTTTCACCCAATGATATTTGTAAGGGCCCTTTGGCCTCAAATGCTGTGAATATGAGGTGTGATAAGGACTACGAGACCGTAAATCTCAATTTCCATCACATCTCAAACAACATTGGATTTAAGGTTTGCGACATTACCGTAGATGAACAACTGAGAGGGTACATGCATATCCGCAAGGTTGTTCTTCACGGGATGCCGACAGAGGGCATGTTTGTAGTTGATGGCAATGACGGCCATTGGGTTCCCAACGCCAAACGTCAGGAACTTGTGTATTATGAAGGAGACGATCAGGTGGTCTATGGTGAAGAGAACGCTCTCTTCATTGCAAATGACCGCCTGACTTCCAGGAAATGTGAATGTAACCGTTTCTATGTGGTCCCGGAGGACCTCAAGGAAGGGAAACATTATGTGGAGATAATCTTTGATGTTGATGAGTTTGATTATGACGGCACCCACTACAGTGGCGCTAAAGGCAAGTCGCAGATTATTTCCTTGTCAGGAGTGATTCCGGACGATATGTTTGAACTGGGCCTTCAGTACACTTTTATTCTGGGAATGAACCTGTGCACGGTTTACAGGCCTATTGAGTTTACCGCTACGGTTAAGGAGTGGGAGGTTAAGTATAATGCACGTATCCTGGATTTTGACAATGAGTGAAATAAGAACATACGGAATTGACATAAGGATTGTTTAAGGACTAAAATAACACGTGATATGAGAAAGATTTGGAATTATGTACAGGAACTCAGATTCATGTACTGGAAGCGCAGAATTGAGGGGAATTGGTATTTCTCAGATGTGGTTTATTATCGTGATGCCAAGAGGATCAAAAAGAATACCACTGTGAACAAGCGAAAATGGAATCTTGTGCTTAGCCCCAATTCATACGTTATGTACGGTGATGCTCCGCTTACCGTTGCCAATATGGTGACCATGGAGGGTCATTATTCTTTGGATCCCGATGGCGTGCTGACATTCCGTGAGGAGAGGGACGGAGGAGAGGTGATAACCAAGAAGGCTTGCCTTTGCAAGCTGAATGACAAGGAGTTGGTCTATTATTATGACAAGGACCAGTTTCCTAACCTTAACTACATGAATGAACAGAAACAGACTGCACACGCTGACAGGGCATATTACTCATTCTTCAGATTGTAATAAGCTGTTTTACCCCAATTGGGGGTATTGGATGTTTAGATGAAAAGCGCCCCCGGCAACTGGCCGGGGGCGCACTGTTTCCTAAGTATGTAACCGTGGGTTACTTGATGTTCTTGCGCTCAATTGACCAGTTTGCCATCTTGCTTACACCGGGCTCTGAGCCTGTGAACATTGTGCCGGCCTCCTTGTCGCCCTTGAGCCACCACTTGAGCCATGCTCCGGCAACCTTTGCGTAGTCACCGCCGTTGGGCTGCATGTATGTACCGCCGTGGCCTATGCCGTCAAGGCTTACAAGGCATGCGGGCATTGTACCTGACATACGCTTGAAGTCATCGTTACCGTTCTCCCATGCGATATCGGTTGAACCGCCCAGGATCCAGATAACTGATTTCTGTTTCATCTTGGCAAGGCTAGCCTTGTCCTCGCTCTCATCAGTTCCAAAGAAACCGCTGTTCATAACCAGGATGGTCTTGATACGTGCGTCATCCAGCATGTGGAGGGCCTGCAGACCACCGCATGACATACCGGCAGCTGCAATGTTGTCAAGGTCAAGCTTGCCGTAGTAGGGGCTGTTCTTATCGGCATTCTGAGCGATTGCCCACTCAAGAGCCTGCTTCAAGCCTTCGGGGTCACCCATGGACATACCACCGCCCATGCCGCCACCCATCTGTGGCATTCCACCGCCCATACCGCCGGGCATTCCACCCATACGGGGCATACCGCCCTGAGGACGCTGGCCCTGAGGAGCCTGAGGCTCTGCACTGGGACCTGCTGCGGGACGCTGTCCGCCAAATCCGCCGAATCCGCCCATACGGGGTACATCACCGGTCTGACCGGGACGCGGAGCCTCAATCTCCTGGTAGTTGCTGGGGCCGATAGCTACGATAAGGAAACCTTGTGATGCAACTTCATTCAGAAAATTAATGTGACCGCTGGGAGAGTTGGCGCAACCGCCGTTACCCCAAACTACAACGGGCAGAAGGTTCTTCTTGTCAAACTTGCTGAGATCCTGAGGACGGAAAATGGTGTGTGTGGCAAGAGTGGACTCTTCCATCATGATTGCCTTGTAAGGGCCTGTACCACCGTCTTCTACAATTCTCGAGTTCTGTGCCTTGGCAGGCATGAAAGACAGCACCATAGCGGCTGCTGCCACTGAAAACAGATTTTTTCTCATATTATTTTAGTTGGTGTAAATGGTTTACGTGCTCCAAAAGTAATGCATATATTTAATAATGCTGTCCTTTTTTTGACTATATTCGCCTTCTGTTGAAAGGTTATTTTTAACACGTATATGGAAGAAAGGAAACAGACGGTAGAGTTACCGGAAAATGCGTATCGTGAGCTTAAACAAGGTGAGGAGTATGAACCCATAATGAAACCCGGTAAGGTTTATCCTGAGGCAAACCTGTGGTCTGTGGGGTGGGGACTGCTTATGGCTGTCCTGTTTTCGGCCGCCGCAGCATATCTGGGGCTCAAGGTGGGGCAGGTCTTTGAGGCCGCCATTCCCATAGCGATTATCGCAGTAGGTGTCTCTTCCGTTGCCAAACGCAAGGGAGCCCTGGGTGAGAACGTGATAATACAGTCCATAGGCGCATGCTCAGGCGTAATTGTGGCTGGTGCCATTTTCACCCTTCCTGCACTCTATATACTTCAGGCCAAGTATCCTGATATGACCGTGAATTTCATGCAGGTGTTCATCAGCTCTTTGCTGGGAGGCGTACTTGGAATCCTGTTCCTGATACCTTTCCGTAAGTACTTTGTCAAGGATATGCACGGAAAGTATCCTTTTCCGGAGGCTACTGCAACCACTCAGGTTCTCATATCGGGCCAGAAAGGAGCCGGTCAGGCCAAGCCTCTGGTGGTATCGGGCATCATAGGAGGATTATATGATTTCATTGTCTCTACGTTCGGCCTCTGGACCGAGAACTTTACGTCAAGGGTATGTGCATGGGGCTCTGCCCTGGCAACCAAGGCAAAACTGGTTTTCAGTATCAATACCGGTGCTGCAGTCCTTGGACTGGGCTATATAGTAGGTCTTAAATATGCCTGCATCATAGCCGCGGGATCTGCTGTGGTATGGTTCGTGATCGTACCTGTGCTCCCTATGCTGGGTGATACGTTCCTGCAGTCACTTAACCCTGCCGTTACCGATGCCGTATCCGGTATGGAGCCGGAACAGATATTCTCAGGTTATGCACGTCATATAGGTATCGGAGGTATTGCCATGGCCGGTATCATAGGAATTGTAAAGTCCTGGCCCGTAATCAAGGGTGCCGTCAGTCTGGCCGGACGTGAACTTAAAGGCGGTAAAAGTACACAGAATGCCGCAGTTGAGCGCACACAGCGTGACCTGCCCATGAAGATAGTGATAATAGGCATAGTAATATCTCTGGTGGCAGTGTTCGCTTTCTTTTACCTGGGTGTTATGGATTTTAACCTGATGCATGCAGTGGTAGGCATATTGGTGGTTGGAATAATAGCGTTCCTTTTCACTACCGTTGCTGCGAACGCAATAGCTATCGTGGGTACCAACCCTGTGTCGGGAATGACTTTGATGACTCTGATACTGGCATCGGTCATCATGGTTGCAGTAGGCCTTAAAGGTACTGCCGGTATAGTATCGGCCCTGATTATGGGCGGCGTGGTATGTACGGCACTCTCCATGGCAGGAGGTTTCATTACTGACCTCAAGATAGGTTACTGGTTAGGTTCCACTCCGGCTGTACAGCAGGGATGGAAGTTCCTGGGAACTCTTGTATCGGCCCTGACGGTTGGCGGTGTGCTCATTATTCTGAACAAGACATACGGTTTTGTAGGCGATAATGCGCTGGTGGCTCCGCAGGCCAATGCCATGGCTGCCGTTATAGATCCGCTTATGTCAGGTACAGGCGCTCCGTGGTGGCTTTACGCAACAGGCGCCGTGATAGCTTTGATACTCAATTTCTGCAAGATACCCGCTCTGGCATTTGCTTTGGGTATGTTCATCCCGTTCCAACTCAATATCCCGTTGGTGGTAGGCGGACTCATAAACTGGTACGTGGGTAGCCGCAGCAAGGATACCGCTGTCAATACCGCTCGTGTTGAGCACGGAACTCTTCTGGCATCGGGATTCATTGCCGGTGGCGCACTGATGGGTGTGGTCAGTGCCGCACTAAGGTTTGCCGGACTGGACCTCTTTATGGCCGATTCATGGACGGGGTCAAATATGGCGGAGTGGCTGTCACTTGTCATGTACGCAGCACTAATCCTGTACTTTGTACGCAGCGTAATGAAACGAAGGGATCAGAACAGCGACCAGGCGTAGATGACATAGGCGGCAAATATGATGATGCCGGAAATGCGGCTCAGGCGGCCTTGCGCTTTCCAAGGCTGTATAAGGATGATAAGGCCTGCCGAGAATGCCATCATGATTACAAAATCCATCCTGTACTGTGTATAGTCAAACTGTATGGGTCTTATTGAGGCCGATACGCCCAGCACACACATCAGGTTGAATATGTTGGAGCCTATGATGTTGCCTATTGATATGTCCATCTCCTTCTTGATGGCAGCCGCGATTGATGCTGCAAGTTCAGGCAGGCTTGTGCCCAGGGCCACTACCGTGAGTCCTATCACCTTGTCACTTACTCCCAATGCCTGAGCTACCGTGGTGGCTCCGTCAACCATGAAATCGGCACCGAATGCCAGCATGGCGCATGAGAGAGCTATCAGCATGAGGGCTGCAAGGACAGACATCTCTTTGACCTGAGTCTCCGTATCCGTTATGGCGTCTTCTTTTTTGGTACGTCCCAGACGGATTGACAATACTGTAAACAGGATAATTCCGGCAAAAAGCACCAGACCTTCAACTCTGGAGAGTCCGTTGTTGAGGGAGAACACAAGTACCAGGAGTGATGCCAGTATCATTACCAGACCGTTTGCCGATACCTTGCGGTTCTGTGTGGGGATGGGACAGAGTAGGGCGGTAAGTCCCAGTATCAGTCCTATGTTGGCTATGTTTGAGCCTATCACGTTGCCCATTGCGATTCCGGCGCTTCCCTTGATTGATGACATCATGCTTACCAGCAGTTCCGGCGCCGATGTACCGAATGCCACTATGGTCATGCCTATGACCAAGGATGAGATGCGGTATCTGCGTGCCAGTGCAACGCCGCCGTTTACAAGCCAGTCACCACCAAAATAGAGCAATACGAATCCGGCTACAAGTTGAATGATAGCCAAAAGAATACCTGACATAATCATGCCGCGAAATTAATACAAATAGAGATAGGACACTGCACAATAGACAAAAAACCGTCGGTCTTCACAGATTGACGGTTTGGTTGGTAATGTCACCTAATCCATTTGTTACTGATTCGACACTGACATTACCGGGTTCTGTTAGCATAACATCTGATACCACGCATGTTTGAACCAAGGGCAAATTTAGGCCTGCAGGCATTTCTGGAAGGCTTTTTTGTGTTCGTTTTTCATTATGATTTGTTCCTTTTGGGGTAAAACGGTAGAAATAATGACATCTGATGGACGGCTTTTGTTTCCGAAAAAGTCAAAAATGAGTCCTTTTGGATATAAATGGGTATACAAATAATGACTATGATAAGCCATAAAATATTACCTTTGCGCTCTATATAAATAAAGGGTATGAAAGCAGTAACGGGGCATGTAGCCCAAATAATAGGTCCGGTAGTGGATGTGGCATTTGAGACAGGCAATGACCTGCCGTCAATCCATGATGCACTGGAGATAACCCGTGATGATGGTCGTAAACTGATCATTGAGGTTCAGCAGCATATCGGTGAGAATATGGTACGTTGTGTGGCTATGGACCTTACGACAGGTCTGCGTCGCGGAATGGAGGTTCGCGTAACAGGCGGTCCTATCACGATGCCTGTAGGCAAGCAGATCAAAGGCCGTATGATGAACGTTACCGGCGAGCCCATTGATGACCTCAAACCCCTTGACAAGGAGGGTGCTTTCCCCATACACCGTCAGCCCCCAAAATTTGAGGAGCTGTCAACCGTTGAGGAGGTGCTCTTTACCGGAATCAAGGTGATAGACCTGCTGGAGCCCTACTGCAAGGGCGGTAAGATTGGTCTGTTCGGCGGTGCCGGCGTAGGCAAGACGGTGCTCATTATGGAGCTCATCAACAATATCGCAAAGAAAAACAACGGATTCTCGGTATTTGCCGGAGTGGGAGAGCGTACCCGTGAGGGTAATGACCTGCTGCGTGAGATGATAGAGTCCGGTGTAATAAAATACGGCGATGCCTTTAAGGAGAGCATGGCCAAGGGTGAGTGGGACCTGAGCAAGGTGGATTATGATGAGGTTGCCAAGTCACAGGCCACGCTTGTCTATGGTCAGATGAATGAGCCTCCAGGGGCACGTTCATCGGTAGCCCTGTCAGGTCTTACCGTTGCCGAGTCATTCCGTGACGGTGCCGGCAGCGACGGCGCTTACAGCGATATCCTGTTCTTTATCGATAACATATTCCGTTTCACTCAGGCCGGATCAGAGGTGTCGGCCCTGCTGGGACGTATGCCGAGTGCCGTAGGTTATCAGCCTACGCTGGCCAGCGAGATGGGTAAGATGCAGGAGCGTATCACATCAACCATTCACGGATCAATCACATCAGTTCAGGCCGTTTATGTGCCTGCCGATGACCTTACCGACCCGGCACCTGCAACCACTTTCTCACATCTGGATGCAACAACCGTGTTGAGCCGTAAGATTGCCGAGCTGGGTATCTACCCGGCTGTTGACCCGCTGGATTCAACTTCACGTATCCTTGACCCCAACATCGTGGGTAAGGCACACTACGATACCGCTCAGCGCGTAAAGCAGATCCTGCAGCGTTACAACGAGCTCCAGGATATCATATCAATCCTGGGTATGGATGAGCTCTCTGACGAGGATAAGCTCACCGTAGCACGTGCACGCCGTGTACAGCGTTTCCTGTCACAGCCGTTCACCGTGGCCGAGCAGTTTACCGGTGTCAAGGGTACCATGGTAAGCATTGAGGATACCATCAAGGGATTCAACATGATTCTGGACGGTGAGGTGGATGATCTGCCCGAGCAGGTGTTCCTGAATGTGGGTACCATTGAGGAGGCTATTGAGAAGGCTAAGAAACTTAAGGAGGAAATGAAAAAGTAATCATGCTTAAGTTAAGGATTATAGCTCCGGACAGATTGGTATTTCAGGGTGAGGTTGAGAGCGTCACCCTGCCGGGTACTGTGGGCAGTTTCACTGTTCTCAATAACCATGCCCCTATAATCTCATCGCTTGAGAGTGGTATAATAGCGTATAATGGTGCGAACGGACAAGTGGAGATTGCTATAAGGTCTGGATTCGCCGAGGTTAGAGACAACATCCTTTCAGTTTGTGTGGAACAATGAGGAAACTGATTCTGACATATCTGATTGTACTCTCAGTACTGAGCGTAGCTGCAGTGCTTACTCTGCGTATGGTATGGCCGGAGCATTATCCGTCTCTTCTTTTCACTATACCGCTGTTCTTTTCAGTAATGCTTGGTGTTATGATATGGCTCAAGCGTTCTAATGAGAACAAGGGAAAGGACCGCAGTCTATTCTTCCTTGCATACCGGGTGGTTAAGATTCTGCTTTCCATAGTATTGCTGGTCGTATATTTTACTGCTGTGGGAACTCAGCTGCTGCCGTTTGCAGTGGTATTCATGATATATTATCTGTGCCTGTCGGCAGTTGAGACGGCACTGTTCATTAAAGGGGAGAAACTAAATTGAAAAAGATAATCGCCATATTGTCATTGATGTTTCTGATTGCTGTTCCGGCCATTGCGCAGGAGACAGCCCAGGACGAGACTGTCGATGTCAAGGGCATCATATTCGGTCATCTTAAGGATTCCTATCACTGGCATATAATAACAATAGGTGATAAGGAAATCAGCCTTCACCTGCCGGTCATACTATACAGTAAGGTGTCGGGGTGGCATTTCTTCTCGTCACGGGAACTGGAGCATACCGGCAGCTATGACGGATTCCATATCACACAGGATGGAGCCCATGCCGGCAAACTCGTTGAGACGCTGCCCGACGGCACTGAACTCAAACCACTTGACCTGTCGCTTACCAAGATAGCGCTGGCTGTGATGATAAACAGTCTGTTGCTATGCGTGATAGTGATGTGTACGGCCCGCTGGTACATGCGTCATAATGCTACAGATCCTGCTCCCGGCGGTTTTGTGGGTCTGATGGAGTTTGTGATTGCCATGATAGTGGATGATGTTATCAAACCGTCAGTAGGTAGGGATTACAAACGATATGCTCCGTTGCTGCTCACCATATTCTTCTTTATATTGCTGAGCAACATAATGGGACTTATTCCCATTTTCCCTGCAGGTGCCAATGTGACAGGCAATATTGCTATAACGCTATCCCTGGCACTGGTAACCTTCTTTACGGTAAACGTGTTCGGTAACCGCGAGTATTGGAAAGAGATACTCTGGCCCGATGTACCCATATTCCTAAAGGCTCCCATTCCGTTGCTGCCTTTCATTGAGATAGTGGGTATATTCACCAAGCCGTTTGCCCTCACAGTACGTCTGTTTGCAAATATAACTGCGGGTCATGCAATCATACTGTCGCTTACCTGCGTGATATTCATAACAGCCAAGATGGGACCGTTTATTGGAACTCCAATGACAGTTCTTTCAGTGTTCTTCATGATATTCATGAATTTCCTGGAACTGCTTGTGGCATATATACAGGCTTATGTGTTCACTATGCTTAGTGCGGTGTTTATCGGGCTGTCACGACCGGAGGAACATAAATAATTGAGAATTTATGATTAACAACTTAAAATAACAACATTATGATGTTAGCAACAATGTTACAGGCTGCCGCAGGTGCAGCATTAGGAAATGGCGTTATAGCACTTGGTGCCGCTATCGCAGTTGTAGGTGCAGCCCTCGGTCTGGGTCGTATCGGTCAGTCTGCAATGGAGTCAATCGCACGTCAGCCCCAGGCCGCCGGTGATATCCGCAGCTCAATGATTCTTATCGGCGCCTTCATGGAGGGTGTATCACTTCTTGCAGTAATCGTTTGTCTGTTGGCACTTTACGCTAAGTAATGGATCTTCTGATTCCCGAAGTCGGTACAATCATCTGGATGCTCATTGCAGCCGGAATTGTCTTCTTTATACTGGTTAAGTGGGGATTCCCCATCATAACCCGTATGGTTGACGAGCGCAATGAGTATATTGACAAGTCGCTCCTGGCAGCCAAGGAGGCCAACGAGCGTCTTGCCGGTATCCAGACCGAGTGTGATGAACTGCTCAAGGAGACACGTGCCGAGAAGGCGCGTATCCTTAAGGAGGCAGCCGACCGGCGTGATGAAATCATTGCAGAGGCCGAGAACCGTGCCAAGGAGAGCGGTGAGAAGATCATCGCCGATGCACGCGAACAGATCCGTCTTGAGAAGGAGGAGGCACTGCGCAGTCTGCGCCGTCAGGTAGCGGAACTGTCGGTCCAGGTGGCCGAGAGGGTTGTCCTTAAGGAACTTTCCACCGATGATGACCAGCTCCTTCTGATAGACCGTATGATAGATGATGTCAAAACAGGAAAGTAAGGTATGAATACAGGAACCGTTTCCGTACGATACGCCAAGGCGCTGCTGCAGTTTGCGGTGGAGCAGGGTGATGCCGCGCAGGTGTATCTGGAGATGCAGACGCTTGCCTCACGGATGCGGGCTGTTCGTGCCATACATGACCGTCTGGTTGACCCCACGTTAAGTGTGGCCGATAAATGCAGCCTGCTTGAGACTGCTGTCACGGACGGAAAGAAACCGCTGAGCGGCTCTGCACAGGCTTTCTTCAAGCTCGCCGTAGGTGCCGGACGCGGTGACTGCCTGCTGTTTATGGCCGTAAGCTATCAGGATCTGTACCGCCTCAAAAATGGTATCGTGCCGGTTGAGCTTATTACAGCCACCCCTGTGGGCGATGAACGCAGGGAACGGCTCAAACAGTTGGTAGATAACGTAGAGCACGGCCGCGTGGAATGGACCCACACGGTTGACCCGTCACTTGACGGCGGATTCGTGCTTCAGGTTGACGGATTCCGCCTTGACGCCAGTGTGGCAGGCAAGTTGCAGAGAATCCGCAAGGAACTTATAGAAAAGAATAACCGTATCATATAATGGCAAACGGAATAAAGGCAAGTGAGGTATCGGAGGTACTTCTGGAACAGCTTAAGGGCATTGACACCAGCGCCCGTTTCCAGGAGGTGGGAACCGTGCTCCAGGTGAGTGACGGCGTGGTCCGCATATACGGACTCAAGAATGCCGAGGCCGATGAGCTGATAGAGTTTGACAATGGCATCCAGGCCATAGTGATGAATCTGGAGGAGGATAACGTAGGTGCCATCCTGCTGGGTCCTACCGATCAGATCAAGGAGGACATGACCGTGCACCGCACAGGACGCATTGCCTCCATCAATGTAAGTGAGAATATGCTGGGCCGCGTGGTCAACCCGCTGGGTAAGCCGCTTGACGGACTTAAGGATATAGAGGGCCCCTTCTTTGAGATGCCCCTGGAGCGTAAGGCTCCCGGTGTGGTGTTCCGTGAGCCCGTGCATCAGCCGCTGCAGACTGGTCTGCGTGCCATCGATGCCATGATTCCCATAGGCCGTGGTCAGCGTGAGCTTATAATCGGTGACCGTCAGACAGGTAAGACCGCCATTGCCATCGATACCATCATCAACCAGCGTAAGAATTATGAGGCAGGTGATCCTGTCTATTGCATATATGTTGCTGTGGGCCAGAAGGGTTCAACAGTGGCAACCATCGTGAATACCCTGCGTCAGCACGGTGCTTTGGATTACACCATCGTGGTTGCCGCAACCGCTGCCGATCCCGCCGCTTTGCAGTATTATGCTCCTCTGGCAGGTGCCGCCATAGGCGAGTATTTCCGTGATACCGGCCGTCATGCACTTGTGGTTTATGATGACCTTTCCAAGCAGGCTGTAGCCTATCGTGAGGTGTCACTTATTTTGAAACGTCCTTCGGGCCGTGAGGCATATCCGGGTGATATATTCTACCTGCATTCACGCCTTCTTGAGCGTGCAGCCAAGATAATCAGCCAGCAGGAGGTTGCCGAGAAGATGAATGACCTGCCGCCGTCATTGGTGGGTCACGTCAAGGGTGGCGGCTCTCTGACCGCTCTGCCTATCATCGAGACACAGGCCGGTGACGTATCGGCATACATACCTACAAACGTGATCTCAATTACTGATGGTCAGATATATCTGGAGTCAAGCCTCTTTAACCAGGGATTCCGTCCCGCCATCAACGTGGGTATATCGGTATCACGTGTGGGCGGTAACGCTCAGATCAAGTCCATGAAGAAGGTGGCCGGTACCCTTAAGATTGACCAGGCGCAGTACCGCGAGCTGGAGGCGTTCAGCAAATTCAGCAGCGATATGGACCCCGTGACCGCCATGGTGCTTGACAAGGGCCGCAAGAACAACCGTCTGCTTATCCAGCCTCAGTATTCACCTATGCCTGTAGGCGAGCAGATTGCAGTGCTATACTGCGGTATCCACGGCCTTCTGAGCAAGGTTCCGCTGGACCGTGTCATTGATTTTGAGGACCGTTTTGTGGAGATTGTACGCGGCAAGTACAAGGAGAGCATACTTGATGTGTTGTCCAAAGGCGTGATGAATGATGAGGTGGGCAAACTCATTGAGGAGGCTGCCGACAAGACCATTCAGGAATTAGGAATCTGAGGTAAGTAATGTCACTAAAGGAGATAAAGACCCGTATCCAGTCGGTCAGCAACACACGCAAGACCACATCGGCCATGAAGATGGTGTCGAGCGTGAAACTGCGCAAGGCTCAGCAGGGCATTCAGTTTGCCGTGCCTTACGTGAATCAGCTGGACGGTATCCTTAAACGCCTTTCGTCCGACCCTGAGGCACGTAAGGTGTCGCCGCTGGTGGTGGAGCGTGAAGTCAAGGAGGTGGCTATGGTCTGCTTCTCGTCCGATTCCAGCCTGTGCGGCGGATTTAACGGCAATATAATCCGTCACAGCCGCGCACTTTACAATGAACTCTACAGTATTGACCAGACTCCTCTGGTATATACCGTAGGCCAGAAGATAACTGATGCATTCCGTAAGGAGGGGCTGACCATAAACACCGGATATGCCGGCATGATGCAGAGCCGCAGTTATGAGCAGGCCGCATCACTGGCCGATGACCTTATGGATATGTATCTGAACGGCCATCTGGACAAGGTGGTGCTCACATATACCCACTTTAAGAGTGCCGGATCTCAGCAGATTGTGGATGAGGTGCTGCTGCCGGTTACTGTTCCGGCCGGAGAGGGGGAGCAGGAGAGTGACTACATTCTGGAGCCGTCGGCCGCAGAACTTATGAAAGTGCTGCTGCCCAAGGTTATACGCATGAAAGTATATTGCGCCATGCTGGACTCTTTTGCCAGCGAGCAGGCCGCCCGCGTGATTGCCATGCAGGCTGCCACCGAGAATGCCGACAACCTTATCGGAGAACTTACCCTGCAATACAACAAACTGCGCCAGCAAGCCATAACCAACGAAATACTTGACCTAGCTGCCGGCGCTCAAAAATAGTACAATTGGGGTCAGGCCCCAATTGTACTATTTTGTACCGAAAACGAATTATGTCAGAAATGAGGATAGAGAGCATGGCCCTGCATTATGTAGGTAACCAGGCTAACGAGGAGCCGTTTGTATGCTCCAAGAAACTGTTTACGCTGAGTGAGGATATGAACACCCTGCTCACCGAGTACTTTGTGGGCTCGTTCAAGAGCGAGGAGCGTTTTGTGTTCCATGATGACATGGGGCTTGAGAACAACCGTGTCTACAGGTTGGTATCGGACATATTTGATAATCCGGGCATGCTCTATGACTTCTCGGTCGATCTGGCCACACACCTGTATGAGAACTGCCAGCACCCCAAGATCAAGGGCGGTGATTTTATCGTGGCTCATATTACGGGTATGGGCATCGGCCGTGACATTAATGAGGCTATCGGCCTGTTCAAGATAGAGAACATGGAGACCTTCCTTACTTTTGAGCACGATGAGGAGGGTTTTGACATATCACCCGTGGATGGAGTTAACCTGCGCCGCCTGGACAAGGGAGCGCTCATAATGAACTACGAGCGCGAGAAAGGCTACATGGTGGCCGTGGTCGACAAGACCAACACCCAGGGTGCCAGCTACTGGATTGATGATTATCTGCATCTGATGCGCCGTCAGGACTCCTATTTCCAGACTCAGAACGTGATGGAGCTGACCCGCAACTTTGTGGCTCAGGAGCTGCCCAAGCAGTTTAACGTGAACCGCGCCGACCAGGCTGACCTGCTTAGCCGCACCATGGGATTCTTCAAGAATAACCCCAAGTTCGATATGCCGTCATTTGAGCAGCAGGTTATGGCTCAGCCTGAGGTGGTGGGCATGTTTGATGATTACCGCAACCGCTACGAGCAGGAGCGTCAGATACAACTCCAGGACCAGTTTGACGTAAGCGAAGGCGCCGTAAAGAAACAGAACCGCCTCTACAAGAGCGTCATAAAACTGGACAAGAACTTCCACATATACGTGCACGGCAGCCGCCAATTGATAGAGCAGGGTGAGGATGAGCACGGCAAGTTCTACAAACTCTACTTCAATGAAGAATCCTGAGGTGACATTGAATTGAATATAGCTACCTTGTATTTCCCGTTTGGAGTATGGAATAACAACGAGTTGCCTTCCAGTCCATCAATCTGACAGGTGGATGACAGTGAAGAGGTGAAATTATATACAAACTCTCCTTGTGGAGTCACAATCCAGATATCCATTAAGGGATTTGTAAGACAGAGTAATCCGTTTTCAAGAACGTCATGTCTTACGTACAGAGGTCTGCTTTTATCGGATACAGGTTGAGGTTCTGCTGTTTCGGATAATCTGTATGCTGTGAACTGTTTGGTAATAACGCCATCGTATCCCATTCCTATCTGTTCAAATCCCTCTGTTCCAAAAATATAGTATTCGCCCCATGATAGATTGGCTATCTGATTTATATCCAATGGCTTATACTGCATGAATGATAACTCTCCATTTTCCAGATCCACTTTTGCCAGATGTTTGTTGGAGCGGGCTATCGCCATTCCGTCGGTTGCCCACAATTGATAGAAGGATTCCTTCTTTTGAGACAATTGTGTCTTATGCAGCAGTGTACCGTTGGTAGCATTATAAGTTGCCACAAACGGTAGCCCCTTAGCCTTTAACTGAGTATCATTGAGATTGCCTGTGTTAATCAGTACAAGTGTGTCCCCAAGCATATACAAATGCGATCTGGCCATCTCGCTCTTTTTTAACGGCGTTGACCAGACTGGATTCAACTCCTTGTCAAAACATAGAAGGTTTCTGTTATCGGCCATATAGTAATGCCCGTTACAGAGCAATACTTGAGAACTGAGACCGGAAACATTCGGGAGCAAACGTGTCTTACCGGTAGTTGTATCCAACAGATAAAGAGTCTTGTCTATTTGCAGTATAACATGATTGTCATCATCAATATTCTCTATTATCCCGATTCGGCTGTTCGGCTTAATAGCATTATTCCATAATGTAGAACCATCCTTTAACGATATTCCTTGATAATAACCTTCTCCGGTAACAATAAGGTTCTTATCATTATGTGCCAGAATCCGGACATAACTGTCAGATTCAACTATAGACATACTGTAACCTCTGCTTGTAGATGACAGAAGCGGTTCTTTACCTAATGATATAATCCGGTTTCCTGTTGTTATATCATAAATATTGATGTATCCCTGTCCAATATCAATAATTCTATCATCAGCGAAAGAAGCTTTTCCTCTTCGGTCAAACTTCAATTCATGACTCTTCAGTCCGTCTGATACACGATACACAACGCCTTTATCATATTTTTCATCGAGGTCAGTGCAGGCAATAAGGTACTTCCCATCGGATGACAGCTTTATCCAGTAAATTGGATCAGGAAGGGAGAACTCTTTTATTACAGGAGCCTCTTGGGCGTTAATTCCCAATCCCATAATCATGCAGATTAAAAAAGCAAACAATGTATTCTTGTTCATAAATGATAGAGTCTTCTTTGTTTCGGAGCAAATATAACAAATTGAGTAAACATATTCGCTGTTTTATCGCCGCATTAGGGTCGTTTAATAATGTATCGTTTTAAAAAACAGGTGCCCCGATTGGGACACCTGTTTTTTGCCGCGGGATGGAAACCTTTTCAGGTTAGCGCAGCGGGCGGATGGTGATGGTGCGCTGGTAGGGCTCGGGCAGGACGCGGTACTGGCGGAAGATGCCCTGGCAGGTGCAGCCTACGCCGGAGGTGGCGTAGTCAAGGTTCAGGGTGATATCGCCGCCACGCTGCAGCTGATACTGATAGATGGCCTTGGTCAGGTTATCGGTAGTGCAGTCATAAGCGTTGAAGTTAAAGTACTGATCCATTGAGAACTCCAGACCCTTGCCTGAGTTGTCGGTCAGGCGAACCCAGCGGTTATCGGTCCTGAGGCCGTAATCCTGCGGGATGAGGTAGGGCTCATACATATCGTTTACAGTTGTG
>Ga0265301_10003556_pt1 | contig 16362 bp, 6 predicted proteins | sample AusTroGonzalo_MG_2_FD_193488 | JGI IMG/M metagenome (GOLD analysis project Ga0265301, IMG submission 193488) | Bovine rumen microbial communities from tropical cattle in Woodstock, Queensland, Australia - Gonzalo_04 | ecosystem: Host-associated > Mammals > Digestive system > Stomach > Rumen ...
ACAGCGGGATTCCTGCTTGTCAATCCGGCGGAAAGTGTCGGCGGTTCCTATCGTTCATGATCCCGTTTTTTGCGGAATGTTTTTATAAAAATGGTCCTCTCCCGCGGCCAGCCGGGGAGGGACGGAAAGGCCGGCATCCATGAAAAAGCTGATCGTAATCGTCGCGGCTCTGATCCTCTGCGTTCTGATCCTGTTCTTCTGTCTGAAAAAATCCGGTTCGGACGGGGAGAAACCGTCGTCCTCCGCGGACAATCCATCCGTTGAGGAAATCGAAAACGTTGAGGAAAACGAACCCGGCGCGAAAACCGCCGTCGCCGAGGCCGGCAAACCCGCCGCGGGAAATGCCGCTGCCGGGAAAACCGCTTCCGCCGAAAACGGAACGGGTTTGAATCCCGACGCCGTTTCCGCCGCGGATTCCGGTTCGGACGTACAGCCGGCCGCAGTCTCTGTCGCGGGTTCCGGTTCCTCGGACGCGCAATCCTCCGGTGCAAACGAACCCGCTTCCGCCTCGAATCCCGTCGATGCGTCGGAACAGGGCACGGCTTCCGCGTCCGGACAGACGATCCCGTCTTCCCGGGAATCGGTCTTCTCCGACGATTTGAGCGGCCCGGCGACCGACTTGGAAGATGCTCCGGCCTTTTCCGATGGCGCCGATTCGTACCAGTATTTTGAATATCAGGTCATTACCGTGCCGAAGAAAACCCTTGCCGAGGCGGCCGAATCCATGGGCCTGCCGAAGGATTCCCCGCCGTCGAACGAGCTGCTGCCCGCGATTTATAAGACTGGCGGCTACCGCGTCATCGGGTATTCCGCCGGGTATTCCGCCGCCAGCACGCCCGTCGAGTTCAAAATGGCGCGCACCGAGTTCTTCCCGGATTTCTATCTGCTGCCGAACGACGGCAGCGACCAGGGGTATGACGATGCCGATGCGGACGACGGCGCGGACGACGAGGAAGACGACGATTCCGGCGATGCGGACGATGACAACGGCGACGAGGGTGGCGGCGACGGTGAAGAGGAGGAAGATGAGGATGACGGCGGATTCGATCCCGGCAATTTCAACAACTCCTACAACAACCTGGCGAGCATTCTGCCGTTCTTCGGCGACCCCACGATCGTCGGTAACGAATTCTTCCTCGACATCCGCCCGCCGCGCTTTTTCTCGATGGAATCGTCCCTGCGGAAGCTCAACGGCTTCACGAACACCGACTACGGCGACTGGGGCACGGGCCAGTCGCCCATCTTCGACGACAATTCGTTCTCCAGCATGCTGACCTCGACCAAAGGCAAGCCGATGATCGTGGCGCAGCTGCAGACCAGCAACGCCTGGACCCTGCATGTGTTCTTCACCGAAGCGCTGCCGATGCCGGAGAAGCTCGTGCCCGCCGAGGGGACCGAAAACAAGCTCGTGCGGCTGGATTTCCAGATCGTCCGCGCAAAATGGACCGACCTCCTCGCCGCCGGGAAGACCGACGGCTGTCCGGCGCTTCCCTCCGAATCCATCTATGGCGGGCTTTTCGAAAACAAACTGCTCCGTGACCTCTACAGCCCCTCGTTCCTCATGGTTCCCTCGCAGGAGCCTGTCTCCATCCAGCTCAACGCCAAAATGCAGTACGTCCCGCTGAAATGGATTCCCGCGCAGGATTACGGTGTGCCGGCCATCCCGATGGGCAGCGAGGCCATTTGGACCGGGACCGCACTCCGGGCCGCAGCCCGCGTCCTCAACGACGGCGATCTCGTGCGCCTCGACTACCGCTTCGAAAAAGTCGCGCAGACGGGCTGGCGCAACTACGGGTATTCGTTCTTCGGCGAGCCGGAAGCGGGACCCGCCATCGTGGTGCAGCAGGACCGTTATGCGCGTCCGCAGCAGCAGCCGGCCGGGCCGGAAATCCTGTCCGGAATGCTGAAACTGCCCATGCTCGACACGACGGCGTTTCGTCAGGCGCTGTATCTTGAGGTCGGCAAGCCGGTTCTGGCGGCCCGCATCAGCAATCCCGCGTACCAGCCGGACATGCTCACGCTGCTCTTTGTGACTGCGACCGTGGAGGATGCGCCGTAAGGGCAACGGGTTCTGTTTGCTTTACGTTTTTCCCGAGGCGTGGACGATATGCTCCGCGCCTCTTTTTTTGAGGGAAAATCAGCGGATGCGACGAGGGTGATTCCGCTGAATCGGCGGAATAGCGTCCGGCGGCCGTCAGGCGAGGCGGGAGTTTTTCGAGAGGAGCAGGAGGTCGGCCAGAACGATGGCCGTCATGGCCTCGACGACCGGCACCATGCGCGGCACGAGGCACGGGTCGTGGCGTCCGGGCGTGGTGATCTCGGCAGGCTGACCCGCGCGGTCGACGGTCTTCTGCGGACGGGCGAGGGAGGCCGTGGGCTTGACGGCGCAGCGGAACGTGAAGACGTCGCCGTTCGAGATGCCGCCGAGCACGCCGCCCGCGTTGTTCGAGGCAAACTTGCCGCCGGGGAGGATCGGGTCGTTGTGCGTACTGCCGCGCATGGCCGCGGCTTCGAATCCCGCGCCGAATTCGATGCCCTTCACGCCGCCGATGGAAAGGATGGCGTGCGCGGTGAGGGCGTCCAGCTTGTCGAAGACGGGTTCGCCGAGTCCGGCGGGCAGTCCGAGCGCTTCGCAGAGGATTATGCCGCCGACGCTGTCGTGGTCGGCCCGGGCGGCGTTCACCGCGTCGGCCATGCGGACGGCCGCTTCGGCGTCCGGGGCGCGCACGGCGTTGCGTTCGACCTGGTCCCAGTCGACGGTCCCGGCCCTGATGCCGGCGATTTCGAACGCGCAGGCGCGAACGGCGACGCCCTGCCGCGCGAGGAGCATTTTCGCGATGGCTCCGGCGGCCACGCGGGCGACCGTTTCGCGTCCGGAGGTGCGGCCGCCGCCGCGCGCGTCGCGGAATCCGAACTTGCTTTCCCACGCGAAATCGGCGTGGCCGGGGCGGAAAAGGTCCTTGATGGAATCGTAGTCGGCGCTGTGCTGGTTCGTGTTGCGGAACAGAATGGCGACGGGCGCGCCTGTGGCGATGCCGTCCAGCACGCCGGACAGGATTTCGGGCGCGTCGGCCTCCTTGCGCGGGGTGGTCACGTCCGACTGGCCGGGCCTGCGGCGGGCGAGTTCGCGTTCGAGCGCGTCGAAGTCGATGGGAAGCCCGGCGGGGACGCCGTCGATGACGCAGCCGAGCGCGGCTCCGTGGGATTCGCCGAAGGTGGTGACGCGGAACAGGGAGCCGAAGGTGTTGGAGCTCATTTGGAAATCACTTTCGATTCAAGGACGGTGAGGAAAAGGTCGATCGCCTCCTCGACGGGGAGGACTTCCGGCAGTTCCAGCACGGCGTCGGCGGCCTCGCGGAACAGCGGACGGCGCACGGCGCAGATGCGTTCGAACTCGGCCAGCGGGTCGGGCTTGTCCGCCAGAAACGGCGGGAGCCCTTCGCGGGCCATGCGCTCGAACGCGGTCGGAACGGGGACGTCCAGCCAGACGATCGCGCCGAGGGCGTGCAGGTCGCTGGGCGTGAGGCACGGGTTGGAGATCACGCCGCCGCCGAGCGCGACGACCGCGGGGGAGGGGGCGGATGCGGTGAACTTGCGGATGGTCTCCGCTTCGAGCTCGCGGAACCGTGTTTCGCCGACCTCTTTGTACAGCGTGCGAACGGGTTTGTTGGCGTCGGCTTCCAGCAGGGCGTCGGTGTCGAAGAAGGGCAGGGCGAGCGCGTCGGAAAGCGCCTTTCCGAGGCGGGATTTGCCGCAGTGCTTGATGCCGCAGATGGCGACGCGGCGTTTGAGGCGGGCCGAGAGGATGCGGATGCGCTGGCGCGAACAGCTGATCGCGAGGATCGTGCGGTACAGGCGGTCCGCGTCGTCGGCGAATTCCGGCGGAACGGACGCCCGGATCTTTTCGAGGATCACGTGCTCGCGGCCGGGACGGCTCACCGGGGCGTTCGTTTCGAGCTTGCACTCGGCCACGCGGACGGCGGTCTCCATGCGGCGGATGAACAGCGGGAGCAGCTCCTCGTCGATCGCGTCAATGCCGCGTCGGAGCTCGTCGAGCCGGGACGTGTTGGCCGGAGGATTCGGCATGAATCGACCTCAGCCGGAGATTTTGTAGCGGTAGGGCAGGATGTGACGGATTTTCTCCATGAGGTCGCCGAAGACCGGCGGCGTGATGGATTGTGCGCCGTCGCAGAGCGCGCAGGACGGGTTGTTGTGCACCTCCACGATGATGCCGTCGGCTCCGGCCGCGGCCGCGGCGAGGGAGAGCGGGGCCACGAACCGCGCGATGCCGGCGGCGTGGCTCGGGTCGATGAGCACGGGCAGGTGGGAGAGCGTCTTCAGGGCCGGGATGGCGGAGATGTCCAGCGTGTTGCGCGTGTAGGTTTCGAACGTGCGGATGCCGCGTTCGCAGAGGATCACGTTCTTGTTGCCGGAGGCCATGATGTATTCGGCGCTCATGAGGAGTTCCTGATAGGTGTTGGCCAGGCCGCGCTTCAGGAGGATGGGCTTGCTGCATTTCCCGATCTGCTTCAGAAGCTCGAAGTTCTGCATGTTGCGCGCGCCGATCTGGATCACGTCCACGTCGGCGAAGAGGTCGAGCTGGGAGAGGTCCATGAGCTCGGTCACGATGGGCAGCCCCGTGACCTTTTTCGCCTCAAGCAGCAGGCGCAGGCCCTCGGCGCGGAGCCCCTGGAACGAGTAGGGGGACGTGCGGGGCTTGAACGCGCCGCCGCGGAGCATGTTCGCGCCGGACTTCTTCACGCTTTCGGCGATGGCGATGATCTGGTCCTCGTTTTCGACGGAGCAGGGGCCCGCGATGACCGTGAACCCGCCGCCGCCGACCTTTACGCCGCTCGACCCGACTTCCACGACCGTGTCGAGCGGGTGGAACTTGCGGTTGGCGTTCTTGAACGGCTCCTGGATGCGCTTCACGTCGTCCACGATGTCGAACTGCTTGATGATGTCGAGGTCGATGTGCGAGGTGTCGCCGATGAGCCCGATGATGGTCTGCTGGATGCCTTCGCTGATGTGGAGCGTGACGTTCTGCTTGGTAAGCCACTCTTTCAGTGCGTCAAACTGCACCGCGTCGGCATGTTCTTTCAAGATGATGATCATGTTGAGGGGACCTGTCTTTTTTTGGGGGCCGGAAAAGCGGCCCGGAATTGTTTTGATAAATATCCGAAGATAATTTAGCACGGTTTCCGCGTTATTTCAAGGTCGTACGCGCACGAAAGGAACAAAAATCGGCGATATTTGGCGAATTCGGCGGATGCGCCCGGGAAAAAGGCGGAGCGGCCGCGGCGAAAGCCTGTTTTTTTAGTTTTTTTCCCCTTTTTGTGCTTGAATTACAGCTGTTCCCGTGCTAAAATATGAGCATGCATTTTTACAATAATTAAAAATGCCGGCCGTCTTCGCGGTCGGCGCACCTCAAGCAAGGAGTCCGCATCCATGGCAAACATCACTATTCCCGCGGGAGTCACGTCCACCGGTCTGATCATCGAAGTGGGAGACGTTCTGAATATCGAGTCCGGCGGCAGCGCCACGAACACCACGGAAAACGGCGGAGCCGTGAACATCACGGACGGCGGTTACGCCGACTTCCTCGCGAACACGGTCACGGGCCAGACGATCAACAACTACACGATGACGGTTCACAAGAACACGGTAGCGAACGAGAATTTGTTCGTCGGGAGAGGGATATTGCAAGTCTATGACGGGGGTATAGCATCCGAAAACGTGCTGAAAGGCGATTATATCGGCATTGAGGTGAACTCCGGGGCAAAGGTGACGGGCACGACGGCGTATGTCGGGAGCGGATACTTGACCGTGAACAGCGGCGGGTCAGCGGAGAATACGGTGTACAGCGACAGCTTTTACTGGGGCGCCCATTTTAACGTGATGGAGGGGGCGGCCGTTACGGGCACGACGATTACAGGCGGCAGATTGTATGTCCAGGCCGGAGCCGAAGCAAATGCGACGCTGATGGCCGGGGGAGAAATCAATGCGACCGGCACGCTGAGCGTGTTCACTGCTACGGGCGGCACGCTGAATGTCCTGAGCGGCGGTGTTCTGACCGGCGAGGTCAACATCACGGGCGGCAATGTGGCGATCGCCGAGGGCGGCACGTTCCTGATCGACCTCACAAGCCGTGCGCCGCGGTCCGCCGCGGAGGTCAGCGGCATCGGAAAAGTGACCGGCACAAAGATCATCACAGTGAAGGTCGCTGACACGCAGGCGAACGGCAAGTACGTGCTGTCCGCCAACGCGGCCGGATTCGACGGCACGATCTCCGTGACCGATTCGGCCGGAGTCGAGCTCGGCACGCTGACTGTGAACGAGTCCGTCAAGATCGGAGAAACGGATTATCATCTGGTGATTTCCGCGAATTCGCTGAAGCTCTTCATCGGCATCGACGTGATCCCGACGGATGTGTATGTGAACGACGCATGGAGCGAAGAGATCGCCGGGGCCACGGTCGCGCTGAAGGACGGCGGGATCGGCACGATCGGATACGACGCCTTCGCCACCGCCGATGCGGCCAATGCCGCGGCGGACCCCGACGACGGCACCATCCACCTGGAGGCGGGCGCGATCTCGTTCAGTTCCGACGTGCACGGCGTGGTCGTTTCCGGCGGCGTTACGCTCGACCTGACCGGGACGAACGTCGCCTCCGCGAACATCCAATCCGGCGGCAAGCTGACCGGGAAGATGGCGTTCGGGAGCGGCGCGGAAGTCGCGGCATCCAACGGCGCGATCATCGATTTCGACCTCACGAAGACCACAGCGGGAGCCGAAACCGCGCTACTGAACGACCAGTCCCTCATCGCGGGCGCGCCGCTCTACACGCTGACCGTGAGCGGGTCCGAGGCGTTCGGCGACTACAAGCTGGCCGACGGCGCGGCGGGATTCGACAAGACCGTCTCGGTCGTGAACGCGTCCGGCGAAGCGCTCGGCGTGCTGACGCCCGGCATCACGGAAACGATCGGCACGGTGGAGTACACGCTGAACCTTTCGGAAGGCGGCAATCTGACCGTGACGCTGGTCGAGGGCGTCGATCCGACCATCTACACCGGCGACCTGACCGACGCGACCAAGGACATCCTGACCGGATCGTCCGCGGTGGACGTGAACGTCTATTCGGGCGGGGCGCTCAATATTTCCGGCGGCGGCGCGGCCATCCGCACGAACATCTACAGCAGCGGCGGCATGTTCGTCTACGAGGGCGCCGCGGCGGACAGCACGACCGTCCACGACGGCGGGAGTCTTCTGATTTCCGGCGGCACGGCGACCGGCAACACGGTCAATTCCGGCGGCGTGATGTATACCTTCGGCACGGCAAACGACACGACGGTGAACAACGGCGGATTTTTCGGCCTGTCCGGCGGCACGGCGACCGGTAACACGGTCAATTCCGGCGGTTTTTTCTGGGGCGAACCCGGCACGACGCTGAACGGCGTGGCGGTCAATTTTGGGGGCTATGTCGGCATTTCCTCCGGCTGCACCGCCGGGAACGTGGTGGAGAACGGCGGCTATGTGTATATCCCCGAGGAATGGGAGGGCGGACAGCCGAACGTCTCGTTCACGCCGAATTCCTTCTCCGGGCTGGCGCTGAACGGGACGTGGGCCACGGTGCACTCCGGGACGACTGCCACGGACACGACGGTGAACGCCAGCGGCATTTTCCATATTCTCTCCGGCGGCATCGCGAACGGCGCCACGGTCAATCCCGGCGGCGAGATGGCGGTGAACGGCGGCGTCGCGGACAATATTGATGTGAACGCGAGCGGTTTTTTCAGAGTCTACAACAGCGGCATCGCGACCGGAGCCGCGGTCAATCCCGGCGGTCAGATGGAGATATTCAATAATGGCTCGGCAACCGGCGTCACCGTGAACTCCGGCGTGCTTGTGGTCTACACCGAGGCCGCGGCGAACAGTGCGGCGATCGGAACCGGCGCCCAGATGCATATCCTCGGCACGGCGACCGACACGACCGTGAGCGATGGCGGCTATGTCGGGCTTTCCGCCGGCATCATGAATCATGTCATTGTGGACAACGCCAGTCTGTGGGTCGCCGGCGGCACGGCGGGCGATGTCGCGGTCAATCCCGGCGGCTATGTCGGCATTTCCTCCGGCGGCACGGCCGCGGAGGTCGTGGAAAACGGCGGATTCGTCATGCTCAGAGAAGGGGGGCTCGCCTCGTTCAAGCCGAATTCGTTCTCCGGGCTGACGCTGAACGGGACCTGGGCCTCGCTTCATTCCGGCACGACGGCGACCGACACGACCGTCAACTCCGACGGCATCCTCCAAATCCTCCTCGGCGGCGTGGCAAACAATACCACGATCAACGCCGGCGGTTCTTTCCAGCTCAACACCAACGGAACGGCCGTCAACGTCGCGTTCAACTCCGGCTGCCTGGCCGAACTCGCCCCCGGCGGCAGGCTCACCGGACGGATCACGTTCGAGAGCGGCGCGGTGATCTCCGCGATGGACGAGGCGATCCTCGACTTCGACCTCACGCGGACATCGGCGGGCGCGGCGGCTCTGGTGAATGACCTGTCGTTTATCCCGAATACGGCCCTTTTCGCGCTCACGATCGACGGGACGGAGACGGACGGCACGTATTATCTGGCCGGCGGCGCTGCCGGATTCGAGGCGGGGATCTATGTGCTCAATTCCGACTGGTCGATGATCCTGGGCGGCCTGACGGTGGATTCCGCTCTCGTGATCGGTACGAGCAGCTACGCGCTGACGCTGACGGACGACGTGCTCGCGGTTACAGTCAGCTTCGTGACCCCGGAGGACGTCTATGTGAACACCGAGTGGTCCGAACTGCCCGCGGGGACGATCGTCACGGTCGCGGAAGAGACCGAGGCTTTGATCGGATATAACGCGTTCGCGGACGTCGACGACGCGTTCGCGGCGGTCTCCGAGGACGGCGAGGTGTATGTGGTCGGCGGCTCGGTCTCGTTCGGCGGTGCGGTCGACAAGCCCGTCACGATCGGGGACGGCGTCACACTTACCGGGAAAGCCGTGTTCGAAAGACCCGTCTCGCTCGACGGCACGGTCGTATTCGACACGGAAATCGCGGGCGACGGCGTCCAGTTTGCAGGCTTCGACAAAATCGAGCTCGGCGAACACGCGGCGTTCACGCTGAACGCGTCTCCGAAGGCGGTCGGGACCTCCGTCACGCTCGCGACCGGCGCGGCCGAACTCTTCAAGCGGGAAATCGCGTCCGACGACTTCGATTTCGTGGTCGGAGCGCCCGACTTCTACCTGGTCGGCGGTATCGAATCCTATGTGCTTGATCTCGACAAGGATCAGAACCTCGTGCTGTCCTATGTGGCCTGCGAGAACAAGAGCGACGGCGACGTGAAGAACGGCTACCTGGTCAAAAAGAAAGCGGTCAACCCCCATATCGGCGAGCTCCAGCGCAACATTGTGGACGAATTCAGCCGGGTCCTGCTCGACGACAAGGGGACCGTGCTTGAGAGCGGCAACTACAACTTCGTCGGCGGCGATGACAAAGCCGACTACGCGCGGATCACGACGACCAGCGCCGCGAAACTGCGCTTCAGCGTGAAGACGAAGAATTTGGACGACAAGGTCAAACTTTCGCTCGTCAGCTACGACGCCGCCACCGGCAAGACGAAAACCCTGAAATCCGCCGCGGTATCTAAAGGTAAAGAGGCATTCACTGCCGCGGTCTTCGTCGATCCGAACGACCCGAAAACCGCCGGACTTCAGTATTTCGTCGCGGTCGAGAACAAGGGCAAGACGAACGTGTTCTACAACGTCGCGCTCACGTCCGACAGCGATTTCTACGTCGATGCCGACGACGGTCACAACAATTCGCTGGTCGAGAAGAAGGTCCTGAACCCGTACATCGACGAATTCGCCGACACGGAGATCACAAGCGGAGACAAGACGTTCCTCCAGCTCGAAAACGACGATTTCGTGGTCACGGATCACGGCGACTACGCCAACTGGGTCGGCTTCGGCGACGACGCCGACTTCGCCCGCATCTCGCCGGACGCGCCCGCGATCCTGAACTTCACGCTCAACGGCAAATGCGACGCAGGCACGACTCCCGCCTCGCTGAAGTTCACGGTCTACAGCCTGACGCTGAACGGCAAGGGGGAGTGGACGCAAAATGAGATCAAATCCAAAACGCTCAACCTGAAGAACGGCAACAGCGTCTCCACCGGGATCCTTTATCTCGACCGGCTGGATGTTCCCGCGGATGACAAGAAAAGCCGGACCGGGTACTACGTGTCGGTCCAGAGCACGAACGCGAAGAAGGGCGGCGAGGCGTATTACAGCGTGACGACCACAGGAAATCTGTACGAAGATGCCGATTACAGCATCGTGAACGTGAGCGGCAACGGCTGGCTGTTCAACAAGAACGGCAATGCCGTGAACGGGGAGCTGGAGAAGTCGGACGTTGCCGCGTCCGGTCAGTCTGTGATCGCCCTGGATACGGACGTGTCTTCCGGCGATTACGCGAACTTCGTCGGGTTCGGCGACGCGTACGATTACGCCGAGCTTGTCGTGAGCGCGAACGGCCTGTACAACTTCAAAATCGACACGACCGGCAAGGCGAAGTTCACCGTGTACAGCATGACGCGGAAGAACGGCAAGTGGACGCAGAAAGTCCTGGGGTCCCAGACCATCAAGGATTTGAACGGCGCGGCGGGCGCGACGCTGAAGAAGGACGTGCAGCTCACCGCCACGAGCGAGGACGTCCGGTACTTCGTTTCCATGCAGGCTGCCGATACGAAGAAGAGTCCCGAGGTGTACTACAACGTCACGGCCGTGGCGACCGTGACTTCGTCGAACGCCGCCGTGCTTGCCATGCCGGAATCGGACAAATGGAGTGTTTCGGACGCTCTGAGCTTCGCTTCGTCCGGTTCGGACCTGCTCGCGGACGCTTCCTCTTCCTCCCTCGCGGACCTCGACGACAAAACAGGCTGGCTGAATATCGCAAGTCTGGCGTAACCATCAGAGCCCAAACAAGTCAAGCCCTACTCGATTTTTTGAAAGGTTGTCAAGCTATGGCAAAATACATCAACAGCGACGTCACAAGTTCCGGCGTGATTCTGAACGACGAATCCATGCACGTATCCAGCGGCGGCACAGCGCGTCAGACCACGGTCAACGAAAACGGCGAACTCCATATCAGCAGCGGCGGCATCGCGATTGACACGACCGTGAACCAGTACGGCTGGGTCGAAGTCCTTGCGGGCGGCACGGCAATCAGCGGCGCCATCAAGGACGGCGGCTGGTTCGAAGTCTTTCCCGGCGGCACGGCGACTCAAATCCATGTTTCCAGCGGGGGCGTGTTCTACGTATCCAGCGGCGGTACGGCGAGCGGCATCGTTTTCGCCGGCGGTTCGGGCGGCACGGTCAATAACGGCGGCGTCTTCGTCAACACGAGCATCGGCATGGGCGGACAGCTTGGCATTCTGCATGGCGGGACGGCAAAGGATGTCTATGTTGCCAATAACGGGACGTTTTACGTCTCCGAAGGCGCCAAGCTGACCGGGAGCATGACATTTGAATCCGGAGCGTTCGTCGCCTTTTTCGACGGCCCTAACCTCGATTTCGACATCACCGGGCGCAAATCGTCCGATCCGCCGCTCGTGAACGATCTTTCGCTGATCAAAGGCACACCGCAGTACACGCTCACGGTCGACGGGAGCGAGCTGAGCGGCACGTACAAGCTGGCGGGGGGTGTAACGGTCTTCAACCAGGTCATTACCGTGAAGAATACTTCCGGCGCCGGCCTCGGCAGCATTACGGTCGCCGACGCCCTTTCCACCGAGGACGCGGACTACACGCTGAGCCTAGTCGACGGCACGCTTTCGCTGGTCGTCGCGTCGAAATTCGTGGACACCGTTCCGCCGGTCGTTTCGAACGTCGCGCAGGACAAAACGGACCCGACGAATCAGAGCGTGACCGTTACGGCGACGTTCACCGACAACATCGGCGTTACGTCCGCGCTGTACAAAATCGGGAAAGGCGAATGGCTCGATTATCCTGTCAGCGGCGTGGTCGTAACGGAGAACGCCACCGTCTATTTCAAGGCCGTCAATGAGGCGGGGAACGAATCGGAAATCGTCTCCCATGAGGTGACGAACATCTATAAAGGCGACGCCTACGGCTTGAACCACTCCTTTGCCGCAGCTTACGATCTGGGGACCGACACCTCGATCAAATCGGCGGACGCGGCATCCATCGCCACCGCACACGAAGAGGATTATTTCACGTTCAGACTGACGCAGAAAGCCACCGTCACGCTGACGACAAGCGGGCCGGATTCTTCCGCGGACACGGTCCTGTATCTCTACGACGGCGATCAGATCCAGATCGCCTACGATGACGACAGCGGATCGGACAGTTACTCCTCCCTTTCCCGGGTCCTCAATCCCGGGACCTATTACGTCAAGGTCATTGCGTACGGCGACTGGCTGATAGATGATTACACCCTCTCGGTCACGGTCGGCGCAGCGCCGCCCGACAAGGAAAAACCGGTCGTCAGCAATGTAAAGGCTGATACCACGGGGCCGACGCAGAACGATGTGTTCGTGACGGCGGACTTCACGGACGATTACCTGGTGGAGTCCAAGCTGTACAGGATCGGGGACGGCGCATGGCTCAGTTATCCCGACGGCGGCGTGGCCGTAAAGGAAAACGGCACCGTCTACTTCAAAGCCATCGATGCGGGCGGAGTGGAATCCGACATCGTGGAATACACCGTCGGCAACATCGACAGAGTCGCTCCGACCATCGAGGTCACGCCGAGCACCACGAAACCGTCTCCGTCCGTGACCCTTACCGCGAGTTTCAGCGACAACATGGAGCTGATCTCCGCCAGGTACAGGATCGACGACGGCGACTGGAAGGATTACAAGCCCGGCGGCGTGACTGTGACCGAGAATTGCGATGTCCTGTTCATGGCGCTTGACGCCGCCGGCAACGAATCGGTTTCGACATACAAGGTCGGCAACATCGACAAGGATGCGCTGAAGGGCGAACCCGACGACGGCACGAACGATTTCCTGTACGACAAGACGAACGGGTGGAACGATTCGAACATCACGGTCTCGAACACGATCACCGGCAACGGCGAAATCAATCTGGACAAGGCGGGCTCCGTCGACATGAAAGGCAAGCACAACATGTTCGGCAACGACGGGACCAACACGGATACCGGCGACGTGGCAAAGCTGAAGCTGTCCCAATCCGCGAAGCTGACGTTCACGATCGACTCCACCGCCGCCGGCACGTTCTACGTCTACGAAGACGGCTTCGACAAGAAGGGCAGCCGCGCGCAGATCACGGTCGGAAAAGTCGCGGTCAAGGCAGGAAAAACGGCCACGCTGAAGGACGTCTGCCTGACCGCCACGGGCAACTATTACGTCGCGATGGTCGCGAAGAACGTCAGGAAAGTCGGCATGGAGGGGTACTACAACGTGAACGTCACCGACAGCACGTTCTTCGCCGATGCGGACAACGGGAACAACAATGACGCCGCGTCCGGGAAAGCCGTCTCCGTCGGTCGCTCCACTGGGGCGATCGTCCTGGACAAATCCGCGATGAAAGGCAGCACGGAGTTCAAAAACTTCGTCGGGTTCGGCGACAGCATCGACTACGCGAAGATCAATCTGGCGGCCAGCGCCTGCCTCCGCTTCAGTCTCACGGGCGAGGGCGACGGTACGGCGAAGTTCACGATCTGGAAATACGACACGGCGAAGGATAAAATGTCGAAGGTCGGCGGCGTGACCACGCTGAACGCGAAGAACAAGTACACGGCCGTGACCAAGGCGCAGTTCCTCGATTCGAACAACGGCCAGTACGAATACTACGTCTCAATGGAGTGTTCGGACGCCGCGAAGGGAAAAGGCGTGTACTACAACGTCGCGGTCTCGGACGGGGCCGTGTTCTTCGACAGCGCGGACGACGGCAGGAACGATGCCCTGTACGACAAGAAGGCGAAGGCGTTCTACGGCGAGGATGCCGATCACCACTTCGTCTCCACGAACGTCGGCGTCGGGACCAAGGTCGTCAAGCTGGACGGCAACGCGATCGGCGAAGCCGGCTATGCAAACTTCGTCGGATACGGGGACGCCGCGGACTACGCGAAAATCAACCTGACGGGCGACGGCAGCCTGTACTTCAAAATCAAATCCACTGGCGACGCCACGTTCGTGGTCTATAAGAAGGGCCAGGACAAGAAGGGCAACGACACGCTGATCGCGCTCCAGACGACCAAGCTCAAACTCGCCAAGGGCGACGAAGTCATTGACAAGTTCACGGATGTGCTTTCGGGGGTCACGGCCGGAGAGTATTATATCTCCATGACCGCGAAGAACACGAAGGCAAACGACAAGGGCCTCGTCTACTACAACGTCACTGCCACGCTGGAACCCCCCGACGCCGACGCGCTTGCCATGCCGGAATCGGACAACTGGGGAGTTTCGGACGCTCTGAGCTTCGCTTCGTCCGGTTCGGACCTGCTCGCGGACGCAGCCGCGTTCGACAAGCTCGCCGAACTCGACGACTCTTCCATCTGGCTCGACGCTGCCAAGCTTGCGTAAGGCTCGTAAAGAATAAGACCTATAAGTCTTATGCGACCTATAGGTCTTATCAACAACGAATTGCATTCTTTTTTGCGCCTCCGGCCCCTCAACGGGCCGGGGGCTTTTTTGCAACTTTAAAAGTAGTGTTTCGCACCTCGCGACATCCGCAGGCAAAATAAAAAAAGGATTATTTTAAAATCTGCTTGACATATCGCATTTAGCATCTTATATTATGACAAAATTCAATTTTCAATCATCTCTTCAACAGAAGGATTTCCCACTATGGCACGATATGATGTGACCGACGGCGAGACCAGCACCGGACTCACCCTGAACAACGATTCCATGTACGTTTCCGCAGGCGGCACCGCGACCGAAACCACCCTCAACGAGGGCGGTCGAATGCACGTCTATGACGGCGCTTTTGTGTGCAGCACGACGGCCAACAAAGACGGGCAGGCGTATGTTTCCGGCGGCACGATGAACGATATTGCGATCAATTCCGGTGGACAGATGAATCTCTCTGGCGGCGTCGCAAACAGCGTGGTCGTCGATGGCGGCAATGCCGATTCCGGAGGGCTTTGGGTTTCCGGCGGTTCGGCAAACGACGTTACGGTCAATTCCGAAGGTTATGTTGTTATCTATGACGGCGGCGTCGCCACGAACATCGTGGAGAACGGCGGATATGTGAATATCCCCGAGGAATGGACGGGTGCACAGCCGGAAAATGTCACGTTCCTGCCGAATTCCTTCTCCGGACTTGTGCTGAACGGAAAATGGACCACGGTCCATTCCGGGACGACGGCAACGGATACCACGGTCAATTCCGATGGCATTTTCCAGATTCTCTCCGGCGGCACGGGGAACAATACCATCGTCGATTTCGGCGGCAACATGGTGGTAGCCTTTACTGGCATTGCGAACAGCGTCACAGTAAACGCGGGCGGCAGCTGCTGGGTGTACGAAAATGGCACTGCGAACAACGTCACGGCCCATACAGACGGGATCGTCGCTGTATCCAGCGGCGGCTTCGTGAGCGGCGCATCTCTTGTTTCCACCGGCGCCTCCGGCGGTCTTTGGGTTTTCTCCGGCGGTACAGCCGCGGACATTGTGAGTGACAAAGGATATCTCGATATTCGCTCCAGCGGCACGGCAGACAGAGTCACGGTCAGTAACTCCGGCTATATTATGGTATCTTCCGACGGCACGGCAAGCAGAGTCACGATCAATTCCGATGGAGATCTTTGGGTCAACCCCGGCGGCATTGCGGACAGCGCCACGGTCAATCCCGGCGGATACGTCTGCATTTCCTCCGGCGGCGTCGCCACGAACATCGTGGAGAACGGCGGATATTTCAAGGTCGAAGACGGTGCGGATTTCGAGATACTGCCGAACACCTTCTCCGGAGTCGTATTGAGCGGAGGTAAAATTCCGTGGGCAACGGTCCATTCCGGGACCACGGCGACCGATACGACCGTCGGTTCGGACGGTTATTTCCGAATCTATTCCGGCGGCCTCGCAAGCGGTTTCACCGTCAAATCCGGCGGCGAACTAGTCATGTTCAGCGGAGCCCATCTTACCGGAAAAATCACATTGGAAGACGGCGCGATCGTTTCCCCGAAGGAGAACGGCGCGGTCGTCGACTTCGACCTGACGCAGACGTCGGCGGGCGCGGCGCCCCTCGTGAACGATCTGTCGGACCTCCTGGACTCGTGCAAATTCGCGCTCACGATCGACGGGACGGAAGCGGAAGGCACGTATTCCCTGGCAGGCGGCGCGGCGG
>Ga0265301_10003558_pt1 | contig 16362 bp, 10 predicted proteins | sample AusTroGonzalo_MG_2_FD_193488 | JGI IMG/M metagenome (GOLD analysis project Ga0265301, IMG submission 193488) | Bovine rumen microbial communities from tropical cattle in Woodstock, Queensland, Australia - Gonzalo_04 | ecosystem: Host-associated > Mammals > Digestive system > Stomach > Rumen ...
GCAGTTGCGTGAGGCGGCACAGTTGGATGAGGTGTGGCTGATGGTGTCGCCACAGAATCCGCTGAAGCAGCAGGAAGGACTGCTTGCCGACGACCTGCGGCTGCAGATGGCGCAGATGGCATTGAAGGACGACCCGTTCATCAAGGTGAGTGACTACGAGTTCCATTTGCCGCGTCCGTCGTACACCTGGCATACGCTGCAATCCCTTCAAAGGGAATTTCTTGACCGCGAGTTTGTGTTGCTCATAGGCGGCGATAACTGGGAGCACTTCCCTTTCTGGTATCGTGCCGACGATATAGTGAGTAACTACCGGCTTGTCGTCTATCCTCGTCGTGGTAGCGACATCGACATAGCTGCGCTGCCCCCCACCGTCACCGTCGTTGAAGCCGAACTGCTCGATATCTCCAGTACTGACATCCGCCGTCGCGTTCGTAGCGGACAGCCGATTACAGGACTCGTCCCCGACTGCATTGTCGATGCCGTCACCTATTATTATAATAATACAACTAACGAAAACTAACAGCAATGAACATACAAGAATTACTCAATCGCAACGATCGTTTTGCCAGGAACGCTGGATGCCAGATTACCGAGGTTGATGCAGAGCATGCCGTAGCTGAGATGACGGTGACATCCGACCATCTGAATGGAGGAAACGTTTGTCAGGGAGGTGCCCTGTTTACCTTGGCCGACCTTGCCATAGCCGCCTTGATGAACTTTCAGGGCCAGCTCACCTTCGGCATCAGTAATAGCATCATGTATGTGTCGAGTGCCCGAGAAGGCGATGTACTTCGGGCTGAGGCTGTTAGCGTATCGGCCCATCCTAAGATTCCTTCCGTTGAGGTACGTGTCACCAACCAGAACGGACGGCTTATTTGCCACGTTACGGGAATGGGATACCGCAAGAATCTTTCTCTCTAAACCAGTAGGATAGTTATGGAAGGATATGTTCAGAGTCTTTCAGATGGACGTGTGAAACGTTATGTCCAGTTCCTCGAGATCAGTGATGACCCGGAGCTGATGGAACAGTATCGTAAATGGCATTCAGAGGAGTACCACTGGAAGGAGATACGCGATGGCATCAGACAGGTAGGTATTCTGGAGATGGAGATTTATATGTTGGGCAATAAACTGGTGATGATAGTTGACACACCTGCTGATTTCCAATGGGAGGAGGCCATGAACCGTTTGGCTTCTTTACCACGACAGGCCGAGTGGGAGGCTTTTGTGTCGAAGTTCCAAGGCTGTGCCGCCGATGCTCGTAGTGATGAGAAGTGGCACCCCATGGAACGCATGTTCAGGCTCTATTAACTGTCGCCCTGCTTTTCAAGACAAAGCGGAAACATCCTGTCGAATTCCTGACGAAGTAGGGTAGGTTGCGAAATGATTGTCCGCAACTCATTCAGTCGCCGTTCATTAGGCGAGCCGGGAATCCAGAGACGAATATAACCTTCTGACGAATATTTGTGGTTCATGTGTTCACGGAACCGCTGCCATTGCTGTTCGTAATCTAGTTCTGGGTAGTTCGCCAACCCGAACTCTATGGTACGGCGGAAGATGATTTCCGGCACAATGTCGCGGTCGGCTTCAGCAATGATTTTTCCATAAAGCGATCGTGGCGCATGGCTTGCCGAGGCACGATGATCCTCTACGGCTTCACGCATAATCTTAATCTGCTGGGGTGAGAACCACCGTTTCAGCCTGGCATCGGCGGCTAATATCTTACCGCTGGTCAGATGATGGATGGCCCGTGGCCCCGACATACCGAGGTCGTGATAGGCGGCTATCACGTAGACCATGTTGATGTCGGCTCCCGTTGTCCGTACCAACTCCATGGCGTTACGGATGACGCGGGTAACATGCTCTAAGTTGTGGGCACGGTCGAACTGTGCATATTGGGGGAGAATGCTGGTCTCAACGAATTCCACCAGGTCGAGGCTCGGATTAGTAGTCATCATAAATAAAAAAAGTGCGAATATTTTTGCAAATGTACGAATTTCTATTTACTTTTGCAAGAAAATTGGAAGAAAAATGAGTGAGACCACGATGATTAAGACTGATAGCTTCCGTGCTTGGCTGTTGGCAGCCCGTCCCAAAACTCTGACAGGTGCCGCCGTGCCGGTGATGATAGGTGTGGCACTGGCCTATGTCGATGCCCAAATGTATGAGGTAGAAGTGTTTAGCTGGGTGGCGGCAGTGCTCTGTTTCCTGTTTGCCTTTGTCATGCAGATTGATGCCAACTTCATCAACGACTTCTTTGACTTTGCCAATGGTGCCGATGATGCTGAGACGCGGTTAGGGCCTCGTAGGGCTTGTGCACAAGGATGGGTCAAACTTGATTCCATGAAGAAAGCCATCGCCCTGACCACCTGTCTGGCCTGCCTCGTGGGCTTGCCATTAGTCTATTATGGCGGACTCGAGATGCTACTGGTAGGAGCTGTTTGCGTCGTTTTCTGTTTCCTCTATACCACCCACCTCTCTTACTTGGGACTGGGTGACGTGCTGGTGTTGGTGTTCTTCGGCATTGTTCCCGTCTGCATTACCTATTACGTTCAGCTGCATACCTGCACTTGGCAAGTGTTCCTCGCATCGATAGCCTGCGGACTGGTCATCGACGGATTGCTGTTAGTCAACAACTTCCGCGATCGTGACAACGACCGCGCTGTAGGAAAGATGACGCTGGTGGTGAAAGTCGGCGAGAAAGCCAGTCTCATGCTTTATCTTGGTGTGGGTGTCGTGGCCTGCCTCATAGGGCTGGTCTTCTGGTTCAACGGTCATGTGTTGGCGTTCCTCCTGCCGCTGTTCTATCTGGTACTTCATGTCTTCACCTATCTGAAGATTAAGCGCATTAATCAGGGTAAAGCCCTCAACCATTGCTTAGGTGAAACGGCACGCAACATCTTTGTCTATGGCCTTGCAGTAGCTGTAGGCCTCCTCTTGGGCAACTAATCAGATATTCCAGCGATATTACTATAGTTCTAATATTATTATGAATAAGATGAAGAGACTATTAACATTGGTTTTATTATCATTCGTAGTGAAAACGTTATGGAGTGCCAACATATCGTTTGCCGATGCGAAAGTAAAATCACTATGTGTGTTCGCTTTTGATCGTAATGATGATGGTGAATTGAGCGAGACAGAGGCAGCTATGGTTACCGATATAGGATTACTATTTAAGGGAATAACAGATATTAAATCCTTTGACGAATTCCAATACTTTAGGAGTGTAAAGGTTATTAAGAGTAGTGCTTTTGCAGGCAGTAGCCTAACCTCTATTTCTCTTCCTTCGAGCATAACAACTATAAGTGAAAATGCTTTTTTCGGTTGTGGCGCTTTAAAAAGCATACATATTCCCGGTGCAGTAACTTCTATAGGAACAAGTGCTTTTAGTCGTTGCAAAAGTTTGTCTTCAATAAGCGTGGATGGGTCGAATACCGTTTACAGTTCATTACTGAGTAATGGACTATTCAAAAAAGGACCAAAGGGGTATACTCTAGTTATCGGTTGCAATAATACAGTCATTCCTAAAGGAGTTGTTGCTATAGCAAGTTATGCTTTTGAAGATCGTACTGGACTGACCTCCATAACAATTCCTCAAAGTGTGAAAAAGATTGGTTCGTATGCGTTTTCGGGTTGTTCTAATTTGGCTAACGTAACAATAGAAGATTTAGAAACAATGGGGGTAGATGCTTTTGAAGAATGCAATAACTTGCGGAAAGTGGTTTCAACTAGAATAACTCCGCCAACAGATTTCTTTTATGGTTTTCCTTCTTCGACAAAAGATAATGCAATTCTTTACGTGCCAAAAGGGTGCAAGGCAGCTTACGAAAATGCCTATCCCTTTAGGAAATTTAAGGAAATTGTGGAGTTTTTGTCTCCTTCTCGTAACGTTGTGTTTGCTGATGTCAACACAAAACAGTTGTGTGTTGATAACTGGGATCGGGAATCCGATGGTGAGTTGAGTACAAACGAGGCAGCTTCAGTTAGCGATATCATGGATGTGTTTAAGGGAACAAGCATTCGTTCTTTCAATGAACTGAGATATTTTACAGGACTGTTAAAGATTGATCACGAAGCATTCTATGGCTGTTCGTATTTGACTTCGATTGTAATTCCAAAAAATGTAAGAAGCATCGGATATGCTTCATTCGCATATTGTCATGATTTAAAAACGGTGTTTATCCCAAACAGTGTATCAACTATTACCTCAGAAGCCTTTAATGGCTGTTATAATTTGGGTGAAGTATATATAGACAGGGCTACTCCAATAGCTATAGACGAAGATGTGTTTTCAAACAGGTCGAATTCTGTTCTTTATGTCCCTTCTGGCGCTAAGGCAGCCTATGAAGTTGCCAACTATTGGAAGGAGTTTAAGGAAATCAGAGAGATGCTCCCCTCGTCACCCAATATACCTTTTGCAGATAGTTATACAGAGAATGTATGTTTGAATAATTGGGACACTAATCATGATGGTGAACTAAGTCAGTCAGAGGCGGCTGCAGTATCTGACCTTGGCACAGTCTTCAAGAACAATACTGATATCGTTAGTTTTGACGAGCTAAAGTATTTTACTGGTATATCGTCTATTAGAGAACGCGCGTTTTATGGTTGCACGAAATTGGAAAGTGTAATTATTCCCAATGGCGTTACATCGATTGGACATAGTGCATTTTCTGGATGTAATTTGACTTCGGTATTGATACCTGAGGGCGTGACATCTATTGGTAATTATGCTTTTAATAAGTGTATCAAATTACGTGCTGCCTCGATTCCTTCAACTGTGGTTTCAATAGGCGACTATGCATTTTACAATTGTAGTAATCTTGAAATGGTTAATGTGGGTATGAAGAAACCAGTAGCGATTACATTATGGGTTTTCTCTAATCGCAAATATGCAACTCTCACAGTTCCAAAAGGTAGTAAAACGTTTTATGAAGCTGCAGACTATTGGAAAGAATTTAAAAACATATCGGCTGGAATGAATATCACATTTGCAGATGCCAATGTGAAGAAAATATGTATAGATAATTGGGATACTGATAAGGATGGCTATCTAAGTGTTGAAGAAGCGGCCGCAGTAAACAATTTAGGTAAGGTTTTTTCATCAAATGATAAGGTTCAATCATTTGATGAACTGAATTATTTCACAGGCCTGACTTCTATTTCCAAAAGCGAGTTTATGAATTGTACAAGCTTGGTTTCTCTTACGATTCCCGAAAATGTTACTATTATTGGTGATATGGCTTTTTATGGCTGTCGTAGCCTGTTCTCCGTAAACATACCGAACAGTGTTATATCCATAGGTAAAAACGCTTTTTATGGTTGTGAACAACTACCATCTATAACCATAGGCAATGGCGTACATTCTATTGGGGATTATGCATTTATGAATTGTGAAGGATTGGAGTCTCTGGCTTTCGGTAATAATGTGGAATCTATTGGTAATCAATCGTTTTATGGTTGTAAAAAGTTGTCATCGGTTGTGCTACCACCAAGCGTTACTACTATCGGTGAATCAGCCTTCCTATTATGTGCTAATTTGGCAAAACTGGAACTTCCCCCCAATATAACAACTATTGGCAAGTCTGCTTTCTATGGATGTACTGCTTTGACAAATTTGACAATTCCTAATAGTGTGACAACTATTGGTGATGGCGCATTTTGCGAGTGTGGTTTGGAATCAATAAATCTTGGTTGTAATGTTGAACATATTGGAGCTTATGCTTTCCGTGGCAACCATTTAAAAAATATCATAACAATTCCTAAGACAGTTACTTTTATTGGTAAGGATGCTTTCATAAATGATGATACAGAATGGAGAATCCTTAACAAAGATGTCATTTCTAAATGGGTTATTGCAGAAGGTCAAATACCTGCGGAACTTGACGGAAGAGTGTTCAATTATGAAGTACTTGTCTTATATGTTCCTGAAGGTTGCAAGGCTGCTTACGAGACTGCTGCCAACTGGGGTGATATCAAGACGATTAGAGAGGGACTTCCAAGATGGATCTCGTTTGCCGATAAATCTCTTGAGGAGTTATGTGTCAGATGTTGGGATACGGATGGAGATGGCAAACTATGTGAAGAGGAAGCTGCTGATGTAACAAAACTCTGGAAAATGTACTCAATAAAAACATTTGACGAATTCAAGTTTTTTACAGGTGTGACAACTATAGGGGAAAGTACATTCTCCAGTTGTTATGACTTAACTTCCATTGTCATTCCAAATAATGTGGAGACAATTGAAAAAGATGCTTTCTCTGGTTGCAAAAAATTAGCTTCTATAACTTTCGGGAATAGTTTGACTTCCATTGGTGATTACGCTTTCAGAGATTGCGATTCTTTGATTTCTGTGAGCTTCCCCAATAGTTTGAAGACTATTGGTGATTATGCTTTTTATGATTGTCGTCATTTAGAGGCTATAAATTTGCCAGAGGGAGTTACCTCTATTGGTGAAAATGCATTCTGGTATTGTAATAGTTTGGAATCTGTCACCATTCCCAGTAGTATAACATCAATTGGCGATTATGCTTTTGCCCGTAGCGGGTTGACTTCTATAAAAGTTTACAGGGAAATTCCTTTACCAATTCCCGAAAATGTTTTTTACTATCTTGAAGGTAATACAAGTGTAACACTCTACGTTCCGGCTGGATGTGCGGCGGCTTATAGGGAGGCAGCTGTATGGAAGGGATTTAGCCATATTGTAGAGATGGATCCTCCTTCACCTGCCATTTCTTTTGCTGATGCGAACGTTAAATCCATTTGTGTCGCCAATTGGGATGTCAATGGAGATGGTGAGTTGAGTGAGGAAGAGGCTGCTGCCGTAACTTCCATTGATAATGTCTTCAGTGAAAATAAGAGTATCACCTCGTTTGACGAGTTACGCTATTTTACTGGTCTCCAGAAAATCGAAGAATTGGCCTTCTATAAATGTAGTGCATTAACTAGCATTACTATCCCTGCATCTGTCTCCAATATTGCAAAGAACTGTGTTTTTGCGGGATGTGATGCATTAGTTTCCTTGAAAGTTGATGAGCATAATTTGATTTATGACTCACGGGATAATTGTAATGCCATTATTGAGACGGCTACCAATAAATTAGTGTGCGGCTGTCCAGTAACGATAATACCTAATGATGTGACTACAATCGGTTATGGCGCATTCTCTAGTTTAAAAAACCTGACGGGAATAATCATACCAACAAGTGTAACGACTATCGAATATGGTGCATTCTGTTATAGTGGCCTAACTTCCATTACGATACCTGAAAGCGTAACGAGTATTGCTGATGCCGCATTTAACGATGGGAAGAACTCAAACGCAGTTCTTACATCTGTTACTGTGGAAATAAAATCCCCATTGGCAATTGAAAAGAACACTTTCAGTCGAGGAACGTATGCTAATGCCATCCTCTATGTCCCTGTTGGAAGCAAGACTGCATACGAGTCTGCGGTTTATTGGAAGGATTTCAAGGTAATCGTAGAAGTAGTTGGTGATAACATCATATTTGCTGATGCTCATGTCAAGGAGATTTGTGTAGCTAATTGGGATACTAATGGTGATGGCGAATTGGGGACTCTTGAAGCTGCAGCAGTGGAAGAATTGTATGACGTATTCCAATTTAATGAAGATATCAGCTCATTCGACGAGTTTCAGTATTTTACGGGTATAACTCAATTAAACGGAACTAACCATACCCTTGATATGCCGTTCTCTGGCTGTGTTAACTTGGCCAAAATTACTTTGCCTCCAACATTGACTGAGATTGGTCGGCTTGCTTTCTATGAGTGTAACTCTTTATCCTCTATTGTTATACCCAAGTCAGTCTCTAAAGTCAGCAGTGAAGCATTTGGCCATTGTAGTGCTCTTCGAAATGTTATGGTTGAAGATGGAAATACTGTATATGATTCACGTAATAATTGTAACGCAATTATAAAGACAGCAACAAACACACTGGTGGCTGGTCTCGCTTCTTCGGTAATCCCCAATACAGTGACGTCAATTGAAGGTTATGCCTTCTATTATTCTGACATTGAGGATGTAACGATTCCCCAGTCTGTGGAAACTATTGGTAATGAGGCATTCTCATCTTGGAATAAAGGGCTCAAGTCTGTGACAGTAGAATGGTCTAGTCCAATAGCAATAAACCAAGATGCTTTTAAATACAACTATGGTGCCACCCTCTACGTTCCTGCAGGCTGCAAGGCGGCATACGAGGCAGCTGCCTATTGGCAGGACTTCAAGGAGATTAAGGAGATTGGTGCTCCTGATTTGATTCCTCTGACGGTGGGTGTCAAGGATGTGACAGTATTGCAGGGGTCGTTTGTGGAGGATAAGGATGCTATGAATTTCGATTTCGAGAACGAGGAGACAATGTGGTGTTGGGGCAACAGCCCCGAGATGGGCATTGCTGAGGGCTCGCATGATGGCAGCAAATACCAGACCACGACGAATCCGTCGAAAGTGGAGTTTTGGGAAACGCAGATAGCGATGGATTTTACCCAGTTGGTGCCTGATGAAGAGTATGTGTTACACTTCTGGGCGAAGGCCGACAAGAGTTTCTGGATGAATGCCTTCCTGCAGTACCCAAGCGATGAAGCTGGCTGGCCGTCTCGTGGCGACTTTGACTGGATAGAGGTGGGTACGGAGTGGCAGGAATATACGCTGACGACTACGGTGACAGGCCATAATGCCACGCGATTCTTGTTGAACATTGGTGAGCTGGATAATGGCACGTTCTGCCTGGATGATATCTCTCTGCGACGGAAGAATCCACTGTTTACGCTGACCTATGATGGCTTCGTGGATGGAGACGATGAGATGACGGCATTCACTACGCTTCCTGTAGCCACGACGACAGCCACCAACGATTCGCCAGTCGGCACTTATCCTATTACGATCAGTGGTGGCGTGTCAGAGAAATACAGCATCACCTACCAGCCTGGCACGTTGACTATCGTGGAACCTGTTTCGGGCGACGCCAATGGTGACGGAAAGGTCTCAGTGACGGATATTGCGGTGGTGGTGAACCACATTCTTCACTTGCCAAATACGGATTTCTCCGTCTTTGGCGCAGATGCCAACGGAGATGGCGAGGTGACGGTAACCGACATTGGCGTTATTGTTGACATTATTTTGGGGCAAAATGGCAACGCAAGCGCCAGGAAAATGGAGAACATGCCAGAGCCCCAGTGATCAGTCCTTTACAAGTTTTAGCTATTTCATCTATAAAGATTTGAGGGAATCTATCCAAAATAACATAGGATGGGGCCGCCAAACGACCTGAATAGAGGCTCCAAACGGGGTGGATGGAGGCTCCAAATGGTAGATTATTTTAGGTTTGCATGTTTATGCACGATGAGTTGGCCGCACCAAGTCATAGGTTTGGTCGGAGCAAACCTATGAGTTAGTCCGACCAAAAGGGTCGTTTAGTCCGGGCAAACCTTTGACCTGGCTTTGGGGTGAATATCTATGCAGAATATGTATAAGTGTGCAGCGCAGAAAAAATGTGTTTAGTGCAAATAATGTTCAACTCCTAACCAGATGGGCCGGAAAGCCTTTGTTGTCGGGGGGGCGGGCTGTTAGGAGTTGCTCAAACTCCTAACCAACTCCTAACCCGCTCGGCTCTGCCGCTTTCCTAAGCATACCCTCCGCTGAAGACAATTGCAGGACTGGACATCAAGCAGGGGTTAGGAGTAGGTTAGGAGTCCAACCAACTCCTAACCTCAAGGAACCCCTTTGTAGAAAGGAGTTTTGAGAGATTTGGTTAGGAGGTTAGGACTTTTTAGTTGAAGAAGTTCCAAGACACGCCGATATGCATCACTGAAGTGTTGATAGGGTAGTGGGGGGTGAGGAAATTCATCTTGTTACCTACACTATTGGCTACGTTGTTCCACATGACAAAGAAGCGGGCTCGCTTTAGGTGCATGTTAGCATAGACGTCGACAAAGGGGAAGTTGCCCAGTTTGATGCGGCTGTCGGGATTCTCCTGAACAGCATACTGGTTGAGCTGGGGACAGTATTCGGGAGCGTCGTATTCGGTGAAGTAGGTGGCATTGGCACCTAATTCGACGGTGAGGACACGGGCAATCTTAAAACCGAGGTAGAGGTTGGTGAACAGGTTGAGCGTAGGCACAGGGAGTACTTCCTGGCTGGAGCTGTTCTGGTAGGTGACAACGTTCTCCCAGTTGAGTGGCCCGAGTTTGAAGTGCTGCTTCAGCTGGGCGGTGAGCAGATTAATGTTGCCGCTGTTCTGGCTAATAGCTGCCGTCAGATAGTTGATGACCTCGTTGCTATGCTTGTAGTTCATGCCGAGATAGGTATAGTTCTGTATCTCCTCGATAGCTACGCGCAAGGTAGTATGCGTTTTCCGATAGTGGAAATTTCCTTCAATGCGGGTATGGGTTTCTTTCGACAGTCCGTCATTGTCCCACCAGAAATGCTTTGAATGGTAGTGGCGCTGGTAGTAGGTGGGGTTTAGCCTGTAGAAATGGGCATGGGCAGCGAGTGTGACAGTATCGCCGAAGAGGGGGAAGTTGAGGTCGGTATTGAATTCGGCTTTTAGTTGTCCTGCATCCTCGCCGATGGTCCACAGCTCAGCCATTGCATTGTAGTGGAGGGTCTTGCCCTGAGTCTTGATGAGCTGTCCGCCAATGCTGATGTTGTGCTCGGTGTTCTTCTGCATCACAGGCATGGAATTGAGTGTGTCGTCCATTTCGAAGGTACGAAGCTCGTGGGTGGCAAATAGCTTCAGCCCGGCCTTTGCCCATTTGTTGAAACCTTCGAGTAGTGCCAGAGCCAGCGTGTTGCGAACTTGTATGTGCTTGGTCTCGTCATTAAGCGAGTCGCGTGTTCCCACCTTATCTTTAAAGAAGTAGCTGTTCAAATAATAGTCGGTAGGCGAGGAGTAAGCCAGGTAGATACGGTCGTAGGAGCCGAAGTCGAGGGTATGTATGATGCTGGTAACAGGAACGAACACCTTCTTCATGGTAGAGTCTTCGAGCTCCTTTTGCTTTTTCTCAGCCAATAACAGGCTGTCAGCCTTCTGCTGGCTGTCGACGACGATGCGGGTAGTGTCGACAGGTGTAGGCTTGTGTTCTAGTTCTTTGCCAGCAATAATAGCGTTGTCGGGGCGTCCGCTAAAGGTAGGCTCAGGAGCTGGTTGATTCTCCTGCTCGCGCTTCAATTTCTCTTGCTTTGATTTCTGGGCAAATTTACGGGCCTTGATCTCCTCTTCCGTCATCGGCACTTTGCGATAGAAGCCAATGTTGTAACGGTGCGACAGGAAGAAGTGGAAGTTATCGTTGCGGTTCCAGTTGCTGCTGAGGATAGTGGGAATCTCATTCTGGTTGTAGGAGGCGTCGTAAGCCTCAGGGTGCAAAATGTATTCGTCGCTGGTGATACCGCCGCTCTCGGTGGCTTTCTGGTGGTATGTGGAGAACATGGTGTGCATGCTGTATTGGTCGCCTAGATAAGAGCCATAAAGGGCAGCACCGAAGTGGGATGTCGACTGGTTGGCGTAGTAGCCACGTGCATAAGCATAGTTCAGGTCGAAGCCAATACCGATACGTTTGCCGGCATTGACGGCAAACTTTGCCTGCAGGTGGTCCTCACCGTCGGTCTTGTTACCGCAGTTGTCGTAGGTAATATTGGTGATGGGCGACAGTGTGTTGGTGTAGTGCAGCTGGTCGGGGGGACGGTTGATAAAGCTGTAGCCCTCGATGAAGGAAAACTGCTGGGCTTCCGGACGGTCAATGTAAATACGGTTCAGACGGGGCGTATAGTTGCTGCCAGTGGTATTGTACTCTCCATACTTGCCCGTATTCAGGGTAGAAGTCGGAAAGAGATGGGGGACGGTGTCGACTTCGGCGGGAATGATGTCGCCGAATTTGCGGTCTATCCTCCAGACGTATATGCCCTTGGGAATCTCCTTGTCTTTATGGGTACTGTCGTTATTGTGAGGATTGAAGTTACGATTATAGCTTTCATCACGCTGTGTGACGTTGCCCATTTCATCTATTTGATTATATTCCTGGGCAGTGACTGTCAGCAGCATGGCGATGAGCGTCAGCAGCGTGAGTACGTATCTCTTCATCCTAAAGCTTTGCTATTCTTAGTGTCAATTCAATAAACTTGAAGACACCAGCCCCAATCATAATGTAGATGGCGGTGTCGCGGTCACCTTTTGTGTACCATATCATTCCAACGATGGCTCCGATGATGAACAGCAGGTTCAGCCACTGGCGCAGATGGCGCAGCTTACCTTTGTCCTCAAACGGCTGTAGGTTGTTGTACTTGTTCATTTCAGCAGTTCGCTAATCTTGTTGAACAAGTAGTCCTTACGGTCGATGGTCTTACGGCGGAACTTGCCTGCAACGCGTGAAAGCTTGTTCTTCTTCTTTGTGAGTCCCACTTCGTCAGTAATCCACTCCTCAGCCCTTAAAGTCTGAGGGTCACGCTCCTCTTCATACAGATAGTAGATGCGGGTTATGGTGACATCGGCCTTGCCGTCCTGGCATTTCACATCGAAGTTGTACATCAACCGGGTGCGATCCAACACCAGCGCCGTAGCCTTAAAGACAAGCCACTCCTGATAGCTACCTGCAACTTCGTAGTTGACAGAGTCGTCGAGAATGATGCGACTCTGCTCAAACTGGTTAGCCTCCTTGGTCATGCTTTGCAGATACTGTCTGACAATAGCGTAGATCTGGGCTGCACTCTTACCTGGAGCGTCGATAACCGTGTTAAACACTACTTTTCCATCGACTACGGGAACGGCTCCTACCAGGTATTTCTGGTCTGGATTGACAGCCTGTCCGTTAGCCTCGGGCATTTCCCACGTATTCTGTGCTACCATTGTCAATGGCAGGCTTAACAACATTGCAATCAAAAGTTTTTTCATTGTTCTTTATTCTTAATAGTTCTTTTAGCGGACAAAATTACGAATAATAATCTGTAACTAGCCTACGGGTTAACTCCCTTTAACTCCCTTTAACTCCTTATTCACCTCATTTAAGTTCTAACTGTTGCTGTAGACGGAGGATTTCATCACGGTACTGCGCTGCTTGCAGGAAGTCGAGATTCTTTGCAGCCTCCTTCATGAGTCGGGTGGTTTCGGCAATGCTCTTCTCTAATTGTGGACGGGTCATGCGTTCCACAATCGGGTCGGCAGCAACAAGCAACGCTGTACCTTGTTCACCAGAAGGAGCGAGTCCTGCGTTGCGAAGTTCGCGAATGTCGGACGGTATTTCATTGTGCTGTAATGAGCTGTTTCCGAGAGCTTTAACGATTTGCGTTGGAGTAATGCCGTGAGCTTCGTTGTAATGTAGCTGCTTGGTACGTCGGCGATTAGTCTCGTCGATGGTTAGCTGCATGGAGGCGGTGATGGTGTCGGCATACATGATTACTTTGCCATTGACGTTGCGGGCGGCACGTCCGGCAGTCTGAGTCAGACTGCGGTGTGACCGCAGGAACCCCTCCTTGTCGGCATCGAGGATGGCCACCAACGACACTTCGGGCAGGTCGAGGCCTTCGCGCAGCAAGTTGACCCCCACTAATACATCATAGACACCATTGCGCAAGTCGCTAAGTATCTTCACGCGGTCCAGTGTGGCAACATCACTGTGGATATAGGCGGTCTGGATGTTGTGGTTCAGCAGGTACTCTGTCAGTTCCTCTGCCATACGCTTGGTGAGAGTAGTAACCAACACCCGTTCCTTCCGTTCGCTGCGTTGCAGGATTTCTTCCATCAGGTCGTCAATCTGGTTTTCGGTGGGACGCACCTCAATCTCGGGGTCAAGCAGTCCTGTAGGACGGATGACTTGTTCCACAACGACGCCTTCAGCCTCCTGCAGCTCATAGTCGGCAGGTGTGGCACTGACGTAGATGACCTGATGTACCATAGAGCGGAACTCGTCGAACGTCAAAGGACGATTGTCAAAGGCTGCCGGTAGTCGGAAACCGTATTCAACCAGATTCCGCTTGCGAGAGCGATCGCCACCATACATAGCGCCAATTTGAGGTACCGAGACGTGACTTTCGTCGACAACCAACAGAAAGTCGTCAGGGAAGAAGTCCAGCAGACAGTAAGGACGCTCGCCAGCTTGTCGGCCATCGAAATAGCGAGAATAGTTTTCGATGCCTGAGCAGTGGCCTAACTCCTTGATCATCTCCATGTCGTATTCCACGCGTTCCTTGATGCGTTGTGCTTTGATTGGGTCGCCTAACTCATTGAAATACGCCACCTGAGCCATCAGGTCGTCCTGAATCTGGCGGATAGCGATATTCGTCTGCTCCTGTGACGTGGTGAAGAGATTGGCTGGATAGATCTTATATTCCTCGAACTTTGCCATGCGGGTATAGGTGACGGCATCAAGCTCTTCTATCATGTCTATCTCATCGTCCCAGAATGTGATTCTCAGCACCACTTCGCTATAGGCCATTGCAATATCGACAGTATCACCCTTCACACGGAAGTTACCACGCTGCAGATCCAGGTCGTTCCTGACGTAGAGTGCCGAAACCAGCTTGCGTAGCAGCGCGTTTCGGTCCAGAATCTGTCCGCGGTGCAGCTCGATGACGTTTTCCTGCAGTGCCACAGGGCTCCCCATACCATAGATGCAACTCACCGATGATACCACGATGACATCCCTGCGGCCCGACAGCAGGTTGGAGACTGCCGAAAGCCTCAGGCGGTCAATCTCCTGATTGATGTCCAAGTCCTTTTCTATATAGGTGTCAGTAGAGGGTAGGTAGGCCTCGGGCTGATAGTAGTCGTAGTAGCTGACGTAGTATTCTACGGCGTTCTCAGGGAAGAATCCACGCATCTCCTCGTAGAGCTGTGCTGCAAGAGTTTTGTTGTGGCTCAGTATCAAGGTGGGCTTATTAACGTTGGCAATGACATTTGCCACCGTAAACGTCTTGCCAGAACCGGTTACGCCGAGCAGCACTTGTGCCTGGTCGCCACGAAGCAGGCCGTCCGTCAGTTGGCGGATGGCTTCGGGCTGGTCGCCGGTAGGCTCGTATTGGGATATAAGATTGAAGTTTGGCATAAATCGGGATGCAAAGATAGTGCAAAGTGGTCAAAAAACCAAATTTATTACTTAATGTTTCATGTTTAATGTTTAATTTTCCCTAATTCCCTTTGCTATTCGGCAGAAAAGCTGTAATTTTGCAGCTCGATGAAGAAAAATCTGTTTATCATAGTAGGTATGGCACTCCTTTTGAGCAGCTGTGCGGGCGAATTTAACAAGGTATATAAGTCGACGGATGACGACTACCGTTATGAATATGCCAAACAGTGTTTTGCCGAAGGAAAGTATGTGCATGCCGTAACGCTGCTTGAGGGGCTGATCTCCGTTTTCAAGGGTCGTGACAATGCCCAGGAGAGCCTGTATATGTTAGGCATGGCACAGTATATGAGTCGTGACTACGAAAGTGCTTCCCATACGTTCAAGAAGTATGGTTCGTCCTATCCCCGCGGACTCTATGCCGAAAAGGCTGCATTCTATGTGGGCGAATCGCTCTATGAAAGTGCTCCCGAGCCTCGTCTTGATCAGACCCCTACTATCGGCGCCATCAATGCCTATCAGCAGTTTCTTGACTTGTTTCCTGAATCAGCGCTCCGTCCTGAGGCCCAGCGCAAACTATATGAACTGCAGGACAAGCTCATCTTGAAGGAATTGCTGTCGGCTCAGCTCTATTACAATTTGGGAGGTTACTTCGGTAATATCAATTCCAACAACGAGAGCAACTACACGGCCTGCATCATTACCGCAGAGAATGCCTTGAAGACTTATCCCTTTACCAAGCTCCGTGAGAATTTCTCGTTGCTGATTATGAAGAGTAAGTTCCATCTGGCAGAGAATAGTTCGGACGAGAAGCGCCTCGACCGCTACCGTGATGCAGAGGACGAGTGTTACGGATTCCTGAATGAGTTCCCTGACTCCAAGGACAGGACTACCGCCGAGCGCTACATTACCAAATGCAAGAAAATAACCAAGGATTAATAATCAATCGAAAATAGTTAAATCGTAAATATCAAGATGGATTACAAGAAATCAAAAGCTCCAGTAAACACTGTTACCCGCAACGTTATGGATCTCTGTAAGGATACGGGAAATATTTATGAAAGCGTTGCCATTATCGCAAAGCGTGCTAACCAGATTTCCGTGCAGATCAAGGAAGACCTCAGCAAGAAACTGGCAGAGTTTGCCAGCTATAACGATTCCTTGGAGGAGGTGTTCGAGAATCGTGAGCAGATAGAAATTTCACGTTACTACGAGAAGCTTCCCAAGCCCGCACTGCTGGCTACTCAGGAGTTTGTCGACGACCAGGTCTATTGGCGTGACCCCCAGAAG